>Ga0272446_1001491_pt1 | contig 33881 bp, 29 predicted proteins | sample YNPCB0061_FD_194587 | JGI IMG/M metagenome (GOLD analysis project Ga0272446, IMG submission 194587) | Hot spring microbial mat communities from Yellowstone National Park, WY, United States - YNP-CB-006-1 | ecosystem: Environmental > Aquatic > Thermal springs > Hot (42-90C) > Sediment | place...
TCACCACCCAGCCGGAAAGGTCCTTACCGTTGAACAAAGGCACCCAGTCTTCGCCGGGAAGTTTGGGACGGGGGGCTTTCTGCTGAGCCAACAGGGCGGAGGCGGTCAAGAGAAAAACAAAGATTCGCGACATGCTGACATTATGTGCATAACTCGGCGCGAACGGCAGCGGCGATGCGCTCTTCCCAGCGGCGCACCTTGTTTTCGTCCAAGCCCTCCACCATGACGCGAACCAAGGGTTCGGTACCGGAAAAGCGGACCAGGACGCGACCCTCGCCGCCAAGATCCTCCTGGGCCGCGCGGATGGCGTTTTGGACGGAGGGCAGATCTTGGAGGGGGCGCCGGGAGGCAACGCGAATGTTGGTGAGCACCTGTGGGCAGGGACGCAGCGCCGCGGTCAGCTCATCGAGCGACTGTCCGGCGGCCATCATGATGTTGAGGATGCGGACGGCGGTGAGCAAACCGTCGCCGGTGGTGGAACAATCGCGGAAAATGACGTGCCCGGACTGTTCTCCGCCAAGCGTCGCATCCTGGCGCACCATCTCCTCGATCACATAGCGGTCGCCGACCGCGGTGCGCACCATACGGATGCCAAGATCGCGGAGAGCGATTTCGAGCCCGAGGTTGGACATCACGGTGGCCACGACGAGATCGCCGCGCAAGCGGCCGGCGGCTTGCAAATCGCGGCCCGCCACCAGCATCACGCCGTCGCCGTCGACCACTTTGCCGGTGGAGGTGACGAAGATGGCGCGGTCGGCATCGCCGTCAAAGGCCACCCCTAAGGCCGCGCCCCGGTTGACCACCTCGCGGCGCAAAGCATCCACATGCAAAGCGCCGCAGTTGAGGTTAATGTTCCTTCCATTCGGAAGCGTGCCGATAGAGTAGACTTCGGCGCCCAGTCTTTCAAACAAAGCCGGCGCAAGGTGCGCGGCGGCGCCGTTGGCGCAATCGATGACTATGCGGATGCGGTCGAGCCGGGACGCGCCGGCGGATTCGAGATAGGCCAAGTACTGCCGGTCCAGCCCCTCGTCAATCGCCAGCGCGGCTTCCCGGGGTTCGATTCCATCCTCCAGAAGTTCGAAGATGCGTTCTTCCAGGCGCCGCTCCTCGCCGTCGGGCAGTTTATAGCCGGAGTAATCAAAGACCTTGAGCCCATTGTCCTGATAGGGGTTGTGAGAAGCAGAGATCATCAAGCCGGCTACGAACTGGCCGGTGCGAGTGAGGTGCGCGACGCCGGGGGTGGTGATCAAACCAGCAAAGCGGGCTTTGACGCCGGCGCGCTGCAAGCCGCCGGCGACCTGTGCGGCGATCCACGGGCCGGATTCGCGGGTATCGATGCCGATGAGGACTTCGGCGCCGGCAGCCCACTCGCCCAGAGCCACTCCGAAAGCGTGCACGGTGCGCGGGTCCAGCGGGAACTGTCCCGCCACACCCCGGATGCCGTCGGTACCGAACAGCTTTCGAGACATAGGCGGTCACTTTTCCTGCTTTTGCACCATAATGCGCACGGAAACACGGGTGATATCCGGAATGCGCACGTGCTCGTCGGGGACGTATAGATTCACGCGGTACTCGGTCTCGCCGACTTGCGTGGACACGTCGATGGAATCGGTTTCAACCGCTGGCACGCGGGCAACCCGGCTCTCGGCGCCGATCACGGTGACGGACGAGGGCTGGACGTCCTGGCGGACGATCCGGTAGCCGGGGGGCGGCGGCGCGGCGATTCGGACATGAACTGGGACCTGACGCGTGGTACGGCGCTCGAAGCGCAGGCGCACTTGAGCGGGCACGCTTCGGGAAAGGGTCACGCCCGGCGGCAGGTTCAAATTGGCTTGGCGGATAGGGAAGGTGCGCTCACCGGGCTGGCTGACTCCGCTAAGGTCCAGAATGACGACAGGATCCGCCAAGTGGCTAATACGCCCCACGGGTCCCTGGATCTCGATATGCACGCGGTCGGGAATATCAGAGCTGATCTCCAGATCGCGGGGGATATTGCGCAGGACGATGGGGACCGAAGTCGCGGTGGTGAGTTCCTGTTCGCCCACCAGGGAAAACCACAGCAGCAAGGCGATGAGCAGGGAAAGGAGCTTCCAGGGCAAGTTTTTGAGCAGGAGATCTCTCATGAGGAACGCTTCGCCTCGCGGGCGGTTTTCAGCACCGGGGCCGATTTGGCGGACTTGAGCCGGCCTTTGCGCTGCTGACCAAAGTGTTCGAGAAGGCGCTCGCTCACCCGCGCGGTGGTGACGTTGAGCTCCACTTCGCCGAATGCGGCGACGGAAATCCAGCCCGTTTCTTCGGAAACGACGATCGCCAGGCAATCGGTTTCTTCGGTAATTCCGATGGCGGCGCGGTGCCGGGTTCCGAGCTTGCGGAACAAGGCGGGATTCATGCTTAAGGGCAAGAAGCAGGCGGCGGCGGCCACGCGGTCGCCTTGGACGATGACCGCCCCATCGTGCAGAGCGCTGCCGAAGCGGAAGATGGAAAGCAACAGGTCACGGGAAATGACGGCATCCAAATAAACGCCGCTCTCGATGAACGTGCGCAGCCCGATATCGCGTTCCACCACGATGAGAGCGCCAGTTTTTTGCTGGGACAACTCTGCGACAGCGAGCACGATTTCGTCCATCCATTCGGTTTGGCGGAGGCGGGTTCCGATGCCGGCCCAGCGGCGCCGGCCCAACCGCGCCAACATCCTGCGGATTTCGGACTGGAACATGACGATGAGGGCGAAGACGGTGTACGGCGCGAGGGTGGCCAGCAGCGAGCGCAGCAATTCCAGCCGCAGCAGGACCGCCCCGAGATACACCAAGACCAGCACGAGGATGCCGCCTAGGATGTGGGCCGCGCGCCGCCCGCGAACGATCATGATGAACTGGTAGATGAGGAAAGCCACCAGCAGGATGTCCACGACAGAGGTCACCGTCAGCTTGGGAAGCGCGTGAACCACCTGTGGCAGATTCGGCATGGGCAAGGGCCGCCGGAAGTTTAATTATAGCCAAAGATGCGTGGAATCACTAACATGGCGGGGACAAAAGGTTCCCGCCAGGATTGGGAGCCGGCGTCCGGGCGGTCAGCCGAAATCGAAAGCGGCTTCGCGGATGGATAGACCGCGCACTTCGATGTTGCGCAGGTCCGCCGTGCCCACTCCGAGCGATTCGGCGAGCAGCAGCGTGTTGTCGCAGTGCTGAAAGGGTTTGACGCCGCGCGGCGCCCGGGGGTCGTAGCCCATTACCGCCGTGGCCACTGCGTCGGTGGTGAGGGCGTTGGTTCCCAGGATGAGCACGCCGGGGCGCACGTAACGGATGCCTTTGATCCAGGGCCCTTCGCCTCCGGCGATGGTTTCGACGCCGTCGATAAAGGCGATGTGAATGGGGCGCGCGGCGGCGAGTTCCGCCGTGATGCGCGGCATGCGGTAGCCCGGATCGCGGCTGGAGGTGGGATCGATTTCAGGGGGCGCCGAGCGGGAAGGCTGGCGCTTACCGAAATGACAGACGTCGCCGCGCCCTTTTTCCGGGTTTTCGTTGGGCGCGTCGAGTCCGGCGTCGTCGCCGTAAATGGAAGCCGGCGTGATGCCGAAGATGTTTTTCATGGCCAGCGTCACGCCGCAAGTTTCGTGGTTTTTGAGCTTGGCCATAGAAACCAGAACGTCGGTTTCCTCATAGGCCTGGTTGAGGTCATAGGCGGGAAATATCAGACCGCCGCCTGGGGTTTTAAACCGGGCGTAGCGTTTTGCCTTGCCGAGCGCGTTGGTGTTTTCGAACTCGACGCGTGGCGCGACTTTGGCGAGGGAGCGGACGTTCCAACCGGCGTCCAGCATGTACTCCTCGATCGGTCCGGCGGTTCCCCAGCAGCTTTCCACGAAACGCACACGGCGCGCGCCGGCTTCGCCTAGCAAATGCCCCATGGCGGCAGCCGTTTTCGGGTGGGTATAGTGGGTCACGCCCAAGGGACGCCCCTCGAAGCGGAGTCCCGGGCTTCCAGTCAGATTCAGCTTCACAGTGACGGTCTTGTTGCGCACCAGAGGCGCAAGTCCGCCGAGCTGGTCGAACATGCGGCGCAGGATGCCGGCGATATCTTCGTCATAAGAGCGGCAGCGGGCGATGGAAACCGGGGCGGTGGGAAGCGATGCCGCGCGGGCATTTCCGCGAATCCCAGCGGCCGCGCCCGCCAGCGCGAGCCATTCGCGTCGAGTCATTAGTTCCCTTATAACACCTTCCGAAAATCGGAGAATCAGGGTTCAATGACCACTGTCCCGGTTACCGCGAGCCGTCCGATTTCTATGCCCGTTCCCTCTTCGAGCGGAAAGGTGGTAAGGGCAAGCGGCGGCGCGCCGGGAGCATGGAGGGTGGCTTTCGAGTACTTGCCGAGGACATGGATGGTGATGTCGTCCACGGGATAGTTGGAGTAGTTCACCAAGTGCAGCGCCAGGTTTTTGCCGCCGGGCAGCGCCACGAGGTTGGAGAGCATACTGGAGACGTTGAACAACCGTGCGCCGAGGTTGCGGCGCCCGGTGAGGGAGTTCATCTCGCGCCAGATCGAATCGAGCTTTTCGACGTCCTCTTTGGAAAGCGTCATGCCATCGGCATCGGCGGCCGAAAAGCGCCAGCCGGCCGGTCCGCTGAGTAACGTTCCGCCGGCGGCGGTGAAGCGGCGAAGGATCTGTTTTTGCTCGCCGGTAAGCACGTCGGGATCGATATTGACCGCGATTTTAGCGCCTTCCAGCCTGCGGTCCTCGAGGCGGGAAACGGGCACTGGGCGAACGGGGGTGTGGCGGGTGGCGACCATATCGAGAACGCCTCCGCTCATCAACGCGCCGCGATCGGGGTCCTGGACGACAACGAACTGGCCGGCGGGGGAGGCGTCGCGCCATTCGGGATGGCGCTGGAAGTGCGCGGCCATTTCCTGAATTCTCCGCCAGTCGCGCTCGGCGGCGGGTTCCCGAGCCAGCAAGCGAGCGGAGAAGTCCTGGTCCAAGGAGATGACCCACTGCGCGCCGGAGATGGCGGCGTCCGCGATGGCTTGCAGGTAGCGCTCGACCGGATAGACCGTTTTGGGCGGCGGCGTGTTGGCGATCCAGAACGGCTTCGTGGTGAGGGCGCGGGCGAAGCGCAAAAATCCGGTGTTGGTGTCGATCCACGGCGCTCCGGTGGGTGCGGCGCGGGCGGCGCCGTCCTTGGCCGGTTGGATGCCGGGCCACAGGCCCTGATAGGTTCCGATGACGGGAGCGGAGGAATCCCAGGGGATGCGGCGGCGCGCAGTAAGCACGGCGGCAGGCTTCAAACGGTGGATGGCCGCTTCGTCAAACTCTCCTTCGAGCACGATTCCGTCGAGACCCGCCGCCACGGCGCCCGCGGCTTCCTCTTCGCGGCGGACGACGCCCAGAGCGGTGATTTTGAGTTCTCGCGCGCGCTTGGCGAGGGCCGCAGACCAGCATTCTTTTTCGAGCAGGAGACAGTTGACCGCCGATCCAGCAACCAAATCGAGCGATTTCGGATCGCCGCTGGGCCAGCGCATGGGAACGCATGCCGAACCGGCAGCGAGGAAGAGCACAAGCAACATGGCAGGTTTGCCTTCAGTGTAGCAAAGGGATTCGCGATATCATAAAAGTCCGCATGAGTCTGACACGCCGCCAATTGCTGACCAGCGCCGCTGCGGGCGCGGCGGTGGGCGCCGCAGCCAAGCGCCCGAATATCGTGTTCCTGATGGCCGACGATTTGGGATTCGGCGATCTATCGTGTTTCGGCAGCCAGGAAATCGAAACTCCGCATCTGGACGGCATGGCGCGCGAGGGCATGAAGTTCAAACGCTATTACGCCGCCTCGGCCGTTTGCACGCCTACTCGCGCCAGCATCTTGACGGGGAGGTATCCGCTGCGGTTCGACATTCGTGCTCATTTTCCCGACGGACCGGAGCATCTGCCTGCGGGAACCGTGACTTTACCCGGCTTGCTGCGCGAGGCCGGATACGCGTGCATGCACATTGGAAAGTGGCATCTAGGGGGACTGCGCCCGGAGTTGATGGGCGGCAAGGGCCGTGTGATCCCCGGACCCAGGGAGCACGGCTTTGATCACTACCTGGCGATGTATGAGACTCCGCCGATCCGGGGCGTGCTGGTACGCCAGCGCCTGCTGTACCGGGAGGGCGCCCGCCACTTGGTGAGAGACGATCTGCCGGAGCCCCTGGCCTTCGAGCACTGGGAGGATTACAAGAGCGCCGAAGCAGTGAAGTTCATCGAGCAGAGCCATAAAGCGGGCAAGCCGTTCTTCCTGAACCTTTGGTTCGATGCGCCGCACGCTCCGTACGAGCCTGCCCCAGAACCGCACGTGAGCCGTTATCAAGGAAAGGTTGCGGGAGACGGGCTGCTGTACCGCTCGATGGTTTCGCATATGGATGCGTGCGTAGGACGCGTGCGGGCCAAGCTCCGCGAGCTGGGCATCGAGGGCGACACGCTGCTGATTTTCACGAGCGATAACGGCCCGGCTTTCCAGGGAAGCACGGGGGGGCTGAAAGGGCGAAAGGCGGACCTTCACGAAGGAGGCATCCGCGTGCCGATGATCGCCTGCTGGCGGGGCCGAATCCGGGCGGGTTCCGTGTCGGACGAATTCGCTCATTCGACGGATTTCCTGCCGACGCTGTGCGCCGCCGCAGGTATCGGCGCGCCGGAACGGGCGCAGCTTGACGGCAAGAACATCCTGCCGTACTGGCTGGGAGAGGGCCGCATGCCGGAGCGGGGTCCTGTGTTCTGGCAGATGGATTTGTACAAGACGGACTGGCAGGGCGGCGACGGTCCGGTTCCGTATAAAAAGCCGACGCCGTTCGCCACCGAAGTCGCGAGGTTGGGCAAGTGGAAACTGCTGGCTCGGGATGGCGTGCCGACGGAGTTGATCGACCTGGAGGCGGATCCGGGCGAGAATCGTAATCTGCTGGGTTCTGAGCCGGGTGTGGAGAAGCAGCTCACCGCCGAGCTGCGGGAGTGGCTCAACGCGCCGCGCGACCGTTCCTGGCGCAGCCTCGCGCCGGATTCTCGAGGGAGGTGACATGGAACGCCGGAAATTTCTGGCGGCGCTGGCAGGCGGCTGCGCCGCCCCGCTGTGGTCCCAAAGCCGCCGGCCCAACGTAGTGATTTTTCTGACCGACGACATGGGGTACGCCGACATAGGCTCCTTCGGTGCGACGGAAATCAAGACCCCGCACACAGACCGTTTGGCGCGTGAGGGCATAAAATTTACGCACTGCTATTCGAACGGGCCGGTGTGCACGCCCACCCGCGCGGCGTTGATGACGGGACGGTACCAGCAGCGGGTGGGGCTGGAATGGGCGATTACCCCGAAAGACAAGGGGATCGGATTGCCGGTCCGCGAGACGACCATCGCGGCCATGCTGAAGGGCGCAGGATACCGCACGGCGCTGTTTGGCAAGTGGCACCTGGGCTGGGAGCGCGAGTTTGGCCCGAACGCCCACGGTTTTGAGGAGTTTTTCGGACTGCTGGGCGGCAATCACGATTTCTATTCGCACCGGAACATCGAGGGCACGCTGGATCTGTGGGAGAACACGGTGGCGGTGGAGCGCTCCGGTTATACGACAGATCTGATTGCAGAGCGCGCTGAGAAGTGGGTGGACCAGCATGCGCGCGAGCCTTTCTTCTTGTACGTGGCCTTCAACGCGGTGCACTGGCCGTTCCAAGCGCCCGGGAGGCCGGAGGATGTGCGCCAGCGCGCCACCTGGACCGCGGGGAACCGGGCCGATTACATCCGCATGGTGGAGAGCATGGATCAGGCGGTGGGGCGCGTGCTGGCGGCGCTGGACCGTAACGGCGTGGCCAGGGACACGTTGGTGATTTTCACCAACGACAACGGCGGCGAGCGGCTTTCCGACAACCGCCCGCTGTTCCACCACAAAGGGACGCTGTGGGAAGGCGGCATCCGCGTGCCGGGTTTGATGCGCTGGCCGTCGCGCATACCGGCCGGAAAGACCACGGAGCAAGTGGCGGCGAGCATGGATTTTGCGGCGACCGTGCTGGCTGCGGCGGGCGTGCAGCCTCCGGCGGGGCGCGCGCTGGACGGCATCGATCTGCTGCCGGTGGCCGAGGGCAAGAAATCGCCCATAGAACGAACGCTGTGCTGGCGCATTAACCGGGACGAGCGGAAGCAACGGGCGGTGCGCAAGGGGAAGTGGAAGTATATACGCGACGGGTCCATCGAACTGCTTTTCGATCTTTCGAAGGATCCCGGCGAGCGGGACAACCTGGGCTACCGGCATCCGGAGATTCTGGCGCAATTGCGGGAGACGCTGGCCGTGTGGGAGCGGGAAATGGCGAGCAGCAAGCCGCCGTTCCTGTTGCAGTAGGTCAGGCGGCCTTGATTTCGGTCCAGATGCGGTCGCGCAAACGCTGCGCGGCGGCGGGGAGGGGTTCAAACCATTCGCCGCGGCGCAGGATTTCCGGCGGCGGATGAAGAACGGGATCGCTTTGCAGCGCCGGATCGAGGAGCCGGTGGGCAGCGCCGTTGCAGGTGGCGGTGCGGGTGGCTTCGACGATGGCGGCGGCGACCTCGGGGCGTAGCAGGTAATCCAGGAACAGGTGCGCGAGTTCGGCGCGGCGGCTTTCGCGGAGGATGACTGCATTGTCCGCGTAGAGGCTGAACCCCTCTTCGGGAAAGGCAAAACCGACGCCGGTTGAGCTCAGGCTGGCTTGGCCGGCGATGGTGGCCCAGGCCTGCGCCGCCAGAACGTCCCCCGCCACCACTTGGTCCCGCACTTCGGCGTTGAGGTAGGCGCGCAGGAGGGGTTTTTGCGCGATGGCTTCGCGGCGTGCGGCGGCGAGTTGGCGGGGGTCGGTGGAGTTAATCGAGTAGCCCAGCTTTTTGAGGCATGCGCCTAGCACCTCAGCCGGATCGTCGAGCATGGTGATGCGCCCGCGCAGCCGCGGGTCCCACAAGTCGCTCCAGGATTTGGGCCGAAAGGGGGCGGCGTGGCGCCACAGGATTCCAGCGGCGCCCCAGGTGAAGGGTATGCACCATTGGAGTTGTGGATCCCAGGAGGGCGAGCGGAAGGGAGCGTCGAGGTTGTCGAGATTCCGAAGCCGCGTGTGGTCCAGAGGCGCCAGCAAGCGGTACTCGCGCAGCGGCTGGATGATGTAGTTGCTGGGAAACACGATGTCCCAGCCGCAGTTGCCGGTCATGGCCTTGGCCAGCATCTCCTCGTTGCTCTCATAGACCGCATAACGCACTTGGACGCCGAATTCGCGCTCGAAGCCGGGGATGGTGTCCGGCGCAACGTAGTTGGACCAGTTGTAGACATTGAGGCGCGGGCGGCGGCGCGGGGAGCAGCCCGCCGCCCCTGCCACGGCCATGAGAAACCATCGCCGTTTCATCGCCCGCGCAGCCTTTCGGAAATGAGGACGAGCGCGCCCAGCGCCGTTACGATGAATGTGGAGACCGCGTTCAGTTCCGGGCTGGCGCCACGGCGGGCGATGGCGTAGATCACCATGGGCAGCGTTTCGGAATCCACTCCGGCTACCATGCTGGTGATGACATAGTCGTCAAAGGACACGGTAAAGGCCAGCAAGGCGGCGGCGGCGATGGCGGATTGGATCAAAGGCACGGTGACGCGCAGGAACGCCTGCCAGGGTGGAGCGCCGAGGTCCAGGGCGGCTTCTTCCAGGCTGGGGTCCAGCGTCCGCAGGCGCGCCAGCACCACGACGGTTACGTAGGCAATCGAGAAGGTGATGTGAGCCAGAATCACGGTGTGCATGCCAAGCTGCAAGCCGGGAAAGCGAAAAAGCCATTGGAAGAACACCAGCAGAGAAACGCCCGTAACGATCTCCGGCGTGAGCAGTGTGAGATACAGAGAGCCGGACAGAAGGCGGGAGCGGCGTTTCCACAAACCGTAGGCCGCCAGCGTACCGAGGATGGTGGAGGCGCAGGTGGAAACGGCGGCGATGAGCAGGCTGTTCCAGGCGGCTTCGGCCATTTGGGTGTTGGTCAGAGCGGCGCGGAACCACCGGAGGGAAAATCCTTCCCAGCGGGTGAAGCGCGAAGCGTTGAAACTGAAGACCGCGAGCACCAGCAGGGGCAGGTGCAGAAAAGCATAGACGACGGCGGCGTACAAGCCCAACAGGCGGCTCATAGGAGGTCCTCGCCTTTGCTGCGGGCGGCAACCATGAGCAGCAGCATGACCATGGCCATCAAGGTCAGAGACACGGCTGAGCCGAAGGGCCAGTCTCTGGCGGTGGTGAACTGGTTTTGCACGAGATTGCCCACCATCACGCTTTTGCCGCCGCCGAGCAGGTCCGGCGTGAGATAGGCGCCCAGGCAAGGGATGAACACCAGCACCGCCCCGGCGCGAATTCCGGGGAGGCTGAGCGGCAAGGTGATCCTGAACAGAGCGTCGAGCGGGCGGGCGCCCAGATCGGCGGCGGCTTCGAGTAGCGTTTTGTCCATGCGCTCGAGGGTGGCATACAGCGGCAGCACCATGAAGGGGAGGAATCCGTAGACCAAGCCGAGGATGACCGCCGCGTCGTTGTACAGGAGCGGCAGAGGCTGGCGGATCCAACCGAAAGCCAGCAGGAGGGTATTGACCAGCCCGGTGTCCCGCAAAAGGAACATCCAGGCATAGGTGCGGATCAGGAAGCTCGACCAGAAGGGCAGAATCACCAGTAGGAGGTAGAGATTCTTGCGCGGACCGGAGCGCGAAATGAACAGCGCCAAGGGAAAGCCGAGCAGCACACACAAAGCCGTTGAAACGGCGGCGATCCAAACGGAGCGCCACAGGATGGCGGCGTACAAAGGGTCCCAAAGGCGAGCGTAGTTTTCCAGGGTCCAGGGGAGTTCCACCCCGCCGTAGGCGCCTCGCGTGAGCAGGCTGTAGACGGCGATGACGCCCAGCGGCGCAAGGAACAGGGCCGCCAGCGTGAGAAGGGCGGGCAGACGGCACAGGCGGTCAAAGCTTAGGCTTAAAACCGCAATTCTTCTTCCGGTCGCCACCAGATCCAAACCTCTTGACCGGGCTCGAAGCCCGCATCGAACCGGGAGACCTGAGCCGTGACTGAGCCGCCCGAAGCCAGGCGGACGCCGAGGTGCAGGCGGTCTCCTAAGAAAGTGATCCGTTCCACATGACCCTTTACCGCTTCCCTGCCCTCGGGCGGAGCGGCCGAAACGTGGGTGGCTTCGGGGCGCACGCCCGCGCCGTTCACCCAGTTCACGGAGCCGAGAAAAGAAGCCACGAAGCGGGAGGCGGGACGCAGATACAACTCCTGCGGCGGGCCCACCTGTTCCAGTTGGCCCCGATGCAGGACCGCCATCCGGTCGGAGACCGACATGGCCTCTTCCTGGTCGTGCGTGACAAAAACAAACGTGACGCCCACGCGGCGTTGGAGGGCTTTCAGTTCGGCGCGGACCTGCTTGCGGAGCGCCGGGTCGAGGGCTGAAAGGGGCTCGTCGAGCAGCAGCAATTCGGGATTCAGGATCAAAGACCGCGCCAGGGCGACGCGTTGCTTTTCGCCTCCGGAGAGCTGCGCGGGGTAGCGGGATTCTTTGCCTGCAAGCTGGACCAGCTCCAGCGTCTCACGCACCTTGCGCGCGCTGTTTTCCCCGGGATGGCGATAGCGCAAGCCGAAGGCGACGTTTTCGGCCACGGTCATGTGGGGGAACAGCGCGTAATTTTGGAAAACGGTGCTCACGTTGCGCAGATAGGGGCGCAGTCCGAGCAGGGAGCGCCCGTTGAGCCGAATGTCGCCTGAAGTGGGATCCTCTAATCCGGCCACCAGCCGGAGCGTGGTGGTCTTCCCGCAGCCGCTCGGGCCGACCAGGGCAAAGAACTCGCCCCGGCGCACTTCCAGCGAGACGCGGCTGAGCGCGGCGTGACCGGGGTAGTGCTTGGACACGTCGACCAACTGGAGCACCGGGGGCATTGAAAAATCATGTTAGCGCATGATCCGCGCGGACGTGACATAATCTTGTGGAGTCCAGGAGGATGTCATGCGAAACAGCTTTGACCAGGCGGGACGAAGACGGTTCTTGAGCTGGCTGCCGGCGGCGGGCGCCGGAGCGGCGGGTGCGCCGCTAGCGCTGGGAGCGCAAGCCCAGCGGGGTGCGGCAGTGAGGATGCCATTCCTGCCCGACTATTGCCGCGCACAAGACTATCAATCGCTGAAACAGTCCAGCCACGACACGACCGGCGGCAATGCGGACCGCTGGCCCATTGCGCCCGGCGCCACCCAAGAGGTGTTCAACCAGCAGGGCGCCGGGATCGTTTCCCACATCTGGTTCACGATATCCGCCCAGAGCCGGAATCATCTGAAGGAGCTGGTGCTCAGAATGTACTGGGACGGCAACTCGAAACCCAGCGTGGAATGCCCCATCGGCGACTTTTTCGGCTTGAATCTTGGCCAGTACTTCATTTACGAGTCGGCGTTCCTGGCGTGCTCGCCGGGACGGTCGTTGAACTGCTATTTCGCCATGCCTTACCGGAATGGCGCCCGGATGACGGTGACCAACGAGGGCGCGCAGCCGGTGGGCGCGTTCTATTCCAACATCGACTTCATGAAGGTCCCATCGCTGCCTGACGACGCGCTCTACTTTCACGCACAATACCGGCAAGCCACGCCTTGTATCGCCGTGAAGGGACCGGAGGCACAAAAAAACCCGCTGGGCAAGTTGAACTACGTGTTGACGGAGACCCGCGGGCGGGGGCACCTGATGGGTTGCACGCTGGGGGTGTTGATCAACGCCGACGGCTGGATGGGGGAAGGCGACGACATGATCTTCATTGACGACGAGTCCAAGCCGGCGATTATCGGCACCGGGACCGAAGACTACTTCCTGGGGAGCTGGAACTTCGGCGGGCGCGACGGGGCCATACCGTTCGCCCACCGTTATTACGGCGCCCCGCTGATCATCATGCCCGAGCGGACCGGAGGGCGTTACTGCTGCTACCGCTGGCACGGCGACAACCCGGTGACCTTCACGCGTTACATGAAGTTCACCATCGAGCATGGGCACGGGAACGACCGTGGGGATAACTGGTATTCGGTCGCGTACTGGTATCAGGACAAACCGTACACCGATTTCCCGGCGTTACCGAAAGCGCCGGACCGTGTCCCTCACGTGAAGCTTTAGCAAGTGGGGATGCGGGATTCCGTCCCGGTCTTGCGGAGATTTTCGAGAAGCGCGGCGGCGAACTGGCGCCCGCGTTCGTAGGCGATAGAATACTCGCTGCGGCGCTCCTGGCGAGACAAGCCATAGCCCAGCCGGTAGAGGCGCTCGATGGAACGGCCCACGACCCATGTTCCGGCGTAAGCTACGGCGGACTTGGCGATGAGGCCGCCGCCCAACGGCGCCTTGCCGACCAATTCCCGGGCTAGCGCTCGCCAGCCGAAGGCGCCCGCCACGATGGACGCGATTTCGCTTTTTTGCTCGGCGTAGCCGACGGGGCGGTTACTTGCCGCAGCCAGGAGAAAGGCCATGCGAATCTGGTTGGCGGTGAGAAACGCCGTATCGGAGGCAAATTCGCCCAGCGCCCAGGGGAGCGTCAGGAAGGACGGCACGACATTGGGCAGCGCGGTGGCCAAACAGAAGAACGTGTTCTCGCGGCAAACCCTGCGGACAATGTGGCGGCACACCTCATCCCGGAAGGGAGGGAAGAGCCGCGCCAGCGGCAGGTGCAACTCCTCGTGGTCGGCCACGATTTCGCGAATGGCGGGCTGCGGGTTATTCAAGTCCAGAACATAGGCGTCGCGGGCGTGCATCGTGCCCGGTTCGCAGATTTCGAAGTCGCAAGGCCGCGGCGCGCTTTGCTCGTTCAACCGGATCAGGCATTGCAGAGCTTCCACGCGGTGTTCCCGCGGCAGGCGGACAGGCGCCAGAAACTCCTCAAAAGCAGCCAACGATTCGCCGTAGGAGGCTGTCAATCCGATACTCAATGGCCGGCGCGCCGCGCGCCGGACCTCGTGCGGATTTAAATGTGTCAGGGCTTGGCTGATGCCTTTGAGCGTGCGTGCAATCATTTCAGAACTCAAGCGCCGGGTACGGCGGCGCCCCGTGCGCGGAACAGCACTCTGATTTCATTTTCCCACGGAAGCGCCAGGCCGACCCGCTCCACTTCGATGCTTGGGGAGTAGAACCGCAGGATGGTTTCCGTGGTGGGGTGAAACTGAATGGCGGGCGCCACCAGGAACAGCCGCGGCGGTTCGGTTCGCAGCGGAAAGCCGGGGAAATAGCCCAGGGCGCGAAACTCATCCCGGGCGGCATGCCAGGCCACGCGGAGCCAGTAGTCGAGCGCCTGCACGGGCAACTGCAAGTCTTGAGTGGCTTTTAGCTCCAGGACCGCGAGCCGGCCGTCGTGCGAAACCGCCAGCAAGTCGAGGACGCCGCGATCCAGGCCTGCCAAAGAGGGCACTTGTCCGTACACTGGCGCCGGCGCCAGAGCGGCTGACACGGCTGGGAGGTTTTGCCGGATCAGGCTTTCCAGACGCGCTTCCGGGGTGGACTGAAGCGCGCGCCGTGAGGGACCCGGACAGGGTTCGAGCCGCGTGTCCACGTTGCCGTAGTCTTGCGGGTCAATGGCTTCTTCCAGACCCGCCGGTCCATGCGCAAAAACAAGGAGCCGCGCAACCTCCGGATTCAGCCAGCGCAGCCTCAGGCAGGTATTGGCGATGTGCTCCAACGGCTCGTACAACACCAAGCCCTCCACCGCCAGCCCCGGCTCCCGCCGCCGCAGATAGTCGAGCCAAATGAGACCGAAAGCCAGCGCATTCGGAGCGGAAGCCCCCGTGGCGCCCATGGCCGCCAGCGCCTGAGCCCCGCGGCGGAGGAGGGCGCGCGGGAAGGCGGGCGAGAGGCTGTGTTCGAGATCCGGCTCGGTGCTCAATTCGGCGATTCGCCAATCCGTGAAGCGGCGCCGGAGGAAACGGGCGAACTGCTCGCGAAACTCGCGGCGGATGGCCACGCGCTCGGCGCCGGCGCCGGCGCTGTGTTCCAGGTCGACCAGCGTAAGGACGCCGGTTCGCTTGCCGAAGCGCTCGATGGTCAGGTCCAGGCGGCCAGGGCGTTGCCGCTGGATTGCTTTGATGCGGCGGACCAGGTTGATCTGCTCGTTCCATGCCTCGAGCAGCACTGCATCCGGACGCTCCGTGATCGAGTAGTTTCCATCGGCCAGCAGGATGAGGCGTTCCCCTTCTTCCTGGACCGCGGGCTTCCGGCTGATGGCGATGAATTGCTCGATGGCTTCCATCAGTTGGCGGAGACCCGAGGACATCGCCCAAATGTTACCAAGAATAGAGGCGCCGCCCGCCGCCGGGCCCCAAAACGCGCCGCCCCCCTTGCCTCTGGCGGCGTCGCGTAATAGGATTGGAACCGTACGTTGAGCTTTTGGGGAGCAGGCAGGGGCAGTCTTTTCGGGCGCCCGATGCTTGCCGGAGAACTGACGAAAGAGGAAAGTTTCACATGTATGGCCGCCTTCTGACTGTTTTCGCCCTGTTTTCTCTGCTCGTTTGGGGGCAAGAGTTTCGGGGAACCATTCTCGGACGAATCACAGATCCGTCGGGCGCCGCCGTTGCTGGAGCTTCGGTGGAGGTCCAAAACGTAGAGACTAATACCATCGTTCGCAGCCGTTCCAACGAGACGGGAAACTATCAGGTGCCGTTCCTGTTGCCAGGAGACTACACCGTGCGAGTTGAGTTGTCCGGATTCAAGCGGATGGAGCGGCAGGGCATACGGGTTTCCACCAACGAGCCGGTGACCGTGGACTTCGTGCTGGAAATCGGCGCCACTGCCGAGTCCATCACCGTGACGGCGGCTGCGCCGCTATTGAACACGGCCAGCGCCGACCTCGGGCAGGTGGTCGATAAGACCTATGTTGGGATGATCACGGTGTCCTTGAGCCGCAACGTGATGAATCTCCGCAATATGGCGCCTGGCGTCACCGGAGGCACCGGAACGTACACGAGCAGCGCGCAGGGGGACTTCTCCATCGCCGGCGGCGGCTCCGGCACGGGGAGAAATGAAGTGATTGTGGACGGCATTCCGAACACAACCGCCGGCGGCACCATCGGGTTTGTGCCGTCGGTGGACTCGGTTGAGGAAGTGAAGGTTCACACCACCATGTTCGACGCCGCTTATGGGCACTCCAACGCCGGAGCGGTGAGCATCGTGACCAAGGGCGGAAGCAACGACTTGCACGGCGCATTATATCTGTACAAGCGCTGGCCCGGATTTTACGCCAACAGTTGGACCAATAACCGTCTGGGATTGCCGAAGCCTCCGGTGCAGTATCAACAGTGGGGTTACACGGTGGGCGGCCCGGTTTGGTTGCCGAAGTATTATAACGGCCGCAACCGGACATTCTTTTCGACCTCGCTCGAGCGCGATCACGACCCGCGCGAGCTGACGCGCCAGGCGCGCGTGCCCACGGAAGCCGAGCGCCGGGGCGACTTCTCCCAGACACTGAACCGGCTGGGCGGCGCTTTTGCCATTTATGATCCGGCCACCTCAGTGATTACCGGGAATACGGTAGTCCGGCAGCCGTTTGCGGGCGCCCGGATTCCTACATCGCGTATCAGTCCCATTGGATCCGCCGTGCTGAGCAAGTATCCGTTGCCGAACCAGAATGTCGCGCCGCAGCTTGCCGCTTACAACTGGGCGCTGAGCAAGACCTACGCCGTCGATCAGAAGCAGACAGCGGTCAGAATTGACCACGTGATCAGCGACCGGCAGCGCCTGTTCAGCCGCTTCGGCGTATTGGACCGCGATCAAGCTGCCGAGGACCTGTTCTACGGCGCAACTTCCTACCCCGTTCAAGGCGGTACGGACTTGGGACGCCTGTTCCGGCGGCGCATCAGCTTCGGAGTGGACGACACGATTGTGTTGTCGCCGACCGTGGTGGGTTCGGTGCGGCTGAGCGTGCTGAGCTATTCGAGCAAGTCCACGGGAGGCGCCGCCGGAGCGGACCCGAAGGACTTACAGCTCCCGGACATCATTGTTCGAAACCAGGCTGTGCGCGGGTGGTCCAATTTCGACTTGGGGGAGAACCTGCCCGGCATCGGCGCCAGCCAATCGTTCTCCCGCGAGATGGTGTACTCGCTGTTGTCCACTTGGACGAAGCTCACGGGAAAGCATGCCGCCAAATTCGGCGTAGATTACCGGCTGGCCAGAAACAGCAACGTTTCGCCGGGCGGCAACGCCACAGCTTCATTCAGTGTGGGGCCGACCTTTACGCAGTCGGATCCGTACAACCGGACCGCGTCTAACACCTCAGGCTCCGGCATGGCCACGATGCTACTGGGTTTAGCCGATTCAGGCAACTTCGGCTACAACAGTCCCACCAGCGTCCAGAATCACTACCTGGCTCTGTTTGTTCAAGACGACTGGAAGCTGACGCCCCGTCTGACTCTGAACCTGGGACTGCGCTACGAGCTGGAGTACCCATACACCGAGCGGTATAACCGCAACAGCTACAAGTTTGACGAGAACGCTCCGCTACCGGTGAAGGCGCCGGGCTTGGATCTAAAAGGCGGCATTTTATTCGCGGGCGTGGGGGGCAATCCTCGCGCCATAAGCCCCGACAAGAATAATTTTGGCCCACGGTTGGGGTTCGCCTACCGGCCTATGGGGAAAACGGTTATCCGCGGCGGCTATGGTCTGTTTTACACCACCATTTCGCTGAACACGAGCTTCTTCGGCGCGCTCAACGTGTTCAACACGGTCACGCCGTTTGTGGGCACGGCCAACAACGGCGCTACGCCCCTGACGACGCTGGCTGACCCCTTCCCCAGCGGGCTGCGCCAGCCGGAGGGCAGCGCGGCGGGTCTGATGGCCCAGGTAGGTGACAGTCTCAGCTTCTTCGACCACCGACGGGTGAATCCGTACAACCAGCAATGGCAGCTCAGCGTTCAACAGGAACTGCCGGCAAGAGTGCTGTTCGAAATCGCTTACATGGGCATGCACAGCGTGAAGCAGATAGAGAGCTTCAACCTGAATGAAAAACCCGACGTGTACCTGGCGCTGGGGCGAGCCGAAAACAATACGCTGCCCAATCCATTTCTCAACGTGTTTCCGGCGACGTCCACATTGGGCCGCGGCGCCACCATCACGCAGAACCGTTTGTGGGTGCGCTTCCCGCAGTTCACCACGCTGACCATGCAGGGCGCCAACACGGGACGGGCGCTATACCATTCCATGCAGATGAAAGCGGACAAGCGGCTGAGCCACGGCCTCAACGTGCTTTTCGCTTACACGTTCTCGCGGCTGATGGATAACAACACGACCAGCGTGATCAACGTCCGCCGCTACCGTTCGGTGTCCTCCTTCGACCAGAAGCACGTCATGAGGCTGGCTTTCACGTATCAGTTGCCGTTCCGTTTCGAAGGAGGCGGCATGAACTTGCTGTGGCGGCAGGCAATCGGCGGGTGGGCGCTGAGCGGGTTTACCACGTTCGCCAGCGGCACGCCTTTATCGATCTCGCACACCAATGGACGCCCGTACCGGATCGCGAATCCGCGCTTGGAGGGTCCGGTGCATGAGCGGCTGGGCGACAAGCGCGACGCCAGCGGGCGGGTGTTGAATCCGTATTTCAGGATCGACGCGTTTGCGCCGCTTCCGGACCAGTACACCATTACGCCCGAGCCGCCCGCCCTGGATGAGCTGCGCGCGCCGGGCACGCGGTCGCTGAATCTGGCCTTGTTCAAGTCCTTCCCTGTTCGAGAACGCTTCAAGCTGGAAGTCCGGATGGAGGCTACGGGCGCCACGAACACGCCGAACTTCGGCGCGCCGGGGACGAATATGTCGCAAGCGGCGACCTTCGGCGTGATCAGTTCGGCGGGCGGCAGCCGGGCTGTGCAGGGCTCGGCGCGGCTGGTCTTTTAACGCCGGCAGAACGCGGCCGCTACAATAATGCATATTGAAAGACCGGCTTGCACAGGTAGAGGAACGCATCGCCCGCGCCTGCGGCCGCGCTGGGCGCGCGCGTGAGGAAATCACGCTGATCGCGGTGTCGAAGACATTCCCTGCGGACGCGATCCGCGAGGCGTATGCGGCCGGTTTGCGCGATTTCGGTGAAAACTACGTGCAAGAGTTTGAGTCAAAAAAGCCTGCTCTGGCGGATCTGGAGGGCGCGCGATTTCACTTGATCGGGCATCTCCAATCCAACAAATCCAAGCGGGCGGCGGAACTTTTTGACGTCATCCAAACCCTGGACACGATCAAGCTTGCCCGGAGGTTGAATGACGCCGGCAGGCGATTGGAAGTCATGATCGAGGTGAAGCTGTCAGAGGAAGAGACCAAGAGCGGCGCGGCGGTGGAGGATTTGCCGGCGCTGGTGGAAGCCGTGCGCGCCTGCCCCCAGCTCCGCCTGTCCGGTCTGATGACCATGCCGCCCTGGTCGGACGATGCGGAGGCCTCACGGCCCTATTTTCGCCGCCTGCGCCGGCTGGCGGAGCAGTACGGAGTGCGCGGATTGTCCATGGGGATGTCGCACGACTTCGAGGTGGCGATCGAGGAAGGCGCGACGCATATTCGCGTGGGAACGGCGCTTTTCGGGCCCAGGAAGCGGCCGTGACGGTCGGCTATTACGCCCCGCTGCCTCCGGCGCGTACCGGCGTGGCGCATTATGCGGCGGCGTTGTTGGAAACGCTCCGCAAACATGTCTCTATCACGGTCAACCGCCCGGGCGACATCAACCTGTATCACATCGGCAACAACTCGCTGCACGGGGAGATTTACCGGCGCGCCTTGGAGATCCCGGGCGTGGTGATCCTTCATGATGCCGTGCTCCACCACCTCCTGTTGGGCATGTTGAGCGAAGAAGAGTACGTAGCGGAATTCGTCTACAACTACGGCGCCTGGTGGGCGGACGCAGCCCGGAAGCTATGGCGGGAACGGGCAAGGTCGGCGGCTGATCCGCGGTACTTTCAGCGCCCCTTGCTCAAGCGGATCGCCGGACGCTCGCGGGCGGTGATCGTTCACAACCCGGGCGCAGCGGAGATGGTGCGGCGGCATGCGCCCGAGACTCCGGTTTATGAAGTTCCACACCTGTACCAGCCCAAGCCGGCGCCTCCCTGGAGCGAGATCTATGAATTCCGCAGCCGGTTCGGCATCGCGCCGGGCGCATTTTTGTTCGGAGTGTTCGGACACCTGCGGGAATCCAAACGTCTGTGGCCGGTGTTTGAAGCTTTGAAGCCGGTACGCGGTGCGGAGTTGCTGCTGGCCGGAGATTTCGCATCCTCAGACCTGAAACATGCCGTCGAGATTGAATTGCAATCCCGCAGCAGCGTGCACTGGACTCGGTATTTGAGCGAGGCGGAATTCGAACTTTGCGCTCATGCCGTGGAGGCTTGTATTAACCTGAAGCATCCGGCTGCGGGCGAGACTTCGGGCATCGCCATCCGGCTGATGGGCGCCGGGAAACCGGTATTATTGACGGCGTGTGTTGAAAACTCCCGGTTCCCGGACGATGCCTGTATCCGTGTGGATTCCGGACCGGCGGAAGCGTCCATGCTGGCGGAGTTCATGACGTGGCTGGCGGCAAACCCCGTGCGAGCCCGTGAGATAGGCCGGAGGGCTCGGGAATACGTGCTCGCCAACCATGACGTGGAGTTGTCGGCAAAGGCGATCCACGAGGCCGTTTGCACAGCGGCAGGTGTTGCGGCAAGATAGGGAATCCGGGTAACGGCCGTGAACTTTATCGCTCCGATTTTGGCCGCCCTGGCAATTCCCGCCGCCGGCGGCGGGGGGCTCCATGTGAAAGTCCCCATGCGGGACGGGGTCAAGCTGTGCGCCAACATTTTCGTGCCCAAGGGCAGCGGGCGTTTTCCCACCATCCTCATTCGGACGCCTTACAACAAGGGAAGCTCCGCCGGCGGCTACCAGACCTTTGTAGACCACGGTTTCGCAGTGATGGTGCAGGACGTGCGAGGCAAGCATCACTCGGAGGGGGTCTTCGACCCGCTGTTCCAGGAGGGACCGGACGGCAGCGACACGCTGGACTGGATCGCCAGGCAGCCCTGGTCCAATGGCGAAGTGGGAATGCTGGGCGGATCCTACCTGGGCATCGCGCAGTGGCGCGTGGCGGTGCTCAACAATCCCCATCTGAAGGCCATTTTCCCGGCGGTGTCCGGCTGCGATGAATACCGCGACCGGTTCTATTCTAGCGGCGGCGCATTCAAGCTGGGACACCGCCTGCAATGGATGGCGGAGAACATGCGCGCGCCGGACCATCGCATGCCCGCGTTCTGGGAGATGGTGCAACACTTGCCCCTACGGACAGCCGACCGTGTGGCGACCGGGTTGAGGGTGGAAATGTTCCAGCGGGTGATGGACCATCCGGCGCACGATGCTTTCTGGGACGCAATCAGCGTCCTGGACCGCATTCATGAAGTGCGGATTCCGGTTTTCAGCGTAGGCGGCTGGTACGACAACTATGTGCAGAGCGACCTGGAGGCGTTCTCGCGCTTGAGACCGAAAACGATGGCAAGCTGGATCGTCGTCGGGCCATGGACGCACAATATTTCTGCACCCGTGAAGACGGTCGACTTCGGACCGCACGCCCTCATTCCACTGCGGTCGTACCAGCTTGAATGGTTTGAGCACTGGTTGAAGACAGCCCCGGTGCAGCGAGCCAGACGCCCGTTTCCCCACCCCCCGGCGCGCATTTTCGTAATGGGCGAAAACCGCTGGAGGGAGGAGAAGGAATGGCCCCTGGCGAGGACGCGGGAAGTCCGCTATTTCCTCACCAGCCGCCGCGGGGCAAATTCGCTGGAAGGCGACGGAGAACTCACGCGGCACGCGGCGCGCCATGTTTCGGCGGACCGTTACATTTACGACCCGCGCGATCCTGCGCCCACCATGGGCGGAGCGGTGTGCTGCAATGAGAGAGTTTTCCCTTGGGGTCCGATGGACCAGCGCCCGGTGGAAAAGCGGCGCGATGTGCTGGTGTACACCAGCCGGCCTCTGCGCACGGATCTGGAGGTGACTGGAACGGTGACCGTGAGGCTTTATGTTTCGACCTCAGCGCCGGACACCGATTTCACAGCCAAGCTGGTGGATGTGTACCCCGACGGAAGAGCCATCAATTTAACGGACGGGATCCTGCGGCTGCGTTACCGGGAATCCCTCGAAAAGCCGGTGACTTCGAAGCCGGGCGAAGTGTACGCCATCAAGATTGACGCCGGAGTCACCAGCAACGTATTCAAAGCCGGGCATCGCATTCGCCTGGAAATCTCCAGCAGCAATTTCCCGCGCTTCGACCGGAACCTGAACACGGGACGCGCCCAGGCGGATGAGACCGAGATGCGACCGGCGAACCAGACCGTCTGGCATGGCGGCGCGCGCGCCTCCTATTTGGCGCTGCCCGTGATTCCCCGGGGCGGGCGGAGATAGTCCGCAGGCAGTTCGCCTGTAAGCGTCCTTAGCCAGACGATGATGGCCTGGATTTCGGCGTCCGTGAGCGCTTTGCCCAGTTGATGGATGCCCATTTTGCGAATGGCTTCCGAAAGGGTCGCGGTCTTACCGTTATGGAAGTAGGGCGCCGTTTCGGTAATATTGCGCAAAGACGGCACTTTGAACACCATTTTGTCCGCTTCTTTTCCGCTCACCATGAAGACTCCCATGTCGGTATCGTCCGGCCAAGGAACCACGATGCCGAGCTTTTGGAAAATATTGCCGCCGAGCAGCGGACCTGAATGGCAGGAAGCGCAGCCGGCCTTGAGGAATGTCTGAAATCCGGCTTTTTCCTCCGGCGTGAGAGCGTTGCGGTCCCCTTCCAGATACCGGTCCCAACGCGCCGGCGTGCGCAACTTGCGCTCGAAGGCGCCAATGGCTTTGGCCATGTTGTCAAACGTCACCGGGTCGCTTTCGCCTGGAAAGGCGGCGGCGAACATGGGCGGATACTCAGGAATGGACTTCAGCACCCGGACGGTTTCGGCTTCGCTCGGCATGGCCATTTCCACAGGGTTCAAAACGGGACCCTTGGACTGTTCCTCGACGTCCGGGGCGCGCCCGTCCCAGAACTGCGCCACGTGCCCCGCAGCATTGTAAACGGTGGGTGAGTTTCGCGTTCCTTTGAGCCCGCGGTGTCCGATGGATACCGGCTTCCCGTCGGCGCCGTAGCGGTCCAGCGGATGGCAGGTGTTGCAGGAAACAGTCCCATCCGCCGACAGCCGCGGATCGAAGTACAACATGTGTCCCAGCCGGACTTTCGGCTCAGTGACAGGGTTGCGGCGCGACGGGAAATCTTTGGGGAGAGGAGCAAAGGGTTTCAGCTCGCCGCGCTCGACGGCGCAACCCCAGGCGGCAACCAGCGCCGCGCATGTGAGGGACAGTCTCCAGCAGCTCACTTTTTCTCGTTAAAAGTCACTGTGACAGAAGTGCCTTCGTCCGAACTCCCGGCCACCACAGTGACCGTGCGTTTGCCGTCCGGCGCCTGTCCGTTGGCCATTCCGCCGGTGGTTCTGCCATCCTGCTGGACAGCGTTGGAGGTGGTTTTCATCCCCGCCTTCTTCAGTTCCGCGTCGTACCAGCTCAGCACGCGTTCCGGCGGCTCTTTGGTGACGAAATGGAAGCTTCCCGCCTCGCCTTCCTTCGACTTGTTGTAGAAAGTGCCCTCGGGCTTTGCGCCGGCGAAGACCGGCACCCAAGCCGGGGCGGCGCCGCCGGTCCCTATCCGGAGGGAGCCTTCCTTGGACTGGATTTCGACGCCTTTTTCGGAGGTTTCCATTGTCACTGCTTCCTTGCCCTGTTCCTGGAAGACGATTCTGCCTTTTTTGGCCTCCTCCAGGTTGATGGTGATGATCTTGTTGTCCTTCTTATCCCGCACGGTAATGATGCCCCGGGCGTCATCCACGTTCAGGACTTCGAGGTCTGGGTTGAGGGCAGCGATGAGCTTGGTGACCGCCAGCGCCGGGTTGGTTTCCATCAGTTTTGGGTCGAATCCGGCTTGTTTCACCTTGCTGGCCACAAACCAACCGCCGGCCAGCAGCACGACGGCGGCGACGATGATGATGCCGCCGCAGCCGACGAGCACCCACAGCAGCCAGTTGGCCTTCTTGCCGGGGGGCAACTGCCCCGGCTGGGGATTAGGGGGCGTCATGGTGGACATGACGCCATGATAGATCAATCAGCGAACGGAAGCTGAGGTCCAGGCAGTATCGGGGAACAGCCCGGAGGCTTCCTGCGCATCCACCACGGCGATGGCTGCGACATTGACGATGTCGTTCACCTCCGCAGCGCGGTGCAACACATGGACCGGCTTGGACAGGCCCATCAAGATGGGGCCGATGGCCTCGCAACCGCCCAGGCGCATCAGCAGGCGGTAAGCGATGTTGCCCGCTTCCAGGCTGGGGCAGATCAGCACGTTGGCCCCACCCTTGAGCGAGGTGAACGGAAAAGTTTCGGCCAGCAGGTCCGGCGTCACGGCCACGTCGGCTTCGATCTCCCCGTCCACGACCAAATCCGGCCGACGCCGCTTGACGATCTCGGTGGCCAGGCGGACCTTTTCGGCCAGCGGATGCCTGGTGCTGCCGAAGCTGGAGAAGGACAGCATGGCCACGCGCGGCTCGCAATCGAAGCGCCGCGCCGTATGCGCCGCCTGGATGGCGATTTCGGCGAGATCGTCCACCGTCGGCTCGATATTCACCGTGGCGTCGGCCAGGAAGTAGATCTGTCCTTGCATGGTGATCAGCATGTACATGCCGGCGGCTTTGTTCATGCCGTGGCGCGGCGGAATAAGCTGAAGCGCCGGCCGCATGGTGGCCGAATAAACCTTGTTGAGGCCCGCCACCACGGCGTCGGCGTCGCCCATGTGCAGCATCATGACGCCAAAGACGGTCGTGGAGGTGCGCAGCGTTTTTATCGCCTCCGTGCGGGTGACGCCTTTGCGTTGCCGCAGCCGGAAATACTCTTCCACATAAGCCGGCATCTGTTCGAATCGCGAAGGATCGGCGATTTTTACGTCCTGGAGATGGAGGCGGTGCTCTTCGATGCTGGCGCGTATGCGTTCTTCGGCGCCCACCAGGATGGGAATGGCGATCTTTTCGTCGCACAAAATCTGGGCCGCGCGCTGCACCTTCAACTCCTCTCCTTCGGGGAACACGACGCGCTGCGGCGCGCGCTGCGCCTTGTGAATCATGATGCGCATGACCTCATGCGCTTTGCCCAACCGCCGCTCGAGTTGTTCTTTGTACTCCTCGATGTCCACCTGAATTTGCGCCACTCCGCTGTCCATAGCGGCTTGGGCCACGGCCGACGTCACCCAGATCAGCACGCGGGAATCGAACGGCTTGGGAATGATGTACTCCCTGCCAAATTCCATGTGTTCCACGCCATAGGCGCGGCGTACGGCGTCCGGCACGTCTTGTTTTGCCAGAGCGGCCAGGGCGCGGGTGGCGGCGAGCTTCATTTCGTCGTTGATGGCGGTGGCGCGGACGTCCAAAGCGCCGCGGAAGATGAAGGGGAAACCCAGGACATTGTTCACTTGGTTGGGGTAATCCGATCGCCCGGTGGCCATAATCACGTCCTTGCGGGTGGCCACGGCCAGGTCGTATGGAATCTCGGGGTCGGGATTGGCCATGGCGAAAACGATGGGATTGGGCGCCATGCTGAGCAACATCTCGGGCGTCACACAATTGGCGGCTGATAGCCCGAAAAAGACGTCGGCGCCCACCATCGCCTCGGCGAGCGTCCGTAAGGGCGTCTCCTTGGCGAAACGTTCTTTGTAGGGATTCATCCCCTTGGTGCGGCCTTTATAAATGACGCCGTTAGTGTCGCACATGGTGATGTTTTCCCGCCGGACGCCGAGCCGGATATAGTGCTCGGCGCACGCGATCCCGCTGGCGCCGGCGCCGTTGATCACCACCTGCACCTTGGTGATGTCTTTGCCGGCGATTTCGAGCGCGTTCAGCAACGCGGCGCCTGAAATGATCGCGGTGCCGTGCTGATCGTCGTGAAACACGGGAATTTTGAGGGTGCGTTTGAGCTCCTCTTCGATTTCAAAACACTCCGGCGCCTTGATGTCCTCCAGATTGATGCCGCCGAAGGTGGGTTCCAAAATCTGGCACACGCGGATAATTTCCTTGGGATCCTGGGTATCGAGCTCGATGTCGAAAACATCGATGTCGGCGAATCTCTTAAACAGGACGCCCTTGCCCTCCATCACCGGCTTACCGGCGGCTGGACCGATGTTACCCAAGCCCAGCACAGCGGTGCCGTTGCTCACCACGGCGACCAAGTTGCCTTTGGAAGTGTACTTGTAGACCAGGCTTGGGTCGCGGGCGATTTCCAGACAGGGAACGGCCACTCCGGGGGTGTAAGCCAGGCTCAGATCCCGCTGGGTCCGGCACGGCTTTGTGGGAGCGATTGAGATCTTGCCCGGCACGGGAGAAGAGTGGTATTCCAACGCATCTTCATTTCGAATAGCCATAAGGATGATTCCTTTCCTCCACCTGTTGTACAACCAAATGCGCGGCGCGTCTAGGGAGGGGACGGCGAAGACCCACATTTCATCGCCAATCCTGACTAGGCCGCGTCTTCCTGGATGGCAAAGCCCTCATCATCCAGTGCGCCAGCCAAGCCATTCTCGACGTGATCAGCCTGTTTTGAGGCGAATCCCAGACGGCGCCATCTGGCCCGCGGGTCAGGCGGAGGCAGACCGCTTTAGCCGCGCGCGGCTCCCACGTACATCCGTTCGGCTTCCATCAGGGCGTCTTCGAAGGAGTAATCAATCGGCTGATGTTTGTGATGGCGGACGTACCAGCGGTAGGTTTCTTTCAGCCCGTCCATAAATTCCGTGGGGCGGAACTTCAGGACGCGTTGCGCCTTGGAGATCACTTGCGTGATGGCGGGAAGGTCAAAATACATGCCGAAGTACAGTTGCGGACCCATGGGATGGCCGCCGGCGGCGGCAATCCGTTCCCGCGGCACCCGGACAATGCTCAACTTCTTGCCGGCAGCTTGAGCGAAGGCCTGAACCAGTTCGAGCTGAGTCACGGGGCGGGGATTGGCGATGTTGAAGGCGTGGCCCACAGCCGCCGGGACCGTCATCACGGAGAGCATAGCCCCCACCAAGTCCTTGATGTAGACAAACTGCATGAGGCGGCGGCCGTCGCCCGGCACGATGATCGGCCTGTTGTCGCGCAAGCGATCCCAGAAGAAAGCTTCCCGGTAAAAAGGATTGCCCGGACCGTAGACGAAGGGCGGCCGGATTGTCACTACGGGCAGGCCGTGGCGCTGGTGCAGGCGGAATAAAGTGCGTTCGCTTTGCGCCTTGTTGCGAATGTAGGCGTCGGGATGGTCGTCCGGCGCCAGGGCGTCCCCCTCGTGGTGGTTCAAGCCGTCCCCGTAGGCCGCCACGCTCGACATGAAGACGTAACGGTGCAGGTCGAAGCCGATGGCTCTCACCGTGGCCTCGACCTGCGCTGCGGTGGTGCCCCTCGACCAATCGTAGACGTTGTCGAACACCACATCGAAGCGGCGCCCGGCCACGGCGTCGCGAACCGACTGGGCGTCGTTGCGGTCCGCCTGAAGGTTGACCACCCTTTTGCCGAAGTCGTGCTCAGGCTTGCGGTGAAGAATCGAGACCTCGTGGCCCGCCCGCAAGAGCGCGGTCACCAGAGGGCGGCCGATAAAAAGCGTGCCGCCAATCACAAGAACTTTCATTTGCTACACAAGGGGCGGGACCAGCGCCCGCCTCGCCCATCAATCGTAATATTCCAACCCAAGATGCGTAATCAGGTCTTCGCCCTTCATCCAGCGCAGCGTATTCTTGAGTTTCATCAACTGGATGAAAATGTCATGCTCGGGGTACAAGCCCGGCGCCGTCATCGGCGCTTTGAAGTAAAACGAAAGCCATTCCTGAATGCCCCTCATGCCCGCGCGCTGCGCCAAATCCAAAAACAGCACCAGGTCGAGCACGATGGGCGCGGCTAGAATCGAGTCCCGGCACAGGAAGTTGATCTTGATCTGCATCGGGTAGCCGAGCCAGCCGAAGATGTCGATATTGTCCCAGCCCTCCTTGGCGTCGCCGCGCGGCGGGTAATAGTTGATGCGCACCGCGTGATACAGATCCTTGTACAACTGCGGGTACAGGTGCGGCTGAAAGATCGTATCCAAGACGGACAGCTTGGTTTCTTCTTTACTCTTGAAGGAGCCGGGATCGTCCAGAACCTCCCCGTCGCGGTTGCCCAGGATGTTGGTCGAGTACCAACCCTTTACGCCCAGCATGCGAGCCTTCAATCCGGGGGCGATCAGCGTCTTCATGAACGTCTGGCCGGTCTTGAAGTCCTTGCCGCAAACCGGCAACTCGCGTTCTCTGGCGAGTTCCAAAAGTGCGGGGCAATCGGTGGTGAGATTCGGGGCGCCGTTGGCGAACGGGACGCCGGACTTCAGCGCGGCGTAAGCGTAAATCTGGCTGGGCGCGATCTCCGGATCGCTGCGGCGCAAGCCGTCTTCGAACGCCTTGAGGCTCTCGTGCACCTCCGAAGGAGTGTGATACACTTCCGTCGAACCGCACCAAATGCACACCAACCGGGCTGCGCCGGACGACTTCTTGAAATTCTTGATGTCGTCCATCAACATCTCGGCCTTGTCCATTTTGGAACCGTTCTTCTTGACGTTCGGTCCGTTGATGCGCTTGACGTATTCCTGTTCGAACACCGCCTTCATCGGCTTGACAGCCGAGAGAGGCTCCTTGAGTTTCTTGAGCAGCGCGGGTTCCAGGACGCCCGCCTTCTTGGCGGCCTGATACGCGTTGTCTTCGAATATGTCCCAGCCGCCATAAACAATGTCATCGATGCTCGCGAGCGGAACGAAGTCTTTGATCAGCGGGCTGCGGTTATCGGTGCGCTTTCCAAGGCGAATCGTCGCCATCTGGGTCAGCGAGCCAATCGGCTCTCCCAGACCGCGCTTGATGGCTTCCAAGCCTGCCATGAAGGTCGTCGACACCGCGCCGATGCCGGGGATCAGAACTCCGAGCTTCCCCTTGGCCGGGGCGATGCGTACGTTCGGTTTCTTGGGCAATCCACTCTCCTTAACGTAATGGTGCGGAGCGCCACCGCTCCACTGGGTGCGGCCCGGCGGTGCTGCGAAAGCCGCTAATGTTATACTAACACTCGATGCTGGGCCGTGCGACAAATACCATCACCGCCATTCTTGTGGATGACGAGCCTTTGGCGTGCGACGAGCTAGCGTACCTGCTCAAAGCCCACGAGGATTTTGAGATCGCAGGCGTGGCGCACAACGGCATTGAAGCTCTGCGGCTGATCGACGACCTTGAACCCGATGTGGTGTTTCTCGACGTGCAAATGCCCGGACTGGGCGGCATGGACGTGATTCGCGAAGTCCGCGAACGCAAGGGTCCGGCCCCGCACTTCATCTTGGTCACGGCTTTCGACCAATACGCCATCGAGGCGTTCCGGCTGGAGGCCATGGATTACTTGCTAAAACCGGTGGACACGGCGCGCCTGGAAGAATCCCTGGAGCGCGCCCGGCGCGTGGTGCAGGAAAAGAGCAAGACTCCGCCGCCTGAGGAGCCGCGCCGGCGTCCTTACCGCACCAAGCTGCTGGTTAAATGCGGGAACCGCAACTTCATCATCGACGCCAGCGAGATGATCTACGCTACGATCGACGACGGGCTGATTACCATCGTCACGTCGACTCTGGAGGGGCAGTCCAACTACCGCACCATCGAAGAATTGCAGTCGAACCTGGATCCGGACACGTTCTGGCGGGTCCATCGCTCTTACTTGGTGAACATTCACCGGATCAAGGAAGTGATTCCGTGGTTCAAATCCAGCTATCAGCTCCGCATGGACGATAAGAAACAGACCGAAGTGCCGGTCAGCCGGGTCCAGACCAAACGTCTGCGCGCGCTTTTAAAACTCTGACAGGTTTCTGGAAAACCGCGCCTGCGTCCCAATGCGGATCAGGCGTTGACGCGCTGGAAACTCGAAGCGGCCGCCGCGGCAAGGAACGCCCTCCCTTTCCGTTGCGCCAGGCCGCCTCGTAACAGGCGCCTCATACCGCGATGCCCATCGACCACAACAGATAGCCTACCGCCTGGCGCAGCGTGAGCCAGCGGTGCCGCCAGCCCACCTGCGGGGGCGCGGGCCGGGGCGATCCATAAACGCGGATGCCGCGCTTTTCCAGAATCTTTTTCACACGGAAGATGTGATAGCCGTCGCTCACCACCAGGCAACTACGCAGATTCATACGCTGCATGATCTCGGCGGCGGCGGTGGTTGAGTGCACGGTGGATTCTCCTTCCGGCTCCACGATGATCGCTTCCGGCGGCACCCCGTTCTTCATCAAATAATCGCGGCCTACGGTGCTTTCCGTAAACACTGGGTCGCCGCCTGCGCCGCCGGTGGTCATCATGCGCGGGGCCAGATTGCGGCGGTAAAGCTCCAAAGCATGATCCAGCCGGGCTTTCAGCACGGGCGAGGGCCGCCCCCGGTATTCGGCCGCCCCCAGGACGATGATCACGTCGGCCGGCTGCGCCTCGTCGGTCTGCGATTGCCGGTGAATCATCGTTGCAATGTAGGCCAGATAGCCGGCCACCGCGATCCCCGCCATCAAGGCCGCCGCCGCGAGCCGTCGTCCCATCTGCCGTTGATTATACTGTGCCGGAACGCGCCGGGTTGGGAAGCCTATAATGATGTGTCATGGCTACGGCCGCTCCGCTCACGAGCACTCGCAACCCGCTGCTCAAGGACATCCGCCGCGCCGCCGGAAGGGGCGCCCTGACAGAGGACGGCTATTTGGTGGCCGAAAGCTTCCATTTGCTCGAGGAGGCTCTGCGCAGTGATTGCTTCGTCAAGGCGGTGCTGGCCGCGGTGTCCGTGCAAGCCGCGGTGGAAAGCCACGTAAAGGGTCTGAAACGGGTGCGAGTGATTCCGGTAGCCGATCCGCTGTTCCAGATGATCTCGAGCACAGAGAACAGCCAAGGGGTGATTGCGCTGGTGCGGCCCCCGCAATGGACGCTCGACCAGTTATTCCGCGGGAATTCCTTGGTGGTGGTGCTGGACGGCATTCAGGATCCGGGCAACGCGGGCAGCATCGTCCGCTCGGCGGAAGCTTTCGGCGCCAGCGGGGTGATTTTTCTCAAAGGCGCCGTCAGCCCGCACCATCCGAAGACGTTGCGGGCGTCGGCGGGGTCGCTGTTCCGTTTGCCCGTGATTCATGGAATGGAGCCGGATCTGGCGCGCGCCGCGCTGGTGCAACGCCGGCTGGATATTTACGCTGCGGCGCCGCGCGGAGGCAAGCTTCTCAAGGACGTCGACCTTACCCGCCGTTGCGCTCTGGTGCTGGGTAGCGAAGGCCGCGGCGTGAGCGAGCGTCTGCGCTCGGCGGCGCTCGATTTGCGTATCCCCACCACGGGCGTCGAGTCGTTGAACGTGGGCGTCGCGGCGGGCGTCTTACTGTATGAAGCCCACCGGCAGAGGACGCTAAAAGGATGAGTCTGTTCGACGCAGCGCCGCTTGGCGGCGAACCGGACCGCGGCCGGCCGCTGGCCGAACGCATGCGCCCGGAAACGCTCGATGAATTCGTCGGCCAGGAGCATGTGCTCGGACCCGGCAAACCGCTGCGCGTGCAGATCGAAAGGGATCAGCTTAGTTCCTTGATCCTGTGGGGGCCTCCGGGCGTCGGCAAAACGACCCTGGCGCGCCTGATCGCCCGGCTTACCCGCTGCGATTTCGTGCCTTTCAGCGCTGTGCTCAGCGGCATCAAGGAAATCAAGGAGGTCATGGCGGCGGCCGAGCGCACGCGCCGGCTGGGCCGCCGGACCCTGGTTTTCATCGACGAGATCCACCGCTTCAACAAAGCGCAGCAAGACGCTTTTCTGCCCTATGTCGAGCGCGGGGATATTATCCTGATCGGCGCCACGACCGAAAACCCATCTTTCGAAGTGATTTCGGCGCTGCTCTCGCGGGCCAAAGTCTATGCTCTGCGAGCGCTGACGGTCCCGGAAATCGTAGGCTTGCTCCGCCGCGCGCTTGCCGATCCGGTCCGTGGGCTCGGCCAGGCCAACCTTGAAGCATCCGGCGAACTGCTCGAGCAGATCGCCATTTACGCCAATGGAGACGCCCGCGCGGCGTACAACATCCTGGAACTGGCGGCGGCAGCCTCACCCGGGAAGAAGTTATCCGCCGAAGCCGTCGAGGACGCGCTCCAGCGCAAGGTGTTGCTGTACGACAAGTCCGGCGAGGAACATTACAACCTGATTTCAGCCCTGCACAAGTCCGTGCGCTCGTCCGACGTGGACGCCGCCCTGTACTGGCTGGCGCGAATGCTGGAAGCCGGCGAAGACAGGCTCTACATCGCCCGGCGGCTGGTCCGCATGGCCATCGAGGACATCGGCATGGCCGATCCCCGCGCCCTGGAACAAGCCGTCGCCGCCATGCGGGCAGTCCACTTCCTGGGCATTCCGGAAGGCGACCAGGCTCTGGCGCAGGCAGCCATTTATCTGGCCATCGCCCCCAAATCCGACGCGGCTTACCGCGCCCTGGAACAAGTGCGGGAGGAGGTGCGCCATTCGGTCGCCGAACCGGTGCCGCTCCACCTTAGAAACGCGCCCACCCGACACATGAAAGAGTGGGGCTACGGCGAAGGCTACCAGCACGCCCACAACTTCGAGGACGCCATCACCACCATGGAATGTCTGCCGCCGAACATGCGCGGCAAGCGCTGGTACCATCCCACGGACCGCGGCGTGGAGAAGCGCATCCGCGAACGCCTGGAAGAGCTCCGCCGCGCCCGCGGCGCTACTTCCGAGCCGTCACGGTAATCTCGATTCGGGCTGCGCCCACCAGCTTGGCCACTCCTACCGTGGTGCGCGCCGGACGCGGCTCCGGAAAGTAGCTCACATAGACGCCGTTCATGCGCTGGAACAGCTCCATATCGGTCAAATAAACCTGAACCGACACCACATCGCGGAACGACATCCCGGCTTCTTTCAAGATCAGGCCGACGTTGTCCAGACATTGCCGGACTTCCGCCTCAAAATCGCCCGGTATCTTGCCGCTGGTGGGATCCGCCCCGATTTGGCCGGCTGCGTAGAGCGTCCCATCCACCAGAATTCCGGGAGAATACGGACGTCCGGTAGGGAATTCTTTGGGGTGGATCACCCTTTTCTCAGCCAGAGCGCAAGGCCCCAGCAGCAGTACTAGAACCAACGTTACAGTCCATATCCGCCGCATACTCTCCCATAGTACGCTGTCCCACCGTACCCCTGTACCAGTTGAAATTCCAACGTTTTTCCCATTGAGCCGAGCGCCCGCACAGCGCAAGCTATATTCGAAAGAGACGCAAACCATGCAGCTTGGCAATCAGGAAAGCCCGATGTCAAAAATGGCGCAAGATCGCAGACTTTCCGGCCGCTTCCCCATCGAGCGCGAGGTGCGCTACCGGGTCTTAAACCGGAGGGGGCCGGAGATTATCGGCACAGGCAAGACGCTAAACATGAGCAGCTCAGGCATCGCGTTCACCACCGAAACGCAGTTGCCGCCCGGGCGAAAAGTGGAGATTGCCATAAGCTGGCCGGCGCAACTGGACAACCGCTGCCCCATGAAATTCGTCGCCCGCGGCCGCGTCGTCCGAAGCGAACCCGGCATGGCGGCTATCGAGATTCTGCAATACGAATTTCGCACGCTCGGTTCCAAAGGCCTGTAGCCGCCCGTTTGCCGCAACCGTCTTTCATGTGAGCCCAGCCGCCGCGCGCTTCATTTCACCACGCGCCAAGCGATGATTTGGGTGTCGCGGGTCGCGCCGGCCATGGCGGTGGAACGCAGCAGCACCTCAAAATGGCGGGTTCCGGCCGGCAGAACGCGCAAGAGCCGGTCGAGGGTGGCCACACGGGTAATGAACTCACCCGCAGCCTCGGTCCCCTCCATGTTTGTCCCCTCT
>Ga0272446_1001492_pt1 | contig 33867 bp, 32 predicted proteins | sample YNPCB0061_FD_194587 | JGI IMG/M metagenome (GOLD analysis project Ga0272446, IMG submission 194587) | Hot spring microbial mat communities from Yellowstone National Park, WY, United States - YNP-CB-006-1 | ecosystem: Environmental > Aquatic > Thermal springs > Hot (42-90C) > Sediment | place...
TGCAGTGGGATTTAGTTGACAGACAATGGTCAGTATTTGCTGTGGCATGAGTTCATTTTATGCGCCTAAATGGTAATATGGCAACTGAAGTTGCTAAAGAGGCTTTCCTCCCCGCACTGAAGTACGGAGCTCCCAGCCCTACCCGATGTGAGGAGGACGTATTTGACAGAGAATTCTTTAAGATTCTAACGGATGATTCGTCAGCTGCCAAGTAAATATACGCAAACGATGGTTGCTCAGCGTTTGGTGGGGCGCTTGCGCCGTTGCCACCACAGGGGCAGCACTGTCAAGGACAGTAGTGCTAGGCTGGCTGCGAGGAACGGCAGTTGGTTACCGGTTGTCAGCAGGGTATCGCCCGCTGCCCCTAACCATGCGTAGGTGACAATGCTGGGAATCAGTCCGATAAATGTGGCGGCCGCATATACAGTAACAGGAATAGCTGTTAAGCCAAAGCCGAAGTTAACAAGACTAAAGGGCGAAAAGGGGGCAAGGCGCACCGCTAAAATGAACCAAAAAGGCTGGCTTGCCACCGATTGTTGCAGGGTGTGCAGCCAAGGATGGTGGGCGATGCGCTGTTGTAGCCAATCATAGGCACAGTAGCGAGCCACTAAAAACGCAAGGATCGCACCAAGGGTTGCCCCTAGGAGTGCCCAGACACTGCCCCACACCCATCCAAACAGCGCCCCGGCAATCATTGGGAAAAAGGTTCCGGGAACCCCCACAGCAGTGGCCACCGCAAATAGAACAACGTAGCCAGCAACAGCATAGGTGCCCCAACTGCGAATGAGGGTCACAAGGGCAGAATAGTCGAGCCACCAACTGAGGCTCCCTAGGCTCATTCCCATCAGGGCGATCGCCCCCAAGAGCCAGAGGGTAGAGCCTTTAGGGCGAGGGCAGCGCAGTTTCCACATTGCTTTGCTCAGGGGGTAGCAACGCGGTCTCGTCAATGGCTAAATCGAACCAGAAGGTACTGCCTACTCCTACTTCACTAATGAGATGAATGTGGGTGTTGTGCTTGTGGATAATGTCTTGGACAATGGCTAGACCCAAGCCCGTCCCCTCAAGGGTGTGGACGCGATTCTCAACGCGGAAGAAACGCTCAAACACTCGGGGTTGATCTTCAGGGGCAATGCCCATCCCTGTGTCCGCCACTTCAATGCGCACCCGCTCCTGCTCGGGGTCACTGGGAGGATGCCACACATAGGCTCGAATAACAACCCGTCCCCCCTCTGGGGTGAATTTGAGAGCATTGCCCACCAAGTTGGTTAAGGCACCAATGAGTAAATCGTAGTTCCCCCACACCGCTGGTAGGGGGGTGTCCACCTCCGTAGAAAGCTCAATGGACTTGTTGGCGGCATTCAGTTGGTAGGTGCGCAGAATTTGCTCGATCACTTGCCCCATGTGTACCGCCCCAAATTGGTAGGGGCGACCGGACTCCAGCCTAGAAATATCAAGGAAATCATTGACTAAGCGGGTGAGGCGATCGGTTTCGTGATTGGCGGTGGCCAGAAACTCTTGCTGCTTTTCATCGCTTAGCTCACTGCCATACTCTTGGATGGTTTCAATGATGGATTTGATGTTGAACAGCGGCGTGCGTAGCTCGTGGGACACATTGCTAATCAGTTGTGCCTTGGCCTCGTTGAGTTCCACTTCACGGGTAATATCTTGGATGGTAATAGCAATTCCCTTGGGTTTTTCCCGCTGGGCATCCATGACGGTAGTCAGCAAAATCCGTACTGATCGCGGGCTGGGTTCCTGCAAGGTGACCCGAAATTCACCCCCCTCCGACTGGCCGGAGGAGGCCTTAAACAGTGGACAGGTCAGTTTCTCGCAGACTGGCGCCGGAAAGCAACTCAAGGCGCTTTGGCCAATGACGTTCATTCCTTCCCAGTTAAATAGCCGCTGGGCAGTGGGGTTCACCAGAATAACCCGCATCTCAGTGTCCAGCAGAATCGCACCATCAGCAATAGTGGAAACAAGGGTATCCAGTTTCGCTTTTTCAGCTTGCAGTTCCTCTACATTCTGGGCCTCGTAGGAGGCCAGCCGCTCTGCCATATCGTTAAAGCTGGTAATCAGCTCTCCCAGTTCGCCGCCAAAGGGAAGGTTGATCCGCTGCTTAAAGTTGCCCGCAGCAATATTTTTCACCCCCTGTACCAATTCTTTGATGGGTTGAGTAATGGTCAAGGCGTTAAACACGCCGCCTAAAATCACCATGATCCAGAGGGAGACAAACACTGCAATGGTCAGATCTCGGGTGAGGCTAGCAGAGGCTATGAAGGTTTCGTTAGGATTGATGCCGATCGCCACCACGCCTAAATTCTGACCATTAAAGCTCAGGGGCACAAAAACATCTGCCACTAGGCCATCGGGGGTTTGGTGTTGGCGCACCAGTGGCTCTTGCCGCTCGCGATAGCTTTCGGGCAGTTGCATGCGGCGGCGGAGGGTCAGGGCGCTTTCGACTTGGGGGGCAGAGTAGGGTAGCCCGTAGTAAATTTCCCCTGTGGGATCGGCATAGAGGATGTAGCGGATACTGGCGCTACGTTCATAGAACTTACGGGAAAACTCAGCCACGGCGGTAGTATCCCCTTGGGCAATGAGGGGGGCAACATCGGCAGCCAGTAGCAAGCCCAGATCCCGGCCATAGCGGGTGTCGTTAAGGTGGGCATTGGTTTGAATGGTGTTCACTGCCCAAAAGGTGAGCGCGCTCATGATGATCGAAACCACCAGCGTTGCTGTGGCCATCAGGCGGGTTTGAATCTTAAATTCTGACCACCAGCGGGCGATCGCCCGAAACGCTTCCTTAATGTCCCCCTGAGCTGTTGTTTTCAAAACCACCATGCTGCCTAAAAGTACAAAAAATTTATCTAATTTTACGAGTTCTTCTTATATTTTTGCATCTGCCACCGTTTCTAGGCGGGCGAATTGTTCAATGCGGTGCGTATAACGGTGCAACATCTGCTCATTCCACGCCGCGTCATGGCTGTTGACGTACAGGTGCACTAAGGGTTCACTGGCATCGGGCAAGACCAAGATCCAGTTATTGGTGTTGGGGTCGCCAATTTTAACCCCATCAATCAAGTTCAGGTGTGCCCGTGGCTGGGTTTCCACAAGGTGGCGCATTAAGGACCCCTTGGCAATCCACGGGCAGCGGATAGCACGGTGATGGTAGTGAACTTTGGGTAGCTCTTGGCGTATCGCAGTTAAGGGCTTACCAATCAAGGCCAGCATTTCAATGAGGGTGGCGATGGTAAACATGGCATCAAAGCCCGGATGCAACTGGGGAAAAATAAAGCCCGTTTCCGCTGCTCCGCCAAGAACCACGCCGCTGTGGTGCTGGCAGGCTTCCATTAGATCTGTAGGGTTGGTGCGGGTGCGCAGAATGTGCCCCCCCAACTGCTGGGCAATGGTTTCTACTGCGCTGGAGGTGGTGACGGGAACAGCCACTGTACTGCCGGGATGGGTCAGCAAGACCAAGTAGGTCATTAGTGCTGTGAGTTCCTGATCGCTGACCACCGCGCCACTGTTATCCACAAGGGTGAGCCGCTCGCCATTGGCGGACACCTGTACCCCTAAGCTGGCGGACAGTGCTGTGACGACTTGTCCCAGTTCCCGTAGCAGACGCTGGCGCTCCAAAATATTGAGGGGGGTGGGGTGCAGGGTTGCATTCAACACCACTGCATCACAGCCAAACTTATTGAGGATTTGTGGCAGCACCACCCCCGATACCGCATAGGCGTAGTCAATAACAATTTTGGCGGGGTTGCCATAAAACAGTTTTGTATTCAGCCATTTTTCAAACCCTTGGGCGTAGGCAGCAACGCTATTGTTGGGTTGTGCCATCGTCCCCACATCCCTGAGAATGACCCGGCGAATATCTTCACGGAAGTAGGCGGTTTCAATCTGGCGTTCGCGGGCACGACTCAGGTTAATGCCTTTATGGTCAAAAAATTCAATTAGCAATTGATCGGCGCGATCGGGGTGGGCACGAACGTGAATACCGCCGCTCACCGAAAGGGTCTGAGCCGCAAAGCGGGCAATGGGCAGGGCGATCGCCTCCAAATTCAAGACATGAATCCCCACAGACATCAACCCCGACATCAGGGCATGCGCCACCATACGCGAGACACTGCGCTGATCGCGAGAAACAAGTACACTGGTGCCCGGCTCAAGGGTGGAAGCATAGGCTGCCGCCAAACGTACGGCAAACTCCGGGGTAATATCCACATTGGCCACCCCCGCCACCCCCCGCTGGCCAAATAGATACCGCTGCCCTGTGGTTCCCCAGATCAAACTTTCGTTAACGATCGCCCCCGGCTCAATCCGCTTGCCCGGCCACAGCCGCACTCCTTGACTGAGGCTGGCCTCCTCCCCAATCACTGAACGGGTACCGACAATCACCCCTTCGTTGAGAGTGACGTGGCGATCCACATGCACATGGCGAGCCAAGATGCAGTGCTCGAGGTGGCTATCATCGCCAACAAACACCCCATTCCAAGCCACCACACCGCGCAGTTGGCTGCCATTGCCAACAATGACGTTATCTGACAGCACCGTCCCTGCAGCGAGGGTTACGCCCGCACCAAGGCGGCAGTTATTCCCAAGCACAATCGGGGCTTCTAGCTGGATATCTTGGGGCAAGGTGGTGTTGCGCCCCACCCACACCCGCGGCTGTACCTCAGTGCCCTGAATATCTAACTGAACTCGACCGTAGAGGGCATCCCGCTGCACCTGCTGATAGGTTTGCAAGCTACCCACATCGCACCAATAGGCATCGGTAATGTACCCGTACATGGGCACGTCTGCCTGGAGCAACAGGGGAAACAAATCTCGAGAAAAGTCCCGCTCTGTTCCGCCGCTGAGATAGTCCATCACGGTTGGACTAAGCAGGTACATACCGGTGTTGACGGTATCTGTAAAGACTTCCCCCGCTGAGGGTTTCTCGAGAAAGCGGCGAATCCGCCCCTCCTCATCCGTAAAGACAATCCCGAATTCCTTGGGATTGGACACTCGAGCTAAGATCAAGGTAACGGGAGCACGGTGTTGGTGGTGAAAGCGAATGGCCTCGCTGAGGTTCACATCCGTAATGCTGTCGCCACTGACCACCAAAAAGGGATCCGCCAGCAGGTGGGCAATATTTTTCACAGAGCCAGCGGTACCAAGGGGCTGCTCTTCCTCAACCACATAGCTCAGGTGCACCCCAAACTCACTGCCATCCCCAAAATAATCGCGCACAACATCAGGGAGATAGTGCAGGGTCATCACCACATCATCTAGGCCGTGGCTGCGCAGCAGATTGAGAATGTGCTCTGCAATAGGACGATTGACCACTGGCACCATTGGCTTGGGCAAGTCGCAAGTGAGGGGGCGCAGCCGTGTACCACTGCCTCCAGCCATAAGGACGACGCGCAACTTCACCTCCTTCCGCTGTATCTTGACGGGTATCCTTACTTTCTAGTCTAGGGGACGCCCTAGGGCAACTAGACCCCAGACCTAAGATTGCAACGATTATTTAGATGCGGCACCTGTAGGATTTTGCATTGCTGAATCAGCGTTCACTGGTTTATAGATAAAAGGAAGCACAGACGATCAACGTTAGGGATGTGTGGGGTTATGACGATTGAACTGAACGATCGCCAGAAACAAGTTCTTGGTGCCACCATCAACCACTACATTGCGACGGCAGAACCCGTTGGCTCTAAGGCGATCGCCACCGAATATAACCTTAAGGTTAGCCCCGCCACGGTGCGCAATATTATGCTGCTGCTAGAACGCAGTGGCCTGCTTTACCAACCCCACACCTCCGCCGGCCGTGTTCCCTCGGACTCTGGCTACCGTCTCTACGTTGATGAGTTAGTTCAGCCTATCCCCGATGTGGCGCAAAAAGCTGAGTCCCTCTTGGCCGAGCAGTTTTTGTGGGGGCGCTATCGCTTGGAAGTAATTTTGCGTCAAGCTGCTCAACTGTTATCTGATCTGAGTGGATACATTACATTAATTTCCTTGCCCAACAGTCTAGAGCGGCGCATCCGTTTAATTCAACTGGTGGCGCTGGATGCGCAACAGGTGATGGTTATCCTAGTGCTGGATAGCTATGAAACCCAATCGGCAGTCATTTCCTTGCCCAGTGAACCGCAAGAGATTGACCTGCGGGATCGGACATTGCAGGTGTTAACAAATTTTTTGAACCATCAATTGCGGGGGCGATCGCTAGTTGATTTAACGCTCATTGACTGGCAGCAATTAGACCTTGACTTTCAGGACTATGGCCAAAACCTCCAGTCCCTGTTTCAACAACTGAGCCAACGCTATGCCCAAGAAGGCACCTCCCTTGTGGTCAGTGGTCTTGCCGATGTGTTGCAGCAACCGGAATTCTCGCAGGTGGAACAAGTGCAAATGCTCTTGCACCTCCTTGAGGATCAGCAGGATCAGCTCACTCCTTTGATCAGCCCCGATCACACCGCCTCTTCCCAAGTGCAAATTCGCATTGGCACTGAAAATGCCCTTGCGCCAATGCACTGCTGCACCTTGGTCTATTCCTGCTACTGCTGCAGGAACGCCCCCGTTGGCACGATTGGTATTCTTGGGCCAACACGCATGTCCTACGCTCGTATCATTCCCTTGGTGGCCACGGCTGCCGATTACCTTTCCGAGCAGGTCAGCCGTTCCTATGCCGTCTCAGGATAGGATAGAACAACGACTATTATTTGGAAGTTTCAAGTTTATGCTGCATCCGCGTTTAGCTGCTGCATTTGCCCAGCGCTCAGTACTGAAGATCATTAGTGGCCTCAACAATTTTGATGGCGATCGCGTTCGTGCGGTGGTCACCGCCGCAGAGCATGGCGGAGCCACATTGGTGGATATTGCTGCTGATCCAGATCTCGTGCGGATTGCCCAAGAGGTTACCACGCTGCCCATTTGTGTGTCTGCGGTGGATCCGTGCCTACTGGTGAAGGCAGTTGCAGCAGGTGCAGATCTCGTAGAAATTGGCAACTACGATAGTTTTTATGCCCAAGGCCGTGTCTTCAGTGCCACGGAAGTTCTTGAACTGACCCGGCAAACCCGTTCCTTGCTGCCTCAAATTATGCTCTCGGTGACAGTGCCCCACACTTTGCCGCTGGATGAACAGGTAACCCTAGCGGAATCCTTAGTAGAGGCGGGCGCGGATGTCATCCAAACGGAGGGGGGAACGAGCAGTCAACCGCGCCATAGTGGCACTCTAGGTCTAATTGAAAAGGCTGCTCCGACCCTTGCGGCGGCCTACGAAATCTCTCAGGCCGTCTCCATTCCCGTTCTCTGTGCGTCTGGCTTGTCAGCTGTCACCATTCCCTTGGCGATCGCCAGTGGTGCTGCTGGGGTTGGCGTTGGCTCGGCGGTGAACCAACTCAACAGCGAAGTCGCCATGATTGCCAGTGTCCGTGCCCTAGCGGACGCCCTTCATCGCGCTGTGGCCGTTGCCCCCTAACACTCCCTAGCAGCAGTGGTCAAGCCCTCCCGTTTGGCGCTCAACTGTGCGGAACGCCTGTTTGAGGCTGCTGCCGAACGGGAACGCTTTTTGGCAGCATTGTTCATCCCTCAGCCCTTACCGCCAGCGATCCTCTGGCGCCAGGATCCCCCTACCCCCTCGCCGTTTCCAGTCCTTCCTCCTCTCCCTTGGCAACCCCCATGGGTGAGCCGACTGGCCGTGGGCACTCGGGCGGGGCAACATCCACTCCACCAAGCAGGTGCCTACTACTGCCTAGATAGCTCCTCCGTTTTTGCGGCTGTTCCCCTCCTTTCCTTGCCCCCCTCCCCTAGCCTGATCATTGATGTTTGTGCAGCGCCGGGAGGCAAAAGTCTATTGGCATGGCGCGCCCTCAAGCCCGATTACTTACTTTGCAATGAAGCAATCCCTAAGCGCCTAGGGATGTTAATTAGTAACCTCAAACGCTGTCGTGTTCATCCAGTGGGGGTCACCTGCTGTGATAGTGCCGATTTAGCAGCAACCTTGCCTCAGACGGCTGAGGTGGTGATCGTCGATGCCCCGTGTTCCGGCCAGTCCCTGCTAGCCAAAGGCCAGACCGCTGAGGGCTGTTTCCATCCCCTGACCCTGCGCCATAATCAACGCCGTCAAAAACGAATTCTGGCGGCAGCGGCGGCGTTGGTGCGCCCCCAAGGCTGGCTCCTCTACAGCACCTGTACCTTTAGTCGCGAAGAAAACGAAGAGGTGGCCAAGTGGTTTAGTGCCAAGTATCCCCAATTTATCCCCCAGACTGTTCCCCAACTGGCTGCCTATCAGTCTCACCTAAGTGAGTTGCCTTGCTATCGCCTCTGGCCGCAGCAGCAGGAAGGCGCAGGAGCCTTTACCATCCTGTGGCAGCATCAAGGCGAGGGAGAGCCAACTCCAATGCCCGAACTGAGCAACTGGTTGTGTTGGCAAGCTACAACTGATGCGGTCGAGGCCGCTGACCCGTCTGCCGCCAGTGCAGATAATCCTTGAGAATTTGCGCGTGATCAAAGCAAAGGGAAGACGGCAACTGATCAAGGGGTACAATATGCACAGCCTTTGCATCGTCTGCCGCGACGGGCGTACCGTGGGCTGTGGCAATAAACACTGTACTGAGGGTGTGCTGGCGGGGATCTCGAGCAGGATTTGAGTACACATATAGTAATTCTTGGAGTGTGATCTCAAGGCTCACTTCTTCACGAGCTTCGCGCTGGGCGGCCACCTCCACCGATTCGCCGTAGTCCACAAAGCCTCCCGGAATAGCCCAACCTAAAGGAGGATAGCGGCGCTCAATCAGGAGAATGGGTCGCTGGGGATAATCTAACAGTTCAATGATGATGTCAACTGTGGGTGCAGGATTGCGGTACATCGACGAAGGCTTCATGGTACGGTAGCAAGGATAGGGTAACGCAACAGGGGACATGGCGGCAGAACAGGATATTGTTGTTCTCAGTAATGGCCCCGGGGAGTTGGCAACGTGGGTATATCCCTACGTTACGGCTCTGCGGCAGGAGGCTACAGATCAGGTTCGCATCTCGGTCGTAATGGTGCCCTGTCCCCATGCCAGTGGCCGCGAGGCGGACATTGCCCGCCGCTATCCTGGGGTGGATCGGGTGTTGCCGGTGCAAGAATTTTGGCGATTATTGTGCACCAAAACGACCTCTAGCGGTTGGGACTGGCTCCCTCACGGGGTTGTGGTTTTTCTAGGCGGCGATCAACTGTTTGCGGTGCTGCTGGCGAAACGCTTAGGCTATCGCTGTATTCTCTACTGTGAATGGCAGGCGCGTTGGCACCGCTGGGTCGATGTGATTGCTCTGCGCCGTCCGCTGCCGCTGCCACCAACCCGTGCCCATGTGGCGGTTATTGGAGATCTGATGACCGATGTGCAAACCCTTGGGCGTGGGGAGCAACCGCAGGTGCACCAAGACTTGGGCATAGCAGCCGACACGCCGTTGGTTGCACTGATGGCGGGGTCAAAGCCAAATAAGCTCAAACTGGGGGTGCCCCTCTGCTTGGCGATCGCCGATCATTTAGCCACGGTGAACCCGCCTGTTGCATGTGTCATTCCTGTGGCGCCCACCCTCACCCTCGAGACCTTGGGTTGCTATGCTGACCCGCAGCATAACCCCGATCTAAAGCACATTGCTGGCACAACGGCTCAACTGCAGCAACCACTAGAGGGCATTCCCTACCTTGAAACTCCCAAGGGCACCAAGGTGTATTTGTGGCAGCAATTACCCAATTATCCGCTGCTGCGCCAAGTGGCGATCGCCGTCACAACCGTTGGTGCCAACACTGCTGAGCTAGCGGCCTTAAATGTGCCCATGATCGTGCTCCTGCCTGCACAACAACTGCGGGTACAGCGGGCGCATCCTTGGGATGGATTGGCGGGGTTACTGGTGGCGCTGCCTGCCATTGGTCGGCACTGGACCGCCTTGGTGTTTTGGGCATTAGTGGCCAAAGGGTTAGGTTGGCGGCAGTTCTGGCAACTCCTTCAAGCCCCAGAGATGGATTGGCAACTGGTCAAGCAAGGCTTGGGCTACAAAGCGTGGCCAAACCTGTGGGCACAGCAAGAAATCGTACCGGAGCTCGTCGGCCCCCTTGATCCCCACGCAGTGGCACAGCAGATTCTTTACTACTTAGAGCATCCCCAAGACTTGGTTGCCATGAAAGCGGCATTACAGAACGTCGTAGGAGACCCTGGAGCAGCAGCAAAGCTAGTGGACTTAACGTTAAAGATTGCAGACAAGGGACATCGCCTCTAGTGCATTGTTACCACTACAGGACTACCCCTTGGGGAGTTCATCATGAAATGGTGTCTTCGGGCACCACAATGAGGGTCGTGCCTTGGCGGCCAATAACAATCACTCGCTGATTCTCGGCGATCGCCAGATGGGGATCATCACACCGCGCTTGCCACGAAATGCCATCGTAAAGTACCCGCCCTGTTTCCCCCGGCAAAATTTGGCTAATCGTTTGTGCTTCAGCCCCCTCTTTGAGAATTGGGGCAGTGCGTTTCGGCTGATAGCGGCGCATTAGGAAGACCACCACCACCGATAGCAGAATCCAGAGCACCACCTGTAGGGGAAAACTGGGAATTAGAAACGAGGTGAAGGCCACAATCAATGCACTGATGCCGAGGGTGGCTTCCACAAAAGCGGTGGGCAGAAAAAACTCCATCAAAAAGAGAATGACTGCCGCAATACACCAGATCCAGAAGGGTGACAGCGCCATCACTATCGTTACTCTTGCAAGCCCAAAGTTTCATTTCAACCATAGCTTAAGATGGCCGCCATGGTCGGAACTGAACCCAGCCGTGTGGCGTCAGGTAACCTACGCTGAAAAGACACCACGTCTGTCAGTATGTAATTAATCATGAAATCCACGCGAGTAATCATAATGACTAACTTTTTTGTGCCACTGTTGGTGGGAATACTGACCTTGGGAGTGCTGGCCACATGGCTTTGGCGACCCGGTACGCCCCCTGTATCCCAGAACGATCGCACCGACACGACTCACCTGATGGCCGATGCGCCCCCCCCGGATGATGAGGGCACACCACCCCGCCGCGGATAAGCTAGGATCCCCCCGAATGGGTTCTAAGGCAGACCAGTGCTGGGACGAATGTGGTCGGTAAGTCAGCGGTTTCAGCGGGGATTTTTCGCCTTTGGTCGTGGCTTACGCTTTATTGCCCGCCATCGTTTGTGGGCCTACCTCCTGCTACCGGCGATCGTGAGTTTTTTACTGGGCACAGCCTTGATTATTAGCGCTTTCGTGGCGGTGCAAACCCTTGGGGAACAATGGGTAGTGGTGCCCTTGGGGTCATGGCAGTGGCTCTACGATGCGGTTGTGGATGTGGTCGCCGTGGCGATCGCTCTCTTTTTGGCACTAATTGGCTACCAAACCCTCATTCCATTGGTGGTGATTCCCTTCTTGGGCCCACTTCTCAATCGTGTAGAGAAAATTACAACCGGCCATACCATTGAGGTGGGTTGGCGGCGAGACCTCTTCAATACCATTGTGGGCGGCTGGTTTGCCCTGCGGGACGCACTTGTGCAACTGGTTTGTTTACTACTGTCGTTCCTGTGTGGCCCACTGCAACCCATCGTAATGGTGCTAGTCAATAGCTACTTCTTTGGGCGAGGGAGTTTTGATTATCCGCTGGAAAAGCACAGTAGAACCCTTAAGGAACGCCAAGTTTTAACCCGAGCCTACACCCCAGAAATCTACGGCCTTGGTTTGGCACAGTGTCTGGGTCTATTGGTTCCCCTTGCAGGAATGGTGCTCGTGCCCGCAGTGGGGGTGGTTGCCGCCGCCCTCTTAATTCAAGAGCGAGACCCCAACACCGCCCTGTCAGTCTCCCCTGCGCTGCCTCAGCGTTAACGTTGCCTGAGTGCGGCAGAGGTCAAGGTACCGTTGAACAGTTCTCGCGAAGTTCCCAAGCCATCATACCGGAGCATCGGTTATGCCCTGCTCCACTATGCTATTGTGCTGTTTGGGAAATGTATGGGAGCTTGGGCATGAGTCAAGACGCCGTTAAACAAATGAAGCAAGCGGTGGCCAAAGCGGCTGCGGATCGCGTCCAGTCGGGCATGGTGGTGGGGCTAGGTACGGGTTCAACCACTGCCTTTGTGATTGAATTCTTGGGCGATCGCCTGCGCAACGGCGAGCTGAGCAATATTCGCGGTGTGCCCACCTCCTTTCAAGCCTCGGTACTGGCAAAGCAGTACGGTATCCCCCTCGTCACCCTCGATGATGTCACTAAAATTGATGTTGCCATTGACGGTGCGGATGAAGTAGATCCAGCTAAAAACTTAATCAAAGGGGGGGGTGCCGCTCATACCCGCGAGAAAATTGTTGACTCGCTGGCGGATCAATTCCTTGTGGTCGTGGATAGCAGCAAACTTGTAGAACGGCTTGGTTCAACATTTCCAGTTCCTGTCGAGGTCTTGCCCCTTGCCCTGAGTCCTGTTAGCCGTGCCTTAACCGCCTTGGGAGGCAAACCAGAACTGCGCATGGGGGTTAAGAAAGATGGGCCTGTGATTACTGACCAAGGTAACTTTGTATTAGACGTAACCTTTGCCGAGATTGCGGATGCCGCAGCCCTAGAAAAGACGATCAACAATATTCCTGGGGTGCTTGAAAATGGTCTCTTTGTCAATGTGGCCGATGTCGTTCTGGTGGGTGAACTTGTAGAGGGGCAGCCTCGTGTTCGCGAAGTAGTCTAGTCTCCCGTCTTCCCCAGTGGGGATCAGCTATCCTGAAAACCTATGGATATTCCCCGTCTCCACCCCGATACCATTGAAGCCGTGCGTGAAGCCGTCAACATCGTCGATGTCGTGGCAGCGCATGTTGTGTTGCGCAAACGGGGACGGGAGTACGTTGGCTGTTGCCCCTTCCACGACGAAAAAACTCCTAGCTTCACGGTTAGCCCCAGCAAAGGGTTTTATTACTGCTTTGGCTGTGGGGCGGGAGGGAATGCCATTAAGTTCCTGATGGAACTGCAAAAACGCTCCTTTGGCGATGTGGTACTGGAGTTAGCTCAGCAGTATCAGGTGCCGGTGCGAACGCTAGACGCCGCCCACAAACAAGCGCTACAGGTGCGTTTATCCCTTCAAGAGCAACTCTACGAACTTCTGGCGATCGCGACTAGTTTTTATGAACACGCTCTGCGCCAACCCATCGGTGAGGCTGCCTACACCTATCTGCGGCAGCAGCGCCACTTAACGGAAGCGACAATTCAGCACTTTCGCCTAGGGTATGCACCCGCTGGTTGGCAGGTTATCTATAGCTATCTTGTTGAGCAAAAGGGCTATCCCGCTAGCTTGGTTGAACAGGCAGGGCTGATTGTCCCCCGACGCACTGCCGACGGCTACTACGACCGTTTTCGCGATCGCCTGATGATCCCCATTATGGACAGCCAAGGACGGGTGGTGGGCTTTGGCGGTCGCACCCTCAGCAACGAGGAGCCGAAATACCTCAACTCCCCCGAAACCCCCATTTTTAATAAGGGGCAGTTGCTCTTTGGCCTAGATAAAGCGCGGCAAACCATTGTTCATAAGGATCAAGCGGTTGTGGTCGAAGGCTATTTTGATGTCATGGCGCTGCACCAAGCAGGGTTAACCCAAGCAGTGGCCAGCCTTGGTACTGCCCTCAGCCAAGCCCAGATTAAACTGCTTCTGCGCTACACCGAGTCCAAGCAGATTATCCTCAATTTCGATGCCGATACCGCAGGACAACGCGCCACCGATCGCGCCATTGGTGAAGCGGCAGACTTGGCTTACCGTGGCGATCTGACTCTACGGATTTTAACCCTACCCGCCGGTAAAGATGCCGCCGAATTTTTAGCACAAGCAACGGGCGATCGCTACCAAACCCTGCTGGATACCGCTCCCCTTTGGCTAGACTGGCAACTGGACACCACCCTTGCCCGGTACGATCTGAACCAAAGTGATCAGTTCCACCAAGCCAGCCAAGCGCTCACTCAACTGCTAGGAAAATTACCCAATGCCGCCCTGCGCAGTCACTATATCCACCGCTGTGCCGAGTTACTGGGGCGCGGTGACAGTCGCCTCATTCTGCGCTTAGAGGAATCCCTGCGGCAACAGGTACGGGGGCAACGGTGGCAGGGACGATCCCAAAAATGGCAACGCCCAGCGGACTACAACCTCCGCCAAGCTGCCGAAGAACAATTGCTGCGACTGTACCTCCACCGGGGTGACTATCGCCCCCTCATTCGCCAGACTCTACAGGCACGGGATATTGAGTTTAGCCTATCCCACCATCGCTGGCTGTGGCGGCAAATTTTAGCCATTGAGGAAGATCTCTGCGCTGGTTTACCTGCTCCCGATGATCCCTATACAGCCGAATGGCTGCTGTCCCCGACTACCGATACCGCCACACGCCTCACAGAGGTAGATTTGGTCAGCCGCCTCTTTGATGCCATCAGTGAAGATAACCACGCCAACATGATTGCCCCCCTGCTGCACCTTGATGAAATCACTGCCGTTAGCTTAGAGCGACCCGAATTAACCATCCAAGCAACTGCCGCCGTCTTGGAGCGCATTGCCGTCGAGAAACGCTGTCGCTATCTTTTGCAGTCTTGGCAAGAAACTGTAGCTCTCATTTTAAGTGAGGCTCCCGCTAGTGAAGCTCTCCGCCAATACCTTGAGCGCATGATCACCAGCCCTAGTACCGACATTCAGAGTATTCCCGGCATTGATGCGGATCGCCTACAGGCTTTAGAGCAATTGCGCCACGACTATTACCAGCACCGCCAGTATTTGCAGCAATTAGACGAAGAACGCTGCCCACCCCTCAATGCAATCCGCAGCTTGTCCTAGCATTGCTATCAAGAGTCTTTCGAGTGCACCAGCCATAGCCGATAAGTACCCTCATAGGTGCGAAAGAATCTAAGCCAACTGACTAACAGTGTGACATCCTCCCGACGCTGATGTTTCGCATACACCGCGGGACTTATCGCTCCCCGAACCTCTCATTAAGTTAACGATTGGGTTGAGAGTCTAGCCACATTGCGAGATCGTTAAAGTCTTGGAAATCGAGAAGAGCTTCTCCTAAAGCATCCAACTGTTCGAGAGATAGCCCACGGATATGTTGAACCACGGCATCGGGTAGTGTCCCGAATCGGCGGCGGAGTTGGCGGAGAATAAGCGTACATTCTCCCTCCAGTTGTCCTTCTTGTCGCCCTTCTTGTCGGCCACGCTGAAGCCCAATTTTCTCTCCCTCTCGTTGTCCTTCTTGAAGAATTTCTTGGTAAATCACGGATTCGCGCATCATTCCCTCCCGAAAAATCGCTTGAATCAGCTCCTTACTGTACTGTAACCCAGCGAGCAGTTGAACGATGGTACTCAACTCTTGCCGGGTCTGCTTGGAGTCAATCTGACGAATCTGGTCAGCAACGGCTTGCAACAAACCAGCTTCGTTATTTGTTTTCCCCAACACTGCAAAGGGCAATAGACCAGGAATGGCAAAAAATTGCCGTGGGTCTTCTTCCCAGAGTTTCACCACTCGGTAGCGATGAGTGGTGTTTGGCCACTCAAAGACATCGGGCACCTGCACCCGTGTTCGTCGCAGCAGAATTAAGACTTGGACAATCTCGCATTGGTAAGTGCGATAGAGCCTCAGCCAGTAGTCCAGCATCCGTAAGGGTAGGGCTGGCTCTGGTTCGACCTGAAATTCTAGATGCAGAATGCAGTGTTGCGTTCGCACGAGGGTGACGGCATCTGCACGAATCGGTTCAAGGTTCAGTTCGGTTTTGAGAACTGAAACATTTTCTGAGACATCGTTGAAAAGCCACTGGGTAAAGGCGGTAGGGTATTGTTCAGCAAGGTATTTACAGAGGTTATCTCGCATTCCCCCAGTGTATCGAGAATGCACCCCACAGCCATCATGTCGCCGCAAACGGTCTTCAAGAGCCTAGAGCAGTTAAGTCTGCAGCGAAATACGTCGCTCTGACTTGGGAGATGCGAGCTTACATATCCAAGCGAGAGCGAGATTTCTATGACCGCAAAGGGCTAAAGTGGCCATGTCCAGTGGCTAAACTCCGGCTTATCGATCCCAAACTCGTAGGCGTAGTTGCGGGCTTCAATCTGCATATTGCGGAATTTTTCCTTGGCATGGGCACCGGCCACCTGCAACTCGGGCAGCCGGTCAATGGCATCGATCGCCAAGCTAAAGCGGTCAATTTCATTGTTAATCGCTAGCTCGAGGGGGGTGTTAATGTTGCCTTTCTCTTTATAGCCACGCACATGCAGGTTGACGTGGTTATAACGGCGGTAGGTGAGGCGGTGAATCAGCCATGGATAACCGTGGAAGTTGAAAATAATTGGCCGATCTAGTGTGAATAGGCTATCAAAATCGCGATCGCTCAGGCCGTGGGGATGCTCTGTTTCCGGTTGCAACTTAAATAAATCCACAACGTTAATGTAGCGGATTTTCAGGTCGGGAAACTCTTGCCGCAGCAGGGCGATCGCCGCCAAGGCTTCTTGGGTGGGAATATCCCCCGCGCTGGCCATCACCAGATCCGGCTCATAGCCTTGATCATTACTAGCCCAATCCCAAATTCCCAATCCCTTCGTGCAGTGCTTAATGGCCGCATCCATATCCATGTACTGCAAATGCAATTGCTTATCCGACACAATGACATTCACATAGTTTTTGCTACGCAAACAGTGATCCGCCACCGATAGCAAGGAGTTGACATCGGGCGGTAGATAAATTCGCGTCACCGCTGCACTCTTGTTACAGACCACATCCAAAAAGCCCGGATCTTGATGGGTGAAGCCATTGTGATCCTGCCGCCACACCGTCGAGGTGATCAATAAGTTCAACGAAGCAATATCAGCGCGCCACGACAGTTCATTGCAGATACTCAGCCACTTGGCATGCTGATTAAACATTGAGTCAATGACATGCACAAAAGACTCATAGGTGGAAAAGAAGCCGTGCCGTCCTGTTAACAGGTAGCCCTCTAGCATCCCTTCCATGGTGTGCTCACTGAGCATTTCAATGACACGACCATCGGTGGATAACTCACCGCCATCTTCATCCTCTTCAAAGAATTCAGCAATCCAGAATTTTTTGCTAACTTCATAAATGGCATTAAGTTTGTTTGAAGTGTTTTCATCAGGACCAAAGACGCGGAAATTCGTCATGTTTTGGCGCATCACATCCCGCAGGAAAACGCCAAGGGGTCGTGTGTTTTCCACTTCTAGTTGGGCAGGTTTCTCAACGGTAATACCATACTCCCGGAAATCTGGCATTTTTAGGTCTTTGCGGAGCAGCCCCCCATTGGCATGAGGGTTCATCCCCATGCGGTAGGTGCCAGTTGGTGCCAGTGCTTTTAGATCAGGGCGAAAGGTTCCCTTATCATCAAATAAATCTTCCGGATGGTAACTGCGCAACCACTTCTCCAGCAATTGCAGGTTTGCGGGGTTGCTGTGCACATCGGCCATGGGCACTTGGTGTGCTCGCCAGAACCCTTCTACCTTCCGTCCATTCACTTCAGCCGGCCCTGTCCAGCCCTTGGGTGTCCGCAAAATAATCATCGGCCAGCGGGGTAGAGGCGTTACCCCCTGCTCCCGAGCTGCCTGTTGAATTTCCTTAATTTTGTTTACACAGTACTCTAGGGTTGCCGCCATTGCTTGGTGCATTGAGGGACGGTCAGAGCCTTCGACAAAGCAAGGTTCATAACCATAACCGCGAAAGAGATGCTCGAGATCGGCGTGGGGAATACGCGCCAATAGTGTGGGGTTGTTAATTTTGTAGCCATTCAGGTGCAAAATTGGCAGGACTGCGCCATCGCGTACAGGGTTCAGGAACTTATTAATGTGCCACGAGGTAGCCAGTGGCCCTGTTTCCGATTCGCCATCTCCTACCACTGCGGCCACAATCAGGTTGGGATTGTCAAAAGCAGCACCACAGGCATGGGAGAGCACATAACCCAGTTCTCCCCCTTCGTGAATTGAGCCGGGGGTTTCTGGGGTGCAGTGGCTACCCACACCGCCAGGAAATGAAAACTGCTTGAAAAATTTTTTGAGGCCGTGCTCATCTTCACTAATGTTGTGGTAAATCTCGGAATAACTTCCTTCGAGATACACAGGCGCTAAGACACCGGGGGCACCGTGGCCGGGACCCGCCAGAAAAATAATCTCTTGTTGATATTTTTTAATAATGCGGTTGAGATGAATGTAGATAAAAGAAAGTCCAGGGCTGGCTCCCCAATGCCCCAAGAGGCGTTTCTTAATGTGCTCTGGTTGCAGGGGAACTTTGAGCAGGGGGTTGTCCCGCAGGTAAATCATGCCTACCGCAAGGTAATTACAGGCACGGAAGTAAGCATCGATGGCATCCACTTCTGCAGCACTGAGGGGCTGACCCTCAATAGTGGCGCGGGCAATCCCAAACGCACGAATTGATTGAGTTGTGGGGGAGAGAGCGCTAACCATAAATTCCCTCATACATCAACTGTTGAAGCCACGACAGCCTGCTTCAGAACTCAAAAGATAAAACAAAATGCACAGACTATCTGCTCTTTCGCCAGACTGGTACAGGTTGTTGATTCGCCAGAATGATTCTGATGCAACGTTTCTAGAGAAAAATCTCTGAAGAAAGGGCGAACCCGAGCTGCGGTTCCAGCTCGTACAAACTTCACTACACCTTTGATCCTAAACCGGCAGACTCTGGTAGTGAGGAAATACCCTGAATGTTTTAACGAATGAGCGGTTCTAAGGGTCAACACGCCCGGCCTGAGTCTCTAGCATCTCTGGTGGCGGCAGGCGAAAAAGGCGGCAGGCATTGATTGTTGTTTGTACCCCTAGCTCAGCTACATCACACTGACGAAGTGCTGCAATCGCTGAGGCCACAAAGCGAACATAGCTGGGTTCATTACGCTTTTCCCCCCGCTTGGGGACAGGCGCAAGGAATGGACAATCAGTTTCAATGAGGAGGCGATCGCCCGGAACCATTTGCGCCGCCGCCTGAATTTGCTTAGCATTTTTGAAGGTTACCGTGCCACTAAAGCTAATGTATAGCCCTAGCTCTAAGAACCATTCCGTTTCCTCTGGTGTGCCGCCCCAGCAGTGCATGACCCCTTGTAGTGATCCGTACTGACGTTGAAACTGCTGCAACACATTCCGGGTTGCTGCCGCCGCCTCACGGCAATGAATAATGACAGGCAAACTAAGGGAATGAGCCACTGCCAACTGCGCCCAAAACGCTTCCTCTTGCTGAGACTGATTGTTCGCTTTATAAAAGTCTAAGCCAGTCTCACCAATGGCAACAACCTTGGGATCACTGGCAGCAAGGGAGGCAATGGTACTAGCCAGATCAGGATGCCACTGATCTGTATCTAGGGGATGCAAACCCACGGCCATAAAGAGTTCTGGAAATTTTACCGTTAGGGCTTGAATGTCGGTAAACTCCGTTGGTTCAACACAGGAATGTACCAACCTGACGACCCCTGCTTCCCGCCACCGCTGAGCTACAGTCTCTAAGTCGGCAGCAAAATTAGCAAAATTCAGATGGACGTGGGTATCCACCAGCATAAAAATATAAAAATTAGGAAGGTTGGGTTGCTTTGTTGAAAATTCGGCTTAAGCGAGCTTTACGACGAGCACCTGTATTCCGATGAAGCACGCCGCACTTAACTGCCTTATCAATTTTGCTCACCACAGTGCTTAAACGTTGGTTCACCTCTGCTAACTGCTCGGGTGAAGGGTTGGCCGTGTATTGACTGAGGGCATTGAGGTAGTTTTTCGTCAGAGTATGTACTGCAGAGCGGTAGGATTTGTTACGGAGGCGATTGCGCTCGGCAATTTGAGCGCGCTTGGCAGCAGATTTAATGTTGGCCACGGGTCACCTTAGACAGCGATAATCAACACAGTGTTTAGAACAAACACTCATTATAGCGGTTTTGCGCCTCTTAGCGTTATCGGCTCTCCATTGGTAGAGCGCAAATAACTGGATTACTCTGCTGCTAGCTGCACTCTGGCAAAATGAGCGGATCAGAATGAGCGGATCAGGATTCGCTAGCATCTCAACAAAGAACTCCGGTACACCAAGAGGATAGAGAAGCAAGAGTTCTTTCAGAATCCCCATGTCTGCTCCCCAACCACCTTGCCCGGTTTGTCAGCCAACTCATGTGGTCAAAAATAGCAAAATCCATATTGAACGATTGAACAACACTCTGAGGCAACGGGTGTCTCGATTAGTCCGCCAAACCTTATCCTTCTCAAAATCTCTAGCTCTAGAAAATCATATTGGTGCAATCTGGTATTTCATCCATGCTTACACTGCATCATTACCTGTGTAGGTACCGTGTAGGACTGCCCGGGACCGGATTTGGGGTGGTAACTGTCGCTGTCCCACCTCAGTACAGCTCCCAGACATGCTCGTGTTGCGGCCATTTGGTCAAGGCATCCCTCAGCACTCGTCCTCATTTGTGCCAGTGCGGAACTGTGCTGGACAGAGACCCCAACGCAACTATCAAGATTTTGGAGCTAGGTTGACGTACTGTAGGGCACACAGAACCTTACGCCGGTGGAGAGGAGGCCGCTACTCATCTTCTGGAGACAGCGGTTGAGCACGTCACCTCGTTGAAGCAGGAACCTTCATCGGCGACGATGGAATCCCCTTCCTGAGCGCAGTGAAGGGAGGATGTCAATGATCGCAAATCTTTGAGGCACTTTAACATAATTGAGATAGGCGATGGAATTTTTCTAGGCATCGGTTTGCTGCCGCAAGTACGCTTGAATGAATCTATCAATATCGCCGTCCATCACATCTTGCACAGCGGTGCTCTCTACCTCAGTGCGCAGGTCTTTAACCAACTGGTAGGGGTGAAACACGTAGTTACGGATTTGCGTGCCCCACGCGGCTTCCACGGCATCGCCGCGAATATCGGCAATCTCTTTCGCTTTTTGCTCTTGGGCAATCACCAGTAACTTTGCCTTGAGGATGGCCAGTGCCTTTTCTTTGTTTTGCAGTTGCGATCGCTCCTGAGTGCAGCGCACAGCTAGGCCAGTGGGTTTATGGACAATGCGCACCGCCGTTTCCACCTTGTTGACATTTTGCCCTCCTTTGCCGCCACTGCGGGACGTCGTGATCTCTAGGTCTGTTTCTGGAATCTCAAGGGTGACGGACTGATCCAACTCTGGCATGACATCCACGCCAGCAAAACTAGTCTGCCGCTTGCCATTGGCGTTAAAGGGAGAAATTCGCACCAAGCGATGCGTTCCCTTTTCTGAGCGTAAATAGCCGTAGGCATAGCGACCTTTAACTTCCAACGTTACAGACTTAATGCCAGCTTCTTCCCCCTCTGATAATTCAGCAATGTGGGTTTGGTACCCCTGTCGCTCTGCCCAGCGAGTGTACATACGCAGCAGCATTTCCACCCAGTCTTGGGCATCGGTGCCCCCTGCTCCAGCATTAATCGTTAGGATGGCATTATTTTTATCGTAGGGGCCATTCAGAAGCTGTTCTAGTTCCCAACGACTGAGTTTTGCCTCTAGCTGTTGCAGCAGGGCGATCGCCTCATCGTAAAGCCCCGGATCACTCTCTAGCTCCAGCAGTTCCAGCGCAGCTTCAACATGCTCAACACTCTTTTGCCAGCTTGAGAGTTGCGCTAGAGCTTCCTTAGCCTCAGTAAGCTGTTGCAGAGTCGCTTGGGCAGCAGCTTGATCAGTCCAAAAGTCAGGCTGGGCTGCCGTATGCTCAAGATCGTGAATCTTAGCGGTGAGCGCCGCAGGGTCAAAGATAGTGCTGGGCTTGACCCAGACGAGTGTTCAGAGCTGTCAAATCTCGCTTTAAGGCACTAAGATCAATCATTGGCCAACAATAGCAAACTGTTGATTAGATGGGGACTCCTCTATAGTATAGGCGAGTATAGGCGCGACAGGGGCTTAAGGAAACGGTTTGGCCGTGGCGAAAGCGCAAGATACAGTTCTTGCATCTATGGTATATGGAGCGCGGTCGCAACCCTTAGCACACCAGTGTCGAACCCATGCAGGATTCATCAGCAGTCAACAAACCCTACGGCAAGGAGCACGACATAATAGAAATTAGGTTCTGAGGTTTTGCCCCTATGGCTGCGTTTTACAACTGGTATCGGACATTGCTACGTCACCCTAAATACCGCTGGCTCATCATTATTGCTAGTTTTGTCTATCTATTCAGCCCTATCGATATTGCCCCAGATTTGATTCCTGTGATTGGCCAGTTGGATGACATTACCGTAATGATGATTTTGGCCAGTGAGGTCACCCAGATTGTTATTGAGCATCTCAAAAGCAAAAAAAGTCGCGCGGATGTGCCAAGAACCACGGTTGATGTGGAGGCAGAAGCCCTCTAAAATGCAGCACGGAAATGGGATAATCAACCTGATCGTGTTTGCTAGACACTTTTTAGCGCATTCCATTTTAATTGAGAATTTATGGATCTAACCCATCGCCCGCGGCGGTTGCGCCGTACCCCTCAACTACGTCGTCTCGTGCGCGAACATACCCTCTCCAGCGCCGATTTGATTTATCCAGTCTTTGTGATGGAAGGGGACGATCAGGTTCAAGAAGTCCCCTCGATGCCCGGCTGCTTTCGCTATACCCTTGATCGCCTCATTCTGGAGCTAAAAGATGTCTATGCTTTAGGCATTGGGGCGATCGCCCTGTTTCCCCTTGTCCCCGAAGCCTTGAAAGACAATGCAGGCACAGAAAGCTACAACCCGGAGGGACTGGTGCAGCGATCGGTACGCGGCATCAAGGCCGTCCTGCCAGACCTACTCATCTTTACGGATGTGGCGCTAGACCCCTACAGCAGTGAAGGTCATGACGGCATCGTCAAAAATGGTGAAATCCTCAACGATGAAACCGTTGCGGTACTGGTGAAACAAGCCGTCAGTCAAGCCGCCGCTGGTGCGGATTTTGTTGCCCCCTCAGATATGATGGATGGTCGCATCGGCGCAATCCGCGCGGGCTTAGATGCAGCGGGCTACACCCACGTGGGTATCCTTGCCTACTCAGCTAAGTATGCCTCGGCTTACTATGGACCGTTTCGGGATGCCCTAGATTCAGCCCCGAAATTTGGCGATAAAAAAACCTATCAGATGGATCCAGCCAATGTGCGCGAAGCTGTGCGGGAAGTGAGCCTAGATCTTGAAGAAGGGGCAGATATGGTCATGGTTAAGCCTGCCCTAGCCTACATGGATGTGATTGCTCAGCTTAAGCAGGTGAGTGATGTGCCGGTGGCAGCCTACAATGTCTCTGGGGAATACGCCATGGTTAAGGCCGCCGCTGGCAATGGCTGGATTGATGAGAAAAAAGTGGTCTTGGAAACCCTGCTCGGGTTTAAGCGGGCAGGGGCAGATGTGATCCTCACCTACCATGCCAAACAGGTAGCTCAATGGCTACAGGAGGATCTCAGTTAGGTTCAGTTAGGTTGAGGAGACGGGTTGCCGCAATTGTTGGGTCGTCTGAAGCCAACTGGTAATCAGTTTGTCTAGCCGCTCGTCCAGTTTAGCGTCCTTGAGTTGACCTGTTGGCGTAAACGCTTGCCACGCTTGACCGATCGCCACCTGCTCTGGAATTACCCATGCATGTACCCAGCGGAGAATCACCCGCAGGTCGTTGAGGGCGTTACTGTTTGCCTGGCCACCCAGCACACTGATCATGGCGACCACCTTGCCACTGAGTTCCGGAAAGCTCAGCAGGTCAAGGGAATTCTTCAGCACCCCACTGACACTACCGTGGTACTCAGGGGTCACCAGCAGAATGCCGTCCGCTGCCGTAACTTTGGCCTGAAATACTGCTACATCGGGGTGATCGGGGTAGTGATCCGCTCCAGTACAGAAGGGGAGGTTCAGTTGCCGTAGATCCAGCCGCTCTACGGTGGCTCCCTGAGCCGCTGCTTTGGCGATCGCTGCGTCCAAGGCCATTTGTGAGTAAGAGCCATCCCGTAAACTACCCGCCCAGCCAATAAACTTCGGCATAAAACAAACTCATAACGACTATGAATTAGTATAGCGAACCCCGATCGATCTCTCAATTACGTCTAGGGGCTGCTTCCTGATGGTAGGGAATTGAGTGGCGTGGGCTTATCCGCCGCCATTTGGGTAATCACCTGTTGCAGTTGACTAATCACCCGTTCCGCTGCGCTATAGCGATCCTTCCAATGCTGAATGGCGGTTTCCTGCTCGCGGGCTTGTTGGGCTTGATGCAGAATTTGCTCTTGAAGCTCGGCTACCTGAGCTTCCAACTTTTGGAGGCGTGCCTGTTGCTGCGTGGAGCGACCTTCTATCTCTTGGGTGTAGTGTTGCACTTTCATGTATTGCAGCCGCTGAAGCTGGTACTCTTGCTCCAGGTCTTGCAGCGTCTTTTGGGTTTTCAAGAGGGTTTTACTAAGCCCCTGAATTACTGTATTTTTGCTGGACTCTTGACCTTGAGTTTGTTGCAGGGCACTAATGACTCGTTCTTGGGTCTCAATCAGGTAATTGGCTTGAGTCAGGCGACTGCTCAGATCACGGATGTCATTTTCGCGATCGCTAAGTTCTTGTTGTAGTTGCTCTAGGCGAGTTTGGAGCAGCCCTTTTTCTTCATGAGCTTGCCGTTGCTGCGATTCCAGTAATTGTAAGTCGTGCTCCCGTTGCCGCAGCAACCGATGACTGTTGACTAATTTTGCTTCGAGAGCATCTTGAATGTGCAGCAGCCGATCCACCTCCTGATGTAAGTGCTGAATTTCAGTTTGCGATTGTTGCACCATGATCTCCAAAGATTGGCGACGACTGGTCATTTCTGCTAACTGGTGGGCGCAGGTGGCTTGGGAGTGAAGCTGTTCTTGTAGGGTGAGGATGGCCTGCTGCTGGATGAGGGCGGTTTCTTCAGTGCGGGCTAGCAAGTCTTCTAGAAACTGCTGATTACGGAGTTGTTGCTTGAGTTCATCAATATAGGTTTGACATTGATCAAGGATCTGCTCTAGTTGTTGGACACGCTGTTGGGGGCTATCGACAACAGAATGAGCCAGTGTCACTTGGTTCTCAGTCACAAGTGGATTCCACGGAAAGCTCAATTGCTGTGGCAGCGTCAGGTCATCCATACTAGTCTCCTTTGTGACTGCGCCAGCTTATACCCATTATTGAACCAACTATAAATTTATTATGACAATCAAGAAAAAACCAACAAAAAACATCCTCTTGAGTCGAGACCTAAAACGAGTCCAGCTTAAACTAGACCTTGAGCATCACCGGCTGTGTAACTGGTGACGAGGATTGAACAAAATTAGCAACGCATTCCCCCACCTCGGAACAGGTGGGGGTCAAGGAGCGGCGGTTTCTATGGTATAATGCTATACATTTTTAGGATTACCGTTGCGGTGAACATCGTTTTGACTCAAAATTAGCATAGAGCATAGAATAAGGCTCATGAAACGTTCCCCTAGATATCGAGGTAAAGCCTACAGCTACAGCGTATTTGCTCAATGGCTATCCTTGTCCCTTGGTATCCTTACTTTCATCATTATTGCCAACAAAATAAATAAACAAGCAGCTAATCTATTTTTGTCAACCGATGCATCAAGACAAATAGCAATCAATACACCAACAGTATTTAGTATTTCACCTTTAGTTCCTCCAATTCATCGCATTCCAAAAGCATCTGAAATTAGTGGCTCAGGACTATCTCAAGTCAACTTTGAAAAAAAAAAATAGATTTTGATGGTAAACATATTCCTTACACTGGAACATCGGTTAGAAGATTAGCTGCGATTTTGTCTCAACGTGCTACTACTGAGCAAGACAAAGCTAGAATTACTTATGTTTGGATTACCCATAACATTCGTTATGATGTCCAAACGTTTCTAACAAAGAATTACCGGATAGTTTCTGCTGAAGACGTGTTGAGAGATCGTCAAGCTATTTGCTCAGGCTACGCAACATTATATGAATCTTTGACTCGTGCTATGGGACTGGAAACAGTAACAATCACTGGACGTGCTAAGGGAATAGATTATGGAATCGAAGAGACCAGTGATTCAAATCATGCTTGGAATGCAACTAAGATTAATGGAATTTGGTATTTGATTGATACAACTTGGGGAGCCGGAATACTAGATGGAGATGTTTTTCGCCCTGAATTCAACCCTTTTTACTTTGCACCAGAGCCAGCACACATCATTTATTCTCACTTTCCTGAAATTCCTGAGTGGCAATTATTACCGCAAAAAATAACACGGGAAGCATTTGAAAAATTTCCTCTTCTAAAACCACATTTCTTTGATCAGAAGTTAGAGCTTGTTGAACCTAAAGACTATACCATCAGCCTTAAGCATTTCGATGAAATTACTCTTCGTGCTCCCTTAGAAGTTGATGTAGTCGCCACTTATCAACCAATACATCAATCAAGTAATCAACAAAAAGATTTGAAAGTCTTACGCTCTCAAAGAGACGTTAAAATTCCACTGATAGATATGGGAACAGACTATCAAGTTAATATTTTTTCTCAATATAAATCTCAATATAAAGATATTCAGCAGCCTTATGAACTAGCAGCAATATTTCAGGTTCGATCTCAGTGATTAAAACAGTGTAATCAAGATAAACGAACGGTTAATTGAGATGCTGAATTTAGAAGAATACTGGAAAGTACTAGAATTAACCCCAGACGCTTCTATTGAAGAAATCAAGTTAGCCTACCGTCGTCTGGTACGTCGTTGGCATCCTGACTTGTACCCCCATGATTCAGTTCTAAAAACAAACGCTGAAGAGAATATCAAAAAAATTAATATCGCCTATGAAAAGCTTCTGGAATACAAAGATCAACAGTGTCAAGCAATTTCGGATTCAACAACATCTTCTTCTGGTGATCTTAGTGTTCAGACTCGCGCTACTGGTGCAGTAGAGTTTTATAACTTGGGGTGTCAGTATGCAAAAAAGCAGTGTTATCAAGAGGCAATTGCGAACTTTACAACTGCTATTCGCTTAAACCCAAACTATGTAGAGGCTTACCGCCATCGTGGTTTCATCTACTCAGTTTTAGGCTTGGAGCTATCCGCTACTGCTGATCTCAAAAAAGCCAAGGCTTTAGAACTAAAAGCTCAGTTTCAGAACACTGAATCAGCACCGAACGCTAGGTCTAATGCTCGTGATGAGTCTTCGTCTGCCAGTCAGCTTCAAACTTGGCGCTGCACTCAGATCTTAGGGGCTAGCCACAATGGTTTCACAACGATGGCGCTGTCCCCTAATCAGCTAATTTTGGTGACAGGTCATTGTGATGGCAAAATACTTTTTTGGAATCTTAAAAGTAAGCAATGCTTCCATGAGGTGCAAGCTCATCGAAGTCGTGTTCAATCGTTGACTTGGAGTTATGATGGTGAACGACTAGCCAGTGCCGCAGCATCAGGTAATATCAAAATTTGGCATTCAAGAACTGGTTCATTACTTCAAACCCTAGCTAGTTATCAGGAATCAACAATTTCTCTAGCTTTTCCCCACAATTGCTCCCATCTTTTAAGTGGTAGCCAAAATGGTATTATTCGTCTTTGGAATTTATCAAAAAAAAGTGGTGGACAACCAATTTGCCAGCATAAAAGTGGATTAAGGGCATTAACGACAACCAGTGACGGCAAATTAGTCATTAGTATTGGACAAGATTCTATAGTTTATATCCAACAAGCCAATACTGGCGAATTATTACACCGTTTTAAGGTCTCCAGCAATCCTGTTTCTGCATTAACGGTAGCTCCTGATAACTTAAGGATTATAACGGCTAGCCAAAATGGGCAAATTTGTATTTGGTTAATTACCGGTGAGTTAGATCGCCAGTGGATTACAAATTCTTTATTTATTCGCTCAGTAGCAATAAGTCAATCACATAATATATTAGCTTTCGGCAACCATCAAGGTTCCATTGAGCTTTGGTCTATTCCTTCTCAATCCTTAGTCGGTATATTAGCCGGTCATGAATCGGCTATTACTGGCTTGATTTATAGTGAAAAGCATCATGTTTGGTTGAGTAGCAGCGACGATGGTACCCTACGACTCTGGGAATTGCTCAACTCCGTGGAGAGCACCTTTTAGACAAGTATCATATATCCTCGAAACAGGAAACACGCTTAGCGGGTGTGAGCATGGATCAAGATATTCCTATTGCAGAACGCTTACAAACAGACTCTGCGGTTAGGCTTCAGAAACAACTCTTGTATAAACGGTGGGCGATCGCAAGCATTGTACAAATAGCCGAAGCAGTTTTTGTTCACTCTTTCAGTTTTGCTTCAAGGGTACGCACGCGCTTCAGGAGGTCGGGTAACTGTTTGAGTGCAGCAGAAACTTGTAAATAAAGACGTTGCTCCATGGCAGGAATGCCCCCCATGCGGGCGTTGGCTGGTACAGAGCCACTGATGCCTGATTTGGCAGAGACGATGGCGCGATCGCCAATAGTGAGGTGCCCCGCTACCCCCACTTGCCCCGCTAAAATCACCTGATCACCAATATGCGTGGATCCAGCCAGTCCTACTTGGGCGCAGAGAATCGTATTTTTACCAATGGTGCAGTTGTGGGCCACCATGGTCAGGTTATCAATTTTACTGCCTGCCCCCACGGTGGTGGCACCGAGAGTCGCTCGATCAATGGTGGTACTGGCGCCAATTTCGACATCATCCTCCACGGTGACTGTCCCCACTTGGGGAATTTTATAGTGCTGCCCATCCGGCAGAGGTACATAGCCAAAGCCATCTCCCCCCAAAACCACACCATTTTGCAAGATGACGCGATCGCCCAGTTGCACGCCTTCACGCAGGGCACAATGACTGTGGATTAAGCACTCAGCCCCCACAACCACGTTGTCATACAGGGTACAGTGACTATGAATGACCGTGCGATCGCCAATACGAACGCGATCGCCAATGACCGTATAAGGGCCAATGGTGACCTCTGCCCCCAGCTCCACGTCTGCCCCCAGAATAGCGGTGGGGTGAATCTTGCCCAAGGGTTGGGGTTGGGGATAAAACAACTCAATACACTTGGCAAAGGCAAGATAGGGATGAGGCACCCGTAACAATGGACAGGCTGCTGCCCCTTGGAAATCAGCCCCCACAAACACAGCAGCGGCAGACGTCGTTTGCAATAGCGGTGTGTACTTCGGATTCGCCAAAAATGACACATCGGTTGCTGTTGCGGCTTCAAGGGGGGCGACCCCCAACACTGGGCGATCGCTAAGCTCAACTGCATCTAGGGAGGCACCAAACCGTTCCGCCAGTTCACCAAGCCGCATACTTATCTCCACATCTGCCGTTGTTGCTCAGTCTAGCAGGTCTGTAGTGCTCAAACAGCGTACATGTGACCGACCACCACTGGCGATACCCTGCCACTAGTTGAAGAAACTGTTCATCTTGGACACTTTCTTCAGGAAGAGGATGCTATTCATTGAGTGGCAACTTTGTCAATGTGTTTGTTATATTTTTTAACATGCACATACCATGTTTAATGGAGTAAGGAGTTACGTCCTATGGAACAACGATTCCCAGAGCTGAACGTTGATCTCAGCTTCGAGCAGGAGTTCCAAATGCGAGTGATGGAGGAGCAGGTCGGTGCCATGAGTCTTCAGCAAACCCGTGAGCTACTGCTGCAAGCCTCGCGGCTGCTAATGATGAAAGATAACGTCATTCGCTCCCTTGTCAAACGCGCTGCCTAGGCTACAGGATGTGGGGCTGACCTCCTGCTTCACCTTGCTTCGTTGCCAGAATCAAGTAGGGGCTGTGGGGCTGAACCACCATTTCCTGAGCGGCTATATGATCGAATAGGTACTAGTAGGTACTAACATCTGGCTAATATCTGGCGAATCACGCCTTTTACTCTCTTAAGAAGATTATTCGTTACTTATTTGTGCTATTGAGTATTTGACTGGCACTAGTTTTTGGAACCTAGAGCTGGGGTTATTGGTATCAAGCAAAAATCGATACCATAGAAAAACTGGGGCTGTAGCTCAGCAGGATAGAGCGAGCGCCTCCTAAGCGCTAGGCCGTGCGTTCAAATCGCACCAGTCCCGTTCCTCACCTGTGGTACTTCACTGGGACGTATGGCAAAGCTGATCATCTTGTCCAGCGTTGGCTTAGGGATGCGTCCCAAAGAAAGCATTTAATTTGAGGGGTGGCCTAATAGGCACCTTCACCAAACAGCACAATGCGCACGGTTTCCACCAAGATTTCAAGATCAAGGTTCAGTGACCAGTTGTCGATGTAGTACAGGTCGAGGCGGGCAGCCTCATCAAAGTGACCAATGTGAGAGCGCCCAGAAATTTGCCACAGACCAGTAATACCGGGTATAACGTGGTGACGAATGTGGTGCCACGAGTTAAAACGAGCCACATCCCGCAACGGCAGAGGGCGCGGCCCCACTAAACTCATGTCGCCCCAGAGAACGTTAAACAGTTGTGGCAACTCATCAATGCTGGTTTTGCGCAGAAATGCCCCTAAAGGAGTGCGGCGGGGATCGTTTTTGAGCTTGAAGAGCACTCCATCCGCCGATTCGTTTTGGGTTTCTAGTTCTGCCTGAAGCTTGGCAGCATCGGCACGCATAGTGCGAAACTTCCACATTTGAAAGACACGACCGTGCAAGCCTACCCGCTCTTGGCGAAAAAACACAGGCCCTGGAGATGTCAGCTTAATGGCGATCGCCACCCCTATGAATAAGGGAGCCAGCAGCAACACCCCTACCAACGCAAGGACAACATCGAGGTAGCGCTTGAGGCGGTATTCCCAGCCATTGAGGTAGGTCATATCGACCCGCAGGGTGGGCAACGCCGCCACAATTTCTGGCGTGCCACGGCGGTAGAGCATTTCTAGGCTAGAGGGAACCAGCCGCAGCGGAATACCATACTGCCGTAGTTGCCAGTACAGTGTTGAGGCCAAGTGGGTAGGCGGTAGCCCCTCCACCACCACTTCTTGGGCGTGACTATCAAGAATCTGTTGCAGCGTCTCAGCATCGTGTGCCGTCGCCGCAGCGGCCATACCGACAATCCTGTAATTTTCCTTGCGCTGTAGCATCTTGCTTAGCACGCCTTGGCGGTGCTCCGGCGCAATTAAGAAGACTCGCACCTGTTGCCGTGAACGCAATACCTTAAACATAAGGCTAACGACTAGGCGAAAACCCACAGCAAACACAACACTCATGCCCCACGCGCTAAAAAAAAGAGAGCGGGGCAAGTCCAACTTGGGATCGTAAAAGTAGCCGATCGCCAAAATCAGCAGATACCCCAGACTCACTACTTTGGCCAATCGCAAATAGTTTTTCCAATGGCCGTGGGGATGGTACAGGCCACTCAGCGCCACCAGTAGCAACAGTGCCGCTGCCAACACCCAGAAAATGCTGGGAAGCCCCAGAAACTGCCACCAGACCAGTTCCGGTGGAATGGGGGCATAGAGACGATTCAGTTGCAACCCAATTGTCCAAGCGAGCACAAGGGCAAGAAGATCACTGAGGAGTAACAGAAGGGTTCGAGGGGTCTCCGCACCGAACCACTTCCCCCCCGACGGGGATCGGATGTCTCGCTTAATGTGAGAGAAGGAATGAGGCTCAGCCATCACTGTCTGCAACTGCTAGGAACATTTGCGTAACCTGCCTGACACAGAGAGTAGGGGCTTGCAACAGCACTTCAGTCATCTTGCCAGAGAACTAGAAGCCTACAGGACGGTTTACAAGCGCCCCGATGGCTTTAATCTCTAGTTCACATCGGGTAGGGCTGGAAGCCCCGTACTTCAGTACGGGGAGGAAAGCTCCTTTAGCAACTTTAGTTGCTTTAGGTTATAATTGTAGTGCGGACACCAGAAACAGCTGTTCAGGGCACTGGTAACGGTCGATTGGGGGTGCTGTAAACCACCCCAGAGGCTCGTGGTTGGCTTGCTAACTGCAGGGCTACTAAAAGCTCCCTGCTTTAGCTGGGAGTAGTTTACACGATACGGATAGCGGTGGCTGCCCTACCAAGATTCATCGCAGTGCGCTGCCCATAGCCGTTGAGGCTTGGGGGTGCTGTTCGCGTAGCGTGCCGCAGGCATAGCAACGGGTGATTAGAGGGAGCAATGAAGGGCATCTAGGAAATAGGCAGACATGTCTTAGGCGATACTGGTTTGATGCTAAACATGACGTGGGCATTCAAGCTAGAACCAACTGCTGAGCAGGCTTCAGAGATTGAAGACACTAAAGCAACACAGGCGAACTGATGGGAACAAGGCAGCCGTCTTCAAGTTGCCAACAGCGATCGCTAATCTCCTGCAATTCCGTGGCCTCGTGGGTCACCACTAATAAGCTCCAATGCTCCTTGAGGCGGCACAGCACCTGTACCAGTTGCTGGCGCATTGACCAATCTAAGCCAGCGGTGGGTTCATCGAGCAGCAGCAGGTAGGGTTGGCGGATGAGTTGCACAGCGAGGGCAAGGCGGCGCTGTTGCCCCCCACTGAGAGACTCGGGGCGAGTGTGCAAGGGCAAGTGATCGAGGCCAACATCTGCAAGGGCGCGATACACGTTCTCATAGGGAATCTCGGGATGGCCAAAGCGGAGTTCTTCAAGAAGGGTGCTGCCGCAAAAATAGCGATCGGGGAACTGAAACACTAATCCTGCCAACTGCTGTAACTGCTCAGGCGTGAGTACCTGCTCGTGCCACTGAATCACCCCCCGACTTGGGTGGGCTAAGCCCGCTAAAATTTCTAGTAACGTGGTTTTGCCGGAACCACTCGAGCCGATAATGAGTCCTAATTCGCCCATGTCTAAGTCTAAGTTGACATCGCTTAAGATGGGCTGTGGTGTAGCCGCAGGATGATAGCTGAGATGGCGAATAGTAAACAAGATGCAGACTCCGGAGGGAATAATGGTACAACCAATACGCAAACAGCGGTTATGGCAACGTCTTGCTCTTTATCTTAGTGGGGCGATCGCCCCTTGGGTACTCAGTACAGCGGCGCTAGCTGGTGATCCGTTCCGCAGTGGCACTCAAGCACGCCCTATCTCCGAGCAAACCGAGGCGGTTTTTTTAGCCCTCTTCCGCGATGGCAACTATGTGAAAGGTAAAGAACTCTTGCCTGCTGCCCTTGAGCGCGATCGCCAAGAACCCCTCACCCTCGCCTTAGCCGCCACCATTGCCTACCTCAATGAGGATTGGGCTGCCTACAAGCGCTATGCCGAAGATACCCTGCGGGTTGCCCAAACCTTGACCAGTCGTGATCCACTGCGGGGCAATCTCTACCAAGCGGTGGGGCATTTTCTAATTGCTGGCTATGAAATTTCCGATGCCGGCTCGGGGCCGGTGCTGGGGGCTTCAGCCGCCCTGTTACGGGTGCAGCGGGTACTAGATCACATCAACCGTGCTCAGGCTGTTAACCCCCAAGACCCAGAGCTAAACCTCATCCGTGGCTTTATGGAATGGGGCATTGCCAGCAATGTGGGGTTTGTGAGTATGGATCGCGCCATTGAAACCCTACAAACCTATGCCGCTCCTTCCTATCTGCGGTATCGGGGGCTAGCACTAGTTTACCGCGATCGCCGTCAATGGTCAGCGGCCTTGGATGCGGTGAATCAGGCCTTGGCGGCAGCTCCCAACAACCCGGAACTGTTATATCTAAAGGCACAGATTTTGATGGCCAGCGGTGACACGACCCAAAGTCGGCACTACTTTCAGCAGGCACTGGCTAAAGAGCAACAGCTACCACGGGGAATCCGCGAAGAAATTCAGCGGCGCAGTCGGCGGGTGCTACCCCAAGGCTGATCAGAGGAGATGGCGTAAACTTCCCCTGACTGAAGTCAGGGGCTTTCAGTAGCCCTGAGCCTGTTATGTTCTGCAAGAGAACAAGACAAGCCCGAACCTCTAGGCTGGTTTACAACAGCCCCCAAAAGCGCAATTACA
>Ga0272446_1001493_pt1 | contig 33865 bp, 25 predicted proteins | sample YNPCB0061_FD_194587 | JGI IMG/M metagenome (GOLD analysis project Ga0272446, IMG submission 194587) | Hot spring microbial mat communities from Yellowstone National Park, WY, United States - YNP-CB-006-1 | ecosystem: Environmental > Aquatic > Thermal springs > Hot (42-90C) > Sediment | place...
GACGATGACTGGATAATCGGGATCGCCGTCTTTGAGGTACTCCAACAGGATCTGCAAGTTGTTGGTGTTGAGGATGCCCAGTCCCGAACCGATGGGACTGCCGGCCGGCATGACGCTGGCCGCCCCAGCGGCTTTGAGATGCCGCGCCAGGATCGGATCGTCGCTGCTGTAGACCAGCACGACGAATCCCTCTTTGACGAGTTGTTCGGTCGCCTTGAGCGTGCCGATCGGGTCGGGCAACAGCGTCTTGGTATCCGACAGGCACTCGACCTTGACCCACTTGGCTCCCGGATTGTCGAGATTGGACAGCAATTCGCGAGCGAGTCGAGCGTGACGAATGACATCCTCGGCACTGAAGCAACCCGCCGTGTTGGGCAGAATCGTATAGCGTTTCAGATCGAGGAAGTCGAGAAGGCTTCGCCCTTCCTTGTCGATAAGTCGCTCACGACGGACGGCCACGGTGGTCACCTGACAGCCGCTGGCTGCCAGACTGTCGCGCATGAGATCGTAGCTGGCGAACTTGCCGGTGCCGGTGAACAGTCGGCTGGTGAAGCTGAAGGGGCCGACCACTAATGGCTTGTCGGTCGGTACAGGCGGTTCGCCACTTCCGCCGCCGACCAGAGTAACGATCTCGACCTGATCGCCCGGCTGAAGACGATGCTCAGTGTGACGCACGCGGGGCACGACCTCCCGATTGACCTCGACCGCCACCTTGCGCGGATCGCGCTGGAGCGAACGGAGCAGGTCATCGACCGTCAGCGGGCCGGGAACCTGATGGCACTGGCCGTTGATGCTGATCTCAAACACGGAGCAACTCCCCCTTATGAGCAATCAACTTGCTCTCATTCTAGGAAGCATCAGGCCGGAACGGAAGAGGCGAGTTGCTCGCGAATCGGCCTCATTTACTATCCGTAGGATGATACGTTATGGTTCGAGGCACGGCAAACAGTTTGACGTGCTGACGCAGGTCGCGTGTCAAACCTCGCTGATAGGTGATGGCGACCTCTGGCCCTTGCTTGCCCTGGATGGCGGTGACGCGAATCTGATCTTGCCCTGAACCGCTCCACCGGAACAGCAGCAGATAGTCCTTTTGCAGATCGACCTTTTCGAGCAACGCCTTGCGCTGCTCGGCATCGAGCAGCACCGCTTGCAACTGCTCGGCTTTGTCGATGCGGACGGGAGTCGTCGCCTGGCCCCGTCCCGGATGTACAAAGCGAAACTCTTGTACTGCGATTTCGCGTGGAGCCTTCTTGTCGTCCACAGTCTGTCCAGCCAACAGATTCGTTGCGGTGATCGTCAGCAGCAGCAGCGTCTTCACGTCCTAGTTCCTCCAATCGTTACAATCGACCATCCAGTCGCTCGTTATGTCGGCCTGCTGCACATTATCGGAACAATCCCACTGGCGCAAAGGGGGGTCGGCAATAAGATGAACGCAACGAGCCTGTTTTACACCGACCTTTTCTGGAGTTCGCCATGCCGTCTGCGAGCTTACCTCGCCCGTTATGCGGAATCATTCCGCCGCTGGCCACGCCCCTTGTCGAGCCTGACCGACTCGACCTGCCCGGACTGGAGCGACTGGTCGAACATGTGCTGGCTGGTGGAGTTCACGGGCTGTTTCTGCTCGGCACCACCGGCGAAGGGCCGGGGTTGAGCTATCGGCTACGCTGTGAACTGATCGAACGCACCTGCGAGCAGGTCGCTGGCCGAGTGCCGGTGCTGGTCGGCATCAGTGACACCTCGCTAGTGGAGGCTCTGCAACTGGCCGAACACTCCGCCGAATCGGGTGCGCAAGGCGTGGTGTCCACTCCTCCCTACTACGTCCCCATCGGACAGGGAGAACTGATCGACTACATGGAGGATCTGGCCGACCAATCGCCGCTGCCGCTGTACCTGTACAACATGCCGGGCTTCACGCGGATCAGTTTCGAGTTGGACACAGTGGCCCGACTGATGCAGCACGACCGGATCGTGGGCATCAAGGACAGTTCGGGGCTGCTGGTGTACTTCCATCGTCTGCTGCAACTGTGTGCGCGTCGTCCGGACTTCTCGGTGCTGATCGGCCCGGAAGAATTGCTGGGCGAGGCGGTGTTGCTGGGTGCCCACGGTGGGGTCTGTGGCGGGGCCAACCTGGCCCCGCATCTGTATGTCGCCCTGTACGACGCGGCTCGCCAGGGCGATCTGGTGCAACTGCGTCGGCTGCACGCGCAGGTGATGCGGCTGTCCACCCATCTGTACACCCTGGCGGGACACACGGCGATGGCCTACCTGCGTGGCCTGAAAGCGGCCCTGGTCGGCCTGGGGCTGTGCGAAGGGGCGCTAGCCGCTCCGCTGCGACCCTTCGGCCCCGCGGAACAGCAGCGCGTTCAGAACGTGCTACAGGAACTGGGACTGGTTGCTGTCGCCGCCAACTGAGTCCGACGACGCGGCTGGGGCCAGCGTGCTGCGATACCAGCGTAGACGAACCGATCGACCTTGCGCAGTGCAAGTGACGGCCTGCATCGCTTGCCAGCCCCACTCTGGGCGGATCTCGGGACGGGTCAAGGGGGTGATGACGAGTAGATCTCGAGCGCACTGAGCCAGGGCCAGACAAAGGCCCGGCAGCCAGGACTCTCCCGCTAGATGCAGCGCGCAACTGCACACGATGCACCGACTGGCCGGCAGCACGGCCCGGCCGGTGGCGAGGTCTTCAAACGAGGTGGACGCACAGGGCAGGCCTGTTTGCCGTTCGTACAACTGTGCCGTGTAGGGATCGCAGGCCTGGACACGCACTTCGGGACGCAGTTGCCACAAGGCAAGCGTTGCCTCGCCGCCGCCGGCAGCAAGGTCGAAGACCTCGGAGAAATCGATCCCGTCCGGACGAGTCGGCGTTGACCAGTGGGTCAATGCATGGGCAATCGCCACCTGCACAGCGGGCTGGTGGGGATTGCGGTAGTCAGCGGCGTGTCGCTGGTAGTAGCCGGCCGGGCCGTCTGAGGCGTAGTGGTCGCGAAAAGCCTGGCTCATGAGAATGCCTCCCAGCCACTGACGCGGGTTGGTTCGCCCCTCCACTGGCTGACGCGGGGTGACTCGCTGGGCGGAGTCGTCCGCTGGGGTATTGTACCACTTCTGCCCTCGCCGGAACCTTCGCTTTACTATACCATGAAGGCGGATGGCTTCTCGTTGGCGTGGAGACGTTTGGCATGCGACACGTACTGTCGGCACTGGTGCAAAATCAACCCGGTGTCCTGGCACATATCTCGGGAATGATGGCCTCGCGTGGCTTCAATATCGACAGCCTCGCCGTCGGTGAGACCGAAGACCCTAACTTGTCGCGAATGACCTTCGTCGTCCACGGAGATGATTCGGTTCTCGAACAGGTACGCAAACAACTCGACAAGATCGTCACTGTCGTCGCTGTGCAGGACATCTCCAGCGAGGATTACGTCGAACGCGATCTGATGCTGCTCAAGGTCAGCGCGCCGGCCAATCGACGTGTCGAGATCAGTCTGCTTACGGAAATGTTTCGCGGTCGAGTCGTTGATATCGGTCTGGATACGTTGATCATCGAGATGTCCGGGCGAGAAGACAAAATCGAGGCCTTCATCGACCTGATGCGGCCCTATGGAATCATCGAACTGGCGCGGAGCGGGCGGATTGCTCTGGTTCGCGGTCAGCGCATTGCTAGAGGAACTTCTTCATGAGTCAGGCTGATACCCTTCCCTCGTCCACGCGGCCTGTGCGGGCCGAACTGGCTCGCTTGTTGAAAAGTCTCAAGCCCGGCCAACGCATTCGCATCACTCAAGAAGTGCGCATGAACTCTCGCTGGGGCTGGAAGACCACCGTCGAGGGCACCTTTCGCGATGTGAACTTCCTGGCGACCGGCCTGGCCACCGATCGCGTGCCCGAGGATGACATTGTGGTTGTCTGCGTTCACTTTACCAAGGACAACAACGAACTGTCGTCGATAACGCTCGACGAGAACAGCCAGATCGAACTGATCGGTTGACACTGGTAGCCAGGCGATGGAACGCCCGGGCGTGGCACAAGGCTACTTCGGTTCCGATGACCCTCTCCTTTCACCATGCAGTTGCGTTGCTCTCGCTGTGGCCACCTGATTGAATACACCCAGTTGCCGCCACGGTTCTGCTCCAACTGTGGTCGGCCACTCAGCACGCACGTTCCTGCTCTGGAAAATGAGCCGACCGTCGTTTTCAGCGGCCCGGTGCCGCAGCTTCGCGGCGATCATCCCGAAACTGTGGGCGGCTATCAGGTACTGCGGCACCTCGGTGGCGGCGGCATGGGCAATGTCTATGAGGTCGAGGAACTAGAAACCGGCCGACGCGTCGCCCTGAAGCTCATTCGTCCCGAATACGCCGACTCTCCCGAAAGCGTCGAGCGATTTCGTCGCGAGGGCCGACTGGCCAGCACCATTCTCCATCCCCGCTGCGTGTTCGTTCTGGGGGCCGACGAACACGAAGGACGGCCCTACATCGTCATGGAACTGATGCCCGGTCAGAACCTGCACGATCTGATCGACAACAACGGCCCCCTGCAAGTCCGCGATGCCGTCGCCAAGATCCTCGATGTCATCGATGGACTGATCGAGGCGCACCGCTGCGGCGTGATCCATCGCGATGTCAAACCGTCCAACTGCTTCCTGGACAGCGAGTCCCGCGTCAAGGTGGGCGACTTCGGTCTGGCCAAATCGTTCGTCAATCCCGAACAACTCACGCGGACGGGCGGCTTTCTCGGCACCATCCTGTTTGCCTCTCCCGAACAGATCCGCAATGATCGCGTCAACCATCAGAGCGACATCTATTCCGTCTGCGCCACCCTCTATTTTCTCCTGACGGGCCGGGCACCGTTTCAAGATGTCGATCCAGCGGCCACACTGGCACGAGCCGTCACCGATCCCGCGCCGTCGATGCGGCGATTCCGTCCCGAACTGCCACGCACTCTCGACGAGGTCGTTCTGCGTGGCTTGGCTCGTTCCCGACGACATCGCTGGCAGACCCTAGAAGACCTCCGCTTGGCCCTGTTGCCCTTCCTCGATTCTCCTCCCGCACTGGACATCATCGGCTGGAGGGCGACGGCCTTTGTCGTCGATTTCTTGCTATTCTTACCGTTGTTGCTGCTCGTCGGCCTGCTCGTTCCGGAGGTTGCCCCGGAAGCTCCTTTGGCTGCCTTTGCCCGATCTCTGGCTATCACCATCAGCTGTGGCTTCCTGTACTTTGGCCTGCCTGAATGGTGGTGGGGATGCACTCCTGGCAAGTGGCTAACGCGATTGCGCGTTTGGGAAGCCCATTCGACTGATCGGCCCCAACTCGGACATGCCTTGCTGCGGACGTTCTGGTTCTTTCTCATCCTGGAGTTTGTGCCGCAATTCTTGAGCGAGTTGCTGCCTCGCCAGCTCCTCTTCGATTTCAACATGATCTCCGCTCGGGTGCTGGCTGGCTTGCTACTGGCTGCGGTGGTTCCTTTGCTGTCCACTGTGCTTAGCGTGCTACTCATCAGTGCCACCATGCGGCGCAAGAACGGCTTTCGCGGCGTTCACGAGCTGCTGTCGGGCACTCGAGTGATTCGTCTGCCCAGTCAACGCTCTCGACTACGAACGGTGCGTGTGCCGCAGTCGGCTCCACTGCCCCTGACGGCAAACCTGCCGCAACGCTTCGGCCCCTTTGCTGTGCGCTCGCTGATTCGCACCGACGAGAACGAACTGCTGGTCAATGGGGAAGATGCCCTGCTCAGCCGGCCGGTTTGGTTGTGGTTGCGTCGTGACGAATCGCTGATGAACGCGGCCCGGCGCAAGGTAGTTCGGCCTACTCGTTGTCGCTGGCTGAGCGGCGGTAGTCAGGATCACTGGATCTGGGATGCCAGCGTGGCTGCTCCGGGTTGTCTGCTGGTGGATCTGGTCGCCCATGTGCGCCGATTGAGTTGGGCCGATACCCTGCATCTGCTCGAACAACTGGCCGGCGAACTGGAGGCAGCCAGCCAGGATGGCACCTTGCCGGCGAAGTTGTCTCCCGAACAATTATGGATTCAGCCGGGCGGTCAACTGCTATTGCTCGATGCTCCGCTACGCACTCCCACTCCCACCGAGTCGCCTCTAGATCTGCTGCGCCAGACCGCCGCTTTGTGTCTGGAGGGCCGAGTTCGTCCGCCCGCTTTGTTGGCTGCTCCCGTGCAGGCCCCCATCCCCGTTCACGCTAGCAAACTGCTGGCCGATCTGATGGCCGACCGTCTGGGTGATTTCACCACCCTCCGCAAGCAACTCGCCGAGGCTCACGAACGTCCCGAACAGATCACGCAACCCAGACGAACGCTCCAGATTGCCCTGGCAAGCCTGGGACTGTCTGTGGGATTGCTGATGATGTACAGCTTTGGCCCGATCTTGTTGCTGTTGGCCTACTGGATGTGTCTGCAAGGCTCAGCCGCTGGCGATCTTCGCAAGGAACAACTCGAACGTCAATGCTTGCTGCTGATCGATCCTGCGAATCCTCGGCACCGCGAAGAACAGCTCGAGTGCCAGCAGATCATCGCCGAGATCCAGCGGGATCAGCAGTTGCTCGAGAGGGATCGTCAGGCGGTGCTGGCCTCGTGGAGTTGGCTGCTGCGCCGTAAGGGAGCCGAGGACAACGAAGCCCTCTTCCGCGACCAGTGCCGGGAAGCTCTGTCGGAGAGCCTCGGAGCCGACAACCCCGATCAGGTGCCCTGGGATCTCGAACTCGAGCAGAGCGACAGCACGTTGCACGGCCCTTCGGGGCTGGCTCGCTGGTTTTTGAACTCGCCGTCCCTGCTGCTGCAACTGTATCTAGCTTGGCCGGTATTGTGGGCCATCTGGGCCGGCTTGACCCGTGGTGGGCTGTCTGCTCATCTAGCCGGAATCCGTCTAGTCGGCTGTGATGGTCGTCCAGCAGCTCGTCTACGTTGTGCCTACCGCACTCTGCTAGTCTGGTTGCCGGTGGCCCTGTTGCTGCTGCTAGCACTGGTCTGCGACCTGACGCGAATCGGCTATGCTCGCTCGGGCTGGTCGGACGACCAAATTGCTCTGTGGGGAGCGGTTTCCTGGTATCTGTGGTGGCTGGCGGTTGTTCTGCTGCCGGCCTACGTTTTTGCCGTGATTCGCTGGCCCAATCGGCAACTGCATGACTGGCTGGCGGGTGTCTATCCCGTCCCGCGTTGAGTCCCTTTGCTGCCATGCGTTCGCCGGTCTTCGACAAGGCGTTGATCCTCACCGGCCCGACCGGATCGGGAAAGAGCGCACTGGCTCTGCAAATCGCCCCGCGACTGAATGCCGAGATCGTTGCCCTCGACTCCATGACCCTATATCGCGGCATGGACATCGGCACAGCCAAGCCGACCGCCGCAGAGCGAGCCGTCGTCCGCCATCACCTGCTCGACGTACTCGATCCGTGGGAGTCGGCCAGCGTGGCCTGGTGGCTACAACAGGCCGAAGCCTGCGTGGCCGACATCGAAAGCCGGGGCAAACGCGCTTTATTTGTCGGAGGGACGGCTCTGTACCTCAAAGCACTGCTGTACGGCCTATTCACCGGCCCTCCCGCTGACGACCACTTGCGCTGCCAACTCGAACAACAGGCCCGTGAGCAGGGCAACGCCTTTCTACATCAACGGTTGCAGCGTGTCGATCCGGTCAGTGCCGCACGGTTGCACGTCAACGACCTGCGTCGAATTATCCGTGCCTTGGAGGTCTACGAATTGACTGGCCAGCCCATCAGCCAGTTGCAAACCCAGTGGCGACAGGACGAGTCTGGCCGCGATCTCAAGACAGCCGACGGCTGGCCGCGTTGTTTGTGCCTTAATCTGCCGCGTGAGGAACTATACCGGCGCATCAACGCTCGAGTCGAGAAGATGCTCGCTGCGGGACTGGTCGAGGAGGTACAGCGATTGCGTCGAGCGAGTCGGCCGCTCAGTCGCGAGGCCAGTCAGGCACTGGGATACAAGGAACTGTTCGCCTACCTCGACGGCCAAGGAACGCTCGAACAGGCTTGCCTAGCCATCCAGACGCGCAGTCGCCATTTTGCCAAGCGACAGCTAACTTGGTTTCGTCAGTTGCCGGCCTGCCGACTGATTGCTCCCGAAGAGGTTGCGCTGCTGTGGCCGGTCTGAAGGAATCACAAGGTAGAAACCGCATTTCTGAGCGGCTCAAGCTCTTTCCTACTGATCGGTTCTGTGCTATAAGTTGTGAGAGGGTATCAGATGGAGTTGTTCTGTCCCGATGGTAAATCATCCCTCTCGTCCAATGAGACACGAACCTCCATCCATCGAGCTTATCGTTAGCCAGTTCGTCCTGGAGATCAGGCATGCCAGCGGTCACCTTCCAGGTTCTCGAAGGTATCGACAAGGGACGGGTTTTCCGTGAGATGCCCACGCCGGTCACCATCGGCCGAGAAGAGGGCAACGCCCTTCGTCTGAACGATGAGCGTGTCAGTCGCTTTCACGCACGCGTGCAGTTCGACAACAACGAAGTCATCCTCACCGACTTGGACAGTACAAACGGCACCAAGGTCAACGGCAACTCCGTGCAGATTCGTCGGCTACGTCCCGGCGATCGCATTCACTTGGGCCGATCTATCTTACTCTTTGGCTCGGAGCAGGAAATCCGCAACCGCGCCGAAACTCTCTCGGGCCTGCACCTGAGTAACAATGGCAATCGCACGCAACTGGCTCCTTCGACTGTGCCGCTGCACACTCTAGCCGCCAGCCTGGCCAATGAAGCAGAGCCGGATGTCAACCTCAGCGAACCGATTACCGCAGCGGGCGGCGACCTGTTCATCGGCGGCCGACTCCTGCCCCCGTTGCCGCAAAAGATGAGTCCCTCGCAAGCGGCTCGCTTGGCCGAGTTGCTGGAGTTCTTGCATCGCCATCTGATCGCCGCGACCGAGAACACCCAGACCAACGAGGAAACCGCTCAGGTCACGCTCAGTTATCTAGACTGGCAGCGTATCCTGGGGGTACAGGCCTTGCTGGCTCGTTACATCCGCGGAGTTGCCGAACCCGACTCGTTGCACGAATAGTCCTGTTGCCCAGAGTGGAGTCGTCCTCTATCACAATCCTCGGGTTTCACTTGCCTTTTTGACCACGAGGCTGTGATGTCGTTGCTCGTCAGGCAACTCGCCAAGGACTATCCCACCCGCTCGGGGCCGTTGTCCGTGCTACGCGGCATCGATCTGCAACTCGAACCAGGGCAGGCACTGGCCATCATGGGGCCGTCCGGTTCCGGCAAGAGTACGCTCCTGTACATCCTCGGCACCCTTGATCAACCAAGTGCCGGCAGTGTCGAACTAGCCGGCAAGAATCCGTTTGCCTTCTCGGATCGCGAACTGGCTCGCTTTCGCAATCGCTCGATCGGCTTCGTGTTTCAGGATCACCACCTGCTGCCTCAATGTAGCGTGTTGGAGAACGTACTGATACCGACCCTGGTCGGCAGCGAGTCGGCTCCGGTGGTGCGAGATCGGGCCTTGCAACTGCTGAAGCGAGTCGGACTCGAACACCGACTGGATCATCGTCCCGCCGAGTTGTCCGGTGGCGAACGCCAGCGTGTTGCCGTTGCTCGTGCCCTGATCCATCGTCCTACGCTGGTGCTGGCGGACGAACCGACCGGCAATCTCGACCGTTCCTCGGCCGCTGCGGTGGGTGCCCTGCTGCTCGAACTGTGTCAAGAAGAACGAGCCATCCTCGTTGTTGTCACTCACAGTCCCGAACTAGCCCGGTTGTTTCCGCGTGTCTTGCGGATGGAAGACGGGCAACTCGTGCCCGCCGAGTGATCTCGCCTCCTTCTAGGCAGACTGAGCAGTTAGGAGAGCCGGCATGATTGTCATCAACGCGGAGTTGAGTATTCCCGAAGAGGAAGTCGAGTGGAGTTTCGTGCGAAGCGGCGGGCCAGGAGGGCAGAACGTCAACAAGGTCGCTTCGCGGGCCGTACTGCGCTGGCGACTAGGAGCAAGCACCGTTCTTCCAGAGGAAGCCCGGCGACGCTTGCTGGGCCAGCAACGGCGACGGATCACGACCGAGGGCGATTTGCTCATTCAATCGCAGCGATACCGCGATCAGGCTCGCAACCGAGAGGACTGCTTGGACAAGTTGCGCGACATGATCTTGCAGGCACTGCACGTTCCACGCCCACGGCGAGCAACTCGGCCGACTCTCGGCAGCAAACTCCGCCGACTGACCGCCAAAAAGCGACGCGGTGAGATCAAGCAAGGACGACGAGACGTGTTACCGGAGTGAACGACAATGGCCGCTGTGGGCAGGCAGCAAGCGGCTTGCTCTTGCGAGTCGTTAGCGATGCGCTATAATACCCTTATACTTGGGGACGTAGCTCAATTGGGAGAGCGCAGCGTTCGCAATGCTGAGGTTGAGGGTTCGATCCCCTTCGTCTCCACTCTACAGAGGTTGATCTCATCCAACCACCTCTCACATTCCTGAATCGGGACCCAAAATCTCGTTTGGCCCCCTCATCGGCCGAAAAGAGTTCGACAAGATCGTTGAGTTGCCTTCGCACATCGAGTATGGTGAGAGTCGCTTGGCCACGAACTACTCGGCAACCTGTGGGCCTGTTCAACCCGTCAGGAGCATCTTATGCGACGACAACCACCTCTCTGGATACTGTTCGGAATGGTCTGCTGCCTGACCGTCCTCCTGACGATCCCCCAGCGAGCCCCAGCTGCAGCCGTGCAGTCGTCCAGTTCGCGGCCCAACATCGTGGTGATTCTGGCCGACGATCTTGGGATCGGAGATGTCCGCTGCTACAACTCTCAAGGCAAGATTGCCACTCCAGTTCTCGACACCTTGGCAGCGACAGGAATGCGATTCACGGATGCCCATTCCGCCTCGGCGGTCTGCACGCCGACACGCTATGGCCTACTCACGGGACGCTACTGCTGGCGAACTCGGTTGCAATCGGGAGTACTGGGCGGCCTGAGTCCTCGCCTCATCGAGCCAGGCCGACTCACTCTGGCCTCTCTGCTCAAGAAAGCCGGCTACGCCACCGCCTGCGTGGGCAAATGGCACCTAGGCATGGATTGGCAACTCAAGCCCGGCAAACAAGTTAGCCAACTCAGCATCGAGTCGCGCGAGCAGGTCTTCAACGTCGTCTACGATCAGCCGATTCGCAATGGGCCAAACTCTGTCGGCTTTGACTATTTCTTTGGCATCTCCGGCTCGCTCGACATGGTGCCCTACGCCTTCATCGAAAACGACCGCGTGACCGCCAATCCCACGGAGGATCGCGATTTTCCCTTCCGAGCCGACCGACCGAAGCCGCGCTGCCGAAAGGGGCCAACCGCTCCAGGCTTCGAGGCCAGCGACGTGTTGCCCACCCTGACACGCAAGGCCGTCGAGTGGATCGACCAACGCGCCGCCGACCGTTCCACACCCTTCTTTCTCTATCTACCGTTGGCTTCCCCACATACGCCCATCCTGCCCACGACCGAGTGGACGGGCAAGTCGGGGCTGGGTGTCTACGGCGACTTCGTGCAACAAACCGATCACGCCGTTGGGCAAGTGTTGGCCGCCTTGCAGCGGCACGGCCTGAGCGACAATACGCTCGTCGTTTTCACCAGCGACAACGGTTGTTCCCCTCTAGCCGACTATCCCGATCTGCTCAAGAAAGGCCACAACCCCAGTTGGATCTATCGCGGCACCAAGGCGGATCTGTTCGAGGGAGGCCATCGCGTCCCCTTCTTGGTACGCTGGCCAGCCCAGGTCAAGCCGGGCACCACCTCCTCGCAACTCGTCTGTCTCAACGATCTGTTCCGTACCTGCGCCGAGATCGTAGGAAGCAAGCTCCCCGACAACGCCGGTGAGGACAGCTACTCGCTGCTCAGTATTCTCCGCGGCGAAAAGTCTACCAGCACACGTCAAGCCATCGTGCATCACTCGGTCAATGGCTCTTTCGCGATCCGTGAAGGCAAGTGGAAGTTGTGCCTGTGCCCAGACTCGGGAGGTTGGAGCGAACCACGACCCGGCAAGGGCAAGAAGGGCCTGCCGCCTGTGCAACTGTACGACCTCGAAAGCGACATCGGCGAAACCAGCAACCGACAAGCCGAACACCCCGAAACCGTCAAGCGGCTCCAGAAACTGCTGGAAAGCTACGTCGAGCAAGGACGCAGTACACCGGGCACTCGACAGGCCAACGCTGTCGAGGTGCGTTTATTCAAGACCGGCAAGTAGGACTCCGACCTCGATCGAGCCACCATGAATTGTTCAAAACGACGCTCCAGGCAGTGTTGTCTTGCCTTGTCAGGTGGGGTGAATTCGCTATCATGGACGTTTTGAGCGACTGAACCATCGAACGGGAGTTTCCGATACTATGTCCTACCAGTGCGATATTTGCGGCAAGAAGCCGGCCATAGGGAATCAATTCACCTACCGCGGCAAGGCCAAGTACCTGGGTGGCATCGGCCGCAAGGTTACTGGCAAGAGCAAGCGAACTTTCAGGCCCAATCTGCAAGAAATGCAGTGCCAAGTGGGTGGCTCCGTCGAACGACGACGCGTTTGCACCAAGTGCATTCGCTCCGGCTTGGTGCAGCGGCCGATCAAGCGTAAGGCGTTCACCATGCCCACCACCTAAGCCGGCCCACGAGGTGTACTCCCGTGAGCCAACCGTTGCTGACTGCTGCCGAGGTGCAGTCTCTCGCTCACCTGGCACGACTGGAACTGAGTGACCACGAGTTGGCCGTCTTGACTCGCCAACTCGAAGCCATTGTTGAGTACGTCGCTCTGCTGCAAGAAGTGCCTACCGAGGGAGTCGAGCCGCTCGCGCATGCCTTGCCCGTCCACAACGTCTTCCGTGAGGACGAACCGGCACCGTCGCTGTCGCCCCAGGATGCACTGGCGGCTACGGCTGACCGACGTATCACCTCACGCGGTGAATATTTTTACGCCGTTCCCGCCGTGCTGGAGTGACCCAGCGTGTCCCTGACGCATCAGACTGCTGCTGTCTTGCTGGGTCTGCTGCAACGCGGCGAGATTCGAGCCGTTGACCTGACCCAGCAGTTTCTCGATGCCATTGGTCGGCACAACGCGACACTGGGTGCCTATCTGCACGTCGATTCCGCCGGCGCACTCGAACAGGCCCGCGCCGTCGATGAACGTCGCGCTCGTCGGGAACCGCTCGGCCCTCTAGCCGGCCTACCCATCGCCCTCAAGGATAATCTCTGCACGCGCGGCCTGCCCACCACCTGCGCTAGCAAAATCCTCGCCGAGTTCCGACCTGTCTACGATGCCCACGTCGTCTCACGCCTACGGGCTGCCGATGCCGTCTTGCTGGGCAAGACCAATCTCGACGAGTTCGCAATGGGCTCGTCTACCGAGAACAGTGCCTTTCAGATCACCCGCAATCCGTGGAATCTCCGCTGCATTCCCGGCGGTTCCTCCGGCGGCAGTGCGGCCGCGGTGGCCGGCTGTCTGGCTCCCGTGGCTTTGGGCAGTGACACCGGCGGCTCCGTCCGTCAGCCGGCCGCCTTGTGTGGCGTGGTTGGCCTCAAGCCGTCCTATGGCAGAGTGTCGCGCTTCGGACTGGTGGCCTTTGGCTCATCGCTCGATCAGATCGGCACTTTGACCCACGACGTGACCGATGCCGCCCTGCTGTTGGAAGTGATCGCCGGCCACGATCCGCGCGACGCTACCTGTGCCGACCAGCCGGTGCCCGCCTATCGCAACTTGCTCGATGCACCCATCGGACAACTGACCATCGGCGTACCCCGCGAGTTCTTCGGCGAAGGACTCGATCCACATGTGGAAACCGCGGTTCGCGAAGCTCTGAACACCTACAAGGCACTGGGAGCCACCCTCAAGGAAGTTTCCCTGCCCCACAGTCGCTATGCCCTGGCCGCCTACTATCTCGTGGCCACCGCTGAGGCCTCCAGCAACCTGGCTCGCTACGACGGCGTTCACTTCGGGCATCGCTCCGACCGTCACGACGACCTCATCTCTCTGTACAGTCGCTCGCGCGGTGAGGGGTTCGGCAAGGAGGTCAAACGTCGGATCATGCTCGGCACCTACGCTCTGTCGAGCGGCTATCGCGATGCCTACTACCTCAAGGCACTGAAGGTTCGCCGACTCATTCGCGCCGACTTCGATGCGGCCTTCCAGGAGTGTGATGTGATTGCCGGCCCCACCTCGCCGACCACCGCTTTTCCGCTCGGCGAGCGCGTCAGCGATCCGCTGGCGATGTACCTGGCCGACATCTACACCATCAGTGCCAACCTCGCCGGCCTGGCGGGCATTAGCGTACCGTGTGGCTTCAGCCCCGAGGGACTACCCATCGGGTTGCAGTTGTTGTCGGCCCCGTTGAGCGAAGAGCGATTGCTGCGGATTGCCCGCCTCTATGAGAGCGTCACCGACTGGCACACCCGTCGGCCCTCGCGAAGTGGTGACGAATGAGGCGAGCTATCTCGCATCAACGGGTGGAGCAGCGAGCCACCTCGCGTCAGCGGGTGGAGTCAGTCCCTCCGGTCGCTGACGCTCCCGGCTCGCTCTAGTCGGCTTCGCTCGATTCCCACAGCAGGTTTTGCCGGGCGGGAGCCAGCTTGGCGGAACTGTCGCAGGCCGAGCGTTTCTCTTTGCGCTTGCGGCTTGAGGGGCGGATTTCGATTGGCCGACCGGGGCGAGCCTGTTCGGCGGTGTGGATCTGGACGCGTTGCGGCAGGTGCTGGATCACTTCCTGGGCAGCGCGGCGAGCGAGTTCGGGGCGGTTGCAATCGCGGCTCAAATGCAACTGCACGACGTGACAGAGCCGACCTGGTGGGCCACGCCGCGTCACGGCTCGGAGTAGATCGGCGGCCTGGGCGTTGGACAGATGGCCCTGGTTTCCCAGCACGCGCTCGATGAGCAAACGCGGCCGACCGCTGGCCTGCTGCATGAACACGTCGTGGTTGAACTCGATGGCCAGCACATCGACCTCGGCCATTGCCTCGACGAGCGATTCGTCCCAGCAGCCCAGGTCGGAGGCATACCCGAGGCTGACTCCCTGGCCGAACAGATCGCGCGGCCCATCCAGTCGGAAGGCGAAGGTGGCACCGGCATCGTGTTGCACCGGCACGGGCAGACAGGTCAACCCCGGCCCCAGCGTGAACGGTTGCCAGGCCTGGTACTCGCGCACTAGCCCGGCGGTCAGTAGGCTGGCGAAGCCGGTCGAGTGGCGCGACAGAATGGCGTGATGGCTGGGATGGCAATAGAGCAGATGCTTGCGACGAGCCAGCCAGGCCAAGGTGCGGTCGTTCCAGTGATCGGAGTGAGTGTGGCTGAGAAGCTGGGCATGGACATCCGACCAACTATATCCCGCCTCGCGGAGCCGATCTCCCAGAATTCGCGGGCCGAGACCGGCATCGATCAGGACTCCAAAGCGATCGGCCTGAACGAGACTGGCATTGCCCGCGCTGCCGGAAGCCAGCACTGTGAGCCGCAAGGTCATTCCCTCACCTCATGTGCGTTGTCGTCCTCGATACCCTCTTGGCACGGGGGTTCATCTTACCCGTCAGGAACGTGGACACAAGGTGAGCTGGTCGGCCAGCTAGAGTCAGCGACCGCCATAGATCAGGGCCAGCAACTCACTGCGTGTGGAGGCGTTCTCGCGGAAGATGCCGCGCATGGCACTGGTCGAACACAGGCTGCCGGGCTTGCGGATGCCGCGAATGGTCATGCATGAGTGGGAGGCTTCGAGAATGACGGCCACGCCACGGGGCTGGAGTTCCTCGACGAGCAGGTCAGCGAGGTTTTCGGTCATGCGTTCCTGAACCTGGGGCCGACGTGCCAGCACCTCGACGACGCGAGCGAGCTTGCTCAGGCCGACGATCTTGCCTTTTGGCAGATACGCGATGTGCGCCTTGCCGGAGAACGGCAGCAGGTGATGTTCGCACATGCTGTCGAAGGTGATGTCGCGAACGAGAACGACCTCGTCATATTTCTCGGTGAAGGTCTTTTGCAGATGTTCGCGGGGATCCTTGTGCAGTCCGCTGAAGAGTTCGGCGTACATGCGGGCCACTCGCGCCGGTGTTTCTTGCAAGCCTTCGCGATCGGGATCTTCGCCGACGGCCAGCAGGATTTCACGCACAGCGGCTTCGATGCGGGCGTGATCGACAGCACCTGGGATCGTGGGGGTTTCTTCTTCGTCGTGGGCGCAACCATTGGCCAGGGTGTGAAAGATGGAGTCGTTCATGCGGAGAGATTGTCCTCGGGGGCGGATGTCGCAACTCCGGCACACCTAGGCACACGGAGATTGTGATGGCTTCCCTACTGGGGTTATTCCTACAGCCATTGTTAGCTATCGCTCCAACCTCTCGTCAAGCGAAGCCCTGGTAGAGATTTATCTGGACTTGTCGAGTAACTCGGCAAAGAGCGATAATCGGGAGTAGCCTGTAAGCCACTGCTCAGGAGCGCACATGTCCTCAATCGTCGATCCGGAACTCCCCCAGACGGTGGCCGACCTGTTACGGCGACTGGGGAGAATTGCGCCGCGACGGGTATTGCTCGATCCCTTGCCCGGCACCGCCACGGAACGCGACCTGCTCGACCGCCATCGTCGCTCGGGTCGGCTCTACGAACTGGTCGAAGGCACTCTCGTGGAGAAGGTCATAGGCTATCAGGAGTCGTATCTGGCAGCCTTGTTGATCCGCCTACTCGGTCGCTTTCTCGACGACAACGATCTGGGCTGTCTCACGGGGTCAGACAGCACGATGCAACTGATGCCGGGACTGGTGCGAGTGCCGGATGTGGCCTTCGTGCGCTGGGAGAAGTTGCCGGGCCGAGCGATCCCGGAGGAACCGATCCCGGCATTGGTGCCAGACTTGGCCATCGAGGTGGTGAGCCAGGGCAACACACGCGGGGAGATGCAACGCAAGCTGAAGGAATACTTCCTGGCGGGCACGTCGTTGGTGTGGCTGGTCGATCCGGCTCGGCGGATGGTGACGGTACACACGGCACCGGAGACGGGCACGGTGTGCCGCGAAGGCGAAGTCCTCACGGGCGGCACGGTGCTGCCGGGACTGACCTTGCCGGTCGAGCGGCTGTTCGAGCGATTGCCGGCCGCTGGATCGGGCAAACGCAAGAAGCGCGACTCCAGCCGCTGACGCGGGGTGGCTCGCTTTTAGCGAGCCGCCCCGCGTCAGCGGGCGGAGCAAGCCCACGGATCGCTGTCTCCACCCGCTGACGCAAGGTGGCTCGCTACTCCACCCGCTGACGCGGGCTGGCTCGCTTCAACTCCGTTGCGAATTCCCCTGGACGCATCGGCCGCAGATTGCTTGAATAGCCTTGTCTGCAAGCGAGGTACTTTCGATGATGACCCGGCTCGGCGATCTTTCGACGATGACGATTCGCACCTCCGGCGTGCGCGCCATCGCCATTATTCGCGACGATTAGCCAGGGGCCATCGACAGATCTGTCCAACTGTCCCGACCCTGGAGCGATGTGCTTCAGGGTCTTTTTTCCACTGGAAAGCCAATGACTCGCATCTTCCTCTACGACACGACGCTACGCGACGGCAGCCAGGGTGAGGGCGTGAACTTTTCTCTCCAGGACAAATTGCTCATCACCCGCAAACTCGATGAGTTAGGCTTCGACTTCATCGAGGGCGGCTATCCGCTGTCCAATCCTAAAGATCAGGAATACTTCCGTGAGGTGCGCAAACTCTCCCTGCGTCATGCCCGCGTGGCCGCCTTCGGCATGACCCGCCGCAAGGGCGTTCGCACTGAAGAGGACACCTGCATCAAGGCGCTGCTCGATGCCGATACCTCCCTCGTCACCATCGTCGGCAAGACCTGGGATCTGCACGTCACCGAAGTGCTGGGCACCACCCTCGAAGAAAACCTCCGCATGATCGCCGACAGTATCGCCTGTTGCCGACAGGCCGGTCGAGAGGTCTTCTACGATGCGGAACACTTCTTCGACGGCTATCGGCATAATCCCGAATATGCCCTGGCAACCCTCCGCGCCGCCGAACAGGCCGGCGCAACCGTGCTGATCCTGTGCGACACCAACGGCGGCACCCTACCCGAACCGCTCAGCGAAGCCGTCGCTGCCGTCCGTCGGCACCTCCGTGCCGAACTGGGCATCCATTGTCACAACGATAGCGATGTGGCCGTCGCCAACAGCCTCGCTGCCGTCCACGCCGGGGCTACCCAGGTGCAGGGCACCATCAACGGCCTGGGCGAACGCTGCGGCAACGTCGATCTGATCAGCATCGCCGCCAATCTGTCGCTCAAACTCGGCTACGAGGTGCTGCAACCCGGCAGCATCCCGCGATTGACCGAACTATCACGCTACGTCTACGAGACGGCCAACATGAACTTCCGAGCCAACCAGCCCTTCGTCGGCAGCAGTGCCTTCGCCCACAAGGGCGGCATGCACACCCACGCCGTCGCCAAGCTCACCTCCAGCTACGAACACCTCGATCCCAATCTGGTCGGCAACAAACGCCGCATTCTCGTCAGCGAACTGTCGGGCGTGACCACCATCCTGACCAAGACAGCTAATTCTCAGGTGGCCAGCAACAAGGAACTGATGCGAAAGATCCTCGAACGTGTGCAGGATCTGGAAAACGATGGCTACGAGTTCGAGGCCGCCGAGGCTTCTTTCGATCTGCTGGTCAAGAAGACCGCCGGATTGTATGCCCCGCGGTTCGAGCGGTTGGCCTATCGCGTCAACATCGAAGCCGCTGCTGACGGCAAACCCATCACCGAGGCCACCGTCAAGATCCGCGTCGGCAATCAAATCATGCACACTGCCAGTGAGGGCGACGGCCCCGTCAATGCCCTCGACGGCGCACTCCGCAAGGCTCTGCTGCCCGATCATCCCTGCCTGGCGGATCTACACTTGATCGATTACAAGGTACGAGTGGTCAACGCCCGTGCCGAAACTGCGGCTCGCGTCCGTGTCGTCGTGGAGTGGCGCGACGGCAACGAAGTCTGGGGCACCGTCGGAGTCAGCGAGAACATCGTCGAGGCTTCCTGGTTGGCCCTGACCGATGCCTTCGAGTACAAGCTGATGCAGCAGGACGAGAAGGTCAAACCATAATGTGATGGCCCTCGACTTTTTCGCCTGCCCCTGACACATCGACTCGCTGAAGCGTCGCGTCAGCCAGAACTTTTCATCGCCCTGTCTGTCGTTATCATAGCCCCTGCGTCGGCCCGCGCGGGCCGCAGGGCATCCGCAATGAGGTGGGGGATCATGCCAACCGAACTGGCCAAGACCTACGACTACAAGGAAGCACAAGCGCGCTGGCTCGCCTACTGGAAGGAGCGTGGCTTTTTCCACAGCCGACCCGACGACCCTCGGCCGGCCTTCAGCATCGTCATTCCTCCGCCCAACGTCACCGGGGCCTTGCACCTCGGCCACGCCCTGAACAACACGCTGCAAGACATCCTCATTCGCTGGCGGCGTGCCCAGGGCCGCAATGCCCTGTGGGTGCCCGGCACCGATCACGCCGGCATCGCCACCCAGGCTATGGTCGAACGCCGCCTCCGCGAAACCGAGGGCAAAACCCGCCACCAACTCGGCCGCGAGGAACTCGTCCGCCGTATCTGGTCGTGGAAGGATCAGTACGAATCCCGCATCCTCGGCCAGCTCGAACAACTCGGGGCCTCCTGCGACTGGTCACGCACCCGCTTCACTCTCGATCCCATTTGTGCGCGCGCCGTTCGCGAAACCTTCTTCCGCATGTTCCGCGATGGCCTGATCTATCGCGGCAAACGCCTCGTCAACTGGGATGCTCAACTTCAGACCTCCGTCGCCGACGACGAAACCTACGTCTCCGACACGCCTGGCGGTTTCTGGACGTTCCAGTATCCCGTCAAGGACATGCCCGGCACCTTCATCGCCTTCTCGACCACCCGCCCCGAAACCATGCTCGGCGATACCGCCGTTTGCGTTCATCCCTCCGACGAACGCTACAAGCACCTCATCGGTAAACAGGTGACCATCCCACTGGTCGGCCGTGACATTCCCATCATCGCCGATGCCCTGCTCGCCGACCCGACGCTAGGCACCGGCTGCGTCAAGGTTACCCCCGCCCACGATCCCAACGACTACGCCTGCGGCCTGCGCAATCGCCTGCCCATGATCAACATCCTCGAACCCGACGGCACCATCAACAGCAACGGCGGCAAGTACGCCGGCCTGGAACGCTACAAGGCGCGTGAGGCCGTCATCAAGGACATGGAGGAACTCGGCCTGTTCCTCGGCCGCGAGGATCGCACTATCCCGCTCAAGTATTCCGACCGCAGCAAGACCCCCATCGAGCCGTTCCTCTCCGATCAATGGTTTGTACGCATGGATACGCTGGCCCAGGCGGCTATCGATGCCGTCAACGATGGCCGGGTGCGGTTCTTCCCCGAACGCTATGCGCGAACCTATCTCGACTGGCTGGGCGAGAAACGCGACTGGTGCGTCAGCCGACAACTGTGGTGGGGCCATCGTATCCCCATTTGGTACACCCGCGCCCCGGAAAGCGAACTGCAACGCGCTTTCGCGGGTCGCCAGGATGTGTGCTGGCGACGCGACGACGAGAACGATCAGTGGCTCATCTGTGCCCTGGAGGATCTGCCCGCCGACGCTCTGCCCGGCTACACGCTCCAACAAGATCCCGACGTTCTCGACACCTGGTTCAGCAGTGCCCTGTGGCCACACAGCACCCTCGGTTGGCCGGCCCAGACACCGGAACTGGCCACCTACTACCCCACCAGCGTGCTGGTCACCAGCCGCGACATCATTACCCTGTGGGTCGCCCGCATGGTGATTACCGGACTCTACAATGTCGGCAAAGTGCCTTTTCATCACGTCTACATCCACACCAAGATCCTCGACGGCTTCGGCGAGACGATGTCCAAGACCAAGGGCAACGGCATCGACCCGCTCGACATCATCGACCGCTATGGAGCCGACGCGCTGCGTTTCCTGATGGCCTTTCTGGCCACCGACACACAGGACAGCCGCATGCCCGTCGCCAACGTCTGTCCGCACTGCGACAAGCTCGTGCCGGTCAAGCAGGAACACATGTATATGCGCACCAGAAAGATCACCTGCCCGGAGTGCAAGAAGCCATTCCGACCGGGTGGCCCCTGGCCGGACGACGATCCGCAGTTGCCGACCGCCAAACAGGCCACCGAACGCGCCGAGATGGGCCGTAATTTCGCCAACAAGCTCTGGAACGCCGCTCGCTTTCTGCTGCTCAATCTCGAAGGCTACACTCCCGAGGCCGTCGATCCCGCCAACCTGCCTCTAGAAGATCGCTGGATTCTCAGCCGATTGGCGGCCACGGCTCAGGAAGTGACCGGGCATCTGGAGGCGTATCACTTCAGCGATGCGGTGCGGAGCATCTACGAGTTCACCTGGTCGGAGTTCTGCGACTGGTACGTCGAGATGAGCAAGGGCCGGCTCAAGGAGGCCAGCAGTCGTCCTCTGGTGCAACGCGTGCTGGCCGGCTTGCTGGACGGCATTCTCCGTCTGGTGCAGCCGATCATGCCCTTTGTCGCCGAGTCGATCTGGCAGGCACTGGGAGAGGCCGCTCCCTCGCGCGGACTGCCGACTCCGACTCAGGCCGCCGAGAGTGTGTGCATCGCGCCCTGGCCAGACTATCCGACCGCCTGGCGCGATGCGGACATGGAAGCTCGTCTGCGTCGCATGCAGGATCTGGTTCGCCTGATTCGCGAGGTGCGCAATCGCTACATGGTCGATCCGCGAACGCCAGTCGATGTCAGTATCCGCTGTGCCGAGGCGTTCGCAGCCGACTTCCGCCTGCTGGCCGCTTTCATCACACCACTGGCGGGCACCGGCATGATGGTATGTGGCCCCGAGGTCAACAAGCCACGTCAGGCCGCCACCTGCGTTCACCCCGATTTTGAACTCTACGTCTGCCTGGCGGGGTTGATCGACCTGCCCACCGAGATTGCCCGCTTGCAAAAGCAGCAGACCGAAAAGACTCGGTCGCTCCAGGGCGCACGCGCCAAGCTGAACAATGAGAGTTTCGTGTCCCGCGCCCCAGCCGAGGTTGTGCAGCAGGTTCGCGATCAGATCGTCGATCTGGAATCGCAGTTGCAGATCATCGAAGCCACCCTCCGCGATTTGCAGAGTGTTTGACTTTTGAGATCGATCAATAGCTCTTTTCCCTATATTGGGGAGGGATTAGGGGGGAGGTTAGATCGGCCATGCAAGTGCGTACTCTCATCTGGCTGGTGCTGCTCGCAGGCGCAGGGCTGTGCGTTATTCTCGCGCTGACCAGTGGCAGCAGTCCTGCGATCATCTGGGCGATTGTCGTGGCCTGGGCCTGGGTGCTGATCTGCTATGGGGTGGGATCGAATTGGTACTGGGGCATTCGTCGTCATGTGGTCGCCCATCTGGGTCGTCGCTGGGAACTGGGCGAGGTGCTTCGTCATCCCGTCCGCTCTGCTGAACGCGTCAACATCCAAGTCGCCCTCGACTGGCTGGCGAACCAGAGCAACAGCCGTGGCCCCTTCGGCATCACCGATCACGGCTTCGACGAGGAGGGCGAAGTCGTTCCCTATGGCCGAGTGGACATCGTCACCATCATCGGAGCCAATCCCGAACCCCGTGCCATCAACTGGGAGCGGTTTTCCATCTCGCCAACGGAGACGATGAACTGCGCCGGCAACGCTCTGTATCTACTCCGCGTGCTTGACCATCCTGTTGCCGTGCTGATCCAAAGTCGCCCCAGCAAGGGCAGTCGTCGCGCTACGCTGCATTTACTGGCTCGCACTCAGGACATCGCCCAGGCGAGCCTCAATGAGATCCTTCGCCTGGCTCGCGAACAGAGCGTCTACCGGGGACAGATCCTGTCCGTCGAACAGGTACGGAACAATCCCAACGATCTGAACGTGCATTTCCACGACCTGCCGCGCGTGCGCCGCGAGGAGATCATCCTGCCGGAGTCGGTGTTGCAGGCCATCGACCGTAACCTGCTGGGCATCTTCCGACATGCGGAAGCTCTCCGCAAGGCCGGCCGAGAGACCCGCCAGGGCGTACTACTGCACGGCCCTCCCGGCACGGGCAAGACGCTGGTCAGCCGCTATGTCGCCGCCCACGCTGGGGGCACCATCTTTCTGGTGTCCGGCCGCGGCTTCGCACAACTGCGTCCGACCTGCCACCTCGCCCGCCTGCTGGCTCCGTCGTTGATCATCCTCGAAGATGTCGATCTAATCGCCACCGACCGCCGACGCAATCGCTACACGTCGATCCTGCACGATCTGCTCGACGAGATGGACGGTCTGTCGGGAGCAACCGACGTGGTCTTCCTGCTGACCACCAACCGCCCGGAATCGCTCGAAGCCGCTCTGGCAGGTCGGCCGGGACGAGTTGGTCAGGCCATCTACTTCCCTTTGCCCGATCTGCAATGTCGGCGAAGACTATTCCAGCAGTTCTCGCCGGGTCTGGATGTCCGCGCGGTTGATCTGGAACCGCTGCTGCGCCGCACGGAGGGAGCCAGCCCTGCGTTCCTCAAGGAACTTTTCCGCCGCGCCAGTTTGCTGGCCATCGAACGCGGAGTCAAGGGCGACCCCCTACCGCTGACCAATGTGGATTTCGAGAACGCTCTGCACGAGTTGATCAGCACCGGCGGTACGTTGACCCGCAACTTCCTCGGCTTTCCCACCACACCCGCAGACCAACGCTGATTTCCACTCCGAACGGCCTTGAGATTAGGAACAACAAGCTCCCCGGATTCCTACTAGAGAACGCACACCATGATTCCTGCTTTGCGATTGCTGAGTATCCTCCTGCTGAGTTGTGTCACCCTAGCTGGGGCGGCCGAACCCAAGGGTGGCCCGGAACCCTACAAACGCCTCAAGTTCCGCAACATTGGCCCAGCCTCTGGCGGACGAATCTGTCGAGTCGCAGGTGTGCCGGGCGATCCGAAAGTCTACTACGCTGCCACCGCAGCGAGCGGCATCTGGAAGTCCAGCGATGGCGGATTTACCTGGGCGTGCCTCACCGATGACCTGCCCACCTCCACCTTTGGCGCGATTGCCGTTGCTCCCTCCGATCCGAACATTCTCTACGCCGGCAGCGGCGAGGCCAACATCCGCGGCAACGTCGAGGTCGGCAACGGCCTGTATCGCTCCACTGATGCCGGTAAGACCTGGAAGCATGTTTGGAAGCAGGAAGGGCAGATCGGAACCATCGTCGTGCATCCCAAGAATCCGGATATCGCCTACGCAGCCGTTCTGGGCAAGGCGTTCGGCCCCAATCCGCAGCGTGGTATTTATCGCACGACCGATGGCGGAGTCACCTGGAAGCGCGTGCTGTTCCGCAACGACGACACCGGTGCCAGCGATATCGCCATTGATGCGAGTAACCCGCGCATCCTCCTGGCCGGCTTGTGGCAGACGCGTCGGCGACCGTGGGAAATGACCAGTGGCGGGCCGGGCAGTGGGCTGTTTCTGTCCCGTGATGGCGGCGACACCTGGACGCAACTGGTCGCTCCACCACCTGCCGATTCTCCCGAAGCCGACAAGGAACCGCAGGCCGGCATCAAGCGTGCGGAGGGACTGCCGCAGGGCATCTGGGGCAAGATCGGCGTGGCCATCGCTCCATCCAATTCCCGCCGCTACTATGCGCTCATCGAGGCGGAAAAGGGAGGTTTGTTCCGCAGTGACGATGGCGGCGAGACCTGGACGCGGATCAACCTCAGTCGCAGCTTACAGCAGCGGGCGTGGTATTACTCTCACCTGACCGTCCACCCGACCAATGCCGATGTCGTCTACTTCCCCCAGGTGCCGTTGCTCAGGACGCTGGATGGCGGCAAAACGCTGGAACGCGTCAAGGGGCCGCACCACGGCGACCATCATGATCTCTGGATCGACCCAACCAATCCCGACCGGATGATCAACGGCAACGATGGCGGTGTGGACATCACGCTCGATGGCGGCAAGTCGTGGTACGCACCGCCGCTGCCGCTGGCGCAGATCTATCACATCGACGTGGACAATCGCCGACCGTACTGGGTGGCCTGCACCATTCAGGACATTGGCACGGCGCGAGGGCCGAGCCGTTCATTGGTGGGCAGTGGAATACCGACCTCGGATTGGCACCCCGTGGGCGGCGGCGAGGCGGGGCACATCGCCATCGACCCGGAAGATGCCAACATCGTTTACGCAGGTGAGTACGGCGGCTACATCTCCCGCTACGACCACCGCACTCGCCAGGCGCGCTCAGTGTCCATCTATCCCTTCAACGCCTCCGGGCGCGGCGGCGAGGAATTGCGCTACCGCTTCCAGTGGACGGCACCAATCCTGATCTCGCCGCACGATCGGCAAACGGTCTACCATGCGGCCAACGTCCTGTTCCGCACTCGCGACGGCGGACAGACTTGGACAGCGATCAGCAAGGATCTCACCCGCAATGATCGGAGTAAGCAGAAATGGTCGGGCGGGCCGATCACTGGCGACAACACTGGAGTCGAAATCTATTGCACCATCTTCGCTCTGGCAGAATCGCGGTTGCAAAAGGGGCTATTGTGGGCTGGCAGCGATGACGGTCTGCTCCACATTTCGCCCGATGGCGGTACGACGTGGAACAACGTGACTGCTGGTCTGACCCGCGCCGGACTGCCGGAGTGGGCCACCATCTGCTGTATCGAACCTTCCCGCTTCGAGGCTGATACCGCCTACGTCGTCGCCGATGCCCATCGTCTCGACGACCGGCGTCCCTATCTGTTCGTCACCACCGATCGCGGCCAGACTTGGCGACGACTGACAGACAGCATGCCGGACATCGGCTATCTGCAAGTCATCCGCGAAGATCCCACCCGCAAGGGCTTGCTGTTCGTAGGCGGTGAACTCGGTCTGGTGTTCTCCCGCAATGCAGGCGGCACCTGGGAGGCACTGAAGCTCAACCTGCCAACCGTCCGCGTCACCGACCTCCGTGTCCATCAGGATGATCTGGTCGTGGGCACCAACGGCCGATCCATCTGGATTCTCGACGATCTTTCCGCACTGCGGCAACCTCCTGAGCAATGGCGCGATCAGGAGGTCACCCTATTCGCCCCCCTGCCAGCAACGCGATTCCGTACAAGTGGTCAGGTACGGCCTCCGCTGCCCATGATCTCCTATACCAACGCCCCCGCTGGTGCCGTCCTGCACTACGCACTCAAGACGCGGCCTAAAGGCGAGGTGCAAATCGAGATCGTCGATGGCAAGAATCGCACAATCCGCAAGCTGTCCAGCAAGAAGGAGGAAGCCGATCCGCCGTCCCCCGGCGACTACAGCGATGCCGAACCGGAAAAGCCGTTGCCTACGGAACCCGGCCTACATCGCGTAGTATGGGATCTGCACTGTCAAGGGATCACCAGAATCCGCAACGCACGCATTGACATGGGCGACGGAAAACTCGGCCCCCTAGTGTTGCCGGGCGAGTACACCGTAATCCTCCGCGTCGAGGGGAAGGAACAGCGTCAGCCACTGCATGTGCTGCCTGATCCGCGTGTTTCCGATACCAGCGGACTGAGCGAGCAACTCGCCTTTGCTCTGACCGTCCGCGACGACATCAACACCGTGACGGCAAGCGTCGAGTCCCTGCGGAGACTCCGTAAGCAATTGCAGGAGCGAGAGGCCCTGCTCAAGGACAATGCCACGGCCAAGCCGTTGCTAGATGCGGGCAAGGCCCTGGTGAAAAAGCTCGATGCTCTGGAAGAAAAGTGGCACAATCCCAAGGCGGAGGTCAGCTACGACATCCTGGCTCGCAAGGGCGGAGCGAAACTGTACTCGCAGTTGATCTGGCTATTCGAGCAGATCAAGGATGCCGATGGCCCTCCGACACAAGGGCAAAAGGAGCTTCATGCCGACTTCACGGTCGAGTTGAAAGAACTGCTTAGACAGTGGCGTACCTTGGCCACCGAAGAGGTGGACAGGTACAACACCCTAGCCCGCAAGCTCGATCTACCGATCGTCGTGGTGGAACGCCAGGAGTCATGGAAATGACCTCCGGAACTCTGCCGCAAGTTCGACTGCGTTAGCGCGTCCAGCCCATGAAGAAGTTGAACACCTGTTTGTTATCCGTGGCCGCGCTGACAATCGGGAAGCCAAAGTCCAGAGCGATCGGCATCGGGCCGAGCATGGGAACGACGAACCGCAGACCGAAGCCCACTGAGACGCGGTATTTGTCGATCTCGTTTATCTTGCTAGCCACCGTGCCGCCATCGATGAAGCCGACCAGATTGATCTGCTCGTTGGCGACAACAGGGATCTGATATTCGAGGCTATTGATGAGTATGAAATCGCCACCGACCTTGAAGCCACCTATGTCGGGGCCGACTCCGCGGAACTGGAAGCCACGCATCGACCGGAAGCCGCCTGCAAAGTATCGCTCAAAGACCGGAGTGTTGCTGCCTGCGAAGCCAACCATGTTATGCAGAGACAGCACCTGACGGCCCCCGCCATCCGCCCGCTGGTAAGCTGTCCAGTACTGCGTCCATTCGGCAGTTGCCAGCGGGTAAGTCTGCTTACCGGTTACCTGCTCAAACGAGAGATCGATCAAGCTACCTTCCGTCGGACGGATTAAGGAATCTCGGCTGTCGCGAACTGCGCTAGCACGGAAGCCAGCCAGGAAGTTGTCGCCCTGCACCGATAGATAATCCTGCGGAGCGAACCAGGGTACATTGCGCACCGTCACATTCTCCAGGCGTACTGACCCCAAAATGCTCCAGTAGTCGCTGATCCGGCGTCCCAGAGTGAATCGGCCACCTAGACGATCCTCGGAATATTCGTTGTAGATCCGCTGGAAGAAGTAACCGGAAGTCGTCAAACTCCAGGGCGTATCGAACAGGAATGGCTCCCGCAAGCTGATCATGTAGCGTTGCAGCTGCGTACCGGGTACTGCTTCGATCCGCAACTCCTGCCCCCCCCCACGAAATGCACCGTTGAGAAGATCATCGAAGCTCGTCGGTAGACGGAACAAATCGAAGTTACGTTCGTTCAGCACAATGGTGCCTGTTAAACCAACGTCGGAGTTGACACCCAGACCGAACATCAGGCTACCTGTACTGGTTTCCTGGACGTTGATGAGAATGTCCTTATAGGGACTGTTCGGATCGGCTGGGTTGTCCAGCACTGTGATGGTCGGCTTGACCAAGCCGTCGGGAGTTGTCTCGAAGATGTTCAGGCGCGCCAAGTTGCGTTCGCCCTCGCGGATGGCGGGATATTGGAGTACCTGTCCCGGATAGAGCGGCACTTGGCGGAGAATCACATTCTGTCGCGTTCGCTCGTTGCCGACAATGAAGATCTGTCCCACCAGAGATGGTGGTCGTTCCTCGACCTCATAGCGTACCTGAACGATTCCGGGCTTGTCAGGCGGGAAGACGAGTTGGGCACCAACTTGCGCTTCCCGTCCCTGATAGCCCAAGTTGTCACGGATACGAGCCAGATCGCCATCGACGACACTCTGGTTGAAGAATTGACCCTCTTTCAACTTGTTGTGCGCCTCGAGCGATTCTGGCGGGACACTGCGGACACCGTCTACCTGCGGTGTCCCCGCCACGCGGTAGCGAATGCCCTCATGAATGTGGAAGACCACCGTAACATGCACGCCATCGGGATCGTAGATCAACTCTTTGCCGATCCGAGCATCGTGGTAGCCGAAGCTGCGGTAGTAGCGAAGCAGTTCGTTCTGATCGCGTTCTAGCAGGCTAGGATTGAAAGTATTACCGATGTCCAAGCCTAGCACACGTCCAGAAGATTGCAGGTGCGTTTTAAGAACGGCCGCGCTGCTGAATGACTGTCCCTTAAAGAGGATATTCTTGATACGGAGTTTACGGCCCTCGGTGATGTTGAAAATCACCTCTGTATCGCCCGGTTCTCCCCCCTTGATGAGTTCGCAGGAGGCTAGTGCGCGGCCCTCCTCGTGGTATCGCTGAACGATCCGCTGACAAGCTACCTTGTTGGCGACAGGATTACAGGGCATGCCCTTGCGAAGCCCAGTGATCTCGTCTAGTTCGGTGTCACGCAAAACCACATTGCCCCGATAGGTGATCTTCTCAACGACACTAGGATAATCGCGGATATAAACGATCACCTTAATCTTGCTACCGCGACTAGGGTTGGCGGGATCGACCAGTCCCATATCCACCTTGTCAGCATAGACGTTGCCAAACTGTTTGGTGCTGTAGAGTCGCCGCACGTCTTCTTGAAGCACTTCAGGATTGAAGGGCTGACCGACTCGCGTTTGCATCTGATTACGGATAAACTCTGTACTGAGCAGGCGATTGCCCTGAATGATTAGGTCACCGACGATGATTGGCCCCTGAGTAGGAGCCGAGTTGGTATTCTGTGTTGGTTGCGGGGGGCCGCCCACTTCAGGAGGTTGAGCGACTATGTACGGACTTGTCACAAGTAGCACAATCAGCATCAGGATGCCGACTCCCCACCAGCTCGCAAGTTGCCCCGTTGCCCTGGTTGGGCGAAGCCGCGTGGCCAGCGATCGCATTCCAAACTGGCGCAATGGCATATAGCGATCCTTCGCTTGCATGGGTCGATCCCTGACTCGGGCCTACAATAATCGCGCTAGGGAGAACAGGCAAATAGTCGCTGCGAACGATTGTGTCAAGACGGTCTGCTCACTTACAGGCGAGGGGAAAGACAAACATGGGCAATTCGGAGCCAATGCGGCGCATGCACGGGCGACAGCCCGGCTCGTCTCAGTCCACCCAGGCTGTCACAGCTACTCAGATTACGGCCGGCACACGGCAACGACGTACTGTTGGCATCGACCTGGGATCGGCCAACAGCGTCATTGCGGTACTTCAGGATGGAAAGCAACTCGTGACTGGAAGCGACCCACTCGGCCGGAGCGGGCCACTGTATCCCTCCGTAGTAGGATGGGACGATCAGAACGAGCAATTCCGCTCTGGCCCAGACGCTCGATTATTGAGTCCGTCTCTGCATTCGATCAAGGAGTTGCTAGGGCAGCCGCGCCACCTAGAGGTTGGCCCACGCGGCCTCAGTCCGGTGGAGGTAACCTCTCTGCTGCTTAATGGGTTGCGAACCTGGATGATGCACACCTTACAACCCTGGGAGGGGGAACTCGATCAGGCCGTGATCACTATTCCAACCTACTTTGGAGTTCGACAAATTGAGGCGTTGCGGCAAGCCTGCGAGTTAGCGTCCTTTAAGGTCGTCGAGATACTCCCCGAACCCGCGGCGGCTGCGCTCTACGCATCTTGGCGGTTCCAGCAGTCCAGTGCCACATATCTAGTATGCGATGTGGGAGCCAGCAGCGTTCAACTTGCCCTCGTCCAGACCCAATTCGACGAGCCATCCGTGCTATCCTGTCACAGCGTAGCATCGCTGGGAGGCAACGCCATCGACCGACTACTGGCAGGTCATGTACTGAAAACCGGATTGTGGAAGTGGCAAGACGGCAGCTATGCGGAACAAGTCGATGTGCTGTTCGCTCCAGGCAGTGGCGAGGCATCCATTGCCGGTCAACGCATGGTACGAATTGCCGAAAGCATTAAGAAAGATCTTTCACGTACTCAGCAAGCAACTCGATACATTCCTTGCTTCTGGCAAGATCGGGATAGTAGGCAACTCTCCCTGGAAATAACGGTTTCGCGGCAAGAGTTGGAAACCTTGCTCGGTGATGCATTGAAACAACTGAGCGAAGGAATCGAGAAACTGCTGAGTGAAGTGCGGAATCATTCGTCGATCAAGAAAATCGACGGCATCGTGTTGGTTGGAGGCGGATGTCAAATACCGTCGGTGCGTCGGGTAGTGGAAGCTGCGGTGAGCCATTACAGCAACCGCACGATGCAATCATCCGCAGTGATACGGCATGAACCGGAGTTATGCGTTGCTTATGGGACCGCCCTACGAGCAGCCAGGTATGGGATTCGTCATGCCTTCGCGTTGTCGGAGGGATCACTACGGATGCCGGCCGAGTTAGAGTTGCAACTGAGTAGCCCAGTTTACACCCAGAATACCCAATATACTGCATACGGAAGCGTTCGCGTACGGGGAGTACCGGAGACATTTCTGGACGGTGCGTCCGTGTGCATTCGATCTCGAGTGACGGGATTGGTGGAAGAGGCGTTTCTGGATGCAGACGGACGATTCAGCCAGCACATTGAACTGCAAGCGGAAACCAGCAATCAACTGGAGTGGACGGTAGTCGATGCGGAGGGCAGAGTCCGTGGACAAGCGCGATCCACGGTAGAACATTGGACAGAGAATCCTGGAAGGACAGGCGAAAGCATCGGGAAGGTGATACTCGGCGAACCGCTTTCTATTGAAGTGTTGACACCCACGGGGCAACGCAGCAGAAAGATCGTAATGCCAGCTGGTACTATCCTGCCCAGTCGATTCGAGATGAGGTGTCGGACGAGCGATCAAGTGGGGCGGATCGTAGTTCCAGTATGCGAAGGCAATCGTCTCGTGCGACGGATGGTCATCCGAAACGTTGCTAGGACGTTGCCAGTAGGGACAGTTGTCTGTATCGAGGGGAAGATCGACGAGGAAAAGGTGCTTACCTTAATCGTGCGAGTAGGAGCCGAGAAGACGGGAGCGATACGGACGGAAACGACGACCATCGAATTGATACCAGTACTGAGGATGCCGACTCGCGGCGAGATCGAAGAAGTGCTGATTGGCCTAGAAAAGACTGCGGAGTCGTTACAAGACCGATTGCGGACACGGTTTTTGGAACAGGGGCAACATCTGTACCAAAACTTGCTCGAGGCGTTGAACAGTGGCGACGAATTGCGTGCCATTGAATATCTGAACGAGTTGCGTACTGTACGGCATCAATCGGAGCAGATGGAGTGGCAGGGTATCAACCCGCCGTGGAACCAGTTTGTGCGACTGGTACGCGACACCAGCAGCCTGGCTCACGGTGTAGCCCGTCAGACGGGCCGAGATATCGAAGAATTGCTTACGCACATTCAGACCCAGGAACGCTACGCCGAGCAAGCATACGAGGCTTGCAACCAGAAACTATATCAGGAATGCTGGGAGAACCTGGAAAGCTATGCAAGCTATCTGCATCAGTTGTTGCTGGACAGCGTGCCGGGAGGACTGGCCATCCCTACGCACCTTTCCATCGAGGCGGTGCGAAGCGAGGTGGAAGCGTTCCGCACGGAGTTGCAAGCGGTGTGGAAGAACGTGCGAGCGAATGGTCGAACGGAGTTGGAACCGCAACTGGCCAATATCGCTCGTCAGGGAGGTACGCTGCTGCAACGATTGCGTATTGATCCACTCAGCGCGCGAAGAGATGCTCGCCGACTACATCAGGAGGTTAAGCAGATCAAGGCAAAGCTCGAACGCGATGCCGCTAGCGATATGGATACCGAAGGATTCCTTTCCGCTGAGTGAGGCGGGGACAAACAATTATCGTTCATAATTGGAAGATGAGTCGACGCTGTAGTCGGCTACAGAGGAATCCAGCAAGGCTGCCGAATACAAACAGCACGGCGAACGCCTTGCCGTAGTTAGCCAGCGTGGGGAAGTTGCCGTACACAATCGGCTCGCGGATCAGGTGCATGAACGGATTGATCGGGTTGCAGTGACAGAACAAATAGGCAATCATGCCATCGCCTAGATCACCAGGATAGTAGACAATGGGGGTCGCATAAAAGAGTAATTGAAAGCCCACATCACAGAGATGTTGCGTATCCTGAAAATAGACATTAGCAAAACCTGCGAGTATGGCAAGAGCCCAGGCTATGCCGAAGAACAGCACCAGCGAGGGAATCAGGCTGATGAGAACCGGGAGATTGCTGAATCCTCGGACATACCAACTCAATCCGACCAGCACCACCAGTGCCACTAGGAAGTGTATGGTCTCGACGAGGGCGGTACGCAGGGGAAAGATGGCGATGGGAGTCGGACACTGGCGGATGTAGGCTTCTGCCTGGAAGAAGCATTGACAGCCTTGCTTGGTCGCCGTCACCAAGTAATCCCAGCAACACAGACCGGCCAGCAAGTACGGAGCATACGACCAGACATCGTGTCGGCGGAAGAGTTTCTGGAACACCACGCACAGCACGAGAGTGAACACCAGCGGACGAACCAGCGACCAACCGATTCCCAGAATCGACCGGCGATAGCGTGCGCGGAGGTCGATGAATGCCAACGATAACCATAGGTAGCGACACTTCCAAATCTGCTGTAGATATCCAAACATTGATATACCTCTCTTGCTCACAGTCCGGTCAGGCACGCCCACAATTGGCGGATGGGCTGGGCGATTTGACGGCCCACAGCAATCACTCCTTCAGCGACACGATAGGGCAACCGACGATCCCGAGCGGCACGCTGCTCGGCAGCCTGTCCGAGGCCAGCAAGTGCCGCCCAGATGAGTTGCCGTTCTGCCATTGGAAGGTTTTCGACTGAGCGAAACGCTCGCAGTACACGTTGCTGATTGGCGAACGCACGCGTACTACGCGAAAAGCCGGTGGAGAGGTGACGATAGTAGAAAAGCACTTCCGGCAGGACATCCACACGATAACCAGCTTGCACCAGTTTGACGAATGCTTCCCAGTCCTCGAATGAGGTGCCCCTGTCGGTTTCGTAACCGCCTACTGAGCGGAAGGCATCTGTACGATACAGCGCGTTGGCATCACCGTAGACGTTACGGAAACAACCGAGAACATGCGGCCCTCCAGTGGGCCGACAGGCGTAGTGAAACCTTCGGCAGTGCAAATCCTCCTGTTCGCGGAAAGCGTGAAAATAGCAACTCAAGGCCGCCAGATCTGGACGACGGTTCATTCCCGCGACCAGACGTTCGACCATGTTTGGGCGTGCGACGTTGTCGGCATCCACAGGCAAGAAGAATTCTCCGCGGGCTTCAAACAGTCCGCGATTGCGAGTGGCACCAATGCCGGCATTCTGCTGGCGAAGAAAGCGGAAGTGACGATGAATTTTCTCCTGCT
>Ga0272446_1001494_pt1 | contig 33864 bp, 27 predicted proteins | sample YNPCB0061_FD_194587 | JGI IMG/M metagenome (GOLD analysis project Ga0272446, IMG submission 194587) | Hot spring microbial mat communities from Yellowstone National Park, WY, United States - YNP-CB-006-1 | ecosystem: Environmental > Aquatic > Thermal springs > Hot (42-90C) > Sediment | place...
ATGGAAACCGCTTGGCCTGCTGATCGGGCGGGACCCGAATTCGCCGGTGACGCGTTACAACGTGGCCCTGACATGGATCCTCCGCGACAACGATGTATTCGGCGCCGGCACGCTCAAACGGGTCGGCGGGCGTTTCCTCGGGGTGTACCACGCCTACCCGAAACCCGGATACGAAGAGGGTCCGGCGGTGATCGGTCTTTGCTGGAGCCGGGATTTGAGGCGCTGGGAGCTCGACCCGCCATGCCTGCGCGCCGAAGACGGCGCAGCATGGGAGCAGGGCGGTCTTTACAAAGCGTGCCTGGTTGAACACGCCGGCGCTTACTATCTCTTCTACAACGCCAAGACGCGCGGCCAGCCCTGGAGGGAGCAGACCGGATTCGCCACGTCGAAGGACTTGAAGAGGTGGGTGCGCTTCCCCGGCAACCCGGTGATCCCGAACGGAGGCCCCGGAGCGCCGGACGAGATCTTCGCGAGCGACCCCTGCGTACTCCGCCACCGCGGCCGCTGGGCGCTGTTTTACTACGGCTTGGACAAGCGCGGCGTAGCCCGCGACCTGCTCGCGCTGGCGCCCGCTTTCGAGGGACCGGTCACCAAGGCCGGGGTGCTCATCGACGTGGGTCCCAAGGGCAGTATTGACTCCAGGTACGCGCACAAGCCCTCGGTGATTGCCCACCAGGGCGCGCTGTACCATTTCTACTGTGCCGTTTCCGAGGAATTCGGGCGAGGCATCGGCGTGGCGCGATCCAGGCCGTTCTGAGGTTATACTCAGGCATGCAACGCCTGCTCTTGCTCCTCACCCTGCCTGGCCTGCTCCCGGCCGGCAGTTTGCCTGAGGGCTGGACCCGCTGGGCCGCCCGGGACGAAATCGCGCCGCGCACCTTTGTCGAGGGCGACTGGCTGGGTATTTCCGGCAACAGTAACGCGGCCGTCTACGGTGGATGGGTGCGCACGGTGGCTGTGGAAGCCGGGCGATGGTATCGCCTGGAGGCCCTTTACCGGAGCGAAGGCGTGCCCTACGAGCAGTTGCAGATTGTCTCCCGTCTGGACTGGGTGACGGCTGAAGGCAAGCGCGCCGGCCAGCCGGACTACGCCTGGCGGACCAGGACGGAGGGAGACTGGCGGCGGGTCACGCTGGAAGCGCCCGCGCCACCCAAAGCCACCGCCGTGAAGATCCAGCTCTACCTGGCCAACGCGCCGCAGGGGACCGTGTGGTGGAACAACGTTTCCCTCAGCCCGATCGCCGCGCCTTCGCCGCGCGTTGTGAGAGTGGCTGCCATCAACCTGCGCCCCCGCGACACAGGCTCCGCCGAGGCCAGCGTCGGCAAGTTCATTGAAGCCGTTGAAGCCGCCGTACCGCCGCAGACCGACGTGATCCTGCTGCCCGAGGGCATCACGGTGGTTGGAACCGGCAAAGCCTACGCCGAGGTTGCGGAGACTGTCCCCGGTCCCACCACCGGGCGGCTTGGCGAATTAGCCCGCCGCAAGACAGCGTACATCGCGGCCGGTATTTACGAGCGCGAAGGCGTCGCCATCTACAACACAGCCGTGCTGATTGACCGCGCCGGCAAAGTGGTGGGCAAGTACCGCAAAGTCTATCTGCCCCGCGAGGAGATTGAGGGCGGCCTGACTCCGGGAAACGACTTCCCCGTCTTCAAGACCGATTTTGGCGCCGTGGGCATGATGATCTGTTGGGACCTTCAGTACGCGGACCCGGCGCGCGCCCTGGCGCTTCGCGGCGCTGAATTGCTCCTGCTGCCCATCTGGGGCGGCAACCTGGCGCTCGGCAAGGCGCGGGCGATTGAGAACCACGTTTTCCTGGCTACTTCCGGCTACGACTACCCGACATACCTTCTGGACCCTGACGGCGAAATCGTCGCCCAGGCCCAGGAGCAAGGCCAGGCGGCCGTAGCCACCCTCGATTTGAACCGCCGCTACGTGGATCCCTGGTTGGGCGAAATGCGGGGCCGGTTCATGAAGGAAATGCGGGTGGATCTCAGGTAGAGGTGGGGGAGATGATAAACCCCGGTTTCGCCGTCGCCTTGCTCCTGGTAACCCTGGGCGGCTTGCTGACAGGGGCTTTTGCGGCGCCGATGAAGTATCTGCGCCGGTGGCGCTGGGAGAACATCTGGTCAGCCTACTCCCTGTCTGCGCTGGTGGTGATTCTCCCTCCGGCTCGCCCGGAGACCCGGCTGCGCCTGAGCCCTATTTCGACTGCTCCGCGCGGCACGCCAGGTGGCTGTGCTTCCGGCTGTAGTTGAAGTAGATCAACAGTCCGATCACCAGCCAGATCACCAGGCGCAGCCAGTTGTCGATGCCGAGCGACGCCATCATAGCGAAGCAGACCAGGATGCCCATGATCGGCACAAACGGAACCCAGGGCGTACGGAATGGACGCTTCAGATGCGGATGGGTCCGCCGCATCACCATGATCCCGGCGCAGACAATGACGAAGGCCAGCAGCGTGCCAATGCTCGTCATGTGCCCCACCAGGGAGATGGGCGCAAAGGCGGAGAACGAGCTCACGAATACCATGAAGAGCAGGTTCGAGCGCCACGGCGTGCGGAACTTGGGGTGAATATCCGAGAAGAGTTTGGGCAGCAGGCCATCGCGCGACATGGAGAAAAAGACGCGCGATTGGCCCAGCAGCATCACCAGGATGACGGACGTGAACCCGGCGATGATGGCGAGCTTCACGGCGGTCTTGAGCCACACGAAGGGGGTCTGGTCAATTGCCAGGGCGACCGGCGCGGCCACCTTCAGATCGGTGTATTTCACCAGTCCGGTCATGACCGCCGAGAACGCCACGTAGAGGATCGTGCAGATGATCAGCGATCCGATGATGCCGATGGGCATGTCACGCTGCGGATTCCTGGCCTCCTGGGCGGCCGTGGAAACCGCGTCGAATCCGATATAGGCGAAGAAGATGACGCCCGCCGCCCGCATAATGCCGCTGAACCCGAACTGGCCGAATGTGCCGGTGTTGGGAGGGATGAAGGGAACGTAGTTGGAGCCTTTCACGTACCACACGCCCGCCCCGATGAAAACCAGCACCACCGACAGCTTGATGACCACGATGATGGCGTTGGTGCGCGCGGACTCCTGTATGCCGATCATCAGCAGGCACGAGATGACGCAGACAATGAAGACCGCGGGCAGGTTAATGATGCCGGTGGCCATGGAGCCATCGGGCAGTTGCACGGGTTGCCAGGGCGAAGCCACCAGTTCGTAGGGCAGGTGGATTCCCCAGTCGTGGAGCAGCGAGATGACATAGGCGGACCAACTGATGGACACGGTAGCGGCGCCGACCGCGTATTCGAGCACGAGGTCCCAGCCGATGATCCAGGCCAGCAACTCGCCCATGGTGGCATAGGCGTAGGTATAGGCGCTGCCGGCGATTGGTATCATGGTGGCGAATTCGCTGTAGCACAACCCGGCGAAGGCGCATCCCAGGGCCGCCACCAGGAAGGACAGCACCACGGCCGGACCCGCGTTTTCGGCCGCCGCGATGCCGGTCAGGGAAAACAAACCCGCCCCGATGATCGCGCCAATGCCCAGGGCCACCAGGCTGGCCGGTCCCAAGGACCTTTTCAGGGTGTGCTCCCCGCCCTCGGACTCGGCCTGAATCACCGCTAACGGTTTCACCGCCAACAAACTCATACGCTTGCCTCTTTCTTGCGCCATAGGAAGTAAACCGGGACTCCCAACAGAACCAGGATCAATCCCGGCCAGGTGTAACTCGGCTTATAAAGCAGCAGCAGAACCTCGATCAGTCCCGCCACGACGATGTAGGCGGCCGGCAGAACCGGATAGCCGATGGCCCGGTACGGCCGCTCCATCCCCGGCCGGGTCCGGCGCAACACGAAGAGCCCGGCTATAGTCAGGATATAGAAAAGCAGAACTGCAAAGATAACATAATCCAGCAGATCGCTGTAGGTGCCGCTCAGGGTGAGCAGCACCGCCCAGGCGCCCTGGATTCCCAGCGAAAAGACCGGCGTATGGCGCTCCGGGTGGAGCCTGCCGGCCCGCCGGAAAAAGAGGCCGTCGAGCGCCATGGCGTAGTAAACCCGCGCTCCAGCCAGAATCAGACCGTTCAGACAGCCGAAGGTCGAGATCACGATGGCCGCCGCCATCAACTGCACCGCGACAGGGCCGAAGATGACTGAGGCGGCCGCGGTGGCCACCCGGTCCTCCGGCGCCGATTGGATCGCTTCGAGCGGCAGCAGGTTGAGGTACACGAAATTGCATCCGATGTAGAGCAGCGACACCAGGCCGACGCCCAGGGCGAGCGACAGGGGCAGGTTCCGGCGCGGGTTGCGGACTTCACCCGCCGTAAAGGTCACGTTGTTCCAGGCGTCGGAGGAGAACAGCGCACCCACCATGGCCACTCCCACGACGCGCACCGTGGTCCAGGTCCAGCCGGCATGCTCGAAAAAGTCGGAGAAGTTGCGGGTCACGGCCTGGGGATTTCGCCCCAGCAGGAATCCGAAGCCGATCAGTCCGAGCAGGGCCGCGATCTTGGCGAAAGTGAAGACGTTTTGCACCGCTGCGCCGGTGCGGATGCCCCTCGAGTTGACCGCGCTCAGCAGGACAATCACGGCGATGGCGGTCAACTGCTGGGTGCTCACGCCGGGCATGAGCCGGTTCTGGGTTGATATCCAGGGCACGAAGATGCCGAGAAATTTGGCGAATGCCACTCCCACGGCGGCGATGGTGCCGGTCTGAATTACCGTGAACGAGGTCCAGCCGTAAAGAAACCCGCTCAGGGGGCCGAAGGCTTCGCGCAGGTACACGTATTGCCCGCCGGCGTGCGGCATCGCCGCCGCCAGTTCGCCGTAGCTGAGCGCGGCGGTGATGGTAAGCGCGGCCGTAATCAGCCAGGTCAGGATCAGCAGCCCGGGCGAGTCCACCTGCCGGGCGATATCGGCCGCGACGATGAAGATGCCGGAGCCGATCATCGACCCCATCACGATGGTGGTGGAGTCCAGCAGGCCGAGGCCTTTTACCAGGCCGCTGTCTACGCTTTCAGAAGTCGTTGCCATTCTTCCATCCGGGAGCGGATCGCTGGAGGCGTGCACGGGTCCGGCAGCAGATCCGAAATCACGGCTACCGAATCGGCTCCCGCCTCGATGACCGCGCGGGCGTTCTCGCGGGTAATGCCGCCGATGGCCACCAGGGGGCGGGTTCTCGGCCGGCTCAGGATATCCAGACCCACCACGGGATCGGGATTCTGTTTCGAAGTGGTCGCATAAACCGGCCCGATGGCCAGATACGTCACCGGTTCGCCGGCAGCCGCGGCGAGTTGCTCGGGATTGTGCGTCGAGAAGCCCAGGATCGCATCGGGGCCGAGGATGCGCCGGGCGTCGGAGGGGGACAGGTCGTCCTGCCCGACGTGCACGCCGGCCCCAAGCAGCAGCGCCACGTCGGCGCGGTCGTCGATGACAAGCGGAACACCCGCCGCCGCGCACAGCCGGGCGACCCGCTCGGCCTGTTCGAAGAGCGAGCGTCCCCAGTGGCCTTTGTGCCGCAATTGCAGGATCCTCGCCCCTCCCTCCAGCATCGCCGCGGCGGCCGCTTCAAGGCCGCAGTTCTTGCGGGCCAGAGAGGCCGAATCGAGGATCGGGTACAGGCGGGGAATCATCTCAGGTAACGCTCCATCCAATCCGCGGTGCGCCGAAAGGCGTCGATGAGGGTCTCGTCGCGCACGAAGCCATGGCTCTCTTCGGGATAGAACGCCTGGCCGAAGTCGCGCCCCTCCTGAATCATTTTCTCAATTAACTGGACGGAATCCTGGAAGAGAACGTTGTTGTCCACCATGCCATGCACGATCAGGAGCGGATTCTGTAACCCCTGTGAGAAATGAATCGGCGAACTGCGCCGGTAGGCCTCCGGGTTCTCGCGGGGCGTGGTCAGGCGCTGGGCGGTGTAGAAGGCATTATAGTTCTCCCAATCGTTCACCGCCGCCCAGGAGACGCCGGCCCGGAATGTAGCCGGCGACTGAAACATGGCCATGTTGGTCATGAACCCTCCATAGCTCACTCCCCAGATGCCGATGCGCCGCATGTCAATATTGCCGAGCGAGCGCAGGTATTCGACGCCCCCCAGCACGTCCTCCAGGTCCGGCCCGCCCAGATGCAGGTAGACGCCGGTCCGCCATTCCCGGCCGTAGCCGGAGCTGCCCCGATAGTCCATGTCCAGCACGACGTAACCTTTGGACGCCAGGTAGCAGTTGAACGCGTAGCGCAGGTCCTGGTAACTGCCCCACTGCTTCAGCACGCTGGTGGCATAGCCCGAGCCATGGATAAACAGCACCGCCGGCCAGAGTTTCCCGCCGCCCTGCTCGGGACTGTAACCGGGCGGGAGCAGCATCTTCGCCGCAACCCTCGCGCGGTCCCGCAGAGAGGGAAAACTGACGAACCGGGTCGGGGGCCATGGCTGCGCGGCGAACTCCTTGAGCGGCGATGTGGTGACCCGCCGGTCGTCCACGTAGAGGTCGAAGGGATTATTCAGGTCCGCCAGTTGCCAGGCGATATGGCGGCCGTCTTCGGATACCAGGCCGGCGTTAACTCCCTCGCGCGTGGAGAGTTTCTGCTTGCCGGAGCCGTCCGGGCGGATGCGGTAGAGGTGCCGCTCAGCCGTGCTTTGCTCGGTCGAGGTGTAGTAAATGAAGTCACCGATCCACTGCGGGTCTGTGGAGAAGGTCTCGGTGTGAATCTCCCACCGGCCGCGGGTAAGCTGCCGGGGCTGGCCGCCGCCGGCCGGAACTGTGTAGAGATGAGAGAATCCGTCCCGGTCGCTGGTGAAGAGAATGTGTTGTGAATCGGGCGACCAGCAGGCAAAGGCGGGCTCCACCCAGCGCTCATCGCTTTCCTCGCCGGCCACTGTGGCCTGGCCCGTCTTGGCGTCGAGCACGAGGATGCGCTGTCGTTTCATGCGCGGATGGATGACAGTGCGCAGCAGGCGGGTGGAATCCGGCGACCACTCGAGGCTTCGCCCGTAGACCCTGGCGCCCCACTCCCCGGCCTCCATCAGGCGAGGCTTCCCGCCTTGGCGGGCAACCACATAGGTCTCAATTTCGGTGGGGTCGTCGCCGGCCAGCGATCGCCCGAAAGCGGCCGTTGTCACCAGCCGTCCGGAATAGTTCGGCAGCAGCACACGGCGTCCCGGCCCCCTGCTCACCGTGTAGGAGAATTGCCGTCCGTCAGGCGACCAGCGATAGCCCGTCAAGGACGCAGGCGGTTCGATTTCCGTCACCTGCCAGAGCTGCCCCGTTTTCAAATCCTGGGTGTAGAGCTGGCCGTCGCGCTGGAAAGCCAGCGCGGAACCGTCCGGCGAGAACCCGGCGTGGGACTCGGCGGCCTTGGTGCGGGTAAGCCGGAAGGGCGGTTCCGCGCCGCTGGTGGACACCAGATAGAGATCCCCACGGTAGGAAAACACGGCTCGCGTGCCGTCATGGGAAATCGAGAAGTCCGCAAGCCCGGCGGGGGGCATCAGGTGCTTTTTCTGCCGGTCGTCTTTCTCCGCCGGGCTCGCGTTGAACTCGTCGCTTTCCGCCTCGAGCCGGGTCAGGCGCACCAGCTTCCGGGCATCGGGGTGATAAGCGTAGAGATCCAGGAAACGCCTGCCCTCGGCGTTCCACAGGAACAGCAGCGTGTGACCTTGCTTCGACCAGGCGACCCGCTGCGGTTGAGCGCCCCACAGGAAAGGGCGGGTGAACAGGCGTTCGAGGGTCAGTTCGGAGGCGAACAGCGGCGCCGCCAGCAGAAGACAAACCAGGATCCGGCTCACGGTTCAAACACCAGGAAATACTGATAGGGGAGGAAGTCGAAGCTTTTCGTATGGCGGAAACCCGCGGCCTTGAGTTCTGCAATGACTTCGGCTTCGGAGAGCTTCATCGACTCGGGCGGTCCTACCGGCAGAGGCTTCTTGAAGAAATCGATCATCACGATCCGCCCTCCGGGCTTAAGCGCCTGCTTCAGCTTCCGGTAGTAGGCCGCCCGGTTCTCGATGTGGTGCAGGACGTCGCAGAAGAAAATCGTATCCACCGAAGCGGGGGGAAGCTTGGGATCGTCCGGCGCCGCCAGCACCGTTTCCAGATTCGCCGGCGCGCCCTCCCGAGCGGCTTTCAGCATGCGTTCGTCAATGTCGACGGCGTACACTTTGCCCGCGTGGCGGGCCAGGCGCTTTGAGAAGTAACCTGAACCCGCGCCGATGTCGGCCACGGTTTCCGTGTCCTTGAGCGCCAGGGCCTGAATCACCTCGTGGGGTTTCTGCCACCGGTCGCGCGCGGGGTCGTTGAGAATCCGGACGTATTCCTCGGTCGAGCGCGGGGGATGATGCTGATGCCCGGTCTGCGGATAGAGCGCGGAGAGGGCGCCCAGAAGCACAAAAAGGGACTTCATAGTCAACCGGCGTATAACCAAATGATACCTAACCCCCGGGCTCTTCTCCCTCGGGGGGCGGCTCGAAGCTGTCCAGCAGCTCCGGCTCGCGGGCGAACCGCTTCAAAACACGGATCGCCGTCCCTGGACTGAAGCCCGCGTGGATCAGCCTTCGATAGGCCGATGCCAGATCCTTGGGGTCTTGCAGGAAGCCGTCAGCCGCCTTGCCTCTGTACTTCCGGCGGATGAAACTCTCGGCCAGGGCGACCTCATCCACGCCGCGATAGGCTTTGGCCGCGGCCCGCTCCGCCTCGGCCGGAGCGATCCGCCGGCGGCGCAGGTCGCGCACCACGCGCCCCTTCCCGAAGCCTTGCGACTCCAGGCGGGCGGCGGCATAGCTCTCGGCAAAGCGCCTATCATCCAGGTAGCCGTACTCTTTCAGGCGGGATAGGGCAATGTCCACGTCCGCAGCGGTTTCCGCCCGGGCCGCGAGCTTCCGCCTGAGCTCCCCGGAGGAACAAGCCCGCGCGGCCAGCGCGTTCAGCGCGTATTCCATCAGCTCATCGAGGCTCAAGCGGCGGACTCGCATGGGGAGTGCTTATGCCGGATTGTACCAACTTTAACCCGCCAACCCGTGTTTGCGGCGCGATCCCGCAGTATACTGAGATTGGCGCCTCCGTCGAACTCGATATACGACGGTTCCTTGGCGAATATGGAGGAGTTATGGCGGATCGATTATCGTATTTCATGCTCGGATTGGGAATTGGCGTGACCGTGGGGGTCCTGTTCGCACCGCAGTCCGGCGAGGAGACTCGCGGGCTGATCAAGACCAAAGCGGATGAGGGCAAGGACTACCTGAAACGGCGCGGCGCCGAACTGAAGGACCAGGCCGGCACCTTGGTGGATAAGGGACGCGAACTGGTCAGCCGCCAGAAAGAAAACCTGGCTGAGGCTGTCGAAGCCGGAAAGCAGGCTTACCGCGAGACCGTGGGTGAAGCGCCGGCTCCCGAGAGCAACCCCGCCTGACAGGACGCGTTCCGATTCATGTCTCCCGACCTTTTTCAATGGGTGGTGGCCATCGGGATCGCGGTTTCCGCAATCGCGTTCTTAGTGCAGGCCGTGTTTATCTTCGGAGCCTACCGGAGCGTCAAACAGATGCAGGCGCGCGTGGCCTCTCTTGCGGAACGGGCCGAGCCCATCCTCGATTCGGCCGTGCGCATGGTGGAGGAAAGCCGCCCCAAGATCCTGCAAATCACGACCGAGGCCAGCGAGATTACCCGGATGGCCAAGGTTGAGGTGGCGCGGATCAGCGAACTGGTGACGGACATTTCAGACCGGGCCCGGATGAAGGTGGCCGTTCTGGACGCCGCCGTGGAGAATGCCGCGGAGAACCTGCAAAGCGCCGCCTCGACGGTGAGCCACGCGGTTCTGCGTCCTTTGCGTGAGATCAACGGCCTGCTCAACGGTGTGCGCGCCGCCCTCAGCGCCCTGGTCCACGGGCGCCAGGCCCCGGTGGACCGGGCCACGCAAGACGAAGCGATGTTCATATAGGCCGGGTGAGATTCCCGCACCCGATGGTGGATATCCACAGCCACATCCTGCCTGGTTTGGACGACGGCGCCAAGACCCTGGAGGAGTCGGTGGCCATGCTCCGGATGGCCGCCCAGGACGGCACCACGGACATCGTCGCCACCCCGCACTCGGACCTTCAGTATTCGTTCGATCCCGATCTGGTTACCCAAAAGATCGCCGAACTCGAGGAAGCCGCCGGGGGCGTTATCGCCATTCACCGCGGGTGCGATTTCCACCTTCACTACGACAACATCCAGGATGCGCTCGCCAACCCCGCCAAGTACGCCATTAACCACCGGCGATACATCCTGGTAGAGTTCTCCGACCTGCTCATCGCCCGGACCACCGACGAAGTGTTCTTCCGTATGCTCGCCGCCGGCATGACGCCCATCATTACCCACCCGGAGCGGAACCCGTTGCTGCAACGCCGGCTGGAGCAGCTCGAGGCCTGGGTGGCGCAGGGGATTCTGTTGCAGGTCACCGCGCAGTCCTTCCTGGGGCAGTGGGGAAGAGAGGCAAAGGCCTTCGCGGATGTGCTGATGAAGCGCAACCTGGTGCACTTTGTGGCCAGTGACGCGCATGACGCCGCCCGCCGTCCGCCGTTGCTGGGGGAAGCCTGCCGGTATGTCGCCGGCCGCTGGGGTGAACGCACGGCGCAGGCGTTATTCGTGACGAATCCGAAGGCCGCTCTCAGTGGCGATCCTGTGGATTTGGATCTTCCGGCCCCGGAACCGGAAGCGCCGCCCAAGCGGTGGTACGAGTTCTGGCGCTGACTTCGTCAGCGGCGGCGCGGCTCTTTGACCTCGGGTACATAGAGACCGGCTTCGCGGTCCAGCACCAGGTTGCCGGTCACCCGCTTGCGATACTGCTCGAGGGCTTGGCGTAGCCGGCGCCGTTCGGGATCGTTCGGCGCCGCCGTCTCGATGCGCACCGGTGGGGGTTGGGGCGGCTGCGCCTGCGGCGCCGCCGGCCATTGATGCCGCACCGCAGTCATGGCCCAAAGCGCCAACGCGAACTCCGACATTTCCTCTCCTCCCGCCTTCTTATCGGCAGGGCGCCGGGATTTTGCACGGAAACTTGCTAGGCTGAAATCAGAACTGGCGATGAAAACCAACCTTGTGCGTGTCGATCTGCCCATCTCGGGAATGAGCTGCGCCGGGTGCGCCGCCACCATCGAGCGCAGTCTCGCCCGGTCGCCGGGGGTGGCCCGCGCGCATGTCAACTTTGCCACCCAAACCGCCACGGTCGAGTTCGAGCCCGGGCAAACCGAGGTCGCGCGCCTGATTCGCGCGGTTGAACAGGCCGGCTATCATGTGCCGCCGATGGAGAATGATCCGGGCGAGGCCCTGCGCCAGGAGCAGGAACGTGAATATCGCTCCCTGCGGCGCCGCTTCCAGGTGGCCGTGATCTGCGGCGCGCCTTTGCTGGTGATGGGTATGAGCCACGGCTGGATTCATTTCCCGGGTATGCGCTGGGTGGAACTGGCCCTCAGCCTTCCCGTGGTGCTCTACTCCGGATCGCCTTTCTATGCGGGGGCGCTGCGGGCGGCCCTCCACCGGTCGGCCAACATGAACACGCTGGTTGCGCTGGGGACCGGCGCCGCTTTCCTTTATTCGCTGATCGCCGTCGTGGCTCCCGGGCTGGTGACGACACGCCCCGGGATGGCGCCTCCGGTCTATTTCGAAGCCGCCTCGATCATCATCGCCCTGGTGTTGCTCGGCCGTACCCTGGAATCCTCGGCCAAAGGGCGCACCTCGGAAGCCATTCGCCGCCTGATGGATCTGGAGCCCAAGACCGCCCGCGTGGTTCGCAACGGTGCGGAGGCCGATCTGCCCCTGGAGCAGGTCGTCCCGGGCGATGTGGTGGTTGTCCGGCCCGGGGAGCGCATTCCGGTCGATGGCACGGTCCTGGACGGCGAATCGGCCGTGGACGAATCCATGCTTACGGGCGAAAGCCTCCCGGCAGACAAGAAGGCCGGCGACCCGGTGTACGGGGGAACGCTGAATTCCTCGGGGAGTTTCCGCTTCGAGGCTCGCAAGGTCGGCAAAGAAACGGCCATCGAGCGCATTATCGCCCTGGTGAGGCAGGCCCAGGGGTCACGCGCGCCCATCGCGCGCCTGGCCGATGTGGTCAGCGCGTACTTCACCTTTGGCGTTCTGGCGGCCGCGGTGGTGACGTTCCTGGTCTGGGTTGCCGTGGCTCCTCCGGAAACGCGGCTCACCCAGGCGCTGGTCAGTTTCGTCTCGGTGCTGATCATCGCCTGCCCGTGTGCCCTGGGCCTGGCCACCCCGACCGCCATCATGGTTGCCACTGGGCGGGGAGCCGAACTGGGAGTGCTCGTCAAGAGCGGCGAGGCGCTGGAGACCGCGCACAAGATCGACACCATCGTGCTGGACAAGACCGGCACCCTCACGCGGGGACGGCCGGAGGTGACGGAGATCGCCGCTCTGAACGGATTCGATCCGCGCGAGCTGCTGCGGCTGGCGGCCTCGGCAGAGAGCCGGTCGGAGCATCCGCTGGCGCGCGCCGTAGTGGAGTATGCCCGGCGCGAGGGTGTGGAACTGGAGGAGCCCGCCCGGTTCCGCGCCACAGCGGGCCAGGGCGTCGGCGCCAAAATCGGCCAGCGCCAGGTCTTGATTGGCGCCCCCGCCTTCCTAAGTTACCGGAACGTCGACGTCGCCCCGGCTCAGGCCGTCATCGACCGCATGGCGGGGGAAGGGAAGACGCCCGTGCTGGTAGCCGTCGACGGCCTCCTGGCGGGAGCGCTGGGGATTGCCGATACCCTGAAGCCGGATTCGGCGGACGCCGTCCGGCGCATGAAAGAACTCGGACTGGAGGTCTGGATGATCACCGGCGACCACAGCCGCACCGCCGCCGCCGTCGCCCGCCAGGTGGGCATCGAACACGTGATGGCGGAGGTGCAACCGGAGCGCAAAGCCGAACAGATCCGCGCACTCCAGCAGCAGGGCAAGCGGGTAGCCATGGCCGGCGACGGGATCAACGACGCCCCCGCACTGGCGCAAGCAGACCTGGGCATAGCCCTCGGCACGGGCGCCGACGTGGCCATGGAAACCGGCGACATCACCCTGATGAGGGGCGATCTGGGCAGCGTCGTCACGGCGCTGGAACTCTCCCGCAGGACCATCCGGGTGATCCGCCAGAACCTTTTCTGGGCGTTCGCCTACAACACCCTGGGCATTCCCATCGCGGCCGGCGTGCTCTACCCGGTCACGGGATGGCAACTGTCGCCGATCCTGGCGTCGGCCGCCATGGCGATGTCCAGCGTCTCGGTGGTTTCCAACAGCCTGCGCCTGCGCAAGTAATCCCGGGGCGGTGTATGATACTGCCTGCATTGCCATGACACCCCGAGAAAGACTCCTGATTGCGCTTGCCGGAGGCAAGCCGGACCGCCTGCCCGCCACCATCCACGGCTGGATGGATTTCTGGCGCAACAAATATATGGGCGGCGCCGACCAGTATGAGGTGTATCGCCACTTCGGCATGGACGCCCAGATTTTCGACTTCGCCTGGCTCGACGAGCCGGTGGTGTCCGCCATGTATTTTACCGGCGACCTGGTGCCCGGCCCGCAATGGCGGGTCGACTACCGCGTTCTGAAGGACGACGCCATCTCCACCGTTTACCGCTTTACCATCCAGACCCCCGAGGGCACGCTCACCAAGACCATGGAGAAAACCGACAAGATGGCCTGGGTGACCGAGTACCCGATCAAAGAAAAGGAACAGATTCACTGGATCCGGAAATACATGCCGCTGCCGCGCCCCGACATTGCCGCTATCAATCGCTGTTTCGAGCGCACCGGGGACCTGGGAATCCTGCGGGCGGGCATCTTCAACCATCAGGGCGGCTGCTGGCAGGACGCCTGCAATTACGTGGGCTCGCAGCGCATGATCATTGAAACGCACGATGATCCGGCCTGGGCGCACGAATTCCTGAGCATCATCCTGGACTACAAGCTGCGGTTCATTGAAAGCCTGCGGGGCGCCCGCATCGACATGCTGGAGAACGGAGGCGCCGACGGCTCCATGTCGGTCATCTCTCCCAAGCTCTTCGCCGAGTACTGCGTGCCGTACGACCGGCAGACCACCAAGGCGCTCCAGGACATCGGCATCAAAGTGGTTTACCACACCTGCGGGAAGATGATGGCGCAGCTTCACCTGATCAAACAGATTGGCGCGGACGCCTCGGAGACCCTCACGCCTCCTACCATGCACGGCGACGCCAATCTCCGGCGCATCAAGGAGGTGCTGGGTGGCCACCTCTGCCTGATTGGCGGCTTCGATCAGCAGGCTGGATTCGAGCGTGGCGCCAACATCCGCCGGCAGATTGAGACCATCTGGGATGAAGCCGCCTCCGGCGGCGGCTTCATCATGGGGGCTTCGGATCATTTCTTCGAGGGTGATCCGGAGCACATCCGGCAGTACGTCGAGATTGCCAAAGAATTCCGGTACTGATCAGCGGGGACGGGCCAGCATTTCGGCGGCCCGCAATCCTCCCGCCCTCTGGATGCCGGGCACGAAGAAGCGGGCGATGAAGTCATCGTCCGATCCGGTGAAGCCGTCAAGATCGGCTTCGAGGGTGACAGGGGTCTCAGCCACCGCCGCGGCGAAAAGACACCAGATGCCCGCGTTGCCGATGCCCCGCAGCCGCACCTCGGCCGCGCCCGAATCTTTCAGGAACTTGAGCGCGGTCAGGATATCCTGCACGCGGTTGGCGTCGTCGGATTTGTTGAAAGTCAGGAAGAACTGGTGGGAGCGGTCGCGGGGAGCCACGGCCGAGCCGGTCTGAAACGCATCGATCAGCAAAACCGCTCCGGAAGCGGGCGCGAATTTGCGTGCGGCCTCGGCCCCGTCGGGGTGGATCACCAGGGTGGCGGCGCCGGGGGCGCTGCGCCAGACGGCCGGTATGCGGTCCCCGCGCCCGGGGCGGGTGAGTACGAGGCGGCCGTTTTCAGTCCGGCTCTCCACCTTGGCCGGCCACTCGGCCATCAGCGAATACGCCAGCCGCTCGCGGATCTGTTCGGGCGAGGTGATTTCGCTGGTTTGCGCCTTTGCCATGGCGATCCACTGCTCGAACAGCGCGTCGTAACTCAGCGCGTTGGGCGGCAGGGTGCGCCCATGGAACACCAGCATGTCCTGCAACTTCTCCACCCGGATGCTCTTCTCAGCGTATTTGGCGGCATCCGTGTCGCCGAGCAGGTGCCTGGCAAAGAAGCGGTAGACCGCCTCACGGCTCTGCTGGTTGTAGTTGTGCTCGGCCTCGAACTGCACTGTTTCGACCATCTCCGGCTTGCCATACAGCCGGTAGATGCCCTGGATGGCGGGGAACTCTTCCCGGGGGGTGTTGCGGGTCCAGTCTCCGGTGGCGGCAACCATCAGCAGCGGCCGGGGCGCCATGAGGGCCCCGATCTCGACGTTGAAGGCGTCCACACGCAGGTTGGGCGCGTTCTCGCAGGGCGAGCCGCCCTGCATGATGGCCGAAATCATGTTCACCGGCGCGGAGACCCGGATGCGATCGTCCACTGCCGTCAGCAGAAAGGTCTGCGTGCCGCCGCCGGACGCTCCGGTGGCCGCCAGGCGCTGCGGATCCACTTCCGGCAGGGATTCGAGGAAATCCACCGCGCGGATGGAGTCCCACAGTTGCAGGCCGAGCGGCCCGAAGCTCCAGAGTTGCTCCCGGGGCCCGCCGAAAGCGTGGGGCGTCTGCACCGTGTCGTTGTACCCGACCATGTCGTAGGCGAAGACGACGTAGCCCTGCCGCGCCAGATTGATGCACCGGGCCGGAATCGAGCCCAGCGGAGAATGTTCGAGGCGCCCGTAGTTCCAGTGCCCGTGAGGGCTTACCACGCCGGGAAACTTGCCCGTACGGCCCAGGGGGCGGTAGAGATTGCCGCCCAGGTAGTAGCCCGGCAGGGTCTCCAGATAGACCTTCTCAATCGAGTAATCACCGTTCTCGATCCGGCCGAAAATATGGGGGTTGAGGGGTGACTTTTTCGGCAGGGGCATCAGGCCGGCGGCCGAGAGAATCTGTTTGCGGAGTTTCGCCGCGCGGGCTTGCCACTCGCCCAGCGTGCGATACTCAGGCATCCGGAAGTGCGTGTCCGTATTCGGCGTGTAGGTGTTCCGCGCGTCCTGCGCCCCGAGTGAAGTCATCAGCAACAGAATCCAGGTGTAGCGCATAGCCGGGAATATATCAAACTGCGCGGGCGACCAGGGTCTCCAGCTTCCGGAGACTTTCCGGCTCGCCCATCACCACCAGAAAGTCTCCGCCGCGGATCTCGGCCTCGGCCGCCGGGTTGAAGAGCATTTGCCCGTCGGCTTTGCGGATCGCCAGCACGATGACGCCGACATCCCGGCGCAGTTGCAGGTCGCGCAGCGACTTGTTCGCCACCTCGCTCTCCTCGCCGACCCGCATCTGCTCGATCACCGCGTTGAGGCCGATGTTCTTGGTCGTGAAGTCCAGGAACTGGAAGACGTGCGGCCGCAGCAGAGACTGGACCAACTGGTGGCCGGTGATGGTATACGGCGTGAAGACGGCGTCGGCGCCGGCGCGGCGAAGCTTCTGTTCGGCCTCCTCCTCGGCGGCGCGGGTCGCGACGGCCAGCATTGGATTCAGGGTCTTGGCCGAGAGGATCACGAACAGATTGTCGGCGTCCGAGCCCAGCGCGGCGATCAGCCCGTTGGCCTTCGCAATGCCCACCTCGCGCAAGGTTTCGTCGCGTGTCGAATCGGCCTGGACAGCCAGCATTCCGGCCTGGAGCGCGTGCTCCACCCGCTCCGGATTGCGGTCCACCACCACGAACGGGACCCCGGAACGCTGCAACTCCGCGCAGGCGCCCCGGCCCACCCTCCCGAACCCGCAAACGATGTAGTGTTTGGTCAGTTTCTCGATCATGCGCTTGATTCGCCTCTTGCCGAACAAGTCTCCGAGCTGCATTTCGATGATCGTCTGCGTCATTGTCCCGATGGCGAAGAACATGATGGTGACGCCGAACAGAATCAGAAAGGAATTGAAAATCCGGCCCTCCCGGGTGAGTGGATGGATTTCGGAGTAACCCACCGTGGTCATCGTGATGAGGGTCATGTAGAAAGCGTCGAAGGGAGGGAAGCTCTCGATCCAGACGAAGCCGGCGGTCCCGAACGCCAGCGTGATCAGCATGGCCAGGGCGAGATAGATGAGGCGTCGTTTGAGACGATACATCGAGATGCGCGGAACTATTGTCGCACCACCGGCGCGGCCATGGCTGGGTAGGGAGTAAGGCGTGGAGGGGTAAGATCAGCCTCGACGAGCCAGGCCGTGCGGTCGTGGAAATACTCGAGGAGCCGCAGGTTACTGGCAGGGTCCATTTCCCGGGCCCACACCACCGGGGCGGCGTCGATATCAGCCCGGTTGTAAACCCACTCGTGATGGACAATGTGCGCGGGCCCGTAACGCACAATCACGAGATCACGGCCGGGGGTGGCTTCCAGTTTCTCCAGAATGGCCGCCCGCTCGACCAGGCCGGCGTAGGTCCAGTCCCAGCGGTCCCACGGTTCGCGGTCCCAGGGTTGCGGCCCGGCAGCCGCGCGGATCCCGACGGTCGCCGCAAAACCCAGCGTCAAGGCAGCGACCAGGCCCGTCCCCACGCGCCGGCCTTTCCACCGCCACAGATTCATTACTCGCAGGCCCATCACGATCAGAGCCAGGATTGCCGCCGTCGCCGGGGCCGCGTAATGGCCCAGGTCCCAAACCTCCACACTCATCGCGGCCACCACGGCCGCCGCCGCGACAGCCAGCACGCGGACTTTCCGGCTCCTCCACAAAACGGCGGCCGCCAGCAGCGGGACGGTCAGCAGAGGCCCAACGTAGAACTGCCAGATGCGCCGGACGATGCGCCACACCAGCCGGGCGGGGTCGAGCGAGCGCGCCTTCTCGTACCTGCGGAGCTCCGACCCGGCATAGAATTCCTCGGTGGTCTTGTGCAGAAACACCGGCCGGGGCCGCAGGGGTTGCCAGATGAAATGAGGAACGAAGGCGTTGGCGTTGCGATAAGCCACGTAGGGCAGCACGGCCGGATTGCCTGTCACCCGATAGTTGTAGTAGGCCATCCAGGCGCCTGCCAGCAGCAGCACCAGCACAACCGGTGCGGCCAGACGGCTCGCGGCGATGGGCAAGGGCGGTCCTGACCGGCCGAAAAGCCATGCCAGCAACACAGCGCCTGCCGCCAGGCTGAAGACGAGGCCCTCGTACATGCGGCTGTTGGCCAGCATGACCAGACCGATGCCCATCAGCAGGGCGTCGCGCCTCCGGATGCCGCGCTGGATGCGGGGCAGCGCTCCCAGGACCAGAGCCCCGCCCAATGCCGGGACCGGCCCGCCGAAATAGGTATTCACCCAGTAGCTGAGAATGCCGAACCGCAATACCGCCAGCCCGGCGCCCAGCAGGGCCCATGCCGGAGGGACCCAGGCCAGCAGCATCCAGTAAAAGCCCGCGCACATCAAGCCGGCGCTCAGCAGGACTCCGGCCCTGGGCCGGCCGGTGAGCACCTGCCCGGCCGCCATCACCGCGCCCTGGGCCACGGGAAACGCGCTGGCGTAGGTGGGATGCATCAGAATGTGAAAACTCTCGAAATGTTTCCAAAGCGGGTGGGGAGGGTTGGTGAGGCGCCCGTGGCTGAAGGTGTCAGACATGAGCAGGTAGGTGAACTCATCGTGATAGGTGGGCGTCTGGGCAGGGAGGACTGGCAGCAGGGCCAGCCGGATCAAGACCGGCGAGAGCCCGACGAGCAGGGCTGCCAGCCACCGCCGCCGCGCCACGGCCTTTCCCAGCCGGCTAAGACCGGCCAGAGGGCGGGGTAGAACCAGCGCACAGACCGCAAGTACTAGAGAGGGCACTACCTCAGTCACCATGTTCTTTAGCCCGGCGCCATGTAGAATCATTCTTACAGTGTCGTTCATCTGAAAATACTCGGTTCGTGAGCACGAAATAGCGCGAATAGTAAGATGCGCTACTGTTTAATAGCTCCGGTCCAACCTTACCCGGTTGCGGCCAGGGAGCGGAAAAGAGACCAATATGAAAATACTCAGTTTGGGAGCCGCTGGATTCATCGGATCCCATCTTACCCACAGGCTGCTTGCGGAGGGCCACGAGGTAATCGCTGTCGACGTGGACCCGGACAAGATTTCGGAATTTCTGGACCATCCCAAACTGACCTTTATCCAGCAGGATATCCGGACTCCGGGTTGGGACCTCGAGCCGCTGGTTCAGGAATCGGACCTGGTCATCGACCTGATTGCCTACGCCAACCCCGGCCTGTACGTCCGAATGCCTCTCGAAGTCTTTCGTTTGAATTTCACCGAAAACCTGAAGATTGCGGAGTCCTGCGTCCGGCAGAAAAAGCGGCTGATTCAGTTTTCGACTTGCGAGGTCTACGGCCGGACTGTGGCGAGTTTCGAGCAGGCGCGGTTGGCCGACCCGGAGGATCCGGCGCACGCCACGTTTTCCGAAGACACCTCGCCCTTCATTCTGGGCCCGGTATCGAAGCACCGCTGGATCTACGCCTGCGGCAAGCAACTCCTGGAACGGGTGCTGCACGCCTACGGTCTCGAGCACGGGTTCAAGTACACCATCATCCGGCCCTTCAATTTCATCGGCCCGAAGATCGACTTCCTGCCGAACGAACAGACCGACGGGATTCCTCGAGTCTTTTCGTTCTTTATGGAGGCGCTGCTGAATGGGACCCCGATGAAGCTGGTGGACGGCGGCCACCGGCGGCGCTGCTACACCTACATCGACGACGCCATCGAGTGCACCTATCGCATTGTGGAGAACCCGGGCGGTGTCTGCGACCAGCAGATCTTTAATATCGGCTCCCCCGGGAACGAGACCTCCATCCGGCAGATGGCTTATACCATGCGCGAGATCTACGCCGCGAAGTTCCGGAATCCGGATGTGCCTCTTCCCGAAATCGTAGAGGTCACCGGCGAAGAGTTTTACGGGAAAGGCTACGAAGACTCCGACCGCCGGATCCCCGACATCACCAAGGCGCGCACGCTGCTCGGCTGGGAACCGAAATGGAGTTTCCGCGATCTGCTCGAGGCGACCATGCGTTACTACGTGATCGATTATCGCAAGAGCGCGCGGGTCCAGCCCGGGGCGGCGGTGATTGAGTCCGCGCGACACTGCCAATGATTCAGAACGTTTTTGTGATCATGCCCGCCTATAATGCGGGCAAGACCATTGAACGTGTGTTCGACCGTATCCCGGAGGATGCCCGCCGCCGGATTGTCCGGTACGTGGTGGTGGACGATGGCAGCAAGGACGACACCGCAGCGGCCATCCTCCGCCTGCAAGCTCGCTTTCCCAATCTCGTGGCCCTGCGCCACGAGGTGAACCGGGGCTACGGAGCGGCTGAGAAGACCCTCCTGACGTACGCCCTTTCGGAAGGCGCCGCGGCGGCCATCCTGCTGCATTCCGACGGCCAGTATTCCCCGGAAAAGATTCCGGAGATGCTGGAGCCGTTTGACAGCGACACGGCCGATATCGTGCAGGGCTCGCGAATGCTGGGCGGCGGGGCCCTCAAGGGACACATGCCGCTCTATAAATTCATCGCCAACAAGGGTCTGACGGCGATCGAGAATCTGGCTTTCGGGCTGCACATGGCCGAGTATCACAGCGGGTACATGGCTTACAACCGGCGGGCGATGGAGAGCATCCCTTTTCTGAAGCTCTCCGATTCCTTCGACTTCGACCTGGAAATGATCGTGATGGCGAAGGTCAAGGGACTGCGCCTCCGCGAGATCCCCATTCCGACCATCTACGCCGGCGAGGTCTCGAACCTCAAGCCGATCCGGTATGGCCTGCGGGTGCTCTCTGTGGTGAAGGATTATAAGCTCGGCAAGTATGACGCCCTCTAAGCTCCGGCCATTTCGCATTTGCGAATGTCCCGCCCTCCGTGGTACTCTTCGAGTAGCTTCTAACGTCACCTTCATATCGTGGATCACCTCAACAGGCATTTCGAACCGGTCCTCCCTCGTTTGTCCTGAAGTCTTCCATTGATAGGTTGGGATTGGATTGCTGGAAAGAGACAGAGATTAAGGATGAAAGAAACAGGCACCGTAAAGTGGTTTAACGCCGGCAAAGGGTTCGGCTTCATTCAACGCGAGAATGGCGAGGATGTTTTCGTACACTTCTCCGCCATCGAGGCGAGCGGATACCGCACGCTGGAAGAGGGAGCACGCGTCTCCTTTGTGGTCAAGCGCGGCCCCAAGGGTCTGCAAGCCGAGCAAGTCACCCTGGCGTAGCGGTCCGCCCCGCCCTGTAAGGTTATCCACAACCACACGTGAGCGCTCCCACAGCGGCGGCTGCCGATTCGGCCGCCGCCTGCAATCCCGCACAGCCCGCCGGCAATATCCGCAATATTGCCATCATTGCGCACGTCGACCACGGGAAAACCACCCTGGTTGACGCCATGCTTCGCCAGAGCGGCATCTTCCGCGAGAACGAAGCCGTGGTCGAGCGGGTCATGGATTCCAATGACCTCGAGCGTGAGCGCGGCATCACCATCCTGGCAAAAACCACCGGCGTCCGTTACCGGGGCGTGAAGATCAACATTGTCGATACGCCCGGCCACAGCGATTTCGGCGGCGAGGTCGAGCGGGCCCTCAAACTGGTCGACGGCGTCATGCTGCTGGTCGACGCCAGCGAGGGCCCGCTTCCCCAGACCCGTTACGTCCTCATGAAGGCCCTCGAAGCCGGCCTTCCCCCCATCGTGGTGATCAACAAGATCGACCGCCCGGATGCCCGCATCCAGGAGGTCCTGAACGAGGTTTACGATTTGTTCATCGACCTCGACGCCACTGAGGAGCAGCTCGAATTTCCGATCGTCTATACGAATGCCAGGGCGGGCGTGGCGCGCCTGTCAGACGAGGACGGGTCCGGGGATCTCCGCCCGCTGTTCGAAGCGATTCTGAAGCACTGTCCCCCGCCGGCCGGCGATCCGGAAGCGGTCCTGCAATTGCTGGTCGCCAATCTCGACTATTCCGACTACCTGGGACGCCTCGCCATCGGGCGCGTTTTTTCGGGCACGCTGCGCCTGGGCGATGAGGTCGGCATCTGCAAGCTGGACGGCTCGCTCCAGCGCACCCGCATCACCAGACTTTACTCCTTCGAGGGCCTCAAGCGCGTCGAAGAGACTGTGGGGCCTCCGGGCGCCGTCCTGGCCATCGCCGGCGTCGAAGGCATCACGATCGGCGAGACCCTGACCCATCCGGAAACGCCCGCTCCGCTCCCCAGGACCCAGATCGACGAGCCCACCATCGCCATGACGCTGACGGTGAACACCTCGCCCTTTGCCGGCCGGGAAGGGGCCTTCGTCACCTCGCGCCATCTTCGGGACCGGCTCGAGAAAGAACTGCTCACCAACGTCTCTATCCGCGTCGAGGAGGCCGGCGGGCCCGATGCCTTCAAAGTCATGGGGCGCGGCGAACTGCAACTCGCCATCCTCATCGAAATGATGCGCCGGGAAGGTTACGAACTCATGGCCGGCAAGCCGGAGATCCTCACCCGCGCCATCGACGGCGCGCTGCACGAACCTGTCGAGCTGCTGGTGATTGATTGCCCCGAACAGTTCATTGGCGTGGTGATCGAAAAACTGGGCCAGCGCAAGGGCCAGATGCTGAAGATGGTGAATCACGGCTCGGGCCGCGTGCGCATCGAGTTTCGGGTCCCCTCCCGCGGCCTGATCGGCATCCGTTCGGAGTTGCTCACCGACACCCGCGGCACCGCGGTCATGAACTCGCTGTTCCAGGGATACGTGGCCTGGCAGGGCGACATCCCCACCCGCCCCACCGGCTCGCTGGTCGCCGACCGCCCCGGGAAAGCCACGGCCTACGCCATCTTTAACCTCCAGGAACGCGGGAAGATCTTTGTCCCTCCGGGAACCGCCGTCTACGAAGGCATGATCGTCGGCGAGAACGCGCGCGATGCCGACCTCAACGTCAACATCGTCAAGGAGAAGAAGCTCACCAACATGCGCGCGTCCACGGCGGATGAAGCCATCCGCCTGGTTCCTCCCCACATCCCCAACCTGGAACAGGCCATCGAGTTCATCCGCGAAGACGAATACGTTGAGATCACCCCTCAGTCCATTCGCCTGAGGAAGAAGATCCTGAAGGCGAACGAACGCTGAGTCCCCGCCGGGAACCGTTTACAATGCAGGGGAGAGCTCTATGATCCGCCAGTCGAAGCTTCTGCCCGCCGCCGTCACGAGCCTGGTGCTGCTCGTGGCCTGTTCCAAGCCGCCCGAATCGCAGCGCAAGTCCGAAAAGGCGCCCCAGCCGGCTGCGGCGCCCACCGCGCAGGAAAGCGCTCCCCAAGTCTCGCGGGTTCGGTTTACCACCAGCAAGGGCCCCTTTGTAGTCGAGGTCCACCCGGAGTGGGCTCCCCTGGGTGCGGCGCGGTTCCTGGAACTCGTGAAAGCCGGCTACTACGATGGCGCGCGTTTCTTCCGCATCGTGCCCAACTTCGTGGTTCAGTTCGGCATCGCGGCCGACCCGGCCATGACCAGGAAGTGGGACAAGACGATCCCCGACGATCCGGTTGTGCAAACCAACCGCGCCGGTTCGCTCGCCTTCGCGACCATGGGACCCAACACCCGCACCACGCAGGTCTTCATCAATCTCCGCGCCAATCAGAATCTGGACGGCCAGGGCTTCGCGCCTTTCGCGCGCGTGGTGGAAGGCATGGAGGTCGTCGGGCAGCTCTACAGCGGCTACGGGGAAGCGCCGGACCAGGAAGCCATCACCAAACGTGGCAACGCCTACCTGCTCGAGCGCTTCCCCAAGCTGGACTACATCCGGAAAGCGGTCATTCTGGAGTAATGGCCGGGGCGTCTCCGCGCCAGGCGGAGACGCCTTCAGTCACTCACGGCGCCCTAAAAGTAAAACTTGAGCGCCAGTTGCACGTTTCGCTCGCCCTGGGTGTTGCTGACCTCTCCAAACGTCGCCGAGTTGATGTTCCGCGAGACCGGCCCGTTGAACGTCGGCGTGTTGGTCAGGTTGAATGCCTCAGCGCGGAACTCGAGATATTTCGATTCCGTCACCGGGAACTTCTTGCCGAGCGACAGGTCGAAGCGGGACAACCCTGGCCCGCGCACGACGCCGGGGCCGGAGTTGCCAAAGGTGAATTGCTTGGGCTGAGCGAAAGCGGTGGGGTCAAGCCAGTGGTTGCCCTGACCGACGATATGCGAGTTGTTGGGCGTACCCACGACGTCGGCCCGCGCCCCGCGCGACAGCGTCCCGGAAGCGTCATTGGCCGTGATGGTAAGCGGAAAGCCGGTGTGCAGGGTCAGAATGCCGCCCAACTGCCAGCCGCCCAGCACCCCGTTGACCACAGGGTTCAGCGCGCCTCCGTAACGCTTGCCTTTTCCATACGGCAGCTCGTAGTAGAAGCTGCTGACGAACATGTGCTTGACATCGAAGTACGTGGGGCCCCACTCGGCGCGGCGATCATAAATGTTCTGGAAATACGCCGACTGGCTGCCCGCCTGGCCGCCCTCGCCGTAGTAGCCGATGGCGTCCGACATGCCGTGCGACCACGTGTAGGCGATCGAATACTCCAGGCCGGAACTGAAGCGCTTTCGCAAGTCCACCTGGAGCCCGTCGTACCTCTGGTTGCCGTTGGACTCCGTGCCGGAGATCTGCGTGATCTGGCTGACCAGCGTGGGATTTCCCGCCAGATACGGGCTGGGCAGAACCTGGCCGTTCACCAGCCGCTTCTGGAAATACGCCATGGGAACCACCAGGTGTGTGCCGTGCTGGCCCACATACCCGACGGTCAGGACGTTGGTGGCCGGCAACTGGAACTCCGTGGTGAAGTTCCACTGCTGGGTGTTGGCCGGGCGCACGAAGGGATCCCACAGCCGGATGTTGGCGCCCACGTAGGGGTTCTTCGGGTTCAGCCCGGAAAGTCCCTGAGACAGCGTCGTGGCCGGCAGTGTGTATACTCCCGGATCGTAGCGGGTCTCGAATTCTGAGTTGAAGGGCGGGTTGAGCGGCAACCGCAAGTTGGTGCCGGTGCCCTCCATGAACGAAGAGATGGTGTAGGCGCCGCGCACCACCATTCTCTTGTTGAGCAGCGGCGGAGTCCAGGCGAAGCCGACCCGCGGCTGGAAGTCCTTCTTGAAGGGCTCATACAGCGCGCGGCTGTTGCCGTCCTTGCCCGCCAGCAGGAGCTGGCCGGTAAAGGCTCCGAAATTCGACTGGCGGTCCTTCACTTCGACCAGGGGGGTGTGGTATTCCCAGCGCAGGCCCAGGTTCAGGGTCAGGCTGTCGGTGGCTCGCCAGTCGTCCTGGAAGTACACGCCGTAGATGGTCTTACGGTGTCCCCAGGTGCCTGTGCTGAGGCCGCGGCCCAAACGGTCGGGAAGTCCCAGAACGAAGTCCGCTTCTCCCCAGGCTTTCGAGGTGGGCTTGAAGGCATTCGGGCCCTGAGTGAACTGGCCGTTGAACTCAATGAAACCGGTCCGGCCGTTGTTGCCCGCGTAGAACGTGTTCATCTGCTGGCGCAGGAGCTGGCCGCCCAACTTCATCATGTGGCGGCCGTGAATGAGAGTCACGTTGTCAGCCCAGTGATAGGTGGTGTTTGCGAACAACTGTTGGGTGCCGATGTTGGCGCTGCCGATGCCGCTAACGAACGTGAATCCCTGGAGCGAAAGCAGACCGCTGCCTGCATTGCTGATGCCGAGTTTCTGGGCGATGTCGCCCAGTCCTTTGTCCGCTCCCCCGTTGTTCAGCATGATGTTGTTTACGCCAAACCGGGCTTCATTGACCAGCCTCGGACTGAAGGTGCGGGTCCAGTTGAGCACGCCGTTTTGAAACGGCGCGATGTTGAACGAGTTGTAGAACAGCGGGAAGGTGGCGATGGAGGGCTGATCCTGGCGGCCGTTGGAATAGCGGCCGGAGAAATCATCCTTCGAGCTGATCTTCCAGTCCAGTTTGAAATCGCCCTGGTCCGACTTCACGTAGCTGGTGGTCGAGTTGAACTGGTTGTTGCGCAGGTTCGAGTTGACCGGCAGAGGGTACAGATTCTGGTCGCTGAACAGCGCCCGGGCCACCGGGCTGAACAGGTTCAGCGGAATCTGGTTGTTCGCGAACGGCTGCCGGTTTCCGGCGGCATCCGTCGTGAAGGGGTTGTACAACTGGGTCCCTTGTTCGGTGAGCAGCCGCGAGAAATCGCCCTGGCGAAACTCGGTGGGGAAAACGGTGATGGAGGTCGGCGAACCCGGGTTGGCCCGCCGCAGACCCTGATAGTCGGCGAAGAAGAAGATCTTGTCCTTCCGGATCGGGCCTCCCACCGTGCCGCCGAACTGGTTCCATCGTAGCGGCGGGCGCAGGTTGCGGGTTGAGTTCCGCGTCCAGTTGTTGGCGTTCAGCTTGTCGTTACGGAAAAACTCGAACAGGTTGCCGTGGAACTCGTTGGTTCCGGACTTCATCAACACGTTAATGATGCCGCCCTGGAAATTGCCGAATTCCGCGGAGGCGTTGTTGGTGATCATGCGGAACTCCGCCACCGCGTCCAGGTTCGGCTGGTACGAGGTCAAATTGTCGGAGACCTGGTTGTTGTCGATGCCGTCCAGCAGGAAGTTGTTGGCCTCCTTGCGGTTGCCGTTTACGTAGGGACGCCCGCCGCCCGCCGTACGAACGCCGCTGTTGAAGCTGCTGGGATCGGCTGTGGTGACGCCCGGCGCCAGCAGCGTCAGGGCAATCGGGTTGCGGCTGATGAGCGGCGTATTCACGATGGTCTGGGGCGTAATGACCGCACCCACCTGCGTCGTCTCAGTCTGTAACAGGGCGCCTTCGCCCGTCACCGTAACACTTTCGGTCAGGGCGCCGACCTGCATGACTGCGTCGATGCGCGCTCTTTGGTTCACTTCCAACGTAACCCGGGGCTGGACGAAAGTTTTGAAGCCCTTAGCCTCGACTTTTACCTGATACGTTCCGATTGGAATACGCGGAAAGGCGTAGATTCCGTCCTGATTGGTTTCCGTCGGCCACTCCGTGCCGCGCTGGAGGTCCTTCGCAGTGACCGAAGCGCCGACAATTGCGCCCCCGGACTGGTCAGTGACTCTGCCGGTGATACCGGCGCTGACCTCCTGGGCGAAAGCGGGGACCGCGCCCAGACACACGAGCGCGGCGCCTAAAAACACACTCTTCCTCAAATTCATACGAGACGTACCCCTTATTTTCATTGGTACCTCCGGTTTTCAGGGATGTCAACGCCTCTGCCGGTGCGCTTTCCGCAGTATTGTGACTGGAGATCCAGGAATCGCCGCCCGCCGCGGGATGGGGTGAGAAAACACACCTCGCGCCCTGCGGCTTTTGCGGCATCACCCGGGATGGCGCTCAGAAGTCGCGCACGGAACCGTCGGGCGCATTCAGCCGCGGCTGGAGTCCCGGTTTCCGAAACGGCCTGGTCCTGGCGAGCTCCTCATCGAAGGTAACGCCCAGTCCGGGTCCTTCGAGCGGCAGGGCGTATCCGCCTTCCACCCTCGGATAGGGAGAGACAACGCCGGTCTCCGCATCGCCATTCACCCAGGGAGCTTCGATCAGTTCCACATTCGGAATGGCCAAAGCGGCATGCAATGTCGCGGCTGTACCCAGCGGGCCGGCGTTGTTGTGAGGGATCAAGCTCTGGTAGAAGACTTCGCCGAGGGCGGCGATCTTCTTCATCTCGCTGATGCCGCCACAGTGGCAGACGTCCGAGCTTGCGCGATCCTCCTCGAGAAGACGCGGCGATTCGTCGTTGCCTGGTGGTCCATGACCTGCCTACATACCACAGACTGCGAACCTGGCGCTCACTGGTGTGCGCGGATGCAGTACTCCTCGTAGGCGAGACCGATGACGCGAACGCAGTCCGGCCGGACCTCCAGCGTGTTGAGGCAGGGCACGTGCGGCCCGGGCTGCGCATAGTGGGTGAGCAGGAGAGAAACGGGAATCGTTCCCCGCACGGCGGCAACCTGCGGGGTTTGGCGCCCGAACTGGGCTGGCTGCGCGGTTCCGCCCGCCCAGCCCTGGATTAGCGTCAGGCCATGGGCGAGCAGGAATTCCAGCACGCCGCTGGCCGCCTCGAAACCCGCCTGCCCGGCGGGGTGGCATTTTGCGGCCAGGCCGAGCCAGTCGGTGATCAGCCGGTAGGTGAATCCCCACAGCGGAACGCCGTTCAGGTCCACGCCCGGGAAGAGCATCTCAGCCGGGCGGCCGGGGACGCAACGGAGGCGATGCTGCGCCGGGTCGCGCAACACGTCCAGCGGGACCCAGCGCGCTTCCACGGCTTCCCGCGGATCCACCACCGCGGGCAGCGTGCCGCCGACGCGAAACACAAATGGAGCGACCCGCAGGAAATGCTCCACCGGCCGCCGCGCAAGCGCGAGAGGAAGCGCGGTTTCCAGCGTCTCCCGGGCGATGCGGATGCCACACTCTTCCTCGAGTTCGCGAAGGGCGGTGTGCAACAGGTCGGCGTCTCTACGGTCACGCCGGCCGCCGGGGAATGACCAATGTCCCGACCACGGATCCCCCTCCCGCTCCGCCCGCCGGATCAGCAGAATGGAGTCCTCGGGCTCCCGTGCGCGCAGGATCGCCACCGCTGCGTCAGCCTCTGCCATTGTGTCCCATCTTCCATGATGGTATGCGAAACTGGGCGGTGCGCAATGGCTGACTTCATCGTGGTGGACGTCGGAACTTCATTCATTAAGGCCGCGGTGGCTGACGTGGACTCGCTGGCTTTGCGCCTCACCGTGCGGGCGCCGTTCCCGGAATTCCTGAGCGGGCTGCCGCCGCTTTATTGCGAAGCCGACCCTGGCGCGGTCATGAACACCGTCGAGGATTTGCTGGCTCACCTTATGCCCCACGCGTCCTGCGAAGGTATTTTGCTCTGCGGCCAGATGCATGGCTTCGTGCTGGTCGGCGGCGCGGGAGAACCGGTGTCCAATTACATCTCGTGGCTGGACCAGCGGGTTTCGCGCGCCGAGTTTGAGGAGATGGCGGCGCAGGTAACCGAAAAAGAGCGCAACGAACTGGGCAACGAGTTCCGGGCGAGCATCGCGCTGGCGTTGTTGCACTGGATGAGGCGGCACGGAACGCTTCCCGCCGGCGAGGTTACGCCGGTTTCCATCGCCGACTTCGTGGCCGCAAGGCTGTGCGGCACGCGCCCGGTGATGGAACCCACGCAGGCGGCCGCTTTCGGCGCCCTGCGGCTCGGCGACCTGGGCTGGCACAAAGAGGTAATCGGCAAGCTAGGCCTCGACTCGCTGCGCTGGCCCGAGGTGCGGCAGTCCGGGTCGGTGGCCGGGGCGTGGTGCGGCATTCCCTGCTACACGGCGCTGGGCGATCAACAGTGCGCGCTCGCCGGAGCGCTGCTGGCTGAGGGCGAGCTCTCCGTGAACGTCGGAACCGGCTCGCAGGTGGCCATCATCACCGGTTCGGTTCAACCCGGCGGCCATCAGACCCGGCCGTATTTCGACGGCCGCTTCCTCAGCACCATCACCCACATCCCCGGCGGCCGGGCGCTGAGCGCCTTGATCGGCCTGCTGACCGAGTTGGGCGGCGCAACCGAGGACGAGGCCTGGCGCAAGATCGAAGCCGCCGTGGCCGCTGTCCCGGCAACGGACCTCCGCGCCGGCATCGCCTTTTATCCCGGCCCGTGCGGGCAAGCCGGCTTCCTGGAAAACCTGCACGAAGGCAACCTGGGCATCGGGCACGTCTTCCGCGCGGTGTTCGAATCCATGGCCGTCAACTACGCGACCTGTGCCCGCCGGATCGATCCCGGCCGGAACGCCGCGAAGGTGGTCTTCTCGGGCGGAGTCGCCCGCCGCCTCCCCGTCCTCAGGCAACTGACGGCAGCGGCGCTGAACCTTCCGCACCGGCTTTCCCCACACCCGGAAGACACGCTGTTCGGGCTGATGGTGCTGGCCCGGGCGTTCAGCGGACGCAACAGTTCCGTACGCAGCGCCACCGCGGCTGCTGCCCAATTCCTGGGCTGATGCCTCTCAGGGACGGGGAGCCAGGGCCTGTTGCGTTTGCCGGCAAGGAGTTCGGGCTTCATAGAGGGCAAGTCTGCCCTGGAGAGCTTCGGCCAGAGACCGCTTGCCTTGTTGTCTGGCTAGCGCTAAAGCCTGGCGGGCGCTTTCCACGGCCTCGGGAAACCGGCCCGCCTCGGCGTAGGCCGCGGCGAGCGTATCGAGAACGGCCGGCTCCCTTCCCGCTGTGAGTTGACGTGCGCGTTGCGCGAACTGGATGGCCTCGGCGCTGTTTCGGAGCGACGCCTTCGGGCTGGTCGCCAGCACCCAGGCTGCCTGGTTCAGCACCGGGAGATGGTCCGGCTCCAGACTAAGCACTTTACGCCAGTGCGTGAGCGCCTGCCGGGCATCCCCGCGCAGATAATAGAGCGCGTTTCCGAGGTTGTAATGAGCCTGCACGAACGCGTCGTCGAGCTCGATGGCCTTCTCCCAGTGGACGATCGCTTCGCCGATCTTCCCCTCCCGCATCAAGGCGACCCCCAGACTGTTGTGGGCTTCGGGCTGGCGGGCATTGGCCTCCAGAACCTTTCGGAAATGGCCGATGGCCTGATCAAATCTGCCCAGTTCAATCAGCGCCCGCCCCAGATTGGTGTGCACTTCCTGGTATTCGGGATTAATCTCCAGGGCCTTCTCGAAGTGGGGTACGGCTTCGTCGAATCTGCCCTTTCGCGAGAGCGACACTCCGAGATTGTTGTGAGCCTTGGCATCCCGGGGGTTGATTGCCAGGACCTTCTTCCACCCGGCGATGGCCGCCTCGTCGTCGCCCTTCTGCGCCAGCGCCCAGGCACGGTCAAACAGCCCGTACGATTCCGCGGCGGGCACATCGATCTTCACCAGGCCGTCCGGGGGAACGTTCAGGAACTCGGGAATGTTCACCGCCCGGTTGGCCGCCGTTGCGTTCTCAATCCGGATCGCCGGGCTGTCGTTGCCCTGCTCGTCCAGGTGAGTGAGAAACATCTGCGTGTACGGCGAGTGTCGCTTCGAGGCGAAAACCAGCCAGCGGCCGTTCGGCGAAAAGCTGTGCCAGGAGTTCATCGGCAGCGCATTGGCCCGCAGGCGCCGCGCCTGGCCGCCCCCGGCGGGGATGATGTAGAGTTCGCTGTCCGGACGCATCAGCAGACCGTTGCGGCATTTCACAAACACGATCCAGCGGCCGTCGGGTGAAACCTTGGGAAAGGAGTTGCTCATTCCGTTCCGCGAGGCGCCCGGGATTGGCTCGGGGCGGCCCCCCCGGCCCTCGTTGAAGGGTATCCGGTAGAGGTCGTACTGGATGGAGACCTCGTTCGGATCACCCGCGAACTGAGCCATCTTCCGGCCTTCGGGATAGGGTTCTTTCGCCTTCGCCCTGCCGAAGATGAGATACTTGCCGTCGGGGGTCCAGACCGCGTTGGTATGGACGTAGCGCGGGTCGTCGGCCCCCGGCAGAGTCTGCATGCGGCCCGCCTCCCGGCTGTACCACGCCAGGACACCGCGGGTCTGATAGAACACCTGAAGGAAGCGGTAATCTTTAAAATTCGCCACGTACTCCGCGCCGTTTACCGTGGTGACGACATAGCGGCCGTCGGGAGAGACTTGCGACATGAAACCGATTCGGGAAGGCCGCTCACCTTGCTTGCGGGGAAAGTTCCAGGCCACCACATCTTCGTTGCCTATGGACATGTGCGGCGTGATGCGGGCCAGGGCGTAGAGGCTCTTATCGTTCTGCGGCCCGTCCAGATCCATTCCCAGCGTCTTGCCGTCAAGGGAGAAGGAATGGCAGTTGGCGCAGGTGGGGAGCCCCTCCATTAGCAGGCGGCTCCTGGACTCAGCGACATTGCGCAGGCGCCAGGCAATCAGCGGCACCGCGCTCGGGACCAGGGGCTTGATGACTCCCTTCTCGAGTTCCGAGGGCATCAGCGGAACATCGCGGTAGAAGATCGGGGCCCCCACCGGGTCCTTCGAGGTCCGAATAGTCACCTGGCCGCGGGACAGGGGCTGGTTCGAACCGGCGTTCGGAAAGCCGGTGATGGTGACCGTCGCCGGCCGCTCCATAGAGTGCTTCTTGATCGCTGCCCAGGTCTCCGCATCCGGCTGCCAGCTCCACGCCGCGGCCTGATAGGGAGTGAGCTTAGGAACCTCGTTGGTGTCGGCGACCGAGCGGGGGTCAATCTCGCCGATTCGCAAGCGCTCGCCCCGGACCCTCTGGCGAATCCCGGGCTCACCGCCGGCAAATGTGATTTCGACTAGCCACGCCGCGGCGTTCTCCGCAGCATCGTGCCAGACGAAGGCCGGGGCCGGGATCTCGGGCGGGAAGATGGACCCGTCGGCCGGGTAGTCGATGGTGATGCGGGCCACCGCCGGATCGCTCCGCGCAAAGCTCCACCCGGCGATCAGAGCAGGCGCTACCGCCCCAGCCACGATGAAGCTGCCAACTTTGAGTCGTCTCAGCGACACTTTGCCTCTCTCTATTGGCGATCGAGGAGGGCCGGAGGTTTCTCAAGGGCGCTCAAGGGCGGATTTTGGCTTGACAACTCCGCAATCCCGCAGCATAGTAATGAGTGCAGGTTCTGGAATTTCACGGAGCCTGTGATTCCCGTGGGAGGGGTTACGACAGCCCTTTCCGGACAGGGACTTTCATTACTTAACTTAAGGAGGAAGTCCATAGACAACGTCCACAAGCGGGGCGGCTACCTGCTTCCTGAGTTGACCGGCCGCTAAGCCTGACGCGCCGTTGAAGATGGTCAGCATCGGATGGCGCCGCGGAATCTGCACCGCGAAATAGAAGGCACTTGGGGGCCGGAAGAGCGGTAAGTGGTTTGACCGCATCAACGGGAGCCGGCGGTCGCCCTTTCTGTTTTCTACCTTCCTGTTCGTCCGTCCGGACGGGCAAAGCAATTCTTCTGCCGCTTTCGCTACACTGGTCAGTCGGGCAATGCCTTCCGCCATCGAGTTTCAGGACGTCTCGAAAAGCTACGCCATCTACGACTCGCCGGGAGACCGCCTGAAGGAACTCGTGTTGCCGCGGCGGTTCCGCTTTCACCGCGATTTCTGGGCGCTCAAGGATCTGACTTTCTCCGTGCGGCGCGGGGAGACTTTCTGCGTCATCGGCGAAAACGGATCGGGTAAGAGCACGCTGCTGCAAATGGTGGCCGGCATTCTGCCCCCCACCTCCGGATCGGTCCAGGTGACCGGCCGGGTCTCGGCGCTGCTGGAGCTCGGCGCCGGGTTCAATCCCGAATTCAGCGGGCGCGATAACGTCTATCTGAACGGGTCCATTCTGGGTCTCAGCACCCGCCAGATCGACGAACGTTACTCGGCGATCGAGGAGTTTGCCGAAATTGGCGACTTCATTCACCAGCCGGTGAAGACCTATTCGAGCGGCATGGTGGTGCGCCTCGCCTTCGCTGTGGCGATCAACGTGGATCCGGAGATCCTGCTGGTGGACGAAGCCCTCGCCGTGGGCGACATTTATTTTCGCCAGCGCTGCATGCGAAAGGTCCACGAGCTGCGTTCGAGGGGCATCACGATCCTGTTCGTCTCCCACTCCCTGGGGGACGTCAAGGCGATCGGCGACCGGGTCCTCTGGCTCGACAAGGGGCGCCTGATCGAACTGGGCGATCCCGACCTGGTCGTAGCCAAGTACCTGGCGGCCATCACTGAAAAGGACTCGGCCTATCTGCATCTCAAGAGACCGCGGGAGCGCGGCGCCTCGGCCCAGCGGGTGCGCGCGCCCGAGGTGGTCGAGAGCATCCCCAACATTGATCACCGGTACGGTGACGGCCGCGCCGAGGTGATCGGCATTGCTGTCTACGATGTCAACGGCAACCCGGTGCACCTGCTCGAACCGGGGTCCCGGGTTATCG
>Ga0272446_1001495_pt1 | contig 33862 bp, 30 predicted proteins | sample YNPCB0061_FD_194587 | JGI IMG/M metagenome (GOLD analysis project Ga0272446, IMG submission 194587) | Hot spring microbial mat communities from Yellowstone National Park, WY, United States - YNP-CB-006-1 | ecosystem: Environmental > Aquatic > Thermal springs > Hot (42-90C) > Sediment | place...
CTGTCTCCATCAGTCGGTATGCTGTGGAAAGGGATCCAGCAAGCCAAGGGAATGTGAGAAAAGCATGGCAAAAACAGAGGCGGCGAGGTCGGCATCCTGGGATTGGCAGGGGTGGTTAGATCATCTGGATCGGGCTGGGGTGGTCTTGGGTCTGGAGCGAATGCAGGCGCTCCTAGGGCTGCTGGGGCATCCCCAGCGGGGGATCCCGGTGATCCATGTGGCGGGAACCAACGGCAAGGGTTCGGTGTGTGCGGCTTTGGCTGAGGTGCTCTGCCGGGTGGGAATGAAGGTGGGGCGCTACACCTCTCCCCATTTGGTGAGTTGGCAGGAGCGGATCTGGGTGAATGGCAAGGTGATTCCTGAGTGCGATTGGGCCAGGCTTTTGGCTGAGATTCAAGCCCGTTTGACCCCAGGCAGTGAACTGTATCCCACCCAATTTGATGTGACCACAGCGGCGGCTTGGCTGTATTTTCGAGAGCAGCAGGTGGAGGTGGTGGTTTTGGAAGTGGGACTGGGCGGGCGATTGGATTCCACCAATGCCTTGCCAGAAACCCAGGTGGCGGTGATCACCAGTATTGGCATGGATCACTGGGAAAGATTGGGATCCACCCTACCGGCGATTGCTGCTGAAAAAGCCGGGATCATCAAACCCGGGATCCCCACGGTCACGGCTCCCCAGAAACCGGAGGTGATGGAGGTGCTGCTGCGGGTAGCTGAACACCAAGGCTCTCCCCTGTGGGTGGCTCCCCCTGCCTACGAGATCAGTCAAGATCCCCATCGGGTCATCTGGGAAGGCAAGGTCTACACCCTCGGTTTGCTCGGGCCAGTGCAACGGATCAATATGGGTGTGGTCTTAAAAACCGTAGGGGTGCTGCGGCAATTGGGCTGGGGCATCCCGGAAACAGCAGTGAGCCAAGGGCTGGCTAACACCATCTGGGCGGGGCGGTTGCAACGGGTGACCTGGCAGGGACGGGAGATCTGGCTCGATGGCGCTCACAATGTCCCTGGGGCTGAGGGGTTACGCCAGTTTGTGGATCACCGCTTTGCCCAGCGCCCGGTGCAATGGCTGATTGGGATCCTGTCCACAAAAGATGCCCAAGGCATGCTCTCGGCGCTGCTACGACCAGGGGATCGGGTGGCAGCCACAGGGATCCCTGGACACAATTGCTATTCTCCCCAGACGCTGCTTGCCCTGGCCCACCAGGTGCAACCCCAAATCAGTACGGCTGAAACCGTGGACATCCATCACCTCTCCTCCTGGCTGACAGGGGGTCGGGATCCCGTGATCCTGTGCGGATCCCTGTATTTATTGGGATCTGTGTTGGGATCGGTGCTGGCAGGGGTGCAAGGGGAGAACCCATGAAGGGGCAACACTTGTCTTTAGACCACCTCTGGGTGCTACTGGCAGTATTCACCGATGGACTGGTGGTCTTGAGTGCCTGGCCTCTGGCCTATGGGATCCGCAGCTGGATGCCCCACGCCCTCTGGCCCCTGGATGTTTATATGGGGTTCGGGATCCTCAGTTTGGGCTGCTATTGGGGGGTTGCCTGGAGTCTGGGCAGCTATCGCCAGGATCGACGCTTAGCAGCCGTGGATGAATGGCTCACTGCCCTCACCAGCGTGGGATTATCGATGGGACTGGTGTTGGCTGCGGCCTTTTTTATTCGCTCGCTGTCTTTGTCTCGTCTTGTGATTGCCTATGCCACCCTTCTTGCCAGTGGGGGGATCCTGGGTACCCGTGGACTATGGCGCTACTGGCTCTACCGGTGCCGCCAACGGGGGATGGGACTCAAAGATATTCTTTGGGTGGGGCATCATCCTGTTTTTGCCGATGTGGTCGATCGTCTCTATCATTGTCCCCAGTTGGGCTTCCGCTTGGTGGGGCACGTGGCGGATTCCCCTTTTGTCCCCCCCCCAGACTACCAAGATCTGCCCTTTCCACCCCTGGTAGCCAACCTGCAAACCTGGCTCGACTACCTCAAAAACCACCCCACCATCAGTGAGATCTGGTTCGGGGAGCCCCCTAGCCCTGCTGACCTGCTCTACCTGCAATACCAAAGCTCCCGCTCTTACCGCCTGCGGGTTGTTCCCCACGGTTTGGGCATTGTCACCACCCACCTTACCCTCTCCTCCCTCGATGGGATCCCGATGCTGACCCTGGAGGATCCTCCCTTGCGCCATCCCTTCAATCGCTGGCAAAAGCGCCTCCTGGATATTATCGGATCCCTGATGGGTTTGGTGATTCTCAGTCCTTTATTTTTGGTTTTGGCGATCGGGGTCAAACTTTCCAGCCCTGGACCGATTTTTTATACCCAAGAACGGGTCAGCTTGGATGGGGAATCCTTTTGGATCTACAAATTTCGTTCCATGCGCGTTGATGCCGAAGCCAATCAGCAACCTGGCTGGACAACAGCAGATGACCCTCGCCGCACCCGTTTTGGTCGTTTTTTACGAGCCACCAATTTAGATGAACTACCTCAACTTTGGAATGTTTTAATCGGTGATATGAGCTTAGTTGGTCCCCGTCCAGAGCGTCCCTATTTTGTGGCCCAATTTCGCCAGCAGTTTCCCCGCTACCTCGACCGACACCTGGTCAAATCCGGCATCACCGGTTGGGCCCAAATTCACGGCTGGCGAGGCGATACCAGCATTGCCAGGCGCACCCAATACGACCTCTACTATGTGCAGCATTGGTCTCTCCTCCTCGACCTGAGAATCCTAGCCCTCACCCTCTGGCACGGGATCCGAGGCCGGATCATGGGAACCTGATCCCCTATAATCAAAGCAAGCGTTTTTAAGATACAGCTATGTTCGGAGAGTATGAAGTTTTTTTACAACTTTTTCTTTTAGCCATGATTGTTTTGGCTGGGCCTTTAGCGATTTTCTTGCTGTGGTTGCGCAAAGCGGACATGTAGATCTGCCTTGCCAATTCCGAGGATGATTTTTACCCCTAGTGCTGACTAGGGGTGATGGTATTTACGAATGATCATCAAGTGGTCTGGGCAAATATGCCCTCTCCACATTCTCCCCAGCGGTATGGCTCCTAGACCATCAAATTTTCCATCCATTTCAGGCTCCCTCACCCGCCCTGGGAGAGGATCAAGATGTGCAGGAGCATAGTTATGACAGTCATAAAATCTACCGATCAACGCCCGATGCTTTTACGAGCTAGAGAAAAGTATAGGATCTGGATTGTTGCAGGTGTACTACACATGTAGGATCTGGTGACTGCGGATCCAGCCATTGACGGTAAAACGGCTATCGGCAAACTGACGACTAGGGCACCTCACCGGCAAAACCTCATGTAAATACCGACTCAAGAAAAAGACAATGCTATTGTGAATCGGCTCGACCAAGCTAAAACTCTCCGCCGCTACATAGTAATTATTCTGGATCTTCGTGTCAAAAATTTTTAGCTCACCCCCCTCAAAAGCCTTGGGATCCCGGTGAAAATAATAGACATAGGTAAACACCCGCGTTGCGGTAGGCGGACTGCCATTATCATTATGAACTTTGTAATAGTTGCCATCATTATGGGCGGTGAGTTGCGCTTCAATATCAGCAACAGCAAAGTTAGGGATCCCTAAGATTTCCATCACTGCCGGCATAACTTGCTCAATTTTTGCTAGAATCAACGGCCACACAGGCAACTGACTAAAACTTGGCAAAAACAGGGATTGACGGTAGTTTTTATCTTGGGTTGTCACCCCCGTCGGCACAAAAGCAGATTCCTTGGCTAAGGTCAGATCCAAGAGTTTCGAGACCAAATCTGGCGGCAGAAAATTTTCAATCTGCACATACTGGGATGCTAGGGATCCCGGAGCAGGTTGGGATGAGATCTGTTTTTGAATCTGGGGTAATTGCACCGTTGGGACAGCTTGGGCACGAGAAATCTGCCAAAACTCTGGAGAATTGGGAACCGGAGTACAGACAAAATTGCGCCACATAAATCCCGAAGACTGGGTTGGAGGCAGGGGTATCTGTAGCAAATCAGCCAGTTCCGGCAGGGTCAACCAAAACTGCTGCTCCACCACCACCTGCACCCGCATCAACCGCTCCACCGAATCCGACATAAGCACCGTGCTCTACCATTTCGGTAATACTTTAGCTGCTCTCACCAGAACGACTCCAGATCCAGAGGTGATTCCCTTTCCTGCTCTGTTGTAGCCAAAAAAACTTTCCTTAAACTCCCGTAAAGCCTTATCTCATCAATAAAGCCGGGGGGTAAGCTAAGGGGTAAAGCCTCTGCAGTCGCCAGCCATGACAGATCAAGAAATTGCCGCCTACATCCAACAAGCCCTGAATGAACCCCGCCTCATCGTTCAGGGAAAACAACAGGGATCCCAACTTGCCCTGATCCTGAATCGCACCGCCGATCTTGATCTGGACTACGAAGCTCTCGTTCCCTGGCTCACCAATGTCGTTTTTTCCATTACCCAAGGCAAAGTCTCCACCCTGTTGCTTTACAGTCGCCTCCAAGGACAGAGCAAACCCGACTGGTCCCAACAGATTCCCCTCACTGCTGCCACCTCCGCTCCCGAATCTCCTGGTCCTACAGCTCCTACAGCTTCCGAAACCTCTGAATTGGCGCAGTTCTGCTTTGTCAGTAATAAGCTGATGCTGACCACCAGCCTGCCCCACCCCCCCACCCCTGTGATCGCAGCCGTTTATCATGTCCACACCCTGCCTGACCCCCAAAAAATTCAGCTTCTTTCTCACCTTGGGGTATTCTTTCGGGATCCCGATAGCCCTGTTCCCCCCAGTTTGCCGGAGCCATTTTATCCCTTTTGGTATGCCCTCAAAGGTCTGAATGAACAGCAGCAACGGGGTGTAGCTGTCTGGCTGAGTCGCTATTGTGCACAACCCGAAGCAACCCTGGCCAGTTTGGGATCCCCCCCTGCTCAGCCCTTTGTCCCCGAAACCGCTCCACCACCACCGGCACCCACCGCCCCCCCACCCCCTCCCAGTGCTGCGGCCGTGGTTTCTCCCTATGCCCAGTACAGCTTTGTCAGCAACAAACTGATGTTGACCACCACCCTGCCGATTCCTTCCCAGGACGTGGTGGCGCAAATCTACTATTTCCATCAGCTAAGCGAGTCAGAAAAACTGGATCTCCTCCCCGTGCTCACCCGCTTTTTCAAAGATCCGGAGAATACCCCCATCGCCGACCTCCCCGATGAGCAACGACGCTGGTTAAAAGCCTTGCAAAAACTCAACGAACAAAAACAACGCAGTGTGGCCGTGTGGCTGAGTCGCTACTGCGCCAATCCCGACAAAGCCCTGAGCGACATTGGTCCTCGCCCCCAGGAGGTGGCGGTCTTATCCCCCCCCACCCAGGACACGCCCATCCTGTCCACTCCTGCCCAAGAAACAGCAGCCCCAGAACCAGAAGACCCCGCCCTTGCCTACCTCAAGAACTACTGCTTTGTCAGCAACAAGCTGATGCTGACCACCGACTTACCCATGCCGCCCTCAGAGGTCTTGGAGGCCGTGATCTTTTTTCATCAGCTCCCCGAAGACGAGAAAAAACTCCTCCTTCCCCGCCTCAAAGACTTTTTCAACCGTCCTGAAACCACCGGGATCCTGTTAGGACTGCCTCAAAACCTAGTCGAGTGGCTAGAAAACCTCACCCACCTCAACGAAGCCAAATTTCGCGGCGTGGCCGTGTGGCTGAGCCGGTATTGCTATGCGCCCCAAAAAACCCTGGCCTCCTTGGGTCCCATTGCCGTTCCCGACGAACCGATCCAATCCAAAAAAGTCCCAACCGGTGTCCTGCCGGAAGAAGCCGCCCCTCTACCAACCACCAAGTGGGTCGGGGCAGGGCGGGCCACGGTTTTAGGAGTGCCGCTGAAAGTGGCCAGCTTTGCCGGAAATTTGGTCTTGGCCTCTGGGGTGAGCCTTTCTCTCCTTGCCGGAATGACCTTAGTCCTCTTGCTGGCTCTCCGTGCCTCCGTCAGTGAGGATGGATTCACGCTACTGTCTCTGGGGATTGACATTGCCATCACAGTGATTGTCAACGGCCTCTTGTTTTTTATTGCCCCCTTGATCATGGATTGGATCCAACAGTGGCTCTACGGCACCCGCTGGGTGTCCCTCTCTACCATTGAGCGCTTCAGTCCAGAAAGTGCCCAAGTGATCCGCCGCGTCTGTCAAGAGCACAAGCTCACCACCCCCAAGCTAGGCATCATTGATGACCGCAATCCCACAGCTTTTACCTATGGCAGTCTACCCAACAGTGCCCGGCTAGTGGTGAGCCAAGGACTCTTTGCCTATCTCAGTGACGAAGAAGCCGCCACCGTCTATGCCCACGAACTGGGTCATATTGTCCACTGGGACTTTGCCATCATGACCCTGGCATTCACCCTCGTGCAGATCATGTACCTGATTTATGTCTACGTGGATGAGAACATCAAAGAGGATGACAAATTCGCTAAAAATTTACGCAATCTAGCCCTGGTTGCTTACGGGTTTTATGTAGCTGGCACCTACATCGTGCTTTTTCTCTCTCGAGTGCGGGAGTACTACGCCGACCACTTTGCCGCTGAAGTCACGGGTAACCCCAATGCCCTCTCCCGCGCTTTGGTGAAAATTGCCTACGGGATCACAGTCACCCAAGAAGAAGAGCGTGCCAGCAACCGGCAGCCCAGTAAACTGCTGGAGGGAACCCGCGCCCTGGGAATTTATGATCCCAAAGCCGCTAGCGGTACGGCCACCGCTTTTCGTCTCGCCAATGAAGGCAAACAGGTGGGGCTGGTCTTTCTCTGGGATTTGTTTAATCCTTGGGCCTGGTGGATGGAACTCAGCTCTACCCATCCCCTCACCGGCAAGCGCATTCGCGCCCTCAGTACCTACGCCGAACAGTACGGGATCCCCAGTGAATTTGACATGGGGCGGGTTGTTGCCGAAGGACGCAAGCTGGATAAAAAACGCCTTTACGGCAGCTTTGTGACAGACATCTTAATTATGAATGCCCCCTGGATCGGGCTGATCCTGGGGGTGTTCCTTGGGCTACCTGCCATTTTCATGGGCAGTGAACGGGCAGCAACCATCACTATCGGGGCAATGCTATTAGGCTTTTCCCTGGGCTACCTGCTGCTGATGATGGTGAAGTTCCCCCGTTTTCAGCAGGGCACCCCCATGAGTATCCTCAAAGCCATGGTCAACCCCTATGCCAGTCCTTTGCGGGGGATCCCGATTGAGTTAGAAGGGGAAGTGATTGGGCGTGGCGATGCTGGGTACCGGTTTGGCTCTGACCTGAAATTTCAAGATGCCACGGGGATGATTTTCTTGCGCTATGCCTCTCGTTTTGGCCCGTTGGGGAATTTCCTCTTTGGGGCCATCCAAGTGAACAAAGTGATTGGGCGGCGGGGGAAAGTCGAGGGGTGGTTCCGGCGGGGGGTCGCTCCCTGGGTGGATCTGGCTCGGATTCAACCCCTCTCTGGAAATACAGTCAACAGTTACCCAGCTTTTTGGGGCTACATCTGTAGTGTGGGCGGGGTCATCCTTGGTCTGGTGCTGATTATCTTGTGATTTGATCTAAGTTTTAGCTTGTGGGGGGTGGGGGTAGCTAAGCCCCGCGCTGTACCGGAACGGTCAGTGTCGGGATACAGATACCCCCACATGGTGTATGATAGAAGTGGTTGTACAAAACGGCATTGCCGGAATCTGGTGCAACTACGCGGTGGGACATCCCGTGTCTGCTCGCAGAGGGTTCTTGCGTAGGCTCCCCGATGAAGCGAGAAGCCCACGCTGTACCCGTAGGGTCAGCGATGGGAGTATGTCACGTGAATTGAGTGGCTGCAATGAATCTGATCAGTGGCATCGCCTTGACCTTGGCGGTGCTGGGACTCACTATGGACAGTCCTAGTCTGGCCCTGGCCGGATCCCTAGTAGCCCTGGCGGCTGGGGTCTATCGGTTGCGGTATCAACTCACCTTTTGGCTGCGCAAACTCAAAGGGGATCCCTGGTTGGCGTGGGTTGGCATCGGCGGGTCGCTGGTGATCTTAATCTGGGTGCTGGGGCTACGGGGGGCAGTCGAGACCTGGGACTGGCAGGTGGTGGGGGCGTTAGGAGAAACCTTGGGGGCCATGGGGCAGATTTTGATTGCTATCTTGGCGGCTTACATTGCCTGGCGCCAGTACATCATTTCCAAAGACCTCACCACCCAACAAAACCTGATCACCCAGCAGCAAACCATTGATACCTACTTCCAGGGGATTTCTGATTTAGTCCTCAATCCCGAAGGACAACTCGATGACTGGCCTCTGGAGCGCGCCATTGCTGTGGGCCGCACGGCAGCCATTCTCAACGGCGTGGATGCTTCCGGCAAAGCCAAGATTCTCCGTTTTCTCTCCATGGCCAACCTCCTCAGTCCTCTGCAACGGGATCAACATCTCGGCCGCCCCATCCTCGATGGCCAAGGGGGCTATGTCCGCGACCGGGTCAAAGGGATCCGGGTGATTTGGCTAGAAGCAATTTTGGAACGGGCGGATTTACGACAGACCAACCTGCGGGGTATTGACTTGAGTGATCTGAGCCTCTCCCAAGCCTATTTGCAGGGGGCTGACCTCAGCTATGCCAACCTGATTGGCAGTGATCTACGCAGTGCCAACTGTCAGGGAGCCAACTTTTATCGGGTCTGTTTATTTGCGGGTACCGCCGAAACCGCAACCCCCATCACATCTACCCGTCTTACCCCCCATGGCAAGGGCAATTTCAAAACCGGGGAAGGCACCGGCGCAAGAGTGGAAGGGATAGTTTGTCAGGACATCACCGGGCTGAGCGAAGAAAACCGCCGCTACCTGTGTATGTGGGGGGGATCCCTAACCCGCTCGACGATTCCGGGAGGCTGCGAGGGGATCCCGGATCGCACGGCTGATTTGAAAACTAGCTAGGATAAAAGATGATGCTGTTGTCAGATCCCGACCATGCCTGTAGCTGCTGTTGACAATCCCCGATTGGACGTTCCCCAACATGGTTTGCCCGTGACGATTATTACGGGATTTTTGGGGAGTGGCAAAACGACCCTCCTCAATCACATCTTGTCCAATCAAAACGGGATGCGCACCGCTGTTTTGGTGAATGAATTTGGGGAAATCAGCATTGATTCCGAGCTGATCGTCTCTTCTGAAGAAGACCTCGTCGAGCTGAACAATGGCTGTATTTGTTGCACCGTGCGAGAAGATATTGCCGAAAGTGTTTTTCGGATTTTGGAGCGTCCCCAAAAAATTGACTACCTTGTGGTTGAAACCACCGGCCTTGCGGATCCCTTGCCTGTTGCTCTCACCTTTCTCGGCCCGGATCTGAAAGATTTGACGCGTCTCGATTCCATCATTACCCTAGTGGATGCCAGCAATTTTGCCCCGGATCTGTTTGAAAGCGATGTTGCCTATAGCCAGATTGCCTACGGCGATATGATTCTCCTCAACAAAACGGATTTGGTCAATGAAGCAGAACTGAAGCGTTTAGAACAGCGCATCCGCGAGATTAAGCCTGATGCTCGTATTCTCCGCTCCACCAAATCGAAAGTGCCCCTAGAACTGATTCTCGATACAGCGCTGTTTCAACCCAGTACCCTTCCCTCTTCCACTACTCCTCACGACCATGACGATCACAGCGAATGCGACCACGATCATGAACATGACCACCACCATCACACCCACAATCATTTAGAAATTGACGGCTTTAATTCTGTGGCCTTTACCAGCGACCGTCCCCTGAATCTCGATAAATTTCAGATCTTCCTGAACCATTTGCCCAGTAACATCTTCCGGGCCAAGGGAATTTTATGGTTCAACGAAAGCCCCGAAAAATATATTTTCCACCTCAGTGGCAAGCGTTACACCCTAGACAGTGAACCCTGGACAACCCGACCTAAGAATCAATTGGTGTTGATCGGACAAAAACTGGATACCCAATCCCTGAAAAAACAACTGGAAGCCTGCGTGCAACAACCCGCCCAAAAAGGCTTCGGCAAACCCTAGAGATACTGAATTCCCAACATCGTAATGTCATCAAAAGGACTGGCAGAGCCAATGTGACCCAATAGAGCCTCTTCAATGTGTTCCAGCATCGCTTCTACACTGGGCTGTGGCTCCGTTTGCACAAGATTGAGCAACCGCGCCTCAGTAAAACGCTGTCCCTGATTATCTTTAGCATCCGTAATTCCATCGGTATAGGCAATTAGTTGTTCACCCGGATGGAGACAAACCTCAGAAATAACAAAATGCTCCAAAACAGGAAAACCCACCGCCACCCCTGTTGACTGCAAACGGTTGAGAATCACCCCATCTTTAAGAATGATCGGGGCTTCATGGCCAGCATTGATATAGCGTAGCCGCCCACTTTCGGGATCCAAAACCCCAAAGAAGAGCGTCGCAAACATACAAGCAGTTCCATGATTGCGAAAAATATATTCATGGGTTTTACTGACAGCTTTGAGAGGAGAATCAAAAGTTAACTCATCAAAGCGCTGATTGAATTCGGGATCCCTAGCAGGATCGAGAGTTTCTGTAAGAACTCGCAGATCCATCATGGCCGATTGCTCTGCAAAAACCCGGATCAAACTGCGGCATAACGCCATAAAGAGAGAAGAGCCAACTCCCTTATCCGAAACATCTCCAATCACCAAGCCAATACAATCTCCTGGCAGAGGAAAAATATCATAAAAGTCACCAGCAATATCGCGAGCAGGACGAAAAACCGTAGCTATCTCCCAATGATCATGTCGGGGGATCTCTTCTTTTTGGGGGAGAAATTCTTGCTGAATCCGTCGCCCAGTGTCAATTTCCTTCCGCAGTGCTTTATAGAGTTCTTCAGTCACTTGATTGGCTTTTCGGAGTTCTTGGGCTGCCTGATATTGTCGAGTCATATCATGGAGCATCATAATATGCCCTGCCAACTTACCATTTTCCTCAACTAAAGGAGAAATACTAGCATCCACATAACGAGTAGCTTGATCTTCTTCTCCCTTAAAAATTGTTGTCATGCTCTCGGATCCCGCTTCCCCCCGATAGTTTTGGTAAAATGCCAACAGACGCGGATGCTCTGCTAACAACCCCTGAATGGATTGTCCACGACTCTGCTTGAGACTTTTCTTAAGGATTTGTTCAGCGGCTGGATTGAGATCTACCACATGATGGTTTTGGTCTACCACAATCACACCGTTTCTCAAACATTGAATGATTGTGCTGTGAGCGGCAGGAACCAGATTAGGAAGACTCCTATCCCGGAAAGTTAAAGTAATATCACTAGAAATATGGAGTACATCTCCATCTGCTAGGAGCTTGTTTTTAATGAGTGTGCCACGGTAATAGACTCCATTTCGGCTGCCTAGATCTTCTATTTCCCAACCCGAAGGTGTCTTGCGAAAGAGTGCGTGGTAAGCTGAGATTGTCGGCTCATTGATGATAAGATTACACTCTGGACTCCGTCCCATAGTTACAGGAGAATGCTCTAGAACGTAGGTGCGATTAAGCCCAGGCGCAGAAACACTTAAACAAGGAATAGCAACGCTATCCAAAATCACTGTTTGTGTCTCAGCTTTGTTGAGACTTGGCATATTCAAGTCATCAGGTTGGTCTGGGATGACCTCCTCCCGCAAAACCATGTTATAAAAACCAATGCCAATCTCGTCCCCAAAGCCAATGGCATAATTCAAACCTGGCTTGATCCGTTGCCCATTGATCCGCGTTCCTGTTTTACTATTCAAATCCACCAATTCATACCCTTGCAGAGGATTACGCAGTAAAAGAGCATGAAATCGGGATACCTCCGGCGAGTTTTGCAGAGTAATGGTATTACTCTCATTTCTGCCAATGCGAATCTCTTGGGCATCGGCATCCAAGGGCACCTGAGAAAAGGGTTGATGATGGCGGGAAATGTCAAGGTAAATGCGGCGTGGCATGATTGAAGCTCTAAGTGGAAGAATGACGGTAAACCACAAAGGAATTGCGGTTATGTCCCCCGTGACGGCAGTAACTAAAACGATCCACCGATTGGATCGCCAAAAAGACGCCTAACCCGCCTATGGGACGCTGATCAATCTCTTTGGAGAGAAACAGCTCACTGCGAGCTAAAGACTGAGCAGGATCATAGGTGACGCCGGTGTCATCCATGTGGATGGTTAAGGCTTCTGGCGTCAGTTCGGTATGCAGTTCAATATACCCCTCTAAACCCGCTTCTTCATAGCCGTGGATAATAACGTTAGTAGCGATTTCATCTACTGCCAAACGTAAACGATAGGTACTGCGCTCATCGAGGTGAGCAGATTGAGCCGCATTCTTAATGTAGCGGGTAATATCGCCGAGAGAATCAAGGGATCCCGGTACTTTCAAAGATTCCATGCGCATCCCTCCTGATGCTATTACTCAGCATAGTTATCGACAATAATCAAGCTTTTATCAAATCCTGTTTTAACCAGTGTTTCTCGGATCCCTTCCTGAGGAGCAACAGCATAGAGTTCCACATCAGCTCCCATTTTTTGTTTGGCAAAAATCAACACTCGTAAACCAGCGCTGGCCATAAATTCCAGATCTTGTAGAAACAAGACTAGCCGTTTGGGTTGGCTTTGGGCAGCCTTCTCAATTTCACTGCGAAAAGCCGGAGCAGAAGCAGCGTCTAATTCTCCTGAGAGGGTAATTTTTGCAGTATCTTCTTCGGTGCTTAAAGTTGCGGAAAAAGCCATAATCTAATCTCCTAACTCCTAGATGTTTGGATTGATGTAACTCTAACGTCCCACCAAGATTGCCACCGACCGTCCCTGCATAAGAAAGGTCAACTGATCCTCGAGGATGGGTTCTTGACCGGGATCCCAAATCTCCTCACCCAGGGGAGCGCCGGTATTGGCAAAAACTCGCCATTGCTGGTCAGGAGGAAGGCGAGGTAATTCAAAGGGAAGGGTCTGCCAATACATATTGAGGGACACGTAAATGAAATCATCAGCATGACCTTGGCGCCCGTTTAGCATAAAGGCAATAACTCGTCCATGCCAATCAGCATTCCAAGCTTGGGTACCATGCCAAGAGAGTTCGCTGCCAGGGTGATAGGGCATCCGCAATACAGGGTGGGCATGACGAAAAGCAATACAAGAACGGGCAAAACGATAAATATCAGGATAGCGATCCAACAGTGCCCAATCCAACCAATTCAGAGGGGTATCGTGACAATAAGCATTGTTATTTCCCTGTTGGGTGCGCCCCATTTCGTCACCCATCAGCAGCATAGGTACACCTTGGCTCACCAGCAGCATTGCCAGGGCATTTTTAATCTGCCGCCGCCGTAACGCAAGAATCTCGGGATCCGTTGTTTCCCCTTCCCAGCCACAATTCCAACTGTGGTTATCATCACCGCCATCGCGGTTATCCTCACCATTGGCCTCATTATGTTTGCTATTGTAGGAAACCAAATCCATCAAGGTAAATCCATCATGGCACGTGATAAAGTTGATGCTTGCCCCTGTTCCTCGTCCGTAATAAAGATCGGGGGATCCCTGGAGTCGTTGACTGACTTCCCCTAAAATGCCCTGTTCCCCTTTGAGGAATTTCCGCATTGTATCTCGGTATTTTCCATTCCATTCTGCCCAGCGTCCGTAGGCGGCAAAGCGACCGACTTGATACAGCCCACCCGCATCCCATGCTTCCGCAATCAGCTTACATTTCCCAAGAATGGGATCAAAAGCTAGGCTCTCCAACAGAGGGGGATTAGGCAAAGGATGACCCCAGGGATCCCGACTCAAAATCGCTGCCAGATCAAAGCGGAAGCCATCAACATGGTATTCTGCCGCCCAGTAGCGCAGACAATCCAAGACCATGCTGCGGACCACAGGATTATTACAGTTGAGGGTATTTCCACAGCCACTGAAATTAAAGTAGTAGCCTTCAGGAGTCAGCATATAATAAGTCTGATTATCAATCCCCCGGTAGGAAATGGTAGGGCCATACTCATTCCCTTCAGCGGTGTGATTGAAAACCACATCCAAAATGACTTCAATCCCATGGCTATGGAGATCTTTAATCAAATTCTTAAATTCATCGGCAACCTGAGTGCCATCGCAAAATTGCCCTGTAAAAGCAAATCCCGCCTTGGGAGCAAAAAAACCAACAGTACTATAGCCCCAATAGTTCATCAAAAGTTCACCAGTATCAGGGTGGTAGCGACTATTTTCAAACTCATCAAACTCATAAATGGGCATGAGTTCTATACAATTAATTCCCAGATCCTTAAGGTAGGGAATTTTTTCTCGGATCCCGGCAAAGGTACCTGGAAATTTACATCCTGAACTGGGATGCTGAGTAAAGCTGCGGACGTGCATTTCGTAGATCACAAGATCCTCTAAGGGAATTTCGAGGGGGCGATCTCCCTCCCAGTCAAAATCATCCCGGACGATTCGCCCGCGATGGGGAAAGGGATTCTCCCAATTGGGTGTCATTCCCCATCGATCTCTGCCGCCAATCCCCTTAGCGTAGGGATCGAGAAGTACCTGATCCGGATTAAAGCGATGGATCCCTGGCTGACCCCGATTCACCCTGGGGTAGTTACCATCCATACGGAAACCATATTCTATCTCTTCATAGGGGAGATCAAACACCGTCATACAAAAGACATTACCGATGCGAAATTCTCCCCAGACCAACTCCTCAGACTCAGCTTTTTGAAATAACCCTCGAAAAGGAATTTCTACAAGTGGTGTTTGGGATCCCCGTTCATAGAGGACGAGGACACAGTAATTCGCTGCCTTAGAAAAAATCGAGAAATTAATCCCTCCAGGGACAAAAGTAGCACCAAAGGGAAAAGCCTGGCCCATACGCAGCGGGTAACCCGCAAAGCGGTGCGTGGGATACACATCAATTCGGGTTACCATAGTCTTGTTACCTAATGAAAAAGTCAACCTTAACGTTTAGCCTTGAAGAGCAGTCATTGCTGCTTCTATTTTGTCCATCACCGTAAAAAACTTGAGAAAACCCGTCACAGACATCGTATCAAGAATAGCAGGAGAAAGTCCTACGAGAATAATTTGTCCTTTGTGACTAGCGACCTGACGATAGAGCAATAGTAAAACCCGTAAGCCAGCACTGGACATATAGTCTACTTTGCTCAAATCAAGAATTAATTTTTTGACATCTATCGTCATGGGAATGATTTGATCCTGCACTGTTGAAGCAGAGCGACTATCAATATCCCCAGCAACGGTAATAATAGTAATGTCATTCTGGATGGTTGATTCAATCTGCATCATACACCTCTAAGTCGGAACAATATGCACCTTGACAGGCAAGTGATCTTTAGAATCCGGTAGCTTGACTGTCAATCCCAGGGGGTCAAAGTTTCCATAGGGTTCACCCTCAATTTCCACATGATCTAAGCGAATGCTACCAGTGGGCAATAGATCAGGAGCCACCCGCAAGATGCGATCAGGAAAGCCATCAGGACGCGGCTTGAAATAAAGATCTAAGGGCTGCTTGGTAATCAGTAAATTGCTGTAGGTGGCTGCTAAGAAACAAAGCTCCGTGGAATGATAACCGCTCATGGAGTGGCTGCCCTTAAATCGTTCTGTACCCATTAAGTAAGGCAAACCATTTGCCAAGACATTAAAGTAAATAGCCCCATCATCATGATCCAAAAAGAAAGCATTGTAAAAAGCTGAGGACTCACGGGCAATTTTAAGATACTCAGGATCTTTGAGAACACCATTTAGAATTAAATAAGCCAAAATTCCCTGCTCTTGCTGCCACCAAGCTTTACGGTCATGAAAAGCAAAACGATGCCATTCTTCGCCGCTCTGACGAATGCGCTCCATCACGTCATACCACCCTGCCCGCTGTCGATCCATCCCCACCTTGGGCATTTCTACAGCAATTCTTCTCGCGAGTGCTTCATATTCTGGCTTGGCTTTGAGACTGTGCATCCGCATGAGATTCCAGGCAATCTTGAGGTTATGTCCCACCACACCTCGGTTTTGTTGCCACATGTGCTTCTGATCATGAGACCAGTCCTCAAAGAATTTCTCTTGCACAAAAGGGCTATGATCATAATCTGGAAAATAACGAGTGATGGTGTCAAAAGTATCTTCCAAAAAGTCAGCATATTTTTGTACACCGGTAGCCAAATAAAGATTGATTAAATAAGCAGGGGCATGATCCCCAACAGAGTTCCAGTTTTTCTTAGCACAATTAGCCCCTAAACTAGGAGAACGGGGGTCTAAAGTGATGGGGTCTAAGTGAGAGAAGTATCCGCCTTTTTCTTTGTCTAAGAAGAAGTTATCAAATAATCTTACTGTTAGCTCGGCATCCTTGAGAATTCGGGGATCCCCAGTAACACGATAGGTCTGAATCGGGCCAGCCAAGGCATAGATTTGCTCATAGGCTGGAATCGCATCATAGTCATCTCCAAACTCAGAGGCAAAGACTTTCGTTTCTCGGCTTCCCTTGACATCAATGCCATGGTACCAATAGACAATATCTTCATCGGGATCATAAAAGCGCATGTGATCCCTGAGGTATTCAGTCCCCTTTTCTGCTGCTTCCAAGAAACGTTCTTCTCCAGTCAGCATATAGGCGGAAGCAAACCCATAAACTAACCTGGAAATGGTATCAGTCTCTTGGCGAAAGTTGTCGGCTTCTTTTTGCCCATCTAAGGTGATGAGAGTACGATAGTTGGCGTAATTGACTGGCTTACCTTGAAACTGAGCCTTGAGATAAAAATTGGCAATGGAGTAAACCTGTTGAATCCACCAATTTTGCCGCTCAAAAACATAGCTCCCTTCCCGTTTACCCGGAAAGATAATAAACTGTGCTTCAAAAGTATTGCCAGCAGCCTCTGGGTAGTAGATTCCATAAACAAACAGATACCTACCATTTGCCATCATGGACTTCATTTGGTCTTGGCTGCACCATGTCCGAGGCTCATCGAGATTATTGGCAATCCATCCATAGGTATTACTAGCAAAGCGAACCTGATACCTACGCTGATCTGTTGTCTCTAGGAAGAAGGTTGCCGCCTCAGCATCATAAGCTGTAACATAACCTGCAATGGTATCAGAAAAGGTAAAGTTAATGGGGTTAATTTGGCTCATGGCTCGTCCTCAATAGGGCTACTAAAAGTGGGTATGCTCAAAACCTTAAGCTGTTAAAGGTGGCGGGGAAACTTCATCCACAAATCCTTGACTGATCTCAATGATTCGCCCATCGGGATCGGCGATCCACACTGTTCTCCAACCTGGAATGTAGTCATCGAAATTTAATGGTCCAAGGGTAATGGGAGCGGCATCGCCAATTTCAGCCAGCTTGGCATCGACATTATCAACTTTGAAAGCCAGATGTCGTACGGAAGGGAATGGGTAGCCATCGAGTGTAGCAGGCTCTAGGGGAGTCTCTTGTTTAGCCTTGAAGATTTCCAGATAAAAGGCACTATCTCCCATTTTGATAAACACGATTTGATCCCCATCAGGAAGTACTGCCACCCGCGCCCGCCGAAAGCCAAAATACTGGGTATAAAATTTTTCGGTGGCAATGGGATCTTTACAGGTAATAGCAACTTGGGAAAAAATCTGAAGCGACATGGGCATTTCTCCTAGTGTTCTGATAATAATTCGATGATCTTTCTAGCAAATAAATGGGCATGTCCCCCAGTTCTACCCGTCACTAAGTCTCCATCGACAACGACATCTTCATTACAATAAATCGCTCCCATATTGATGACATCGCCGTAGAGATTATTGTGGCAAGTAACGGCCCGCCCGCGAACAAGTTCAGGCGCAGGTGAAACTAGCCACATGCCATGGCAAATAATCCCCTTGAGAATACTCGGTTCAGCAAAGGCTCGTTTCAGAAATGCTGTGGCTGGTGACAGGACAGAAATATCTTCTGTGTAGCGTAGCCGCTCAGAGACCATCCCAGCAGGGACAATGATCGCAGCAAAACTTCTCAGGGTTTCGTCATCCATCCCTTCAAAGGATTCATGACATTCAAAGGGGGCATGGTATTCATGACCTTTGAATGTGAGAGAGGGCTGTCCCCATAGACGGGAGAAGAAATGGAGGTCAGCTCCTTCCTCTGGAAAGCGGTATTTATAGTACCAAATCTCATGCTCATAAAAGTCACTTTCGATAAAAATACCAATTTTTTTCCCTACAAGTTTCACCCTATCACCTCCTTGATTGAATGAGATTAAATCATAAACTACTTACCTTGAAAATCTTCTAAGCTAGAGTACCATCGGGGTATTTGACCATACCAGCAAAGTGAATTTTAATCTTGCCATTTTCTAAGACCCAACTATCCGCAAAACGCATGGTCATTTTGTTGCCGCCAGCAGTCATGTGAATAATTTCTGTAACCATGAGGGTTTGTGGGTCTTCAGTTTCAGCCCAAAAGTGAATTTCAGTCTCCAGATCTTCGATGCCTAGGATCCCCTGCATGTGTTCCCTCAGTTGCTCTCTCCCCTTGTAGTATTTTGGGGTTTTCATAAAGCTGCTGATCAATAAGGCATCATCAGTATATTGATCTAACAGGGCCTCAATGTTTTTATCCAAAATCAATTGGATGTGCTCTTTGTAAAGACGGCCAAGGGCGGTATCAGGGACATTTTTCATGTTGAGACTCCTGAGATTGGGGATGTGATTTAGGCTCGGGGTGGATGAAATTTGTAGGGGAAGCGGCGGCGGTGGTTTTTGATCTGATATTCCACGTTGCCAAAGAGTAAAGCACGGGAGTAAAAACCAGGTAAGGCTGGGCTGCCGTATTCCAGCATCGGATAGGGATAAGCCCCAACTTCTGGCATGACCGAAGCCAGGGCGGGACGAGTCGCTTCCTCCAGGGCAACCATCTCGGAAGGGGATAGGGTAAATTCCAAACAGCCCAGGTCTTCTTTCATCTGGGCAGCAGTGCGAGCAGAGAATACAGGAATGGTGGGAACCTGCTGCTGCATTAACCAGCGCAAGGCCAGTTGCACAGGGGGGCGACCTATGGCATCAGCAATTTTGATCACATCCGCCATGATCGCCAGATTGCGCTTGGTCATGGTATGCCAAAAGGCATTTTTACTGGGATCGACGTGATCCACCAAACGGTGGGGCTGACTGGGATCCAGACTGCCTCGGTTGTATTTGCCGGTCACCATGCCCCCGCCCAGGGCTGACCAAGCCACAAGAGCGATATCCAGTTCCGCTGCCATGGGGAGAAACTCTGGCTCACAGGAGCGCTCCGTCAGGCTGTATTCCAGTTGGGTGGCGATAAAGGGAGACCAGCCCTGAAAATCGGCAATGGTATTGGCGCGGGCTAACCACCAGGCGGGAAAATTGGAGGCACCGACATAGAGGATTTTGCCCTGGCGCACCAAGTCGTCTAACCCCCGCAGGATCTCATCAATGGGGGTGGTGTAGTCCCAAATGTGAATCCAGAGCAGGTCAATGTAGTCGGTTTTGAGGCGCTTAAGGCTCCCTTCCACACTGCGGACGAGGTTTTTGCGGTGGTTGCCGCAGCCATTGGGATCTTTGCCGGGATTGAATCCCCCAAAGAGGGAATATTTGCTGGCTACCACATACCAGTCCCGGTCTGCCTGGATAAATTCTCCCAAAAGCTGCTCCGATTGGCTCTCTTGGTAGCGGTTGGAGGTATCAATAAAGTTCCCTCCAGCTTCCACAAACAAATCCAGAATGCGGCGACTTTCTTCGGGATCCGAGCCAATAGGCCCCCAATTCGTGCCGAAAGTACCACAACCCAAACAGAGTTCCGAAACCCGCAGTCCACTTCGCCCTAATAGTTTGTATTTCATCGGAGCCTCCAAAAAGTGATGCTATGTGTCTAGAAGTGATAACGTATCCCTAGCTCAATACTTTGGGTTTCCAATCCATTGGGTCTTAAGACCAAAAGCGAGCCGTCTGGGGTCAAAGAAGTAGAATTACGAATGGTGTACTCAAAAGTATCACCTTTGAAGTAGCGGAAACCCGCCAAGATTTCAAAGTTGGCATCGACAGCATAGGCAATCCCTAAACGTAATTGGTAAGCAAAACGATCAGGACTTTCTCCAAAGGCGACAAACCCACCAAATCCCTCTGGGGAGAGACCATTGATTTGAGCACGGTAAAAACCAGCCCCTAAGCCAAGATAGGGTCGCCAACGTTCAGAAAGTGGGTAGTCGTAGTAGATATTGAACATAATCGACCGACCATCCACGGTTGCTCCTGGGGAACGCTGGGAAGGGAAGATAAATTGCCCAGTGGCTTGATCCAAAAATGTCAGGAGATCAAAGCCATTAGAAAAGTATTGAATTTCTCCCTCAAACCGAAAGTCACCCCAACGATAGCCTATGGCTCCACCTGAGGCAGAACCATCTGTAAATGTGGATCTACCTATAAAATCCTGGGCAAATTTTCGACTTTGGATCGGGGATCCCAAAAGAGTCAGGTAGAAACCATCCCGGCGGTAGGGTTTTCCATCCATGGTAGGGCTTGTCCCCTGGGCCAAGACTAATCCATCAGCGGTGGTAGGATAAGCCACAGGAGCAGCAGAGATCGCTGACATCATCTCAGGCTTGGGGCTGGCAATAGCAGCTAGCGGCATCCCAAGTATCAGGGCACTACACCAAACCGCTAGTCGACCCAAAGAGCAAGACAGGAAAGACATTGATCCAACTCCTCACACTAATAAAGTGACAGTCTGTAACAGCAATGAAGGTATTAAGGGAGAATTAACGCCGCCGCTTTTTCGCCAATCATGATGCAGGCTGCGTTGGTATTCCCACTGGTGATCGTGGGCATCACCGAGGCGTCTGCTACCCGCAACCCCTCGACCCCATGCACCCGCAATTCGGGATCCACTACGGCCAAAGCATCCCAGCCCATCTTGCAGGTTCCCACTGGATGCCACACCGTGGAAGCGACATTGCGAATAAACTGGCGTTGTTCTGCTTCACTGGTATGGATCCCTGGGGTGATCTCAGCTTTGGTGAAGGGCTGAAAGGCTTGGGTCTGGGCAATCTCCCGGGCCAGTTGGATCCCGGTAAGGAAGACCCGCACATCTGCTTCGCACCTGAGGTACTGGGGATCGAGCAAAGGGGGGGCAAGGGGATCCCCGGAGTGCAAGCCAACCCGACCGCGGCTGTGGGGTTGGGCCAGGATCGGCACAAAGAAAAAGGTGGGATCGGTAATACCCAGTTGGGGAGGAACGAAGGCTGGGATCCCGGCGCTGAAATGGTATTGCAAATCCGGGGAGGATTGCTCTATGCCTGGGCGGGTGCGCACAAACAAGCCGGCTTCGGCAATAAAGGTGGGAATCGGTAGCTCGGTTTTGCTAGTGAAGATCAGCGGCAGGAGCAGGTGATCTTGGAGATTTTGACCGACTCCCGGCAGATCCACGACCACAGGGATCCCGAACTTGCCCAATTCAGCCGCAGGGCCCAGACCTGAGAGCATCAAGAGCCGAGGAGAATCAAAAGCCCCAGCACAGAGAATCACTTCTCGGTGGGCGCGCACATGGGTAAGGCGCCCATCTTTGAGATATTCCACCCCTACGGCTCGGGATCCCTCAAGCAGAATCCGAGTCACTTGGGCGTGGGTTTGGACTTGGAGATTGGGTTGGGAGAGAACAGGTTTGAGGAAGGCTACGGCTGTACTGGCGCGCTGACCTGCTGGGGTGATTGTCACCTGATAGAGTCCGCCGCCCTCCTCCTGTTGGGGCCCATTAAAATCCCAGTCGGGGCCCCCATAGCCCAGTTCGGTGACAGCTTGAGTAAAAGCCACAGCTACAGGGGAAGGATCAGGTATGGGCGTGACCGAGAGGGGGCCCTCCCCACCGTGATAGTCGCTTGCTCCCGGCAAGAAAGACTCTGACTTTTTGAACAAAGGCAGCACCTGGGCATAGCTCCAACCCTGATTACCCAAATAGTTCCAGTGGTCAAAGTCTCGCCGGTTTCCCCGCACATAGAGCATGGCATAGATGGAACTGCATCCCCCCAACACCTTGCCCCGCGAGATCATCAACTGCCGCCCATTCAGACCCCCTTGCGGTTCAGTGGTGTATTTCCAGTCCAGCTCGGATCCCCACAGCTTTAAGACACTACGGGGATCATGGATATCCGGGTGATCATCTGGCCCGCCAGCTTCCAAGAGCAGCGTTGTGGCATCGGGATCCCCCAGCACCAAGCGATGGGTGACAACACAGCCACTAGAGCCAGCACCAATTACGATGTAGTCAACAACGGCGTCCCCAACAGTGGTGGTCACGGGATCCCCCTTTCAGCCTGATCTTTAGCATGATTTTGCGTGTGATTTCATCTGATCTAGTTTGATTTACAGTTGTGCAAATCCAGGTGCATATTCAAAGCGATCCACATAGTATTTAACAATGACCAAGCCATAGGAATTTTGATCAGAGCTGGCGATATTCCAGCGTTGAAAAGCATTCATAGCAGTGCGTTTTGACTTGGCATCTGGCGGGGTAAACCAAGAGGCTTGCCAAGCAACAATCACATTGAGGTCAGCACTGGTTTCCGTCAGATTTTTGATGTCCACCTTGATCACATTATGCAGTTCATCAAAAAAGGTGCGATAGATGATTTCTAGCCAGGCCTCAAATTCAGCATAGGTACGCATGGTTTGTTCTGGAAAAACCAACTCCAGATCCTCACTGGCGAGAAACTTTTCACAGTCAGCAGCACTGGCATGAATATCTAGGGCATAGTACCAATCGGCAACAAATTTCTTGATATTCGATGCTGTCAAAGCACTCATGATCGGTTCTCCTTATTGACCACAATGAACGCCAATTAAATCAGGGCGAGTTTCGCTTTCCAAGACCACATCAATTAAGAAGGGGCCGGGATGGGCTAAAGCCTGGGCAATGGCGGGTCGAATCTCCTCAAGGGTTTGTACTCGCACCGCTTCGACCCCCATACTCTTGGCCATATCGGCAAAGCGGAGGTCGGGATGGGATAAGTCAAAACTGAGGGGAAATGCATGGGGTTCAATGCCGACTTCCCGCCAATACTGCTGGATATTGAGCTGCAAAATCCGGTAGGAACGATTGTTGCAAACCACAAATTTGGCATTGACGTTGTGCCGAGCCGCCGTCCACAAAGCCTGGATAGTATACATGCCCCCCCCATCCCCAGTGAAACCAATTACCGTCTTGTCGGGATGAGCCAGCTTAGCTCCAATGGCACCGGGGATCCCCACCCCCAAAGAGCCGCCGCGAGTTAGAAAGTAATGTTCGGGTTGCTGTACCGGAAAATAGCGGGGGATCGGGGGAGAATTGGTCAGGGCTTCATCAAAGATCACCGTATCTTGAGGCAAAAATTCAGCCAGTTCCGCCATAAAACGAGCAAAGTGAAGGGGTACCTGCTCCCGCTGGGCTTGGTCTTTTGCTTTTTCTGCTGCCAACTTTGCCGCTTTGGCTGCTCCAATCGCTGCTTTCCTTAGATCAGCTTGGTGCCGATACTCTGGCGTGATTTTCTCTTCTAGAACCTGAATGAGTGCCTGCAAACTTAACTTGGGATCGGCAATAACACCTAAATCGACGGGATGATTCTTAGCGATTTCATACCCATTCAGATCAATGTGAATCGTTCGGGATCCCGGTGCAAACACATCCCCCAGGAGCGGAAAAACCTCTGGGACAATATAGGTCGCTACAATCAAATTCACATCCCCTTTGCTCAAGATCGGCAGACTTTGGATCCCGAACATATGCCCGGTGGATCCCTGGTAGAGGGGGTGATCGTGGGCCATGTTCAGTTCACCGTTGTCACACTCCCAGACCTCTGCCCCCAACAGCTCTGCGATCTGGGTCAGCTCTGACTGGGCGCCGGCGTAAGCAATCCCATCCCCGACAAAAATCATCGGTTTCTCGGCTGCCAAGAGCATCCCTGCCGCCGCTTGCAGAAATTCCAGGCTTGGCAGAACCCGACTGGAAGGAATCGAGGTGGGACGGACCGATTCCACCACGGGATAATCCAAAATATCTTGGGGCAAACAGAGATACACCGGCCCCATAGGTGGGGTCGCGGCAATTTTAATCGCCCGCCGCAGCATCCGCAGCAAAGACTGGGGATCCACAACCGTGGCCGCCCATTTGGTCACAGGCTTGGCCATACCCACCAGATCCCCCGCCATTTGGCTATCCATCGCGGCATAGCGGATCCCGGCATCCCCCCCCAGAATTACCAAAGGGGAATGCCCCCGCATGGCTTGATAGAGAGCCCCAATCGAATTCCCTAAGCCTGGGGTACTGTGAATTTGCACCAAAGCCGGCTTTTTGGTAGCGCGGGCATAGCCATCCGCAGTCATTACCGCCACCGTCTCCTGCAAAGTGAGAATGTAGCGCATGGCTGGGTACTCCCAGAGGGCATCCAAGAACCCCTGCTCCACCGTGCCGGGATTGCCAAACATGTAGGTCATCCCGTCTGCTAACAGTTGCTCAATAATTGCCTGTCGCCCCGTTTTTTCGGGCATAGCCTCTCCTCCCAATACTGTTTGCTCCTACCAGCCATAGCGGCGTAAGCCCTGCTCCAAAACCTGGAGGAGCAATTCACCCACCAAAGTGGAGTCTTGGGTGGAGCGCCCAGTCAAGAAAGGATAATCCAGAATCGTGCAGATTTCCCGCCCCACTCCACCGTGATACTGACCGTCCGGGCCAACCGCATCCCGGAGAATATATTCCAACGGATAAAAAGGCGGACCAAAATTTGCAGAAGTATGCATTGGCTGCCCATCATAGCCATACATTTGGGCAAAACCTGTACCATCTTTGTAGTCATACTCTCTGGCATGACCCGTAACATGTTTCCCCCAAATAATACTCTTGCGCTCTGTCCAGTCCCGGGCAAAAGCTAAAGCAGTGACACAATAACATTCAGCCGCAATCGGTTTATCTAATGCCAAAAAACCAAGGATTAAATCGTGAACCCGTTCGTTATTCACCATATCCACCATCGGACCACTGCCCCCAGGCATTAAAAGGGCATCATATTGCTTTAATTCTTGCCATTTTTCATCGCGAACTTTGTAGTACTTCACCAGCTCATGCCCAAAATTTGGAGAATTAAAGTAAGGCATGGCTGGCATCCACTCACTCAGGTTGATCGGATGATCGAGCAAATCTGATTCATGAATTTCCCGCGTCCGTTTGGCAAAGTGAGGATTGGTAACACAGATCCCTAACGGGGGATCCACATAGGTTTCATCCATACTGGGGGGTAGGGCTGGCGGCTTGCGGCCATAGGCAGTAGCAAAGTCAAAACTGTAGCCCGCTGCCTTGAGAACATCATAGGGACCGACCAGTTCCTCACCCCAATATCCCCATTCTGAAAGCACAACCAGAATCTTTTTGGACATAAAAAGTCACCCCTCAGTAGTAAGCTATCAAGTAGCGCAATGATCAGCAATTACAAAAACTAAATTCCGAGTTATGGGCTCAGCTTAAAAAATTAACTTTTTAATTTTTTAATTTTTTCAACTTTGCCTGCCCCTCACTGTCAGAACCATACAGTTTTCCTGACAGAAATTAGGCTTCCCCGAGATTAGTGACACAATTCAACAAAGTAATCAAAGCAATCAAAACAACGATCAAAGCAATGGACTGAACTTACTTATTCCTAAGTCATTAGATTTATGACCTTTATAAGAAGTGTAGACTATTTCTGTGCCAACAATTTGTCCAGTTTCTTAAGAAAACCTTATTTTTTGAGAATGCATTTCTACTATTCTCTGCCTGGGGTGGATGCTTAGCTTGCTTTTGTGAGACGCTCAACTTTAAGTAGGATCGTATAAAACCTGTATAAAAATAAACATTTTTAGCGTATCATCATCCGGAATAGAGTCGTCAAAGCACGGGGGAGCGAAATTATGAGAAGCTAGATCAGCTGACACTGGCTGAGGCTGCCCTGTTCTGAGAGGTGTGAGAGGGGTTATGGGGGAGAGCAAATCCGATCGCTTACTGCTGGATTTTGAGAAGCCGGTGGCGGCTTTGGAGCAGCGGATTGCCGAGATTCGCGCCCTAGCGGAAGCCAATGACATTGATGCTTCTGAGCAAATTCAGGAGTTGGAGGCGAAAGCCACCTCCCTCCGCCAAGAGATTTTTCAGCAACTCACGCCGATGCAGCGGTTACAGGTGGCTCGTCATGCCAGCCGTCCTACTACGCTCGACTATGTCCAGACCCTGTGTGATGACTGGATGGAGCTGCACGGGGATCGTTTGGGGCATGATGACCGGGCGATTGTGGCTGGTTTGGCTCAGTTGGAAGGTCAGCCGGTGGTGGTGATCGGGCACCAAAAAGGACGGGATACCAAGGATAATATTGCCCGCAATTTTGGTATGCCCAATCCCGGCGGTTACCGTAAGGCTTTGCGCTTGATGGAGCATGCCCATCGTTTTGGCTTGCCGATTTTGACGTTTATTGACACGCCGGGGGCTTATCCAGGGGTAGCCGCAGAAGAGCAGGGGCAAGGGGAAGCGATTGCTCGTAATCTCCGGGAAATGTTTATGTTGGAAGTGCCTGTGATTGCCACGGTGATTGGGGAAGGGGGATCGGGGGGGGCCCTGGCCATTGGGGTGGGAAACCGGATCTTGATGTTGGAGCACTCGGTTTATGCAGTTGCATCTCCAGAGGCCTGTGCGGCAATTCTGTGGAAGGATGCTGGTAAACGGGCCCTGGCGGCAGAAGCCCTCAAGATTACCGCCAAGGATCTGCAGCACCTGGGGATTGTGGATGAGATTGTGCCAGAACCCATTGGCGGGGCCCATCGGGATCCCTTGGCCACTGCGGAAACCCTGAAAAAAGTGATCCAAAAACACTTACAAGAATTACAGAAGCTGAGTGGGCGAGAGTTGCGGGAACAGCGCTACCAAAAATACCGCCAAATGGGGGTTGTGCTGGAGTAAATGCTCCTCAGCCATCGCCCCATCTGCCCAGATCTTAAATTCTCAAAGTTTCTCAGATTTAGACATCACGGGGCTAGAAGCTGGGAAGGGGGGAGTTCCCCGGCCGATAGTCCCATCCAGACCAGATTCTGGGTGTAGTAGGCGGTATCACTATCCCAAATCCCCCGGTTATAGACGGGATCCAAGGCTTTGGTCTTGATTTCTTCGGCCAGTCCGGGATCCACAATCACCCAAGCAGGATAAAGGGCCCCATACTGAGCTGTGGAGGCATAATCCACTTGGGGGATCCCCTGGGTGCTGATTACCGCTTCGATTTTCTGTTGGCTGCGCCAGCGTTGGGCGAGAAATCTGAGATTTTGGCGCAGGATCCCTGGAGCGGGAGACTGAGAAAAATACCGGGCATCCAGAGCCAAGCGCCACCACACCCGAAAGGCATCAAAGCTGTAGTGGTTTTCTTGGGGGCGGCTGCGAATGGGAAGGAGTTCTCCTGTCTGCCGGTCAATCAGAATCCAATCTGGGGGTAAGCCCACTGGCGAAGCTTGAAAGATTCGTTGCAAAAGAGCATAGCTGCTGGTCACCAAGGCATTCCAGTCGTGATCGGGATCCACTTGGGCAAAGATGCGAAAGGCATAGGGCCCCCAGTAGGAAGGATTGAGCTTGTAGGTTGACCGTGGGGGGGGGGATCCCATTAGACTGGCTGGTAAAAAGCTCAGTCCAGAAAAGAGGCGTTCTGGGGAGGATTCGGTATTTGCAAACAGATCCGCTTCACCAGGGAGAAAAACCCGCTGTCCCTTGACCTCGGCGGTACAGAGCCGCCATAGATCCTTGAGCTTCTGTCGGGCTGTGTTGAGATACTCAGGTTGCTTCCAAAGGCGATGGGCAAAGATCAAAGCAATGGCAGCATCCAGATCCGCATCACTGGCCACACTTTCATCCAACACCCCCCAACTCCCATCGGGACGCTTGCCCCAAGACCAGGCCCATAAACTATCCTGAGAGCGCACTTGGGCATTGAGATTGTTTTCTCCCCAGCGCCATACCCGGTCAAAGGTGACTTGATCCCCCACCAAGACTGCCCGCCACATGGCGTAGGCCTGGGCTTCAGAAATGGAACGGGCATCTGCCTCGCGGTCAATCACCCGCCCATCCGTTTGGATAAACTGCTGCCGGTAAGCCTGCCAAGACTCCGTTAAAATTTCTGGCACCGACATCGGGTTGGCAACAGCACAAGGGATCCCGACCCCCCCTAACCAAAAGCAGAAAGTCATTCCTAAGAGGAGCAAACACAGTCGCTTCATAGGCTAGTCTTCCTCCATCAGCACCCCGCGCCGGGTTCGTCCTTTGCCGAAATAGCGCCCAAATTGGAGTTCATAAACTTCGTCTTCATCTTGAGTCTCTAGGCAAAGATCACTGAGGGCTTTACCCACACAGATCAGGGCATAACCTTGTTGCTGTAATGGACGACAGATGCCCATTGCTTCCCGCTGATCCAAAGATCCCGATTTCACCCGCACCGCGCAGGTGGTACAGGCTCCGTTGCGACAGGCAAAGGGCAGGGTAATCCCTTGCTCCTCAGCAGCTTCCAAGAGGTATTGCTGCGGGGTGGCACAAAAGGTAAGGAACTGCTGGTGCTGGCGATCCCAGACTTGCACACGATAGGTTGGGGGTGGGCTGCCATCCATAGACTGCTTCCATGCAACCCTTCGATTCTAACCCTTGGCTCTCTGGTGCTAAACCCTAGACGATGTTGTAACTCATGGTGATGCAGAGGTGAGTGAGCACTTAGCATTGTGTGTTGGATCAGTCAATGGTTTATGAGGTGTGGAAAAAATCATTTCTGTTTCAACTAGGAGGAGAAGCTGAGGCTGTGTGAAATACTTGCAGAGGGACCCAAAAACCAGGGATCCCATACAGAAACACATGAAATGAGGGTAATCACGATACGAATTTTCCCAATCACAGTAGAACGAGGACTTTTTATCTCTTCCGGCCTCCCCTCCATCACCCTGCTACGGGAAGCAGCGATCGCAGGCATAAGTGAGTTGAACTGATTCTGTAAAAAAGATTCCGTAAAGATTCCATAAATAAAAAAGTGGATAGGAACGAAAGATTGTAAAAACCTCGTCCATATCCACTTTTTGGGAGAAAACCAATGCCCTAGTTCAGCTTAGGTGTGCCTTGCTTCTCAGGAATAGGGACATACTCTGCGACGATGGAGCGAAACTCTTCCCCATCCAAGGTTTCCCGTTCCACTAAGATGTCCGCAAGACGATCCATGACAACGCGGTTGTCAGCAAGGATCTTCTTCGCTTTGAGGTAACAAAAATTGAGGATCTGCCGGACCTGTTCATCAATTTTGGTAGCCACATCTTCGGAATATTCACTCCGATTCATCCAGCCACCCCCCAGAAAGACTTCACTTCCCTGAGATTCCAGCATCAGTGGGCCGAGTTCTGACATGCCAAAGCGGGTCACCATCTGCCGTACCAAGGCCGTGTTTTGCTGTAAGTCATTGCTAGCCCCAGTGGTGACTTCGTTGTAGCCAAAGACAATTTCTTCCGCAGCCCGACCACCAAACCCGACAACCACTCGATCCAACAGCCAAGCTTTGGTGTACAGACCACTGTCTACTTGCTCTTCGTTGGGTAGAGACTGGGTGAAACCACCTGCGCCATTGGAACGGGGGATAATCGTGACTTTATTGAGGGGATCGGAATTGGGCAGCAGGGTCATCAAGAGAGCATGCCCAATTTCATGATAGGCAACTAAACGCTTGGCTTTGCCGTCCAAAAGAGGGGGCTTGGTCAAGCCAATGGTGATCCGGTCAATGGCATCATCAATGTCTTGGTTGTCAATGGCAGACTTTTGTCGGCGGGCCGCCAAAATGGCAGCTTCGTTCAAGAGATTGGATAAGTCTGCCCCAGCAAAGCCAGGAGTACGACGGGCAATCGCTTCCAGGCTCACTTCATCAGCCAGCTTCTTGTCGCGGGCATGGACACGGAGAATTTCGTAGCGACCGTTGAAGCTCGGCCGATCCACGGTTACCTGCCGGTCAAAGCGACCTGGACGCAGTAATGCTGCATCCAAAACATCAGGACGGTTCGTGGCAGCAATGATGATAATCCCGGTGTTGCCCTCAAAACCATCCATCTCGGTTAGCAATTGGTTCAGGGTTTGCTCCCGCTCGTCGTTACCGCCGCCAATGCCTGCACCCCGCTGCCGCCCCACGGCGTCAATTTCATCAATAAAGATGATACAAGGAGCATTTTCTTTGGCTTTCTTAAAGAGATCCCGCACCCGTGAGGCACCCACCCCCACAAACATTTCCACAAATTCTGAACCAGAGATGCTAAAGAATGGCACCCCAGCTTCTCCAGCAATGGCTTTTGCCAATAGGGTTTTCCCAGTTCCCGGCGGGCCTACTAATAAAACTCCCTTGGGAATTTTGGCCCCCACGGCAGTAAACCGCTCCGGTTTTTTCAGGAAGGTCACCACTTCTTGCAGTTCTTCCTTGGCTTCTTCTATGCCAGCGACATCATCAAATTTCACCCCGGTTTTGGCTTCCATTTGAAAGCGGGCCCGAGATTTGCCGAAGTTCATGGCTTGCCCAGGACCACCATTGGCAGCAGAACGGCGAACAAAGAAAAATAATCCCCCCAATAGCAGAACCGGAATCACCAAGTTGCCCAGGATCCCCCACAGTGCCCCAGAATTCTGGGGTGGCACAATCGTGACATCAATATTTTTGGCTTGGAGGGTGTTGACCAATTCCGCGGCAGTGCTGGGAATGAGATTCACCCGATAGCGGACTTCCTTGTCGAGTTCGGCATCCTTGGCGGTGACTTCTGCTGTCAGCCCGCCATTGGTAATTTGCACTTGGGTGACGCGATTTTCGTCAATGTAGCGCAGGAAACGCCCGTAGGTGAGGGGAGATGGGGTCGCAGCATAGGCAGCCAATCCGGCTCCCTGCCACAACATCAACCCCAGCACAAGCCCCAGTCCCACTTGCTGACAACGTCGCAGAAAGGGCCGCCAAGATAAAGGATGTCTGTTCATGGTGTGTTTTTTCAGGTTCTTTACTAAAGTTAACTTAATTGCTGGGGTCAGGACAAGGGTGAGGATTAGACAAGAGGGTCTCCGCTCTACTGCCGTTGAGCCTGGATTTTCCCCGAGAGGGGCTGAAGTAGGTCTAATGGTGGTTGGAGATTGCCTAGGTGGGGACAGGCTGGTCTGGGCGGAGGCGGGCCCATTTGTGGGGTTCGGAAACAAAGCTTTGGCAGCCCACTACATCCCATTCCATTTCTCGACCGCCGTTGCGAATGTTGACGTTGATTTGGGGCTGGATGGGTGCAAAGGTGGGGGTAAGGGTCAAATGGGGTTGTTCATGCTGGGTTTCGACGGCATGGTAGGTGAGGCAGCGATCCACGTAGGTGCAGTGAATACAGATACACATGGGCGAGTCTGACGCGATGCTTCTATGGTAGTGTGCCCTTCCCGAGGCAGGGGGAAAAGTGTCACGTTTCGTGGCCCAAATGTAAGCTGGCTCAAGTTGAAAGAAAGCCAATACTTGTTTCGAGGATGATCGTTAGAGAGGGACTCGCTGGCAATGGCTATTCTACCAATGGGAAACCTAGATTTTACGACTAGGCTAAAATAAGCTTTCCAGGGCTATCCTACTCACAATAAGCAGTTGTCAATTGCAATTATCAGCTATTGAGAGGTGCTCCCTCAAGTGTCACAAGTATCACATGAAATTTGTTCATAGTCCCTTCGTTTGGATACACACCTCAAAGCCACCCAGTCCCTGGGGATCCAGGAGGGCGTGCATTTGCTGCCGTAAGCTCAAGGCTGTTTGCAGATCAGTGGCAGTGCTGAGGGCGGCACACTGCTCGATGATCCCCAATCGGGCTAGAAACTCGGCCTGACTGATACGTTCCAGGGTGTGCCATCCCAGTCGGGATCCCCCGTTTTCAAGGGCAGTCCAGTTGACGTGGGCGGTGATGTCCTGCTCCCCAACTCGGAGATAGGGATCGGCGTGGGTTTGATGCTGGTGGTAGCAAAGGAGGGTGCCCTGGTGGCGGCGGGGGTGGTAGTAGCGGGGGGCGGGATGGCCATAGTCAATGCTGATTACATAGCCCCGTTCTAAAACCTGATCGATGGTGGCAATCCAATCGAGGAGGGCTAAATGGACTTCGGTGGTGTAGCCTTCGGGCCAGGTTTGGGATCCCAGGCCACAGAGAGCAAAGTAGTCCAGAATCTGGGGTGTAGACAGGGGCTGAATCACGTCGGCGAGGGGATAGGTGACGTAAAGTTCTTGCCACTGCCCTTGGTGCCAAATGACGCGGTGGACAGGGAGGGCATCGAGGAGTTCATTGCTGAAAACACAGCCGACTATGCCGCGAAAATCCTGCCAGGATCCCCAAACCACGGGATGCCCTTGCAGGATCTGGGCTTGTTGCTGCTGGTGGGCTGGGGAACGCTCCACGATGGCATAGGTGAGGTGGGCGTAGCAGGTGGGGGAGTGGGTGGCAATGTGGTGGAGAATCTGGGTTGCTAGGGATCCCGTGCCAGCGCCGCCTTCAAGGAGGGTGAAGGGCTGCGGCTTGCCAAGGTGCTCCCAGCACTGGATCAGATAGGTGGCGAGCAGTTGTCCAAACAAGGGGCTGAGGGTGGGGGAGGTGAGGTAGTCGCCGCGGCGGCTGATGGGGGAGGGGGTGGCGCTGTAGTAGCCCCAGGTGGGGTGGTAAAGTACGGTATCCATGTACTCGGCAAAGGTGAGGGGACCGTGGTTCTGGCACTGGGTTTGGAGCAAGGTGAGTAAAGACATTTTGGTGATTGTTGGGTGATTGGCGCGGGATCCCTGATTTTATGATGATGGATGGCAACTAGGAGAACAGCTATGCCCCGGAAACCGGATGAGTTCAGTGTGCATATTCTTTTGGATGGCGGACATCGGGAAGAGGTGCGGGTGTCTGGAGCCAAGGAGGTGACCAAGCTGATGAATGATATTTTTATGGGCAGTGGCACCGGGGAAGATTTTATTCGCTTGCCCAAGAAAATGGAGAATGAATTTCTGATTGTGCGTCCGAGTCGGGTGTGCGCGGTTTCGGTGGAAGCGGTGTTTGCCTCCAGTGTTGGCATTGATTTTGGCGGCGAGGGGTGAAAAAGCGATTCCCTCTGGGTATGCCTTTTCTCCAGGCGGGGGTTGTCCTGGGGATTTTGCTGCTGACGACGGTGTTTTGGGTCTGGCCTGTGGCACAGCAAGGCTATCCCATGACTCATTCCACGCAGTTTAATCTCAGTTGGGCGTTTCAGTATCAGGCCCAGTTCCGGGCTGGGCAGTTTTATCCCCGCTGGCTGGAATACTCCAATTTTGGCTTCGGTAATGCCACGTTTGCTTTTTATCCGCCTCTGTGTATGGTGGCGACTCTGCCTTTTGCCCTGTTGGGGGCTGACCTCCCCACGTCTTTGATCCTCTCCAATGCCCTGGGGATTTTTGCCTGTGGCTTGGGACTGTATCTGTGTGCTCGCACGTGGTTGCCTCTGCCTTGGTGGGGAGCTGTGCTGGTGGGGGTGATGGGGATGAGTGGTCATTATTTTTTGGGAGATTTTTTCATCCGCGGGGCGATGGGAGAGGGCTGGGCGGTGGCGGTGATCCCGTGGATTCTGTGGCGGACTGGGGAGTTGATTCGCTCCAAGAAAGGTGTTGTTCCCCTAGCCGTTGCCTATGGGATGTTGGTGCTGTCCCATTTGCCTACCTTGCTGATTTTTACTTTGGTCTGGATCCCCTGGGTGCTAATCACAACCCAAGAGCGGGGGGTGATCCTGCGAGTCTATGCCGGGTTTGCCCTGGGCTTGCTGTGGACGAGCTTTTATCTCCTACCTGCTTTTTTGGATCAAGCTTTAGTTCAGATTGATGGGGTGAATTTTAGTGATGAATATAAACCCCAGTTTCGTCTGATGGTGTCAGGACTGCTGCGCCTCCAGCC
>Ga0272446_1001496_pt1 | contig 33854 bp, 29 predicted proteins | sample YNPCB0061_FD_194587 | JGI IMG/M metagenome (GOLD analysis project Ga0272446, IMG submission 194587) | Hot spring microbial mat communities from Yellowstone National Park, WY, United States - YNP-CB-006-1 | ecosystem: Environmental > Aquatic > Thermal springs > Hot (42-90C) > Sediment | place...
CCTGTCGCGGGCATGCGGGTGTAGCTCAGTCGGTTAGAGCGCCGGCCTGTCACGCCGGAGGTCGCGGGTTCGAGCCCCGTCACTCGCGCCATGCGACGGGTTGCAGCGGAAAGCGGCGCCGCGGGAAGGATCCCCGGCGCCGCTTCGCCTTGCGCCCGCCGCCGTCGCTCCAAATACTCAAAATCGATGCCTCCCGGCCTATGGCGAAGCGGTGCGAGCGGGGCTAATGTCCGCCCGCGCTGCGCTGCGGCATGACGCCGCGCGCGGGCACCATAGGCCCGGAAACCGCGCAGGGGAGCGAAGGTTGAGATGACCCAGCCGCTGCTGGCCGAATACTTTCCCGTTCTCGTCTTCCTCGGCATCGCGGCGGGCATCGCGATCGCCATGGTCGGGGGCGCCTTCCTCGCGGCGCGGCAGAAGCCCTATGCGGAAAAACTCTCGCCCTATGAGTGCGGCTTCGCGCCGTTCGACGACACGCGCCGGCGCTTCGACGTGCGCTTCTACCTCGTCGCCATCCTCTTCATCATCTTCGACCTCGAGGTGGCGTTCCTCTTCCCCTGGGCGGTCGCGCTCGGGGACATCGGCTGGCTCGGCTTCGGCTCGATGATGGGCTTCCTCCTCGTGCTGACGGTCGGCTTCGTCTATGAATGGCGCAAGGGCGCCCTGGAGTGGGAGTGACCGCAGCCATGAGCGGCGCCAACGAGATCGCCTGGAACAGAGAGGCCCTGCCGCCCGGCGCGGCGCAGGATGCCGTGATCGGGCAGGTGACGGAGGAGATCCATGAGAAGGGCTTCGTCGTCGCCAACATCGACAAGGTCGTGAACTGGGCGCGCACCGGCTCGCTCTGGCCGATGACCTTCGGGCTGGCCTGCTGCGCGGTGCCGATGATCCACGCCTACATGGCGCGCTACGACCTCGACCGCTTCGGCATCATCCCGCGCGGCTCGCCGCGCCAGTCGGACGTGATGATCGTGGCCGGCACGCTGACCAACAAGATGGCCCCCGCGCTGCGCAAGGTCTACGATCAGATGAGCGAGCCGCGCTGGGTCATCTCCATGGGCTCCTGCGCCAATGGCGGCGGCTACTACCACTATTCCTACAGCGTGGTGCGCGGCTGCGACCGCATCGTGCCGGTGGATATCTACGTGCCCGGCTGCCCGCCGACGGCCGAGGCGCTGGTCTACGGCATCCTGCAGCTGCAGAAGAAGATCCGGCGGACGGGGACCATCCTGCGTGGCTGAGAACGAGATTGCCGCGGCCGGCCCGGCCGCGTCCGAGACTCCCCTGCGCGCGCTCGGCGAGGCGATCGCCGCCGCGGCGGGAGAGGCGGTGGAGGCGGTGGAGACGGCCTGCTACGGGCGGGAGCTGGTGCTGCGTGCGCGGCGCGAGAGGCTCCTGCCGCTGATGCTTCTGCTGCGCGACGATCCGCGCTTCGCCTTCGAGCAGTGCATGGACATCTGCGGCGTGGACTGGCCTTCCCGGCGCGAGCGCTTCGAGGTGGTCTACAACCTCCTCAGCCTGTCGCATAACCATCGCCTGCGCGTCATCATCAGTACCGACGGCGCCGCGCCGGTGCCCTCGGTTGCCCGCATCTGGCCGAGCGCGACCTGGTACGAGCGCGAGGCGTGGGACATGTTCGGCATCGTCTTCGCCGACCAGCCCGACCTGCGCCGCATCTTGACCGACTACGGCTTCGAGGGACACCCGCTGCGCAAGGACTTCCCGCTCACCGGCTTCGTCGAGCTGCGCTACGACGAGGAGCTGAAGCGCGTGGCCTACGGCCCGGTCCAGCTCACGCAGGAATATCGGGACTTCGACTTCATGAGCCCATGGGAGGCGATGACGAGCCTGCCCGGCGACGAGAAGGTGCACCTCAACCGCCTGGAGGGCCCGAAATGAGCAGCCTTCCCGCCCTTGGCGAGACGCCGGCCGAGACGGTGAAGCGCCAGATCGAGGTGGACAGCCATACCATCAATTTCGGCCCGCAGCACCCCGCTGCGCACGGCGTCCTGCGCCTCATCCTCGAGATGAAGGGGGAGGTGGTGGAGCGCGCCGATCCGCATATCGGCCTCCTGCACCGCGGCACCGAGAAGCTGATCGAGCACAAGACCTACATCCAGGCGCTGCCCTATTTCGATCGCCTCGACTACGTCTCCCCGATGTGCATGGAGCACCCCTTCGCACTGGCGACGGAGCGGCTGCTCGGTATCGAGGTGCCGGAGCGGGCGCAGTACATCCGCGTGCTCTTCGCGGAACTGACGCGCATCCTGAACCACCTGCTCAACATCACGACCTATGCGCTCGACTGCGGCGCGATCACGCCGGCGCTCTGGGGCTTCGAGCAGCGGGAGACCCTGCTCGAGTTCTACGAGGCGGTGAGCGGCAGCCACTATCACGCCAACTACTTCCGTCCGGGCGGCGTGGCGAAGGACCTGCCCGCGGGCCTCGAGGAGAAGATCGCAGGCTGGGCGAGGCAGTTCCCGTCCTTCCTCGACGACCTCTCCGGGCTGCTGACCGAGAACCGGATCTTCAAGCAGCGCACCGTCGACATCGGCGTCATGACGGCCGAGCAGGCCATGGCCTGGGGCTTCTCGGGCCCCTGCCTGCGGGCCTCGGGCTGCGCGTGGGACCTGCGCAAGGCGCAGCCCTACGACGTCTACGACCGCATGGAGTTCGAGGTGCCCGTCGGCACGCGCGGGGACTGCTACGACCGCTACCTCGTGCGCATGCTCGAGATGCGCGAGAGCCTCAAGATCGTCGAGCAGTGCCTGAACCAGATGAAGCCGGGTCCGGTGAAGGTGCAGGACCACAAGATCGCGCCGCCCCCGCGCGCGGAGATGAAGCGCTCGATGGAGGCGCTGATCCACCACTTCAAGCTCTACACCGAAGGATATCACGTCCCGGCAGGGGCGACCTACACGGTGACCGAGGCGCCGAAGGGCGAGTTCGGCGTCTATCTGGTGGCGGACGGCACCAACCGGCCCTACCGCTGCAAGATCCGCGCGCCCGGCTACGCGCACCTGCAGGCGATGGAGGTCCTCACGAAGGGCCACATGCTCGCCGACGCGGTGGCCGTGATCGGCTCGCTCGACGTGGTGTTTGGGGAGATCGACCGGTGAGCGCCCCCGCGCATGAGGAACCGACGCACTTCGCCTTCGATGAGGAGAGCGAGGCGAGGATCCCAGAGATCCTCCGCCGCTATCCGGAAGGCCGGCAGGCTTCGGCGGTGATTCCGCTGCTCTATCTCGCGCAGCGGCAGATGGGGCGGCAGACGGGAAGCGCCTGGGTGCCGCGCGTCGCGATGGACGTGATCGCGCAGCGCCTGGGAATGCCGCCGATCCGCGTCTACGAGGTCGCGACCTTCTACTTCATGTTCAACACGCGCCCGATCGGCCGCCACCACCTTCAGGTCTGCGGCACCACGCCCTGCATGCTGCGCGGCTCGGATGAGGTGCTGCGCGCATGCAAGGACGCCGGCGGGCTCAAGGGCTATGGCGATACCAGCGCCGACGGCCTGTTCACGCTGACCGAGGTCGAGTGCCTCGGCGCCTGCGTGAATGCGCCGGTGCTGCAGGTGGACGACGACTACTACGAGGACCTCGACTACGAGAGCACGGTGCGGCTGATCGAGGCCCTGAAGCGCGGCGAGAAGCCCAAGCCCGGCAGCGCGATCGGCCGCCACTCGAGCGAGGCCGTGGGTGGCGCCACGTCGCTCACGGAAGTGGAGCAGGGCTGATCATGGCGCTTTCCGACAAGGACCGCATCTTCCAGAACCTCTACGGCTTCCAGCCCTGGAACCTGCCGGCGGCGCGCAGGCGCGGTTGCTGGGACGGGACGGCGGCGATCCTCGCGAAAGGGCGCGATGCGATCATCGAGGAGGTGAAGAACTCCGGCCTGCGCGGTCGCGGCGGCGCCGGCTTCCCCACGGGCATGAAGTGGTCCTTCATGCCGAAGCAGTCGGATGGGCGCCCCTCCTACCTCGTGGTGAACGCCGACGAATCCGAGCCCGGTACCTGCAAGGACCGTGACATCATCCGCCACGATCCGCACACGCTCATCGAGGGGTGCCTGATCGCCGGCTTCGCGATGGGCGCGGTCGCCGGCTACATCTACATCCGCGGCGAGTACTACAATGAGAGCCTGGTGCTCGAGGCCGCGATCCGCGAAGCCTATGAGGCCGGGCTGCTCGGGAAGAACGCCGCCGCGTCGGGCTACGACTTCGACCTTTATGTCCATCGCGGCGCCGGCGCCTACATCTGCGGCGAGGAGACGGCGCTGATCGAAAGCCTCGAGGGCAAGAAGGGCATGCCGCGCCTCAAGCCGCCCTTCCCGGCCGCCGTCGGGCTCTATGGCTGCCCGACCACCGTCAACAACGTCGAGACCATCGCCGTGGTGCCGACGATCATGCGCCGCGGGGCTTCCTGGTTCGCCTCCTTCGGGCGGCCGAAGAACTCGGGCACCAAGATCTTCTGCATCCAGGGGCACGTGAACAAGCCGTGCAACGTGGAGGCGGAGATGAGCATCCCTCTGCGGGAACTCATCGAACGCTACGCGGGCGGCGTGCGCGGCGGCTGGGACAACCTGCTCTGCGTCATCCCCGGCGGCTCGTCCACCCCGCTCCTGCCCAAGCACATCTGCGACGAGGTGCTGATGGACTTCGACGCGCTGCGCGAGCACAAATCGGGCCTCGGCACCGCCGGCGTGATCGTGATGGACCGCTCCACCGACGTGATCAAGGCCATCGCGCGCCTGTCCGCCTTCTACAAGCACGAGAGCTGCGGCCAGTGCACGCCGTGCCGTGAGGGCATGGGCTGGGTGAAGCGCATGATGGACCGCATGGTGGAAGGCAATGCGGAGATCGAGGAGATCGACGTCCTCGAGGACGTCACGCGCCGCATCGAGGGGCACACCATCTGCGCGCTGGCCGACGGCGGCGTCTGGCCGGTGCAGGGGCTGATCCGGCATTTCCGGCCCCTGATGGAGGAACGCATCATGGCCTACAAGGCGCGGCAGCAGCGCCTGGCCGCGGAGTAGCCCGCCATGGCGAAGGTGACGGTTGACGGCATCGAGGTCGAGGTCCCGAACGGCGCCTCGGTCCTGCAGGCCTGCGAGGCGGCGGGCAAGGAGATCCCGCGCTTCTGCTACCACGAGCGCCTGTCGGTCGCCGGCAACTGCCGGATGTGCCTGGTCGAGGTGGAGAAGGCGCCGAAGCCCGTGGCCTCCTGCGCCTATCCGGTGGCGGACGGCATGAAGGTGTTCACCGACACGCCGGTGGTGCGCAATGCGCGCCGCGGCGTGATGGAGTTCCTGCTCATCAACCACCCGCTCGACTGCCCGATCTGCGACCAGGGCGGGGAGTGCGACCTGCAGGATCAGGCCTATGCCTACGGGCTCGACCGTTCCCGCTACCGCGAACCGAAACGGGCGGTGAAGGACAAGGACATCGGCCCTCTGATCAAGACGGTGATGACGCGCTGCATCCAGTGCACGCGCTGCGTCCGCTTCGCCGCAGAGGTCGCCGGCACGCACGAACTCGGCGGCACCAACCGCGGCGAGAACCTCGAGATCGGGACCTATGTCGAGAAGGCGCTGACCTCCGAACTCTCGGGCAACCTGATCGACATCTGTCCGGTCGGCGCGCTGACCAGCCGGCCCTACGCCTTCGTCGCGAGGCCGTGGGAACTCCGCAAGACCGAGAGCATCGACGTGCTCGACGCGGTCGGCGCGAACATCCGCGTGGATACGCGCGGGCCCGAGGTGATGCGCATCATCCCGCGCGTGAACGAGGCGGTGAACGAGGAATGGATGGCCGACCGCGGCCGCTTCTCCTTCGACGGGCTGAAGCGGCGGCGCCTCGACCGGCCCTGGGTGCGCAGGGACGGCAGGCTGGTCGCCGCCACCTGGCCCGAGGCCTTCGCGGCAATCGCCAACAGGCTCGCCGCCCTGCCGGGTGATCGCATCGGCGCGGTGGCGGGCGCGCTGGCCGATGCGGAAAGCACGCTCGCGCTCAAGGATCTGATGGCGGCCTATGGCTCGGCCAACCTCGACTGCCGGGACGACTTCGCCGCCATCGATGCCTCGCGGCCGGATTTCTGGCGCTTCAACACGACCATCGCCGGCATCGAGGAGGCGGACGCGCTGCTCATTCTCGGCGGCGATGTGCGCCGCGAGGCGCCGGTGCTCAATGCCCGCATCCGCAAGCGCTGGGCGGCGGGCGGTTTCCCGGTGGGCTTCGTCGGCCCGCGCGGCGTGGAGCTGACCTATCCGGCGCGGCACCTGGGGGAGGGGCCCTCCGCCATGGGCGCCTTCGCCGAAACGCTGAAGGCTGCGCGGAAGCCCATGATCATCCTTGGCCGCGGGGCGCTGATGCGGCCCGACGGCGCGGCGGTGCTGGCGGCGGCCTGGACGCTTGCCGCGGAGGTCGGCGCGCTGCGGCCGGACTGGCACGGCTTCAACCTGCTGCACCTGTTCGGCGGTCAGGTCGGCGCGCTGGAACTCGGCTTCGTGAGCGGCAAGCCTCTGGCCGAGATGCTGGCCGGCGGCGTGGATGCGCTGTGGCTGCTCAACGCGGACGGTTTCGACCCCTCCCGCATCGCCGCGGGCGTCTTCGTGATCTACCAGGGCCATCACGGGGACGCGATGGCCTCGCGCGCCGACGTGATCCTGCCCGGGGCTGCCTACACCGAGAAGGATGCGACCTGGGTGAACACCGAGGGACGCGCGCAGCGCGGCCACCTCGCCATCTTCCCGCCCGGCGAGGCGAAGGAGGACTGGCGCATCCTCCGCGCCTTCAGTGAGGGTGTGGGCCGCACGCTGCCCTATGACGACCTCGGCGCCGTGCGCGCGCGGCTCGCGCAGGTGAGCCCGGTCTTCGCGCGCGTCGGAGAGATGCCGCGCGGCGGCTGCTCCGATCTTTCGGGCCCGGCCGCTGCGGGCGTGCCGAGCGAGGCGCCCTTCGTGCTGCCGATCCCTGTCTATCACCAGGCGGATGTGATCAGCCGCGCCTCGGATGTCATGGCGACCTGCGCTTCGGTCTACGGGCCGCGGGCGGCGCTGGCGGCGGAGTGAGGCCATGGACTTCTTCCTCATCCACCCGCTGGGCATCCTTATCCTGACGGTCGTGAAGGCGCTCGCGCTTCTAGTGCCGCTGCTGGTCGGGGTCGCCTACCTCACCTATGCGGAGCGCAAGGTCCTGGCGGCGATGCAACTCCGCAAGGGACCGAACGTGGTCGGCCCCTTCGGGCTGTTCCAGCCCTTCGCGGATGCCATCAAGATGCTGATGAAGGAGACGATCGTGCCCGCGGGCGCGAATCGAATCCTCTTCCTGCTGGCGCCCATGCTGACCTTCATCCTGGCGATGCTGGCCTGGGCGGTCATCCCGGTGAATGACGGCTGGGCGATCGCCGACATCAATGTCGGGATCCTCTATCTCTTCGCGATCTCGAGCCTCGGCGTCTATGGCGTGATCATCGCGGGCTGGGCGTCGAACTCGAAATACGCCTTCCTCGGCGCGCTGCGCTCGGCCGCGCAGATGGTCTCCTACGAGGTCTCGATGGGCTTCGTGATCGTGACCGTCCTGCTGTGCGTCGGCTCGCTGAACCTGACCGAGATCGTCCGCGCGCAGCAGAATGTGTGGTTCGTCATCCCGCTCTTTCCGATGTTCGTGATCTTCTTCATCTCGACCCTGGCGGAGACGAACCGTGCCCCCTTCGACCTGCCCGAGGGCGAGTCCGAACTCGTCGCGGGATTCTTCGTGGAGTACAGCTCGATGTCCTTCGCGCTGTTCTTCCTCGGCGAATACGCGAACATGATCCTGATGTCGTCGCTGACGACCATCCTCTTCCTCGGCGGCTGGTTGCCGCCGATCGACATGGCGCCCTTCACCTGGGTGCCGGGGCCGGTCTGGTTCGTTCTCAAGATCTGCCTCTGCCTGTTCGTGTTCATCTGGGTCCGCGCGACCTTCCCGCGCTACCGCTACGACCAGCTCATGCGGCTCGGCTGGAAGGTCTTCCTGCCGTTCTCGCTGGCGTGGCTGGTGCTGACGGCGGCGGTGCTGAAACTCGCCGGCTGGCTGCCGGCCTGATGGGATCCTGACCATGGCCGCCCTCGACCGCCTCGCGCGCAGTCTGCTGCTCTCCGAGCTCGCCTCGGGGATGGCGCTGACGCTCAGGTACTTCTTCAAGAAGAAAGTGACGCTGAACTACCCCTACGAACGCGGTCCCCTCGGGCCGCGCTTCAAGGGGGAGCACGCGCTGCGCCGCTACCCGAACGGGGAGGAGCGCTGCATCGCCTGCAAACTGTGCGAGGCGGTCTGCCCCGCCCAGGCCATCACGATCGAGGCCGAGCCGCGGGAGGACGGGTCCCGCCGCACCACGCGCTACGACATCGACATGACGAAGTGCATCTACTGCGGCCTCTGCGAGGAAGCCTGTCCGGTGGATGCCATCGTCGAAGGTCCCAACATGGAATTCGCCGCCGAGACGCGCGAGGAGCTGATCTACACCAAGGAGAAGCTGCTTGATAACGGCGACCGCTGGGAGCCGATGCTGGCCGAGCGGCTGCGCCTCGACGCGCCCTACCGGTGAGCCCGCCATGATCGCAGCTCTCGCCTTCTATGCCTTCGCCGCCGTCCTGATCGCCTCGGCGGTCATGGTCGTCACCGCGCGCAACCCGGTGCATTCCGTGCTGTTCCTCATCCTCGCCTTCTTCAACGCGGCGGGGCTGTTCCTCATTGCGGGGGCCGAGTTCCTGGCGATGATCCTCGTCATCGTCTATGTCGGCGCGGTCGCGGTGCTGTTCCTGTTCGTGGTGATGATGCTCGACATCGACTTCGCCCAGCTGCGCGAGGGCTTCCAGCGCTACGCGCCCTTGGGCGCCGTGATCGGAGCGATCCTGCTGATCGAGCTCATCATGGTTGTCGCGAGCTGGCACTTCGCGCCGGAGGCGATGGCCCTTCGCCTCAACCCGAATCCGGAGGGCGTGACCAACACCGAGGCTCTGGGGCGCATCCTCTATACGGACCACATCTATCTCTTCCAGGGCGCCGGCCTCGTGCTGCTGGTGGCGATGATCGGCGCGATCGTGCTCACGCTCCGCGAGAGGCCGGGGACGCGCCGGCAGAACATCTCCGAACAGATCGCGCGCAGCGGCAGCGTCGCGCTCCGCTCGGTCCCGGTCGGGGCCGGGTTGAAGGAGCCCGGCATCCTGCGTCCGCCTGTCCCGGTGGAGGAGTCGGCGAAGCAGGTGGAGTACCACCAGGGCCATGGGGGGCACCACTGAGATGGCCGTCTCGCTCGCGCATTTCCTGACCGTCTCGGCGTTGCTGCTCGTCCTCGGCGTGTTCGGCATCTTCCTGAACCGCAAGAACGTGATCGTCATCCTGATGTCGGTCGAGCTCATCCTGCTTGCGGTCAACATCAACCTGGTCGCCTTCTCGGCCGCGCTCGGGGACCTGACGGGGCAGGTCTTCACGATGTTCATCCTCACGGTGGCCGCAGCCGAGGCGGCGATCGGGCTCGCCATCGTCGTCATCTACTTCCGCAACCGCGGAACCATCGAGGTCGAGGACATCTTGACCCTGAAGGGCTGAACCGATGTTCGTCGGCGCCGTATTCTTCCCGCTGCTGGGGGCCAGCATCGCCGGGTTCCTGGGCCGCTGGATCGGCGACAGGGCGGCGCAGCTGGCCACCGTCCTCTGCATGGTGCTGGCCGCCATCTGCGGGCTCTTCGCCTTCTGGCAGGTCGCCCTCGGCCATGCGCCGGCAACGGTCCAGATCGTCACCTTCCTCGATGTCGGGGGCTTCGAGGTCTCCTGGGCGCTGCGCTACGATACGCTGAGCGCGGTCATGGTCGGGATGGTCACGCTGATCTCGACGCTGATCCACATCTACAGCGTCGGCTACATGCACCATGATCCCACCACGCCGCGCTTCTTCGCCTATCTCTCGCTGTTCACCTTCATGATGCTGATGCTGGTGACGGCGGACAATCTCGTGCAGCTCTTCTTCGGCTGGGAAGGGGTGGGCCTCGCCTCCTACCTCCTGATCGGCTACTGGTACGAGAAGGAGAGCGCCTGCGCGGCGGCGATGAAGGCCTTCATCGTCAACCGGGTCGGCGACCTCTTCTTCATGCTCGGCCTCGCGCTCACCTTCTGGACCTTCGGTTCGGTCGAGTTCGGCACCATTTTCGCCGCCGTCGAGCAGCACAAGGACGCGACCTTCGCTGGCCTGCCGGCCTATGAGGTGATCTGCGTGCTGCTCTTCCTCGGCGCCTGCGGCAAGTCGGCCCAGCTCGGCCTGCACACCTGGCTGCCGGACGCGATGGAAGGCCCGACGCCGGTCTCCGCCCTGATCCATGCGGCCACCATGGTGACGGCGGGCGTCTTCCTGGTCGCGCGCATGTCGCCGGTCTTCGAATGGGCGCCGACGGCACTTGCGCTCGTGACCGTGGTCGGCGCCTCCACAGCGCTCTTCGCGGCAACCGTCGGCTGCGTGCAGAACGACATCAAGCGCATCATCGCCTACTCCACCTGTTCGCAGCTCGGCTACATGTTCTTCGCCGCCGGGGTCAGCGCCTATCAGGGTGCGATCTTCCACCTCTTCACCCACGCCTTCTTCAAGGCGCTGCTGTTCCTCGGCGCCGGCTCGGTCATCCATGCCATGAGCGAGGAACAGGACATCCGCCGCATGGGCGGCATCTGGCGAAAGATTCCGCTCACCTATGCGGTGATGTGGATCGGTTCGCTCGCGCTCGCGGGGGTGCCGTTCTTCGCCGGCTATTATTCGAAGGATTTCGTGCTGGAGGCGGCCTTCGCCGCCCACTCGACAGTCGGGATGTACGCCTTCGCCTGCGGCCTGGCGGCGGCGTTCCTCACCGCCTTCTATTCCTGGCGGCTGCTCATCCTCACCTTCCACGGCGCGCCGCGGGCCGATACGCACACCATGGAGCATGTGCACGAGAGCCCCGCCGTGATGCTGGTGCCGCTGCTCGTGCTGGCGGCGGGGGCGGTCGGGATCGGCGCGCTCTTTGCGCCGCAGTTCATCGGCCATGACTGGGAGGAGTTCTGGAACGGCGCCATCGTCAATGCGCCGCACAACCAGATCATGCATCATGTCCACGAGGTGCCGGACTGGGTGCCTCTCGCGCCGACTGCGGTGGGTCTTGCCGGGATCGCGCTCGCCTACCTCTTCTACATGCTGGCACCCTCGATGCCCGGCAGGCTCGCCGGGAGATTCGGCGGCGTGTACCGCTTCCTGCTCAACAAGTGGTACTTCGACGAGCTCTACGATGCGCTCTTCGTACGGCCCACGTGGCTGCTGGCTCGCCTGCTCTGGCAGACGGCGGATGCGCGGATCATCGACGGCGTGCCGAACGGTGCGGCGGCGCTCGCCGCGGATGTGGCGCGGGGCGCGGTGCGCCTCCAGACCGGGCGCGTCGCCTCCTACGCCTTCGTCATGATCGCGGGGCTCGCGGTCTTCGTCACTCTCCTCGTCTTCGGTGCCGCACGATGAACGCCGCCGGCTTCCCGCTGCTCAGCCTGCTCACCTTCCTGCCTCTGGCCGGCGCGCTTTTCATCCTCTCCCTGCGCGGGGAGGAGAGGGTCGTCGCCGAGAATGCGCGCTGGGCCGCGCTCTGGACCAGCCTGATCGTCTTCGCGCTGTCACTGATCCTGTGGTTCCGCTTCGACAAGGCGGATGCCGGGTTCCAGTTCGTCGAGCGCCTCGACTGGCTCTCCGAGTTCGGGATCACCTACCACATGGGCGTGGACGGCATCTCGGTCCTGTTCGTCCTGCTCTCGACCCTGCTGACGCCGATCTGCATCCTCGCCTCGTGGGAGGCGGTGCAGAACCGCGTGCGTGAGTACATGGTCGCCTTCCTCGTGCTCGAGACGATGATGGTCGGCATGTTCTGCGCGCTCGACTTCATCGTCTTCTACATCTTCTTCGAGGGCGTGCTGATCCCGATGTTCCTCATCATCGGGGTCTGGGGCGGCAAGCGCCGCGTCTACGCCTCCTTCAAGTTCTTCCTCTACACGCTGCTCGGCTCGGTGCTGATGCTGCTCGCGATCCTGCTGCTGTGGTACCGCGCCGGGACGACCGACATCCCGGAACTCATGCGCCACGCCATCCCGCCGGCGCTGCAGACGTGGATCTTCCTCGCCTTCTTCGCCTCCTTCGCGGTCAAGGTGCCGATGTGGCCCTTCCACACCTGGCTGCCGGACGCGCATGTGGAAGCGCCCACCGCAGGCTCCGTCATCCTGGCCGGCGTGCTGCTGAAGATGGGCGCCTACGGCTTCCTCCGCTTCAGCCTGCCGATGCTGCCGCATGCCTCGGCGGATTTCGCGCCCCTCATCTACACGCTCTCCGTGGTGGCGGTCGTCTATACCTCGCTGGTCGCGCTCGCGCAGGAGGACATGAAGAAGCTGATCGCCTACTCCTCGGTGGCGCATATGGGCGTGGTCACGCTCGGCATCTTCACCTTCAACGTGCAGGGCCTTTCCGGCGCGCTCTTCACCATGCTCAGCCACGGGATCGTCTCGGGCGCGCTGTTCCTCTGCGTCGGCGTGCTCTACGACCGCGTCCATTCGCGGGAGATCGCGCGCTATGGCGGCATCGCGAAGATCATGCCGGCCTACGGGCTGGTCTTCATGCTGTTCACCATGGCCTCGGTCGCGCTCCCGGGCCTCGCCGGCTTCCCCGGCGAGCTCCTCGTCATCGTCGGGGCCTGGAAGGTGAACCCTTGGGTCGCCTTCGGTGTCGCCCTCGGCATGATCCTGGGCGCGGCCTACATGCTCTACCTCTACAGGCGCGTCGCCTTCGGCCGCGTGACGAGGGAGGACCTGCGCGGACTTCTCGACATGTCACCGCGCGAACACCTCGTCTTCGCGCCCCTCGTGGGTCTGGCCGTGTGGATGGGCGTCCATCCGCAATCCTTCCTCTCCTTCTTCGAGGCCTCGGTGACGGCGCTGGTCGTGCGGCATGAGGCCGCCCTGGCCGCGACACGCCTCGCTGGGATGTGAGCCGATGAACTGGACCCTGGCCCTGCCCGAACTCGTCCTCGCCCTCGCCGGCCTTGCCATCCTTGGCGTCGGCGTGCTGCCCAAGCGCAACACCTTCTTCGCCTGCGCCATGGCGGCGGTCGGCGCCTTCCTGCTCGCCGCCGTGCTCGTGCTCGGCACGCCGGACGGTTCGGGCTTCGGCGGCCAGGTCGTCTCCGACGGCTTCGGACGCTTCGCCAAGGTGCTTGTCCTGCTCGGCGCCGCGGCGGGCGTGGTGCTTTCGCTCGACTTCAACACGCGCGAGGGGCTCGACCGGTTCGAATATCCCGTGCTCCTTCTCTTCGCGACCCTCGGCATGTTGGTCATGGTCTCGGCCAATGACCTGATGTCGCTCTACATCGGGCTCGAACTGCTCTCCCTCAGCCTCTATGTCGTCGCCGCCTTCAACCGGGACGAGGAGCGCTCGGCCGAGGCCGGGCTCAAGTACTTCGTGCTCGGCGCGCTCGCCTCGGGGCTGCTGCTCTATGGCGCGTCGCTGGTCTATGGCTTCACCGGCACCACCAACTTCGCCCGCATCGCCGATGCGCTGGCGAACCCGGCGCAGGCCAGCCAGGGGCTGATCGTCGGCCTCGTCTTCGTCATCGCGGGGCTGGCCTTCAAGGTCTCGGCCGTGCCTTTCCACATGTGGACACCCGACGTCTACGAAGGCGCGCCGACCCCCGTCACCGCCTTCTTCGCCGCCGCGCCCAAGGTGGCCGCGATCTGCCTCTTCGCCCGCGTGCTCGGCGGGCCGTTCGGGGATCTCGCCGGCCAGTGGCAGCAGGTGATCGTGCTGCTCGCCTTGCTCTCGATGGTGCTCGGCGCCTTCGCCGCCATCGGGCAGGAGAACATCAAGCGGCTGATGGCCTATTCCTCCATCGGCCATGTCGGCTACGCGCTGGTCGGTCTCGCCGCCGCCTCCGAGGCGGGGATGCGAGGCCTGCTCGTCTACATGGCCATCTACCTGCTGATGAACCTCGGCGCCTTCGCGGTGCTGGTCGCGATGCGCCGGCAGGGCAGGGCGGTGGAACGTGTGGCCGATCTCGCCGGCCTCGCGCGCACGGATCTCGGCATGGCGGTGTGGATGGCCATCTTCATGTTCTCGATGGCCGGGATCCCGCCGCTCGCCGGCTTCTTCGGCAAGATGTTCGTCTTCAAGGCCGCGATCGACGCCGGACTCTGGACGCTCGCGATCGTCGGCGTGCTCGCCTCGGTCGTCTCGGCCTTCTACTATCTCCGCATCGTCAAGGTGATGTTCTTCGACGAACCCGCGGGCGCCTTCGATGCGCGCACGGGCGGCATCACCTTCGTGATGGTGGCCTCGGGCCTGTTCACAACGCTCTTCTTCCTCTGGCCGGCGCCGCTGGTGGCCGCGGCGCAGGCCGCCGTCGCCGCGCTGCTGGGGTGATCGGCTCGCCCTTCCGCCTCAGCGTCCATGAGGCCCTGCCGAGCACCTCGGACCTGATCGCGCGGCGTGCGGAAGCCGGGGAACCAGAGGGGCTGGCCGTGCTCGCCCACTGCCAGACCGCCGGGCGCGGCACGCAGGGGCGCGGCTGGGAAAGCCCTTTGGGCAACCTGCACCTGTCCGTGCTGCTGCGCCCGGCCGAACCGCTCCGCCACGCCCCGCAATGGGGGTTGCTGGCCGCCGTCGCGCTCGCCGACGCGGTTGCCGAGACCATCCCTGATCCCGGCGCGATCGCGCTGAAATGGCCGAACGACCTGCTGCTGAACGGGGCCAAGGCGGCCGGGATCCTCGCCGAGGCCAGTGCCGGAGAGGGCGGTCGGATCGCCTGGCTCTGCCTCGGCATCGGCGTCAACCTCGCCCATGCGCCGAGCATCGCCGGGCGGGCCACCGCCTCCCTCGCCGGGCAGGGCATCCCGCCGCCCGACCCGGTTGCCTTCGCCGGACGCCTGCTCGCCGCGCTTGCGGCCTGGCGGGCCCGGCGCGCGCAGGAAGGCTTCGCTCCGGTCCGCGCCGCATGGCTGGCCCGCGGCCCGGCGCCGGGCACCCCGCTTGCCATCCGCCGCGAAGGGCGCGACATCGCAGGCCGCTTCGCGGGCCTCGCCGAAGATGGCAGCCTGCTGCTCGAGATCGGCGGCCGGATCCACGCCGTCGCCTCGGGGGAGGTCACGTAAACCATGCTGCTCGCCATAGACGCCGGCAACACCAACGTCGTCTTCGCCGTGCATGACGGCCGTGAATGGCGCGGCCGCTGGCGCATCGCGACACAGGCGGACCGCACCTCGGACGAGTATGCGGTCTGGCTGCTCGCCCTCTTCCAGCATGCGGGGCTGAGCGCCAACGACGTCACGCGCTGCGTGATCGGCACGGTGGTCCCGGCCGCGCTCTACAACCTCCGCCGGCTCTGCCGGGACTGGTTCGACACCGAGCCGCTCATCGCCCGCGCGCCGCTCGACTGGGGCTTCGAGATCAGGGTGGACCAGCCGAACGAGGTCGGCGCCGACCGTCTGCTGAACGCGCTGGCGAGCCATGCCCGCTACCGCGGGCCGCTGGTGGTGATCGACTTCGGCACCGCCACCACCTTCGACGTGGTGGATGCGGACGGCGCCTATCTCGGCGGCGTGATCGCGCCGGGGATCAACCTCTCGATCGAGGCGCTGCACAGGGCAGCGGCGCGGCTGCCGCGCATCGGCATCGGCCGGCCGCAGGCCGTGATCGGGCGCTCCACCGTCCCGGCCATGCAGTCGGGGATCTACTGGGGCTATGTCGGCCTGATCGAGGGGATCGTCGCGCGCATCCGCGCCGAGTATGGCAGGCCGCTCAAGGTCATCGCCACGGGCGGCCTCGCGCCCCTCTTCGCCGAGGGCACCCTTGTCATCGAGAGGACCGACCCCGACATCACCTTGGAAGGCCTGCGCCTGCTGGCCGAGCGCAACCCCGTTCCCGTCTTCCACCATTCAACGCTGCGCGACCCGCTGCGATCGGACTCCGACTGACCATCATGGACGCCGTCTCGGGCGATCTCGCCTTCATCCCGCTCGGCGGGACGGGCGAGATCGGCATGAACCTCAATGTCTACCGTTGCGACGAGGCGCTGCTCGCCGTGGATTGCGGCATCGGCTTCGCGGGGCGGGACAATCCCGAAGTGGAGATCATGGTCCCGGACCCGGCCTGGCTCGCGGAACGCCGCGACCGCCTGGTCGGTCTCGTGATCACCCACGCGCATGAGGATCACCTCGGCGCGGTGACGCATCTCTGGCGGCAGTTGCGCTGCCCTGTCCACGCCACGCCTTTCGCGGCCGCGGTGCTGACCCGCAAGCTCTCCGAGGCCGGGATGCTGCACGAGGTGCCGCTGGTGGTGACGCGCCCGTGCGCGCGCTTCCGCCTCGGGCCCTTCGACCTCGAATACCTGCCCGTCGCGCATTCCATCCCCGAGGCGCAGGCGCTGGTGCTGCGCACGCGGCACGGCACGGTGCTGCACACGGGGGATTGGAAGCTCGACCCCGACCCGCTGATCGGCCCCCGCACCGACGAAGCCGCCTTCGCCGCCCTCGGCGAGGAGGGCGTGCTCGCCATGGTCTGCGATTCCACCAACGCCATGGTCGAGGGGCATTCGGGCAGCGAGGCCGAGGTGCGCCGCAACCTCGCCGCCCTCATCCGGCCGATGAAGGGGCGGGTGGCGGTGACCGGCTTCGCCTCCAATGTCGCGCGGCTCGAATCCATCGCGCTGGCGGCGCGGGCGGCGGGGCGGCAGGTCTCGCTCTTCGGCCGCTCGCTCCGCAACATCGAGCAGGCGGCGCGCGAATGCGGCTACCTCGCCTCCATCCCGCCCTTCGTGCCCGAGGAGGAGGCCGGCGACCTGCCCGATGACGAGATCCTCCTCGTCTGCACCGGCAGCCAGGGGGAACCGCGCTCGGCCATGGCCAAGATCGCCGAGGACACCCACCCCAACATCGCGCTGGGGGAGGGGGATACGGTGATCTTCTCCTCCCGCCGGATCCCCGGCAACGAACGGGCGATCCAGCGGGTCCAGGACGGACTCGCCCGGCGCGGCTGCCGCGTGATGACGGACGAGGACCACATGGTCCATGTCTCCGGCCATCCGGCGCGGGACGAGCTCAAGCGCCTCTACGCCCTGGTGCGGCCGCGCTTCGCCGTGCCCGTGCATGGCGAATGGCGCCACATGCAGGAGCACGCGGCGCTGGCGAGCGAATGCGGCGCGGTGCCCTTCCTCCTCGAGGATGGGGACGTGCTGCGCCTGTCCGGCAACCGGCCCGAGGTGGTGGAAGCCGTGCCCGCCGGCCGGCTGGCCGTGGATGGGGAGCGCCTGCTGCCGATGGAGGGCGGGCTGCTCGCCGCGCGGCGCCGGATGATGTTCAACGGCGTGGTCATCGCCTCCCTCGCCCTGGACGGCCAGGGCCGCATTCTCGGGGAGCCGCAAATCTCGGCCCCCGGCCTCTACGAGAGCGGCGATGCCGAGCCCGCGCTGATCGGCGCCGAACTGCGCCGCGCCCTGGCCGAGCTGCCCGCCCCCCTGCGGCGGGAGGACGACCAGCTGCGCGAGGCGCTGCGCGCCGCGTTGCGCAAGGCGGTCGGGCGGCGGCTGCGCAAGCGCCCGGCGGTCGAGGTCCACCTGATCCGCGTCTGACGTTCGCGCCGGCGGCCCTCGCCCGCCCATGGCCGGCACGGCAGGATGGCCACATGACGCGCATGTCCTCCTGCCTGCCGACGGTGCTGCTGCTCGCCCTCTTCGCCTGCGCCGAGTTCGGCGCCGGCACGCCGGTGCCGAGCGCGCCGCCCGCACCGGTCCCGGCGCAGGAGCGGCGGGAGGCGGCGCGGCTGCGGCAGGAGGGGCTGCGCGCCCTGGGCCCGCCCCGCGGCGGGACGCCCGATCCCGCTCAGGCCGCCGCGCTGATCGAGGCGGCGGCATCGCGCGGGGATGCCGAGGCGCAGCTCCTCCTCGCGCTGGCGCATCTGCGCGGGCAGGACCCCGCCTCCGCGCTGCCCTGGCTGCAGCGTGCGGCGCATCAGGGCCAGCCGGATGCGCAGTATCGGCTCGCGCGGCTGCTCGAAGCCGGGGAGGGCACGCGCCGCGAACCCGCCTGGGCGGCGGTCTGGTTCCAGCGCGCGGCCGAGCGGGGGCACGGCCAGGCGCAGTTCGCGATGGCGCTGCTGCAGGTGGCGGGCGAAGGAACGGCGCGCGACGAGGCCGAGGCGCTGGCGCGCCTTGATCTCGCGGAGCGGCGCGGGGTGGCGGCGGCGCGCCGCTATGCCGATGCGCTCCGGCCGCGCGTGCCGGGGCCGCAGGCGCGGGCCGCGGCGGCGCGGCTCGCGGGGGAGCGCGCGAGCGGCCCCGTCACGGCCGTGGACAGGCCGCTGGCGCGATTCGCGCAATCCTCCCTCGCCGCCCTCGGCCGCTGGAGCGCGGCGGTGGACGGGCGTGACGGCCCCGCGACGCGCCGCGCGCTCGCCGAGTTCGCGCGCCAGCAGGGGCTCGCCGCGGCCGGCCCCTATGATCCGGCCGTGCTCGACCGCCTGAGAGACGCGGTGCGGCCCCGCTGAGTGCGCCCCCCTGCCGCGGCAGGGGAGCGGGGGGCCTCAGCGCGGGGCGACGCCCAGCGTGGGATCGCTCGGCGGCAGGCCGAGCAGCGCGTCCACGCGCTCGACCACGGCGCTGCTGAGGGGGCGGTTCGCGGCGGCCGCCAGTTCCTCGCTGCGGGCGGCGGCGATGGCGGCGTCGCGCAAGGCCGCCTCGGCGGGTGTGGCCGCCGGCATGGCGAGCGCGGCGAGCATCGCATCCTCATAGGCGGCGATGCGGCCGACGCGGGAGTTCGGCGCGGCATTGGCCCGCGCGGTCGGGGAGGCATGGGCGGCGTTGAGGGCGCCAAGGGCGCTGGCGAGGGCGCCGCGGTCGCTCGCGGAGGGCCCGCCGCGCGCGCCCGCCACATCGCCGGAGCGACCGCCGCCGAACCCGCCGCCGGCCTGGCCACGGCCGGCGCCTGGGGCAGCCCCGCCCCCCTGCGCGCCGCCCGCGCCATGACCGCCGCCGTGACCTCCGCCCTGGCCGGCACCCGGGCCGCCGCCAGCGTTTCCACCGCCCGCGCCGCCTCCGTTGCCACCGCCGCCGCCGCCGCCGCCGGCCTCGGCCGGGTGGGAGGTGACGGCGATGAGCATCGGGGCCGCGGGAAGGGCGAGGGCGGCCAGCAGCAGCAGCCGGGCGGAGAGCGGCGGACGGACGATCGGCATCGGCGGCCTCATGTGGTTACCCCCTGGCAGTTCCCCGGGGCATGGTCCAGATACGCAGCATGACATGGTTCACGGGCATCGTCGTCTATCTGCTGGTCTGGTGGACGGCCATCTTCTGCGTCCTGCCGATCGGCACCCGCCCCGACGTGGAGGGCGACCCCGCGACGGGCGGATGGCGGGGCACGCCGCTGCGCGTCCATCTGGGGGCGAAACTGATCGGAACGACGGTGCTCTCGGCCATCATCTGGCTCGGGATCTGGGCGCTGGTGGAGAGCGACTGGCTCTCCTTCCGCACCGGCCCGCTCGCCATGCCCGGGCCCTGACCGCAAACCGGGCAGCCTGGGCAACCGCTGAACGAATCTTGTGCAGATGTGGGCTGAGCGCCGCTTTTTTCGGCCTTCCGGACCGGCTTTTTGATTGTCCGCCCGGCGCCCGCCCGCCATTCTGCACGACAGGAAGAGGTTGGTTCTCTTCCTGCCGTGTGACTGGCGTTTCCTCCCTAAACTTGGGCCGCGACCTTCGGGGCGCGGCCCCTTCTTTCCTTAAGGGCCGGTTGCCGGCCGAGGCAAGCGGAAACTGCGCGCCAAGGGGTGGCTGGCGACGTTTTCTGTCGTGGCGCCCGTGGTGCGCGCACGCTTGTTTCAGGGGGACGCGGCACGGCGGGCCCCTTCCGGCGCGGCCGCGGGGCCTTTAGGGTCCGCCGCGACTCCTCCGCCCGAACCGACGCAAAGGACCGGACCTTGCGCCTCTCCCGCGCCTTCCTGCCGACCCTGAAAGAAACCCCCGCCGAGGCGCAGATCGCCTCCCATCGCCTCATGCTGCGCGCAGGCCTGATCCGCCAGACCTCGGCCGGAATCTACGCCTGGCTGCCGGCGGGGCTGCGCGTGCTGCGCCGCGTCGAGCAGATCGTGCGCGAGGAGCAGGACCGCGCCGGCGCGCAGGAGATCCTCATGCCCACCATCCAGCCGGCCGAACTCTGGCGCGAATCGGGCCGCTACGACGACTACGGCAAGGAGATGCTGCGCATCCGCGACCGGCACGAGCGCGAGATGCTCTACGGGCCCACCAACGAGGAGATGGTCACCGACATCTTCAAGCAGTTCGCGAAATCCTACCGCGACCTGCCGCGCAACCTCTACCACATCCAGTGGAAGTTCCGCGACGAGGTGCGCCCGCGCTTCGGCGTCATGCGCGGCCGCGAGTTCCTGATGAAGGACGCCTACTCCTTCGACATCGACCAGGAAGGCGCGCAGCATTCCTACCGGCAGATGTTCCTCGCCTATCTGCGCACCTTCCAGCGCATGGGGCTGACGGCGGTGCCGATGCGCGCCGACACCGGCCCGATCGGCGGCAACCTCAGCCACGAGTTCATCATCCTCGCCGAGACGGGCGAGAGCGCGGTCTTCTACGATGCCGCCTACGAGGAGACGGACTGGGCCGGCAGCGGCGTCGCCTATGACGACGTGGCGGGCCTCAAGGCCTTCTTCGAGCGCGTCACCTCGACCTACGCCGCCACCGACGAGATGCACGACGCGGCCGCCTGGGCCGCGGTGCCCGAATCCCGCCGCCGGGAGGGGCGGGGGATCGAGGTCGGGCACATCTTCTACTTCGGCACCAAGTACTCGGCCGCGATGGGCCTCGCCGTCGCCGGGCCGGACGGGGCGCCGGTGACGCCCGAGATGGGCTCCTATGGCATCGGCGTCTCGCGCCTCGTCGCCGCCTTGATCGAGGCCAATCACGACGAGGCCGGGATCAAGTGGCCCGATGCCGTGGCCCCCTGGTCCGCCGCGATCCTCAATCTCCGTCCCGGCGATGCGGCGACGGATGCGCTCTGCGAGGAACTCTACGCCCGCCTCGGCGCGGAGGCCGTGTATGACGACCGCTCGGCCCGGGCGGGGGAGAAGTTCGCCGATGCCGACCTGATGGGCTTCCCCTGGCAGGCCATCATCGGCCCGCGCGGCGCGGCGGCCGGCCGCATCGAGCTCAAGCGCCGCCGGAGCGGGGAGCGCGCCGAGGTCTCGCTCGAGGACGCGGTCGCGAAGATCCGCGGCGGCTGAGTCCTTCGATGTTCGGTGCCTTCGAGCGCGCGGTCGCCTTCCGCTACCTTCGCGCGCGCAAGGGCGAACGCCTCGTCTCGGTGACGGCGATCTTCTCGCTCGTGGGCATCGCGCTCGGCGTCGCCACGCTGATCATCGTCACCAGCGTGATGAACGGCTTCCGCGCCGAGCTGATGAACCGCATCATCGGCCTCAACGGTCACCTCACCGTCCAGCCCGAGCGCGGGCGCGTCCTGCCCGAGGCCGCCACCATCCTCGCCCGGCTCGCGGCGCTGCCCGGCGTGGCGCAGGTCGCGCCGGCGGTGGAGGGGCAGGTGCTGCTCAGCGCGCCCGGCGGGGGGGCGGGGGCGGCGCAGCTGCGCGGCCTGCCGCCCGAGGCCCTGCAGGCCCGCGCGGTGCTGCGGCGCGGGGTGCGCCAGGGCGACCTTGCGGAGTTCGGCGGCGATGACACGGTGGTCGTCGGCGCGCGCCTGGCCAGCCGCCTGCGCGTCCAGCCCGGGGGCCTGCTCACGGTGCTGCTGCCGCAGGCCCGTGGGGGGGATTTCACCGCCGCGCCGCGCAGCCGCACGCTCCGGGTGGTGGCCATCTTCGATGTCGGGATGCCGGAGGTGGACGCGCGCACGGTCTTCGTCCCGCTCGCGGCCGCGCAGTCCCTATTCGACCTGGGCGAGGGCGTGGGCCAGGTGGAGGTGATGGTCGCCGATCCCGCCCGCGTCGGGCCGCTGGCGGCCGAGGCGCGCGCCGCGCTGGCCGGCCTGCCGGTGCGGGTGGCCGACTGGCAGCGGACCAATTCGAGCATCTATGCCGCGGTGGTGGTCGAGCGGAACGTCATGTTCCTCATCCTCACGCTGATCGTCGTCGTGGCGGCGTTCAACATCGTCTCCTCGCTGACCATGCTCGTGAAGGACAAGGGGCGGGACATCGCCATCCTTCGCACAATCGGGGCGCCGCGCGCGGCGGTGATGCGCATCTTCCTCCTCTGCGGGGCGAGCATCGGCTGCGGCGGCACCCTCATCGGCCTCGCCCTCGGCCTCGGCGTCGCGGCCAATTTCGCGACGCTCCGCCACTGGCTCGCGGGGCTCGAGGGCTCGGGCCTGCTCACGCCCGAGCTGCGCTTCCTGATGACGCTGCCCTCGGAGGTGCAGCCGGCCGAGGTGGCGCTGATCGTGGCGACGGGTCTCGGCATCTCGCTCGCCGCGACGCTCTGGCCCTCCTGGCGGGCGGCGCGGATCGAGCCGGCGGAAGCGCTGCGTCATGGCTGAAGCGCGCCCCTTCGGCACCTTCGAGCGCATGATCGCCGCGCGCTACCTCCGCGCGCGCAAGGGGGAGCGCGCGGTCTCGGTCATCGCGGCCTTCTCGCTCGCGGGCATCGCGCTCGGCGTGGCGACGCTGATCGTCGTCCTCTCGGTCATGGGCGGGTTCCGCCAGGAGCTCATGACCCGCATCCTCGGCATCAACGGCCATCTCGGCGTCATCGCCGCGGAGGGGCCGCTGCGCGACTACGAGGCGGTGGCGGCAAGGTTGCGCGCCCTGCCGGAGGTGGCGCAGGCGACGCCGGTGCTCGAGGGCCAGGTGCTGCTGACCACCGATGCCGGCGCCTCCGCCGGCGGCATCGTGCGCGGCATGGCGCCGGCGGATCTGCGGGCGCGGGCGATCGTCGCCGGCAACATCCGCGCCGGCGACCTCGCCGGCTTCGAGGGCGAGGACGCCATCGCCATCGGCACGGTGCTCGCCCGCCGCCTCGATGTCGGGGTGGGGGACAGGGTGACGCTGGTCTCGCCCGAGGGGCGCGTGACGGTCTTCGGCACCGTGCCGCGGCTGCGCGCCTATCGCGTCGCGGCGATCTTCGAGGTGGGGATGCAGGACTATGACGGCGGCTTCGTGTTCCTCCCGCTCGCCGCCGCCCAGCTCTTCTTCCGCCAGCCCGGCGCGGTGAGCCAGATCGAGGTGCATCTGCACGACGCCCGCGCGGCCTGGGCGGCGGAGGAGGCGATCCGTGCGGCGCTTGCGGGTCGGCCGGTCGCGGTCCTCGACTGGCAGGCGGCCAACAGCGGCTTCTTCGCCATCGTCGAGGTGCAGCGGAACGTGATGTTCCTGATCCTGACGCTGATCATCCTCGTCGCCGCCTTCAATATCGTCTCCTCCCTCATCATGCTGGTGAAGGACAAGGGGCGCGACATCGCCATCCTGCGCAGCATGGGGGCGCGGCGCGGGGCGGTGCTGCGCATCTTCCTCCTCTGCGGGGCGGCGATCGGGGCGGTCGGCACCGCCGTGGGGCTCGTGCTCGGCCTGCTCTTCTGCGCGAACATCGAGGCGATCCGCCAGGGAGTGATGCGCCTGACCGGCACCACCGTCTTCGACCCCGAGATCTACTTCCTCACCCGCATCCCGGCGGTGGTGGACGGTGGGGAGGTGGCTGAGGTCGCGGCCCTCGGCCTTGGTCTCGCCCTCGTCGCGACGCTGTTCCCGAGCTGGCGCGCCGCGCGGCTCGATCCGGTGGAGGCGCTGCGCCATGAATGAGCCGCCGCTGCGGCTGGCCGCCGTCGAGCGGCGCTACCGCTCGGGTGCGGGGGAACTGCCCGTGCTGCGCGGCGCCGACCTCGCGCTGGCGGCGGGCGAGATCGTCGCTCTCGTCGCCCCCTCCGGCGCGGGCAAGTCCACCCTGCTTCACCTTGCCGGTCTGCTCGAAAGGCCCGATGGCGGGGAGGTCTTCGTCGAGGGCCGCGCCGCCGGCACGCTGCCCGACGACGCGCGGACCGCGATCCGTCGCGGGACCATCGGCTTCGTCTACCAGTTCCACCACCTCCTGCCCGAGTTCACGGCCGAGGAGAATGTGGTGCTGCCGCAGCTCGCCGCCGGCGTCGCGCGGCGGGCGGCGCGGGCGCGCGCGCGCGAACTGCTCGCCGCCTTCGGGCTCGCGGGGCGGGAGGAGCACGCGCCCGGCCGGCTCTCCGGGGGCGAGCAGCAGCGCGTGGCGATCGCCCGCGCCCTCGCCAACCGCCCGCGCGTGCTTCTTGCCGACGAGCCGACGGGGAACCTCGACCTCGGCACCGCCGAGCGCGTCTTCGCCGAACTGCTGGAACAGGTGCGCGGACGCGGCGTCGCGGCGCTGATCGCGACGCACAACCCCGACCTCGCGCGCCGGATGGACCGGATCGTGACGCTGCGGGAGGGCCGGGTGGTGCCCGGCTGAGGCGATCGGCCTTCAGCACGGCGAGCCTGTGGACCACCAGCGGCATCGGCCTCCGCAATCCCCCGCGCGGGGGAAAACCGAGCCTGTCCGCCGCCCGGCGCACATCACCTCGCGCATTCCGCGCATCCCGGCCTCGGGATAGGCTGCCCCGACCGGAGCGAGTCCCGCATGTCCGAGCCTGCCGCCTTCGTCCATCTGCACGTCCATTCCGCCTATTCCCTGAGCGAAGGGGCCATCAAGGCCGACAAGCTCGCGGCGCTGGCCGCCGAGAACGGCATGCCGGCGGTGGCGCTGACGGACAGCGCCAACCTCTTCGGCGCGCTCGAGTTCGCGGGCGCCTGCGCGAAGAAGGGGGTGCAGCCGATCATGGGCTGCCGGCTCTTCCTCAGCCGGGCCGAGACCGACCCGGACCGCCCCGAGGCGGCCCGGCAGGCGCCCGATCCGCTGGTGGCGCTGGCGATGGACGCCGAGGGGCTGGACAACCTCCAGCGCCTCTCCTCGCACGGCTACCTGCGCGATGATCCCTCGGGCCGGCCCGCCGTCACGCTCGACCTGCTGCGCGCCCATGCGGCGGGGCTGTTCCTGCTCACGGGCGGCACGCTCGGCCCGGTCTCGCGGCTGCTCGGGGAAGGGCGGCGGGAGGCCGCCGCGCGGCTGCTCGACGCCCTGCGCGAAGCCTTCCCCGAGCGCCTCGCGGTCGAACTGCACCGCCACGGCCTGCCGCAGGAACCGGCGATCGAGGCCGGTCTGCTCGCGCTCGCCGCCCCGCGCGGCCTGCCCATCGTCGCCGCCAATGACGTCTACTTCGCCACCCCGGCCATGTACGAGGCGCATGACGCGCTGCTCTGCATCGCCGAGGGGCGCAGCATGGCCGAGCGCGACCGCCGGCGCGTCACGCCCGAGCACTGGTTCAAGCCGGCGGCGGCGATGCGCGCCCTCTTCGCCGACCTGCCGGATGCCTGCGACAACACGCTGGCCATCGCCCGCCTCTGCGCCGTGATGGCGGAGGAGAGGAAGCCCGAACTGCCGGTCTGCCCGAAGGTCAAGCCCGGCATGACCGAGGCCGAGACGGTCCGGGCGATGGCCGTCGAGGGGCTCGAGCGTCGCCTCGCCGCCATGCGCCCCGCCCCCGATGCGGCGACCCGCGCGCGCTACCGCGAGCGGCTCGACTACGAGCTCGGCGTCATCGAGAAGATGGGCTTCCCGGGCTATTTCCTGATCGTCGCGGACTTCATCCAGTGGGCCAAGGCGCAGACCCCGCCCATCCCGGTCGGGCCCGGGCGCGGCTCCGGCGCCGGGTCGGTGGCGGCCTGGGCGCTGCAGATCACGGACCTCGATCCGATCCGCTTCGGGCTGCTGTTCGAGCGCTTCCTCAATCCCGAGCGCGTCTCGATGCCGGACTTCGACATCGACTTCTGCCAGGAGCGGCGCGACGAGGTCATCCGCTACGTCGTGCGCGAATACGGCGCCGACCGGGTGGCGCAGATCATCACCTTCGGCAAGCTGCAGGCCAAGGCCGCCGTGCGCGACGTGGGGCGCGTGCTCGGCATGCCCTATGGCCAGGTGGACAAGATCGCCTCCCTGATCCCGTTCAACCCGGCCAAGCCGGTGACGCTCGCGCAGGCGATCGAGGCCGAGCCGCGCCTCAGGGAGATGCGCGACACGGACGAGCAGGTGGCAAGGCTGCTCGAGATCGCGGGGCAGGTGGAGGGGCTCTACCGCAACGCCTCGACCCATGCGGCGGGCGTGGTCATCGGGCGCCGCCCGCTGATCGAGATCGTGCCACTCTATCGCGACCCGCGCTCCGATATGCTGGTCACGCAGTACTCGATGAAATACGCGGAAGCGGCGAGCCTCGTGAAGTTCGACTTCCTCGGCCTCAAGACGCTCACGGTGATCGAGCGCACCCTCGGCATCCTGCGCGGGCAGGGGATCGAGATCGACATCGCCGCGCTCCCCCTCGATGACGCGAAGACCTACGCCATGCTCGCGCGCGGGGATTCGGCCGGCGTGTTCCAGTTCGAAGGGCAGGGGATGCGGGACTGCCTCAGGCAGATGCGCGCCTCCCGCTTCGAGGACCTGGTCGCGGCGGTCGCGCTCTATCGCCCGGGGCCGATGGCGAACATCCCGGCCTATTGCGCGCGCAAGGCGGGCGAGCCCTGGGCGGCGCCGCATCCGGCCATTCACCACATCCTGGCCGAGACCTACGGCATCATGGTCTACCAGGAACAGGTGATGCAGATCGCGCAGGAGCTCGCCGGCTATTCGCTCGGCGCGGCCGACCTGCTGCGCCGGGCCATGGGCAAGAAGATCCGCGAGGAGATGGTCCGCCAGCGCGCCATCTTCTGCGAAGGCGCCGAGCGGCGCGGCATCGAGCCGGCCAAGGCGGCCGAGATCTTCGACCTGATGGAGCGCTTCGCGGACTACGGCTTCAACAAGTCCCATGCCGCGGCCTATGCGCTGCTCAGCTACCAGACGGCCTGGCTGAAGGCGAACCACCCGGTGGCCTTCCTCGCCGCCTCGATGACGCTCGACCTGTCCAATACCGACAAGCTCGCCGGGCACATGCAGGAGGCGGCGCGGCTCGGCATCCCGGTCCTGCCGCCGGACATCAACCGCTCAGGCGCCGATTTCCGGGTGGAGACGACGCCCGAGGGCCGGCAGGCGATCCGTTTCGCCCTCGCCGCGGTCAAGCGGGTGGGGGAGGCGGCGATGCGCGACCTCGTCGCCGCGCGCGGGGAGAGGCCCTTCGCCTCGTTGGCCGACTTCGCCGCGCGGGTGGACCCGAAACTGCTCAACAAGATGCAGATCGAGAACCTCGCCCGCGCCGGCGCCTTCGAACCGCTCGAGAGGAACCGCGCGCGGGTGATGGCCGGGGCCGAGACGATCCTGCGGCGGGCGCAGGCGGAGGCGGAGGAGCGCGGCTCGGGCCAGATCGGCCTCTTCGCAACGGAGACGCAACGAAATCAGCCCCTGCGCCTGCCGGAGGTGCCGGACTGGCCACTGCTGGAACGCCTGGCCCACGAGGCCGAGGCGGTCGGCTTCCACCTCTCGGCGCACCCGCTGGATACCTACCGGCGCGCGCTGCAGCGCCTTGGCGTTACCCCCTCGGCGGAGATCGCCGAGCGTGCCCGGGCGGGCGCGGCGCGGCTGAAGCTGGCCGGGACGGTCGTGAACGCCAAGGAACGCACCACCCGCAATGGCAGCCGCATGGCCTGGGTCCGCCTCTCGGACACCCAGGGCTCCTTCGAGGTGACCTGCTTCTCCGAGGTGCTGAACCGCGCGCGCGACCTGCTCGTGGAGGGCAACGCCGTGCTGGTCACCGCCGAGGCCCGGATGGAGGGCGAGGCGCTGCGCCTGACGGCGAGCGATGTCGAAAGCCTTGAGAAGGCGGCGGGGGGTGTGGGCGGCGGCATCCGCCTCTGGCTGGACGAGGTGGCGGCGGTGGAGCCGATCCGGGCCATCCTGGCGCGGGAGGGGCGCGGCCGCGGCCGGGTGGTGCTGGTGCCGCGCACGGGCCCGGGCCAGGAGGTCGAGGTGGCCTTGCCCGGCGGGTTCAATGTCAGCCCGCGGGTGATGCAGGCGATGAAGGTGCTGCCCGGGGTTTCGGCCGTGGAGGAGATCTGAGGGGCGGTCATGGCCGCGGAGGCGTTGGGAGCCCCGCGAACATTTTCCATAATATACCTTATGCGGCAACTGCGGCCGCGCCGGTTCGCCTCCGCACGACGCTCCGCCCGCCTCCGAAAAGGCTCCAAGCCGTGGCGGCCAGCACTCAGTCCGCGAAGGCCGGCCGGAAGGGCCGCGCCCGCAGGAAGGCATCGGCGATGCGCAGCACCTTGGCGTCCTCGCAGCGTGGACCCGCGATCTGCAGGCCGATCGGCAGCCCCTCCCCGGTCCGCCCACAAGGCACGGACACGGCCGGCCCATGGGAGAGGTCGAAGGGATAGGAGAACTCCGCCCAGACCAGCCAGTCCCAAGGGTGGTCGGGCCAGTGGGCCGGGCGCTGCCGGCCGACCTCGAAGGCGGCCACCGAGGCGGCGGGCGTGACCAGCGCATCCCACCCGCCCTCGGCGAACCAGGCATTGACCTCGGCGGCATAGGCGATGCGCCGCGCCTGGGTCTCGATCGCCTGGCTGAGCGTCAGCCCCGCGAAGGCGTCGAGACAGGCGACAAGGCCGGGATCCATCTGCGCCCGCCGCCCGGGGTCGGTCTCGCGGAAGCCGTACATGGCGATCCCCCAGAGCGGCCGTTCCAGCTCCGGGCCCTTGGGGCCCCAGGGCGGCGTCACCTCCTCGACCACCGCGCCCGCCGCCTCGAGAACCGGCAGCGCGGCGCGGACGGCCGCGGCGACCTCGGGGTCCACCCGGGCATGGCCGAGGTCCGGGCTGAAGCCGATGCGCAGACCCTTGAGGTCGGGCGCCCAGACATCCCCCGCCCGGAATCCACCAGGCAATGTCGTATGATCAAGAGGATGCAGCCCCGACATCACCTCCAACATCAGTGCGGCATCGGCCACGCTGCGGGTGATCGGCCCGGCATGGGACAGGGCGTTGTTGTTCGGCACCGGCGCGTAGGGGACGAGGCCATAGGTCGGCTTGTGCCCGACCACGCCGCAGAAATGCGCGGGCAGGCGGATCGAGCCCGCCCCGTCGGTGCCGAGATGCAGCGCCCCGCACCCCGCCCCCGCCAGCGCCGCCGCGCCGGAGGATGAGCCTCCAGCCGTAAGCCCATGTTTCCATGGATTATGGGTATGCCCAGTCAGCGGGCTGGTGCTGACCGCCGTCCAGCCCTGCTCGGTCGCCGTCGTCTTGCCGAGCACGATCGCCCCCGCCGCCTTCAGCCGCGCCACCAGCGGCGCGTCCGCCGCCGCCGGGCGGGGGTCGGAGAGGCGCGAGCCGCGCCGCGTCGGCAGCCCGGCCACCGCCTGCATGTCCTTGATCGTCACCGGCACGCCGTGCAGGGGCGCGAGCGGGCCGCCCGCGATCACCGCCGCCTCGGCCAGCCGCGCCGCGTCCAGGGCGCGCTCGGCATCGAGCGCGGCGAAGGCGTTCAGCCGCGGCTCCCAGGCCGCGATGCGCTCGAGCACGGCCCGCGTCACTTCCGTGGGCGAGGCCTGGCGGGCGCGGATCAGCGCCGCCTGCTCGACCGCGGAAAGGGTGGCGAGGCCGGTCATGCCGCGCCCTCCCACGCCGCCACCTCGAGGAAGGTGGACTGGTAGCAGGCCCCCTCCCCGATATCCGTCCGCCGCATGTCGCAGAGCATGTTCACCGTGCCCGACAGGGCCTCGGCATCCGGGCGCTGGCCGGGGACCAGCACCACGCCGGGCGGCACCTCGTCGCTGACGCGCAGCGCCAAGCCGACCGCGCCGCGGTCGTTGAACAGGCGCACCTGCGCGCCATCGGCGAGGCCGCGCTTCGCGGCCTCTGCCGGGTGGAGGATGGCGCAGGGCGGGCCCTCCCGCCGGCGCAGGAAGGGCGAGGCGGCATAGGCGGTATGGGCCTGGAAATAGCCGGGCGCCGTCAGCAGGCGCAGCGGCCAGCGGGCGGCATCGGCCTCCTCGACCGGGTCGGGCTGCCAGATGGGCATCGGTGGCAGGCCCTGCCGCGCCAGCGCCTCGGACCAGATCTCGAGCCTTCCCGACGGGGTGCGGAACGCCTGCGCCGCGGGCGGGCTGACCTTGATCGGGCCGTCGAAGACCCGTGCGGGGTCCACATCCGCGATGATGCCCGTGGCCCCCCTGAAGAACAGCGGCACCAGGTCGCGCGGCGCGGCGGAGAACACCCCATCCGTCAGCCCCATCCGCCGGCCGAGCTCCTGGGCGAGGTGGAAGTTCGACCGCGCCTCGTGCTGCGGCGGGATCGCCGCCGGCGCGTACTGCATGCGGTAGGAGCCGTAGGAGCGGTAGAAATCCTCCGTTTCCAGATAGGTCGTCGCCGGCAGCACGATGTCGGCATAGCGGGCCGTATCCGTCAGGAAGGGATCGTGGACCACCGTGAACAGGTCCTCCCGCGACAGCGCCCGCCGCAGGCGGTTCACGTCCGGATTGGTCACCGCCGGATTGTTGGCGGCGATGAAGAGGGCGCGGATCGGCGGGTCGCGCATCACCTCGAGCGCCTCACCCAGCGCGAGATGATTGACCACCCGCGCCCTCGCCGGGCCGGAGGGCCGGTCCAGCACGCCGAAGCGGAAGTCCATGGACGCCGCGGTGAGCAGCAGCGCCCCGCCGCCTTCCCGCCCATAGGCGCCGGTCAGCGCCGGCAGAGTCGCGACCGCGCGCAGCGCCTGCCCGCCGCGGGCGAGCCGCGTCATGCCCTCCCCCAGCCGGATCAGGGAGCGCCGCGCCGCGCCGTACATCGCGGCCAGGCGTTCGATGTCGGGCTGCGCGAGGCCGGTGATGGCGGCGACGCGGGCAGGCGGGAAGAGGGGCAGCACCTCGGCCGCCCAGCGCTCGAAGCCGAGCGTGTGGGCCGCGACATAGTCCCGGTCGATCTTCCCGTCGCGCAGCAGGATATGGGCGATGCCGCAGGCGAGGGCGGCGTCGGTGCCGATGCGGATGGGCAGGTGCCAGTCGGCCCGCGCCGCGGTCAGGCTGCGCCGGGGGTCGATCACGACCAGCTTCACCCCGGTCTTGCGCAGCTTCTCGAGCAGCGCCCAGAAATGGACGTTGACCGCCACGAGGTCGCAGCCCCAGGCGATGACGAGGTCGGACTGCACGACGGCCTCGGGATCGGTCCCGCCGACCGGGCCGAGGGTCAGGTTCCAGGCCGTCTCGCAGCAGGTGTCGCAGACCGTCCCCGCGAGCAGCCGCGAGGCGCCGAGGGCATGGAAGAGCCCCGCGATCAGCCGCCGGTTCATCTGTCCCTGATGGGCGGAATAGGCGTAGCCGAGCAGCGCCTCCGGCCCGTCCTCGGCGATGATGGCCTGCCAGCGGCCGGTGATCTCGTCGAGGGCGGCCTCCCAGGTGATGGGGGCGAAGGCGCCGCTGCCCTTGGGTCCGGTGCGGCGGAGGGGGGTGCGGAGGCGGTCGGGGGAATGGACCACCTCCATGTCCCGGGTCACCTTGGCGCAGGCGAAGCCGGCCGTGTAGGGCTCCTCCGGATCGCCCTGGAGGCGGATGACCCGCCCCTCCTCCACCTCGGCGAGGAGGGAGCACATGTCGGGGCAGTCATGGCCGCAGACGACGCGGAGCTTGGGCATGGCGGGCTTCCTCGGCGGGGCGCGCGGGCAGTCTCGGGAAGGATCGGGCGCGGCGCAACCGCGGGCGGGGCTTGCCTCGGCGCGCCGCCTGCGGGACGAAAGGCCCGCCACGCGCCGAGGAGCCGCCATGACCGATGCCAAGGCCGCCATCGCCCACCTCATCGAGGTCATGGCGCGCCTCCGCCACCCCGAGACCGGCTGTCCCTGGGACCAGCAACAGGATTTCGCGACCATCGCCCCCTACACCATCGAGGAGGCCTACGAGGTCGAGGACGCCATCGCCCGTGGCTGCCCCGCGACGCTGCTCGACGAGCTCGGCGACCTGCTGTTCCAGGTCGTCTACCATGCCCGGCTGGCCGAGGAGCGCGGCTGGTTCGCCTTCGCCGACGTGGCGGCGGCGATCGCCGACAAGATGGTCCGCCGCCATCCGCACGTGTTCGGTGAGGCCGAGGCGCGCGACGCCGCAGGGCAGATCGCCGCCTGGGAGGCGCAGAAGGCGGCCGAGCGGGCCGCGCGCGCCGAATCCGGCACCCTCGCCGGCATCCCGCCCGGCCTGCCGGCGCTCACCCGCGCGGCGAAACTGACGCGCCGGGCCGCCCGGGTCGGCTTCGACTGGCCGGATGCGGCCGCGGTGCTGGACAAGCTCGAGGAGGAGGCGGCGGAACTGCGGTCGGAACTGCGCCGCAGCCAGGAAACGATTGATCCACAAGCATTGAAGGATGAGGTCGGCGACCTGCTCTTCGTGCTTGCCAACCTTGCACGCAAACTCGACCTCGACCCCGAGGAGTGCCTGCGCGGGGCGAACCGAAAGTTCGAGCGCCGGTTCCGGCACATCGAACAAGTGCTCTTCGAAAAGGGAAAAACACCCCTCGATTCCAGCCTCGAGGAGATGGAGTCCCTCTGGCAGACGGCGAAACGTCAGGAGCCGGACAGGGGTTGAGTCTGGATGCGCGCAGGGATGGCCATTGTTCTCATCCTGCATCTTTTCTCACCCGGCGAGGCGCGCTCCCAGTCCCGCCGCATCCTTCACGACGCCGGCCCGCAAGGCCGCCTGGCAGGCCCGGGCGCGGCGCTTCGAGGCCTTCCATGAAGGCGGCCATGAAGGGGCGCCAATCGCCCTCTCAGCCGCCGCCATTCGCGCCGTGAACCCGCCCGGCGCGCCCTTCACCACCCTCCGCTGCCAGCGCAAGGGGCCGGACCAGACGGCGGTCCATGCCCTCAACTGGCGCTGAGCGGCCAGACGCCCTGCCGGCGCGGGAGGAGCCAAGGGCGATGGCGCGGCAGGGCGCGACCTTCCCGGGTCGGACGGCCGCGCCAGACGGCGAAGGGGGAGGCTCCCTGCCGGGAGCCGCCCCCTTTTGCCATGCACGGAGGCTGCGGGCGCTCAGCCGCGCCGGCGGCGCGCCGCGAAGCCGAGGCCGAGCAGCCCCATGCCGAGCATCGCCATCGAGGCCGGCTCGGGAATGCGGATCTGGCCGTTGTTGATCTTGATGACCATCACGAGGTCGTCGTGGTTGTCGTCCGGAACGCGACCGCCGCCACCGTCATCGAGGGCGAGCAGAAGCGTGTTCCCGACATCGGGGGTGATGCCGTCGATGGTCGTGTCGAAGACGCAGCTCGCGATGTTGGCCCCGCAGGTGGTGACGCTCGCGAAGAAGTTCGGCGTGTTCGGCGGCAAGGGATTGCTCGCATTCGTCACCGACGCGCCGCCACCGAAGCTGGTCGAGAAGGCGAAGCTGAGCAGCCCCGGGAGGGTGAGCGAGTTGCCGACCAGTTGCGGGGCCACCGACCCGCCGAAGAGCGAGGAGAGACCGCTGCCGGCGTTGTTCGAATAGGGACCGAAGGTGGTCGCGTTGAGGCTGAAGCTGTTGCTCGCCCCCGCCTCGACGCCGAGATGGTAGACGTCGATCGTCGTGGCCGCGCCGGCGATCAGGAACCAGCTGCTTCCGAACCAGCCCTCGACGACGCCGATGACGCTGTTGTTCGAGGCCGTGGCCCCGATGGCGGCCGCCTGCGCGCCTGGCGCGCCGAGCGCCAGCCCCAGGGCGGCCGCTCCGGCGAGTAGAAGCTTCTTCATGGTCATCCTCCGAGGGGAACGGGACGAGCGGAACACCCGACCAGACCCTTGAGAGCAAACCTCGTGCCGCGAAAAACCCTCCGAAA
>Ga0272446_1001497_pt1 | contig 33854 bp, 24 predicted proteins | sample YNPCB0061_FD_194587 | JGI IMG/M metagenome (GOLD analysis project Ga0272446, IMG submission 194587) | Hot spring microbial mat communities from Yellowstone National Park, WY, United States - YNP-CB-006-1 | ecosystem: Environmental > Aquatic > Thermal springs > Hot (42-90C) > Sediment | place...
CCGGGTTGAAGGCACACGTCTGCCTGCCGGGCTCAGCCTCACCTCCTGCCTGCCGGGGCTCTGCTTCACCTCCTGCCTGCCGGGGCTCTGCTTCACCTCCTGCCTGCCGGGGCTCTGCTTCACCTCCTGCCTGCCGGGGCTCTGCTTCACCTCCAGCCCGCCGGGGTCGTTCCTCCAACGGCCACGACCGCCGGCCTATCGCGCTCCGCCTGCCGAACCGGCCGCTACGCGCAACCAAGCCCGCCAGACGCGCGCACTCCTGCCAAGTGGCACCTCTTATAGGTCAGAAAAAAACCCGCCACTTACCCACGGCGACCCGGCCGAAGCCGGACCGCCCGGACAATCCCAACCGTCCCGTGTCCATCCTGTCAAACAGCGAGCCGGCGCTATGCGCACTCGCACCGGCACCGAGCCACCAAGCACCTCCCGTGCCACGCCCGTCCCCCGGATTTGCGCGCACTTGCGCACCGATCCAGGTGGCGGCCGCCACCCCCAAACCCGCCCGACAAGCCCGCCGCCTTGCGATATTCCCTGGGAGAAACCACCGAAATGGCGAACCGCCACCCCCCAACGCATTCCGCCACTTCCCCCTCCTGCCTGCTCTCCCGCCCGTCGCTTCCACGCGTTCAGGTCGTCGCAGGGCATGCCCGGCCCAACCTGCGAGCCGTACCTCCGGGCCCAGTAGCGAGCCCACACCGCAGAGACGCAGGGCCGTTGCAGTGATCACCGCGCCCTTGTCGGTCTTCTCCCCCCATCCGTCACTCCGCGGGCCACGATTCGCGTTCGACTACCGTCTTGCTTCGCCCCCTGCGCGGCCGAAAACTGGTCCCCCCCAGCGCCCTGTGGTACCGGCCCAGCCATGCACCCGTCTCTGCCTTTGCCTCGCGCCGTCTGGACCTTGGCCGGGCTGCTCGGTCTCGCGCTCGGTGGCGCGCTCGCGGGCTGCGGCACCGAACCGGTGAACCCCGACGGTTGCCGCAAGATTGAGGAAGCCCGGTGCACCGCCATCGTCGCATGCCCGGGCTACGAAAGCCTCGACGTCGACGCATGCAAGCGTTTCTATCGCGATCAGTGCCTGCACGGGCTGGCGACGGCCAGCGATCCAGGCGACCCCGCCATCAACGTGTGCACGAGCGCGATCGAGGCTGCGGGAAGTTGCGCGAGGACAGGCGCCTCGGTCTGCACAATCGGCGCGACTTCCGCCGCGCCCTGCGAGATCATCCAGCATCCGGAGCTGTACTCCGAATGCGCCTTCCTGCTGCCTCCCGGTGCCGCGGGCGCGGACGCCGCGGCCGAAGCCGAAGCGTCCACCGAGTCTGACGCCGGCAGCGCCGATGGACCGTTGGACGACGGCGGTTGATCGGTATCATGAGGCGCCGAGGCGCGATCATGGCGAGTCGAACGCGAACCGCACGGTGGGTAGGGGTCTGCTTGGCAGCGAGTGCGTTGTCGGTGCTGTCTGGCTGCGGCCCGAAGAACGAGACCCCGCCGCCGCCCCCCAAACAGGCAAGCCCGGAGGACCGAATCCGCCTCGTGGGCAAGGCATGGCGAGAGATGACCCAGACCGAGGCATACCTCCAGGACCGCGACGTCGCCTGGATGCGGGCCACCGACCAGTTCACGCTCCACCTCGGCCAGGGCGGCGTCTCCGCCATCGTCGACTTCGAGCGCACGGAGCTGATGCGCACGCCCTTCGGCACCGAGTATCACTGCACTGTCGCCGGCAGCGTTCAAGCCGCTTTGAAGTACGAGTGGCGCATGGGCGAGGCGGTGCTCACCGTACGCGCCCCGCAAGCCGTTCTGAAACGACGCTGCAAGGAGCCGGGCTTCCCCATCGCCACCAAGAAAAGCCCAGCCCTCGACGTCACCTACGCGCTCCGTGGCGATCGGCTCGTCGCCATCGATCCGCCGACCATCCGCAGCTCGCTTCTCCCCGTCGACTGACCGGCCTTGCCTCAGAGCAGGGGCGACACCAGACGCGATCCTCCTTCGGCGATCCTGGTCAGGGTCGATCGCTTCCGCCACTCGTCCAGGCTGACCTCGCGTGCATGCTCCAGATCCCGCTCGAACGCCTGCTCCAGCGCACGCGCGGTGTCATCGTCCGCGACCAACGCATGCACCTCGAAGTTCAGACGGAAGCTGCGCAGGTCCATGTTGGCGCTGCCGACCAGCGAGAGGCGCCCGTCGACCACGAGCGTCTTGGCGTGAATCATCCCCGGAAGGTACTCGTGCACGTGCACGCCCGCCTCGATGAGCTCCTCATAGAAGCTGCGTCCCGCATGGAACGTAACGGTGTGGTTGCTCTTCGCGGGCAGCAGCAGATGCACGTCGACGCCCTGGAGCGCAGCCATCTGGAGCGCGACAACGATCGCGTGATCGGGGACGAAGTATGGGGTGGTGATGAGCACGCGCTCCCGCGCGACGCTGATGGCCCCGTAGAAGATGCGGTGGATGGCGTTGCTGTCGGTATCCGGCCCGCTGGTGAGCACGGCTACGACCGCTTCGCCCGCAGGCTCCGAGTGCGTCGGGAAGAAGCGGGCGTCCTGAGCCATCTCCCGTGAGGAGAAGTACCAGTCGCGCAGGAACACGCTCTGCAGCTCCGCGACGCCAGGTCCCTGGATCCGCACGTGCGTGTCGCGCCAGGCCCCAACCGACGGCATCGTTCCCAGGTATTCGTCGCCGATGTTGATCCCGCCGGTGAACCCGACCTTGCCGTCAACCACGACGATCTTGCGGTGGTTGCGCAGGCTCACGGGCTGCAAGAGCATCGAACGGAGCGGGAAGAACCAGGTCATCCGTACGCCCTCGTCGCGCAGATGACGGACCCAGCTTCGGGGCAACGCGAGGCACCCCCAGCCGTCCGCCAGCAGCCTGACCTGCACGCCCCGACGGCGGGCCGCCACGAGCTTGTCGAGGAACCACTCGCCGGTGCTATCCGGCCTGATGAGATAGTACTCGGCGTGCACGTGGTGCTCGGCGGCGTCGATGGCCTCGCCGAGCGCGGCGTAGGTCGCGGCGCCTCCGAGCAGCACGTCCACCCGATTGCCCATGGTGGCCCTGCTGCGCGACAGCACCTGGCTGACCTGGAACAGTCCAGCGCCGTGCCCTGCGAGGGGAACCGGCGCCGGACGTACCGAACCGGGGTCGGCTCGGAACCCGATGAGGTGGCCGGTCAGCGCCGCGTCGGCCTCACGTTTGTGCCGCGCTGACCAGCGCACGCGCGACCGACCGAACAGCAGAAACAGAACCGCGCCCACCGCGGGCAGGAAGACCAGCACCAGGATCCACGCGATGGTGGCGGATGGATCCTTGCGCCGCAGCAGCACGAACGGGATCAGGCACAGGCCCACCACCTCGGCAACGATGCCAGCGTACGCCAGCGCTTGCGGCACGATCGCAAGAAGCTCGCGCCACGGCTCCACCGGTTGCTCAGAAGATCGGGACGGTGACGCGGACCGTCACCGGTGAGCCGCCAAACGGCGGGATCTGGAGGCCGCGGAACTTGGACGCGATGCAGCCGCCGACCGGCGTTCCCGCGAACGGCGGACCATCGATGACGGCGTTGGTGGACCGTCCGTTGGGCGCGAACGTGACGCGGACCGTTGCGTTGCCCTGCGGTCCGCCTTCCTGTTTGCAGGCCATGGCAGCAGAGCGGGCGCTGCCCATGGCCGCGGAGGCGGCGGCCTTGTCGAAGGGCGCGTCGCTTTCGCCGGTCGACGGCGGCTTCGGAGGAGGCGCCGGCTCTGCTGGCTTGGTTTCCGCAGGCTTCGGGGGCTGATCGGACATCGCTGGGGGCTTGGTTTCCGCCGCCGGCGGGGTGGACGTTCCGGTCGTTGTGGTCGTCTTCGCGGGGTCGGCCGGTGTGGCTCCCTTCGCAGCCGTCTCAACCGGCTTCGTATCCGCGGGCACGGTCTTGGTTTCCGCGGCAGGAGGCGTGGCAGCAGCGGTGTCGGCAGGCGCGATCGCTCCCGGCGCGGCCGCGGTATCCGTCGCCGCGAGGACGGCATGAGCCGTGGCGGTCGGTGCCTCGTCGGGCTCCTGCGACGTCGCGGTAGGTTTGGGTGCTGTGGCAGCGCCCGAGCTCGAACCGCGCAGTGCATACACGCTACCGCCCACGATCGCCATGGCGGCCACCGCGGCGATCGCGACGTAGATGCCTTTCCGAGACGAGCTGCCTTGTGCGGGCGCGGGCGGCTGAGCGAGCACGGGCGGCAGCGGGGCGATCGGAGCCGCGGGCGCGAGCATTCCGGGCGACGACGGCGGTTCGGGAGCGGGGACGTCGTCCACCGTGGCGGGGATGATCGCCGGGGCGAAGATGTCACTGGACGGCAACGAGATGGGCTCGGCGGACGCGCGGCCGACCACGGAGAAGTCGACGCGGTCCTCATCGGCTGGGCGGATGGGGGCACGCGGCGACGGCGTGGCCGGCCCGGCGGCATCGCCTTTCGGTGGGGGCGGTTCGATCTTGACAGGGCCGGGCTTGGGCGACTCCTGGCGCGGGGTGCCCGGCTTGGGGGGCGGGGGACGGACCGCGGCCGGCTTGGGCATCGGCGGCGTGGGGGGCGCTGGCCTGGCCGCGATCGGCCTCATCGCGGCGTCTCCGCGAAGCGACGCGGGCTCCGGCTCCAGCTCCTCGTATGCGGGCGCGTCGTCCACGTCGACCGGCACGTCGATGCCTTCGTCTTCCGGCACCGAGAACACCGAGCTCTGCAGTTCCATGGAGATGCGCGCGAGCCTCGCTCGGGAGGAGACCGGCGGCTCCTCGTCGCTGACGGCGTGCGGCGCCGCGGGGGTTGCCTGCACCTTCGCCGGCGCGGGCTTTGGGGACGCCGTCCCCGGCGTGGGCGTCACCTTCGGCGCAGCGGGCGTGACGGCGGGTTCGGGCTTGCGGGCGGGTTGCACGCTCGACGTAGCTGGTTTCGCGGCAGCCGCGGGCGCAGCGATCGCGGTGGGCTCACCGTCGTCGACCGCTTGCGGGTTGTCGACCTGACGGGTGGGCTCGGAGCTGAGGGTCGGCTCGGGCGGTGTCACGGTGGCGGAGGCGAGGTTTTGGAGGTTGCCGGCAGGCACGGGCGTGCTAGCGGCGATGGGGCGAAGCGTACCTTTCTGCGCACGCGGCTGGGCTGTCGCCGGCGGCACCGGCGCGGGCTCGACCTTCGCCTGGACGCTTTCGGTAGGTGCAGGCGGCACACGCGACAGCAGCGCCGAGTCCGCGCCTTGCTCGACTTCGCGGTCGCCCGCCTGGGCCTTGGTGCCGTCGACGGTGATCGTGCCTCCGCACTTGCGACAGCGGAATCGGACGACCTTGCCTGCGACGAGATTCTCGGCCACGAAGAACTTAGCCGAGCATTGGGGGCACTTGGTGTTGATCATGGCGCGCCTGGTTCCTGGCTCCTCCGGGTGGCATCCCTGCATGGGCGACACGGCCCCCGGCTCGGGGTGCGCCTCGATTCTAACAATCTTGTCGCCGGTTGGGCAGCAAGCTGGCAGCGATCGCGACGCCGAAGTGGTACATTGGCCGTTGCGATGGACGTTGGACAGGGAATATCGAGCGGCACGTCGCCCGGTGCTGCACTCTCGGCCAGTGACAACCTCCGGCCCGGTCAGAGGCTCGGCCGGTACGTCCTGCTCTCGCCCGTGGCGCAGGGGGGCATGGCCCGCGTGTGGGCCGCCAGACAGGTCGGCATCCGCGGCTTCCAGAAGCTGGTCGCCATCAAGACCATCTCGCCCGCGCTCGCGGCCGACGCCGAGTTCGAGCGCATGTTCCTCGACGAGGCACGCATCGCCGCCGCGATTCACCATCCGAACGTGGCCGAGATCCTCGACCTCGGTGAAGTCGGGTCCGTGCTGTTCCTCGCGATGGAGTGGGTCGATGGTGTCTCGCTGCTCACGCTGCTCAAGGCCAGGCCGCGAGTCCCCCTGCCGGATCCCATCGCCGCGCGCATCATCGCGGACGCTTGCGCCGGGCTTCACGCTGCACACGAGTTGCGAGGCGAGCACGGTGAGGCGCTCGGTGTCGTGCACCGCGACGTGTCGCCGCACAACATCCTCGTCAGCCAGGACGGCAACGTGAAGGTCGCCGACTTCGGCGTCGCCAAGGCCATGGGCCTCGAGCATGCGCCCACGGTCGCCGGCCAGCTCAAAGGCAAGGTCGCCTACATGTCGCCCGAACAAGCGATGGGCGATGTCTCGGTCGACCGGCGTTCCGACATCTTCTCCCTCGGCGCCGTGCTGTACGAGTGCGTCACCGGGCAGCGCGCGTGGGCAGGCGCCAACGACGTCGCCCGGCTGCAAAACCTGCTGGCAGGCAACATCATACCGCCTCGCCAGGTCCGCACCGACCTGCCGCAAGACCTCGAGAACATCCTCGCCTACTGCCTCGCGATCGACCCTGCCCGGCGATTCCAGACCGCGGATCAATTGCGCGTCGCGCTCGAACAGTTCCTCGTCAGCCGCAAGCTCGTGGTCAGCCCGACCGACGTCGGAGCGTATGTCCAGAGCCTGTGCGGCCGCGAGCTCGACGACCGGCGCGCCCGCATCCGGCAGGCATCGGCGGTGTTCGTCGACGACGGCGGTGTGGCCGGGCTCCCTCAATCCTACTCGGGCGTGTCGGTCCAGGCGCGCAAACGAGGCATGCGCCGATCGACGGCGACCGCCATCACGTTCGTGGCGGGCGGCATTACCGTCGCTGGTCTGCTTGGCATCGTGGCGATCGGATCGCTTCCGCCTCCGGCGGCGACGGCAGCGCCTGTCGCCAGCTCCGCGCCTCCGGTCGCTCCTGTGGCCCAAGCCGCGACGGTCACCGTGATCCCCACGCCTGGTGACGCGCTCGTGGAGGTCAACGGCGTGGTGCTCGGGCCAGGCCGTCGCAGCTTCTCCCGACCCAACCCGGGCGAGATGCACAAGGTGGTGGTGCGGGCCCAGGGCTATGAGCCTGCCACGATCACCATCGACCACCAGTCACCAAACACGGAATGGACCGTCGAGCTCAAGAAGCTGCCGCCAGCGGACGCTTCAGCATCCGCAGCGTCCGCCACGGCGACGCCGCCCGCACCTCGGCCGCCAACTCCTTCCACTGCGGAGAACAAGACGCCGCGCCCCACCCCGCTCGGCACGCCACCGGCGACGACACCTGGCAAGGGCGGACGTCCCGGCAAGCCTGCTGCGGTCCCGCAGAACCCGTTCTGACGAGTTCCTGTGATGAATCAGCTTCGACGTTTTCTCTTCTCCCTGGTGCTGTTGCTTGTGTGCGTGGCTCCCAGCGTGCATGCCGACCACGCTGCGGACGCACGCCAACGGTACAACGAAGGACGCGCTGCGATGGAGGCGGGCAGGTATCGCGAAGCGGCGCTGGCGTTCGAAGCGGCCCTGCGGCTCAGACAGCATGGCGCAGCGGCCTATGCCGCAGCGACCGCGTGGGACAAGGCCGAGCACCTGGCACGGGCCGCCGACCACTACGCGCGAGCGCTCGAGTTGCCCGGCCTCAACAAGAAGGACACCGCGGAAGCCCGGAACAGGCTCGAATCGCTCGAGAAATCCCTCGGTATCGCGGACATCAAGGGCCCCGAAGACGTGACCGTGCAGTTCGAGGGATCCACCGAGGCGCATCCTCCCGTGCGCCTGCACGCGCTGCCCGGCATCCAGACCCTGCTCGTCGCACGCAGCGGCCAGGTCGAACGACGCGATGTGATGATCAAGCTGGGCGAAGTCGTGGAAGTCGACGTGACCGAGCGGGTCGAGGAGCCTGCGCCTCCTGCCTCCGCGAGCGCGCCGCCGCCTCCGCCGCCTGCCCCGTCCACAAGCACCCCGGTTGCTCCGGTCGAAACCACGACGAGCAACGGGCGCACGCGCAGGATCATCGGGTACGCCGCCATGGGCGCGGGCGTCGTGTCCGCCAGTGTCGCCGCCGAGCTCGGTTTCAAGACCCTGTCGGCTCGCGACGACTTCAACGCCAACCCAACGCGCGCCAATTACGACAGAGCCACGAGCGCGAGAACCTGGACCAACATCGCGTGGGCCGGCGCGATCGTGCTCGGCGGCGCGGGCGCCGTGCTCGTGTTCTACCCCTGGGACAAGCCCGGTGCGAACCAGCCGGCAGCCGAGGTCACCGTCTCCGCCGTGCCGGGCGGTGTCGTCATGCAGGGAGCTTTCTGATGATCGCGCTGCATCGACGCTACGCCTTCGTGTCGCTGACCGCGGCGTCGGCCAGCATGATCCTTGCCGCCTCCTGCTTCGTGTCCATCGACGAGTCCAAGATCGTCGATGACCAGCCACCCACGCAAGACGCGGCTGCACAGGACGCCGACGCGTCCATGGGCCCCGATGCCGATGCCGCGGTCGATCACGCGGTGGACGCCGGTCCCGAAGCGGACTCAACGGTCGATGGACCGGCCGACGGCGCCGACGCCACGGAAGCGTCATGGCCCGACGTCGCAACCGAAGGGGGCGACCTCGACGCGTCGGATGCCGAGCCGGACGACGCCGATTGGGTGGACGCGCCGCTGGTTGAGTGCCACACCGATTTCGACTGCCCGCCCGTCGGTTGCACCGCCCGGACCTGCGACAACAACGTGTGCAAGAGCGCAGGGCTGATCCACGAGGACGTCGCGACATTCGAGCTCCCGGCGCCGCTGGCGTGCAGCCAGGGATACAACCGCGGCTGCGTGGTGGCCGCCCGAAACTACCTCGTCGCCCTCACCGCCAGCGGATTCGTCGCCTTCAATATCCTCAATCCGCTGGCCGTCCGCCAGGAATCGATCCCCGACATCGGCCTTTCCGCCTACTCGTACCTGGTTCGCAGCGGCGAACGCGTCTGGGCCGTGCAGCCCAGCGGCAACACCACACCCGTCGCATGGCTCGACATCCCGCTCGACGGTGTCAGCCCGTTCTCCGCGCCGGCCGAGGCCGACCTGCTCATCAACGGCATCTCTGCCCGCTTCGCCGCTCCCAACGATGCCCTCCTGCTGTACCTCGTCGACAGCGTCCCCACCGGCTTCTTCGCCCGCTACATCCCGGGCAGCCCCACGACCCTCGCGACGTTCCCTGCCAACGGCGCAGGCGAGCACGATGTGGTCGGAACCTCCGGCACGCGCGCCCTGCTGCACGCACGCATCGAGATCGCCGGAAGCCCCTCCACGTACCAGCACCGCTTCAGCCTGCAGACCGACATCACGTCGTCGTCGTCCGCGAACAGCGGGCCCTACGATGAGACCACGCTCAACAACTTCAGCCCTACGTATGGCTTCTTCAACCAGAGCCGCAAGGGCGCGATCGCTTGGATCATCGCACGCCACGATGGAAACGGCTGGAGCGAGGTGCGCGCCTACTGGCTCCTGACCGATACGTCGCAGCAGATCGCATCAAGCTACTACACCATCGAGACGTTCACCACGCAGCCGCCGTCCACCCCGGAAGGACCGCTCGCCTTCATCAACGACAACACCATCGCCGCGGCGGTCATCTCCGGAGGCGCATCACCATCGCCCTCCCTCGACGTCGTGCAGAAAGCAGGCAGCGACGCGCCCAAGCTTCTCAAGCGTATCCCGATCTCCGCACTGTCCCCGGGCGCCCTCAGCGTCGCCGGCGACAACGGATACGCATACGTCGTCACAGGCACCACCGTCCGCATCTTCGCCCCGGCCTGCACGCCCTGACAGCACCCGGTGAAAGGAGCAGCGTATGGCAGATCCTAATCCATTCCTCCGACCATGGGCCCCGGTCCTGCTCGTGCTGCTGGTGATGCTCGTCTACATCCGCACGCTCGACGCTCCCTTCGTCTGGGATGACCGGTACCTTGTCCTCGAATCGCCCGCCGTCACGACGATCCAGCCGCTGGCCGGCTACTTCCGGCGCCCGTTCTGGAGCGACGTGGCCGCTGGCGACTTGCGCGTCTACTATCGGCCCCTGACGGTTCTCAGCTTGGCGCTCGACTACCGGGTGCATGGCCCCAACCCGACCGGCTTTCACCTGACGAACCTGCTGCTCCACACGGTCAACGCGCTGCTGCTGTACCTGCTGTTGCGCCGCTACCGTGTCACCCCTGGCGTGGCGCTCGCGCTCGGGCTCGCGTGGGGCTGGCTTCCACGGCTCACCGAAGCGGTCGCCTGGGTCGCCGGGCGAACCGATGTGCTCGCGACCACGTTCGTGATGATCGCCTTGATGGTCCATCGGCCTGGTCACCGAGCGCGGCTGGTCCTGGCTTCCGCCATCGTTTTTCTTGGCATGCTCTGCAAGGAGGTCGGGCTCGCTGGCGCGCTCACCTTGGCTGCCCTCGAGGCGCTTGCCCATCGGTCCGGCAGACCGCTGGCTGCACGCCTGGCGCACGCCAGCCTGCCCCTCGTCGCGGCTGCCGCCTATCTCCTGCTGCGTCACATCGCTCTGCCGGCTGCGCCTCCGGTTACCAGCGTCTCGGAGCTCACGGCGACCGATCGCGCCCTGCTGGTTCCCAGCGCGCTCGGCACGATCGCAAGGATGCTGGCGGTTCCCTGGTGGCCGGAGTTGCAGATCGGCTCCGTGCGCGATCCCGGGCGCTTCGCCGCGGCCTGCGGAGCTGCCATCCTCGTCGCGGCCGCGCTGCTGGCCTGGCGCTTCAAGCACCTGTGGATCGTGGCACGAAACAACGTGCAACCGCTCGTCGTGACAGGATCCACGCTGGCTGTCGCGAGCGTCGGGCTCGTGCTTCACGTCATTCCCCTTTCCCTCAATGTGGTTTCCGCGGATCGCTTCCTGTACGTGCCGTCGTTGGGGCTGGCGGTGATGTTTGCGCCGGCTGTCCAGACATGGGCGCGACGATCCCCTGCCCGCCTGCTCCCCTTCGCGGGCGTTGCGCTCTCGTTCGCCGTAGCGACCTGCGTTCGCGTTGGCGACTGGTGCGACGAGGCGAGGCTCTGGAGCAAGACCTTCCACCAGACGCCGAGAGACAACCCGCTGCCAGCCAACGAGCTCGGCAACCTGTACTTCCGCGCGGGCCTGTTCCGGCACGCCATCGCGTTGTATCGCGAGGCGGAGAAGACTGGCCCGACCGGCATCGCGGCCGCCAACATCGCCAGCGCGCTCGCCCAGTCGGGCGCTTATGACACCGCGGGATCCATCGCGCGCGAGCAGTGCGCGCGATACACGTTCGGTCCCAAGGCGTGCCTCGACGCCGGCCTCATCGAGCTGCATCAACTTCACCTCGACGCAAGCCGCAGCCTCATCGAAGAAGCAATCGCGCGCGCCGGCGACTACGAAGCGGCCCGCGCCGCCCTTGCACTCATCCCGCGCGTGCAGCAGGCGATGCAGACCGCAGGCTACGCTGCCCAGGACCCGGTCGCCCGCTTCCGTGTGGCGATGCTCGCAGGACGACGGCCGGAGGCACTCGCGCTTGCCGAAGCCATCCTCGCAACCCGCGCTAGCCCGCCCGAAGCCCGTCGCGAGGCCGCCGAGTACTGCGTCAGGTTCGCTCCACCCACCGAGTTGCCTCGGCTCATCGGGTCCCAGGGACCCGCTGCCGATGTCGTCGACAGCGCGATGATCGAAGCCGCCTCCCTGCGCGTTCGCACGGCCGAGCACCTGCTAGCCGTCTGGCCGTCGCTCAGCGTCTCGCTCGAATGAGCGCGTGTCCCACGCTGACTCACCAAGAGGGGCGCCAACACCTCGTTTTCCACGTCCAGACTCGCGCGAGCCCACGCCCGAGACGCTCGCCCTTCCATGCGCGCAACCACGCGGATGTGGGGAGCTCGCCCATTTCGCCGGTGCGGTTGAGTAGGACCGTCGCGGACGCCAGGCGCTATGCCTTGGCAGCCGCCCTCTTGCACTGCTAAGCCACGATGACGGTATCCCGCCTGAGCGGAACATGGATGTGGCGACAACCAGTTCGAAGAGCTTGGAAGGAGAGCCAGTCGCAAGAGCGCCCAACTTCACAGCGGAGTGCCCGACACGGGCTGGGTCACAGTAGCAGGATGGGTCAGAACCTGGCGAGCTACCATGCCGCGTTGCTCGCCATCTTTCAGATGTCGCCGTCCTGGAAGTGGTCACCGAGGTTTGCGTCTTGTAGCCAGCGCCTTACGTAGTACTTGGTAAGCACGTGCGCCACGAATTCTTCAGCAAGCTCGCGGTTGTCGATGAAGTACACAGGGATCCCCCAGCGTTCCTGGATCGCGAGATAGCTACCGATCACCGCATTGGGGTGAGCGCGCGACTCCGTGAATCCTTCATAGCTGGAACGCATGGCCGCGTACGACGCTTCGATGACAATCGCCTTCCGCTCGTAACCGGCCATCCGCGCACACCGTTCAAGGAATTGGGCGCGCTGGGGCGGCATCACCGAATTGACCGCGTCTGCGGCGGCCTTCCGCTCGATCGTCACCGCCTGTTCCAGCCCTTGTACGGTGTAGTCGCCATCCTTGAGCCGACGCCGCTCGATGCCCGCAATCCACTTCGAGAAGCGCTCGAACGTATAGCCAGCTCGGAGCTCGGCAGAGTCGATCACCAGCACGGGCTTTGGAATCTTTACCAGATGCCCGTCACGCTTGGCGCGGACGATGCTCCTCGGAGGCGGAATGTCGCGCCAGCTCTGGTGAGGACAAGTTTCGTCCCACACTTCCAGCGCGTCATCTTCCATTGGGCTCGTCTGGGGGGGTTCCTCACGTCGAGGATCGCGTTTGGAATTCATGCTGACCTAACCTTGCGCTCGCGGGACTGTATGCGCGCGGTCGTCGGAGACAACTCGGCTATACGCCCGTGACGCATCTTCGTTGTCGCGGTCCTTCGCGCAGTCGAGGTCTTGGTCCTCTGCCTCTTCATCGTCACCCGTCTCCCGCGCGACTTCGGTACCGATCTTGAGCCCATGGTCCAGGAACGATACCGCGCCTCGTTCTCGCCGCAGCGAGTGGAGGAAGCCGAACACGACGCTGTTACGGTTGATTGGTTGTTCTTCGTCCATGAGAACGTCGACCTGGGCGGATGCCTCCCGCGCATCGAGCGCGTAGTGCGTGGTATCGCAAGCCTATGTGCCCCATGAGCCGCAACGTCGCAAACCTCTAGGGCGTCGAGCCTACGCCCTGCGAGCCAGCTTTCCAAGCGCGTTCGCACCAGGCCGATCCGCGGGCACAGCTCGGCGTCGCGTCACGCGCCGTCGCGCGCACGCCGCTCCCCCATCACGCTGACGTCATCGTCGGGCCAGTCGTCAGGCGCGGGAGGGTCCACACAGGGACCCGGGCTCCAAGCGAGCATGGCACCGCGGGCGATCGAGCAGGTCTTCATCGAAGCAGCACCGCAGCAACGCGGTCCACGGCACGTAGGATACGCTCGAAGCGTTTTCGACCATCTCCAACGTTCTGGCAGGCGTCGAGCGCGTCGTCGACTGCCGGCTCCTCGTTCGGCGCCCCGCACCGTACGTTCGGCACTCCATTCAAGGTCATCGCGTCGCATGGGACGGCCGCCAGCGAGAAGTGTCCGGTCGCCGGCCTTCGCTCGGCCTGCGACATCGCTCCAGAAAGCCCGCGGAATCCTCGCTCGCGGCGCTGCAAGGGCGTTCTGCTCGGAGTGCGGAGCGCGGGGGATCTCGCGGGAGTCTAACGGGCCGGCTCACGCTGGCCATCAGCCAAGGCTATCGAGCAGCGCGATGGCCTCCCGGTACTCGGCAACCCGGGCGTAGTCCTTCGGGCCAGGGTTTGGAATGCGGGACAGGTTGCAGTTGTCCTCGAGGTCGACCCGCTTTACTCGCCGGCCGATGGGATCGGCGGCGGCCCTCTTGACCAAATTCAGGTAGCGCGCGCTTTTCTCCTCGGGCAAGGCTCCATCGGGATCCTCCTCTTCCGGCAACTTCGTCACGGCGCGTAGGGCCGAAATCACCCGTGGGCTGAACCCCTCACGCTCGAGACGAGCCAGGCTCCAGTCCGGACCTCCATTTTCGACGACATCGTGCAGCACCGCGGCGATCCGCTCCTCTTCCCTTTCGAGGGCCAGCATCACTCGCAGCGGGTGCAGGATGTAGGGCGCGCCCGCCTTGTCCACCTGCCCGTGATCGGCCTCAACGGCGATGGTGATGGCGCGAGTCAGGGGCGAAATGGTTCGTCTCCTTTGCGGTCATATTCGTAGATGGAGCGGGTACCCGAGCATCGGACATGTCGCGCATGAGACAAGAATCATTCGAAAATGAAGTGCATCACAGACAGTATCGGCAGCATGCGCGTAGATGCCACGATGGCCGTCTGGCCGTCGCTCCGCGTGTCGCTCCCATGATCGCGTGTCCCACGCTGGCTCACCAGAAAGGCCACCAACGCCTCGTTTTCGACGTCGGCGCCTCGTCCGCACGCGGCATCGAATCCGGAATCCGACGCCACGATCGCGTGACCTGAGCCATGTCTTCCCAAAGGTCGTTCGACGGCGCGTACCGTGGTCCTCCGGCCGCGATGCGGAACACCGCGCCATCCGTGTCGGTGAACCAGCATTGCATCGCGTGCCCGGCGCCACCCGCGCCTTCGAAGCGGACATACTCGATGATCTCCGCCCGGGTCGCGGTCGCGCTCGTCGACATGATCCTGGACTCCACCACCTTTGCGCCGTCCCCGGCTCCACACCGCACCGTTTCTTGCGACACAATCTCGCGCAGGCGGGCAGCGTGGTCTGTCTTCACGGAGACGTCCTCCACACGCCAGACGCACACGGTCCGCGGGCGCTCGTCCGCCGCCAGCACCACACGCGACAGCACAGCCATCGTGGGAGGCACCGGGAGCCTGCCGCGCGGAACCCGGAGAAAGCGCGCAGGCGCGGAGATGATGCTCGACGCCTCCTCCAGCGTGACATGCTCCACCCAGGCGTCCGTGTCCGGCGTCACGACCTCCAACGCCCCGCCCGCGGGCGATACCAGCCAGTCGAGCGCCGCTCGCACCCTGGACAGCGGGTGATCCGGATACTCCTTGTCCCACTGCGCATCATCGGCGATCGCCTGCGGACCGCGCCCTTGCGGCCGCACGCTGCCCTTCTCTGCGCGATGGCGCGCAAGCACCCTTCGCTCCCGCTCGCCTGCCTCGTCCGCGCTCGCCACCGCCGAAATCGATACCGTGCCCTCCGCCGTCGGCACAATCACACGGCCCTCGACCACCTCACCGTCGGGCTGGTGACGCGTACGATGCACGACCCGAAGCAATCGCCCGCCGCGCAGTTGCGTCTGCGCTTCGACCAGCGGGCTCCACTCCGCGTCCGATGTCTTCGGCTTCGACGCCTTTTCCGTCGGCTCGAAGACCGCCTCGAACATCCCGCGCGCGTGCCGCTCCACGTCGAATCGGAGAAGCTGCAAGCTCTCCGGTCCCGGGTCCGTGCGCCATGGGCTCCGCACGACACTCCAGAGCACCGCACGCTCCACGTCTTGAAAGCACGCCTCGTCGTCGTGGTCGTGTACGACGACAGCCGTTGCTGGAACCACGAAGCGAACACCGCACGTGCCCGATCCAATCAGAGGGAGAAGACCCACGACGAGCAATGTAGTTGCCTCGCGGCAAATGCTGAAGAGGTTTCGTGACGACCAAGCGCCCATCGCACGATCTCCAAGCTTGTCGCGATCACTAGCGAAGCAGCGCGCAAGCAGGGAGGAACATTGCGATGCGCTTCCGCATCCGACCGTGGATTCGTGTTGCGCGAACGGGTCGTCGATGCCCGGCAAGACGTCGCGGCGCTCGCAACGCCGTCACCGGTACAGGCTCTTCCACCGCTCCCAGACCAGCTTCTCATGCCCGTCGCGACCGATGAGCCCGGTCGTATCGCCACCAGGCTGATCGTGCAGCCAGTCCCAACCGAGCAGCTCGAGCTTCAGGCCCTGGCCAGTCGTCAGGCGCCCCACCACCGCGTCGAGAACATCCACCTGCCCTTGCTCACCCCCGTAGAAGGCGTCGGTGGGCCAGCCTAGCTCGGTGACGGCGACTCGGTTCTTTCCGAGAGGAGCGACCGCTGCGGCGAGGTAGTCGTCGGGGATGTCGCTCGCGTGGCGGAAGGTCCGCGGTCCGGTGCGCACCGAGAAGCTGTAGAGCGTGAAGGCGACCAGGTCGAGCCGCGCGGGATCGAAACGCGAAAGCACGGACATGTCCGCTTCGCGAAGCTCGCTCACGATCTCCCGCGAGAAGACCACGAAAACCTGTGTCTCGGGACAGAGCGCTTTGACGGCGTCGTAGGTCTCATCGTAAAGCGAGACGAAGTAGCGGAAGGCGTTCGGGTCACCGTCGTGGTCGCCGACGGCCTCGTACCAGCGGTTGATCTCGTTGCCGAGGGAGAGATAGCGCGGCCTGGCTGCGCGCACGACGTCGAGCACGGCGGCTTTGTAGGCATCGCGCCAGGCGGGGGTGGACAGCGTGCAACCTTCGAGGCCGGGCGGGCACGCGGGCTGGCCCCACGTCTGGACCGGGGCGACATGGAGCAGCGGGAACATACCGTTGCCGCGGATGAGCGTGTCCACGTTGAGCTTGCCCCAACTGCCGGCAAGGTCGCCGGCGAGCTCCCAGAAGGCGGAAGGCCTGCCCCACTCGGGCACCCAATCGCCATGGGCGGCAAGCTGGGCATGGGAGGCAGCCAGATCCTGACCGTCGGCGGGCGTGGGGAGCGCGCCCATGAAGTAACCGCGCGCCGGCGGGGCCGGGTCATCGATGGGCGTCAGCGTCTGCGCATCCGACAACCCGGCGCCCGCGTCCGAGCCTGCGTCCGTGCCAGGACCGGCAGCGGCGACCGACTCCGGCGAGCATGCGGGAACGAAGGCAAGCATGATGGCGGAGCAGAGGACTCGACGGATCACGATCAGCCTCCCGAGTAGACCAAGGTTACGCTAGCAGCGGGCTTAGGATTCGCCAACACCGCGACACGGGCCAGTTGCGCTCGATGCTTTGCTTGGAGGGACGCACGCCCTGGTCAGGGAGGATCTGCGAAGCCCATGCGTCGAACGTGTGCGATTCGGATGCACGCGGGCGCTGCTCACACGGTATGGGACGCCGACGGCGGGGATCGGTGCTACCTGCGTTGCCCCGGCTCGCTGATTCTCCCGAGCATGCGGAGCATGCCGTCGAGGATGGTGAAAGGGTGAGGTGGGCAGCCTGGCACGAACAGGTCGACGGGCACGGACCCGATGGCACCGTCGCGGACCTCGGCGTTCCCCGCGAACGGGCCGCCGGAGATCGCGCAGGCGCCGACGGCGATGACGATCTTGGGTTCCGGTGTGGCGTCCCACGTTTTCCTGAGTGCAAGGGCCATGTTCTCCGTCACGGGGCCTGTCACCACGATCCCGTCGGCGTGACGAGGCGAGGCGACGAACTCGATACCGAACCTGCCGATGTCCCAGGCGATGGTACCCAGCACGTTCAGGTCCGCTTCGCACGCCGCGCAGCCGCCGGCGCTGACCTGCCGCAGTCGAAGCGACCTGCCGAAGATGCGCTGCGCGGCATGGTTCAACGCGGACGCGATCCGGCTCGCGTCTTCGGACCGGATCCAGATGTCGTCGCGCCGGGCTGCAGCCATGCGGTGCTCGCGCGTGAGCTGGATGCTGCCCTGCGGGCAGGCCTCCGCGCAGGCCCCGCAGAACAGGCACTTGCCCAGGTCGATCGCCGCTGTGCCCTTGCCTGCTTCCACCGCCGCCGTCGGACAAGCGCGCAAGCATGCCGAGCACCCCTCCGGGCACGGGTCGGACGAAATCCGCGGTTTGCCCCGGAACCGTTCGGGGAGCGTAGGCGGCACATCCGGGTAGGATGAGGTTCTGAATCCCTGACCGACGCGGGCAACGATTTCTTTCAACACTTCGTCTCTCCAACTATGCAAGGAGCCCGAAGGCCGGATTCCACCTCACAGATCGTGGCCGCAATACGATAGGTTGAAGCTCTTGTTGCAGAGCGGAAACTCCGAGATCGGGTTGTTTCGCAAAGCCATGGCGAGGCCGATCCAATTGTGGAACGACGGGTCGACGATCTTGTAGTGGTCGATGCGCCCATCGAAGCCGGTGGTCGCGATGTGGCAGATTGCGCCGCGCCAGCCTTCCACCAGAGCGACCGCGATACGACGTGGACCGATGGGGCGGAGCTCCGCGCGCACGTGGCCGGCCGGCAGCCGCGCCAGCGTCGTGCCGACCAGGTCCGCCGAGCGTTGGATCTCGAGCCACCTGACATACGCGCGCGCCAGCACATCGCCCGTGTCCCAGGTGGACACAGGCACCTGCGAGAAGAAGTAGTGTCCGAGCGGGAAGTCCGCCCGCACATCGTGCTCGACTCCACATGCTCGCGCGCTCGGGCCCACGAGTCCCAGCTCCAGGGCGAGGTCTCGCGACACCGTTCCCATCCCTTCGAAGCGGGCCATCACCGAGGGGCTGTCCCACAGCAACCCCACCGCCTGCGCGATGTCCTTCATCGCCACCGCGAGCCGGCTCTTCAGATCCCGCGCCAGATCGTCTTCGACGTCGAAACGCACGCCTGCTGGCCGCACGAGCCCCCGACCGAACCGGCTGCCGCACAGCGAGGCTGTCATGTTCAGCAGGGAGCGTAGCCAACTAGGCCGTGTTGGGTCGCCACCGAGGCTTGCCCGGAGCGTCGAGCGCGACGCTGACTGGCGCGGCCAGAAGCCAGCACGCCGTGGTAACGCCAGAGCGGGAAACGAGGCGGCGCAACGATGGCGGCGAGGCGGGCCATCAGCTCCATGGGCTGCATCACGCGATGCGTGCGGCCTCCAATGGTCTTGCGACGATTCAAACGCACGCTGGTGTCCGGAAACAGCTCCTGCTGCGAGCATCCGCGCGGGTCGAGCCGCTCGAAACGGCTGCGGCCGTGGCCCACGCCGCCAGAAACGTCGACGGCGTCGTGGAGCGTCGGCGCCTCGTCGGAATCGTGCGACGGGTCGCCAAGCAGGCCGCGCGCCGCAGCATTCTGTTGATGCGCACGCCGACCACCGCGGCGAGGCGCTGGATATCCTCGCTCGTCGGTGGCGCCGTGAAGTGGAAGCGCGGCTGCGCGCTGTTCCGATCGAGGGCGAAAACGCCGTCTACCCAGACGTCATGCACATGACGATGAGCGTTGAGACTTCCACCGAAACACCGTTGGAAGCTTAGCACGCCGGTCCTGGCCGACTCGATGCCCGCTGCGCGCGCACGCTCGATGTAGACGACGCGAGCGAAGAGCTTGACGACGGCGCCCAAGAGCCTGGCGTTGGCGGCCAACAGACGGCGAGCCCGCTGACGAGAAGGCCCAGAAGGGCGATGGAAACACGGCGCATGGGCGTCTGCTTTGCCGCTTGTTGAAGCAAGAACGGTTCCAGCACGGCGCGGCGTCAGGGAACATCCTTCTTACGCGCCACGATAATGGAACCGAACTTCACGGCCGGGACGTAGTGAGCGCGCAAAAAAGCATCCAATTCCAAGACGCCGCTCGACCGGGCGGAGGCATTGGGCTCGCGCTGGTTGTCGTAGTCGGTCTCGACAACAACATACGGGACGTTCTTTGCGGAAAGCTCCCGGATCATGTCCTGCTGCACAGCGGCCGTGGTTTGCAGTCCGGGGTCGAAGTTCGCCCATTTCGTGGCCGGCAGGCGGTCGGCCAGGAAATAGAACAGCATGTCGTTGATGAAGATCTTGTCGTGGCGGCCGGTGCCGACAAACAGGAGCGCGTCGGGTCCGGTATGCCGCCGGATCCAGTCGATGGCGGCAATGTGGTTGGCGTCGAGCAGGAAAGAGCCGAGGCGCGGCGGCTGGTCGGCGCGGGAGGGGCCGTCCAGACGCAGGGAGAGGGAGGCGGGCCGAGCCGCGACGAACAGGCCGATCCAGACCAGAGCCACCGTGAACCGGCCCAGGGACAGGCTTGTCTGGATCCTGTCCCAGACAAAGGCGAAAAGGATGGCGGACACGATGGCGGCCGGGGCCATGTGGATGAGGCTTACCCGCACGGAGCCCTTGGCGAAAAGCTCGCCGGACAGAAGCACAAGGAGCCAGAGCGTAAAGACGGCGGCTGGCGTCCCGGTTGCCGCTGCGGCGTCCCCGGATCGCCTGGAGACGCGCCAGAGCAGCGGCACGGCGAGGCACCAGACGGCCACGGGAAAATAGACCCAGATGTCGTCCGAATTGCGGGCCAGGGCGGCCAGTCCCGGGAAGGGCAGGCCGCGCATGGCGACATGGTTGGCGGACGGGTACCGCCACAGGTCGTGATACCATCCGGGCACCGCGCCGCCGAGGCCGTAGACGAGCGTCAAGGGGGCGAGCACGGCCAAGGCCCCGAGCACCCAGGCGGTCAGGGTGGCCGCGGCGGTCCGGGGCTTTTGACGCCACAGGAAAAGGACCAGGACCAGGGAGGCCAGCCCAAAGGAAATCAGGCCGAAATCGTAGCGGAAAAGCGTGGCCGCGCCGAAAGCCAGGCCGGCCGCGAAGGGCGCGCCGCGACCGGTTTTGCCCGCAAAGACGGGCACGCAGCACCACACCCCGACAAGCAGGCAAAGAAGGGCCGGGAACGCCGCCGCGCCGTAGAAGGCCGGACAGGCGCAGCACCCAAAGCGCCAGCCCGTAGGCGACATGGGAGGCCAGGCCAAAACCGAGCCGGCAGCACAGGCCGAAGCAGGTCACGGCGATCAGGGCGCGCACCGCCGTGTCGGCCAGACGCTCCACCAGGACGGAGGTGGAAAACGCCTTGAAGACCCGTACCGACCGGATGGCTTTTCGAGAGCGTAGCCAACGCATCCCTATCTGCCCTCCGTACCGTCTCCGTTCATGAACCTCCACGCCGTCGATCCTGCCCCGATTCACAGCCCTTCGCCAACCGTTTTCGCCCCGCCCGCCGAGCCGCGGGCACACCTCGGCCCCGCGTGACGCGCAGGCGCGCGCACGTCCATCCCCCGTTACGGCCTCGACCTCGTCCGGTTAGCAGTCGGGCGCGGCAGGGTCCAGCCCGTCCCAGTCGTTCGACCGCGCGCGTGCGTCGGGCTCGGGCTCCGGATCGACCCCCTCGCCCCAGCTCGGCCTCAGACACGTCGCCGCGCCGGCGTCTGCACCGGCAACCATGGCCCGCTGAGCCGCACCACAACCGAACCTCCAACGGTCGCCCGTCCAGCATCCCGGAAGGGATGCATCAACTTCGACCTGAGCCTCGCCGGGCTCAGCCACCCGCTCACCAAGCCACCGGGTGACGCCACATCATCACCCAGCGTGCGTCCCCGTCTATTTGCGCGACACTCGCACCAGAACCCGCACCGGCTCCCGAACGTAGCCGTCGCCGAAGTTACGCGCTCGCTCGATGAAGCTCGGCGTGATCTCGAACCCCCGCGCCACCAGCAGCAGCCCGGTGCGCGTCTTCAGATCCTCGGCCAGTACCATGCCCACGCTCAGCCCGCGCAGGGAAACCTCCCGTAGCTCCTGTCGTACCGCGCCCACACCCTTGCAGGTGAACAGAGCCTCGAGCACCTGCGGCAGATAGGCGCCGGTGCGACCGCGAAGCGTGTCGAGCGCTTCCTGCAGGGCAACACCCCGGCTCTCGATCTCGTCGAAGTCCAACGCAAGCTTCAATGCGTTGGCCGCCATCGCACGCGCCTCGGACGCTCCGCCGGACACGCGACGGCCAGCCTGGAGGGCAAGGATCTCGCGGACAGGCTCAAGCCGTGGAATGTTCGCGAGCAAACGCTCGGTGACGTCGGGCAAGCGCTCGACCATGGCCCTTTCCTCGCGCGTCAACGCCTCGCCCGCAAAGTACTTGCGCGCGGTGTCGTCCGGCAGGGTGACACTGCCGAGCTGCGAGAGCATGGCGGCGACTTCGAGCTGCCAGCGGTCGGGCAACCCAAGGGCTTCGGCCAGCTCACGCACGAGCTGCCGCGCGCGCCCCGCACGACCGAACGCCACCGGGTTGGTGATCGACAGGATGTCGACCAGCGTCTTGATGCTGCCGTGCAGGGTCTCCTCGAGCAGGACGCGCTCGGCGGTGATCAACCTGTACTGCTCCTCCGCCGCGTCGAAGGCCATCCGGAGCTGGTCCGGCGGGCATGGCTTGATGAGGAACCGAAAGATCTGGCCGTGATTCACGGCGGCGATGGCCGCGTTCATGTCGGCATGGCCGGTGAGCAGCATGCGCACCGTGTCGGGCGCGGCCTCGCGCACCTTGCCCAGAAACGACGCACCGTCCATCCCCGGCATCCGCATGTCGGACAACACGACCGCAAAGGGGCCAGCCGAGGCCACCAGCTCCAGCCCCTGCACACCGCTGGTCGCGGACACGACCTCGAATTTCTGGTGCAAGTGAAGCGCCAAGCCTTGCAGCACCTGCGGCTCGTCGTCAACACACAACACTTTCGTCTTCTTCACGCTCAGCTCCTGCGCTCCGCTCACCCGGGCGTCCCGGCCCCTCCTGCAAGACGATCGGCTCGAACACGCCAACCCTCGAGGCCGCCTTCCAGCCCGAGCGCGTCAGCATAGCGCGGGTCGACCGCCGGCGGAGCGATCGCATCCGCGCCATGCGACGCCGCAACTTCCGCTGCAAGCGCATCGGCCAGATGCACAGCGGAGAGCACGTTGCGACCAGGCGGGGCCACCCGCAACGGGGTGTGGTGGTTGGCAACCGCCTCGACAATCGGATAGGGCAGGCCCCAAAGGGCTAACAGATAGCCGCCAACCTCGGCGTGGCACACGCCCCACAGGCGATGCTCCGCCTCGTGCAGCGGGATGCCCTCCCGCACCGCCTCTTGCCGCGCCGCTGCCGCACGATCGGGAGCCTCCGTAAGCAACAGCAGCTCACCGACATCATGGAGCAACCCGGCCACGAACGCCTCCTCGCGGCTCGCCCGGTCCGTCAACATCGCCGAAGCCAGGGTCCCGGTCACCATCCCGTGCCGCTGCATGGCGTCGAGCACGGCCGCGCCCACGGTCGTCTTGCCGCGATCGCCGAACGCTTCCGTGGCGAGCACGAGGTGCTTGATGGTGTCGAAGCCTAGGTACGTCACCGCCTCCTCGATCGAGCTAATCTTCCGCGACAAGCGGAAAAATGACGAGTTGGCGATCTGCAAGAGCTTCGCCCCCAGGGCGATGTCCTGACGCACCAGGGCTCCGACATCGGCGGCCGTGACGTCTTCTTTCGCCAGGGCGGCCACGAGTTGAGCGTAGATCCGCGGCGCCGGCGGCAGATGATCGACCCCCCCCACGACACGCTCGACAACGGGGTCCGTGATGATCGCCTGGAGGTTGCAAGCACGCTCGACCGTCGCCTCGATGACGCCCGCCTCACAGGGCTTCGTCAGGAACTGATGGGCAACCGGGACCGCACGAAGGGCGGTCGCCAGCTCCGCATGACCGGAGAGCACGATGCGCACCATGCCCGGATACGCCTGCTTGACCGCCGCGAGCAGCGCCGCCCCATCCATGCCCGGCATGCGCATGTCCGTCACGATGACGTCCATCGGCTGCGTGGCAAGCAGCGCAAGCGCATCAGCGCCGCTCGAGGCAAAGTGCATGTCCCACTTCTTCCGCTGCCGGTGCAGACGGTTACGCAGCCCCTCGAGCACGTTCGGCTCGTCGTCCACGAACAGGATGCGCGTCTTCATGCCTGCTTCTTTCCCTGCGAGCGCGGACCGCCGTCGATGGGAAGCCGGATGCGGAACGTCGTCCCCTCGCCCACGACGCTGTCGAAGGTGATCGACCCGCCGTGCTTGTCGACCACGACGGACCGCGCGATCGCGAGCCCTTGCCCGCTCCCCCTGCCGACCTCCTTCGTGGTGAAGAACGGATCGAAGACCCGGTCGCGAATGGACTCGGGAATGCCAGACCCCGTGTCCTGGATCTCGATGACCACGTCGTCGCCATCCACCGCGGTGGACACGCGAATGACACCTCGATTGCCGGTGCCGCCGACCACGTCGGAGATGGCGTGGGCGGCGTTGACCAACAGGTTCAGGAAGACCTGGTTGAGCTCCCCGATGTGACACAATACGAGCGGAATCTCGCCGAACGCCGTCTCCACGTCCGCCACGTACTTGTACTCGTTACGGGCGATGGTGAGCGTGCTGGCGAGAGCCTGGTTGATGTCCGCGGGGCTCTTCTCGCTCTGGCCGGGATGCGCGAACTCCTTCATCGCACGCACGATCTTCGAGATCCGATCGATCCCGTCGAAGCTCCGATCGAAACAGCCCGGCACCGCCTCATTGATGTAGGCCAGGTCGACTTCCTCTTCGAGCTCCTCGACCTCTTGCACGAAGTCGTCATGCCCCCCCGCAGCACGCAAACGCTCGACCGCCTCCCGGTACTTCGCGATCAGCCGGCTCTGCGCGTCGAAAGCCTCGCGCAGGAAGTGGACGCTGTCCCCCACGTACTGCGTCGGCGTGTTGATCTCGTGCGCGATGCCCGCGGCGAGCTGCCCTACCGCCTCGAGCTTGCGCGCATGGCCCAGCTCCGTCTCGAGCTGCTTGCGCTCCCTCAGGTCCACGAACGTCTCGAGCAGCGCCCGCTCTCCGTCGAAATCGATCTCGAACACGCTCTTGAGGACGGGGATCTCATGACCATCATGGCGCCGGAGGTTCCGCTCGCTCCGCTCGACCCGCTGGCCCAGGTCGAGCACCGGGCAGCGATCCGGCGACGCGTTGCAAAGCCAGTCGGTACACGGCTGCGCGGACAGCGCTTCCAGCGAGTCGACGCCGGCCAAGTCGAGTGCAGCGGCGTTGGCCCACCGGATCCGGCGGTCCATCCCGATGATGGCAACGCCGACTTCCATCCGATCGAGGATCGTCGTGAGGCGCGCCTCGCTCCTGCGCAGCATGTCATCGGCACGCTTGCGCTCGGTGATGTCGCGGACGACACCGACGGCATGCCACCGGCCGGACAGCCGGGTGGCGGCGAGCGAAAGCTCGACCGGGAACTCCTCGCCGGACTTGCGCAGGGCCACGAGCTCGATCGTCTTGCCCACGACCGGCCCCTGGCCGGTCTCGCGAAACCGTGGAAGCGCTGCCTCATGAGCAGGCCGGATACGGGCCGGAACGATGATGTCGTGCAGACGTTTCCCCATGACGTCCAGCAGCCCAAAGCCGAACATCCTTGTCGCGGCGTCGTTCCACATCGTGACCAGACCGTTGTCATCCATCACGATGATCCCGTCGTGCACCGCCGACGCCACGGTCCTGAGCTGGTCTTCGACGCGCTGCCGCTCACGAAGCTCCTCGTGCGTGCGGATCTGCGAACGCACCCGGAGTCGGATCTCGTCTTTATCGAAGGGCTTCTTGATGTAGTCGACCGCGCCCGCGGCCAGGCCCGCCTCGACATCCTGTCGGCTCTCCCTGCCCGTGACCAGGGCGACCGGGATGTGCTCCGTGCGCGGATCCTGCTTCAGGCTGGCGCAGTAACTCAACCCGTTCATCCCCGGAAGCTCGATGTCCACCAGCATCATGCAAGGGAGCCTCTGCAGCAGCAGAGCATCCGCCTGCACGGTGTCCGCCGCTTCCAGAACCTCGTAGCCGTCGCGGCGCAGGATGTCCGCGATGACACGTCACATCCGCTCTTCGTCGTCGATCACCAGCACCGCATGGCGGTGTGAACGTGGGTAGTCGCTCATGGATCTTGCCCCTTGCCGTCCGCGTGATGCAGGGGTGAGCATGCTTGCCGGACGCGTTGCAACGAAGCGACCGGACGTGTTGCGCGCCGGCGCGTGCGCGGAAGGCCCCTTGCGCAAGGAGCGCTGGACGACGCTGCGGAGGTGCGCGTTGGACCGTGTGCGCTGGCGCCGAAGCCAGCACCGGGGGCACGTCGCACGAGGCACGCTCCGACTTTCATCCTGGGACGCCGCGGCACGGCGCTGCCCGCAGCCCCTTTGAACGGCTTGCGTTTTCCGTCACCCATCGCGCCTGGCGATGCTACGCCGACTCGCCAGCGTGGACAAGGATTGGACGGGCCGACACGGGCCAATCGCGCCGGAGGCCACGAAACACAGAGCAGTCATGGATGGCCGAATCCCACCCGGCCGCGTCGACCGCGTCAGGCGCGCCCTTCGCGAGCGGGCCGTTCGGCCTTGCGGGGCGCGGTCTTGCGTCCGCGATCGACCAGCTCCGTGGCCGTGGCGATCGCGGCATCGGTGATGCGTGCTCCGGAGAGCATCCTCGCGACCTCGCGGATGCGCGCCTTGCCGTCGAGACGCCTGACGATCGCGGTGGCGACATCGGCGCCCTGGCTCTTTTCCACGATGAAGTGCGCGTCGGCGAGCGCTGCGATGGGAGCGAGGTGCGTGATGCAAAGAACCTGGTGGTGCCGTGCGATGTCCGCGAGGGCGTGTCCGATGGTCTCCGCCACCGCGCCGCCAACGCCTGTGTCGACCTCGTCGAAGACATACAGGCCGGCCGGGCCTTGGGCCGCGAGCACACGCTTGATCGCGAGCAGCGCACGCGACAGCTCGCCGCCGGACGCGATCTTGCGCAACGGACGGGGTGCGATGCCCTTGTTGGGCGCGATGAGAAACTCGACGCGGTCGATGCCGTCGGGCGTCAACCGCGCGCCGTCGGCGCAGAGCTCGCCGTGCACGCCTTCGATCGGCGCGACAGACACCTCGACGCGGGCGCCACCCATGGCGAGCCCGGCAAGCTCACGACTCATGGACGCCGCGAGCCCCGCGGCGACCTCGGACCGCGCCGCCGACAAGGCACGCGCATCCGCCGACGCCTTCGCGAGCATCTCGCCGAACTCCGCACGCAGACGTTCGAGATCGTCGTCGACCGACTCGAGCTCGGCAAGCTCGCGGCGCAACCGCTGGGCGGAGGCGAGCACGTCGGCCTCCGTGGGGCCATGAAGACGAAGCAGACGCTCGAGGTGGTACAGACGCTCTTCGACGGCGTCGAGACGTTCCGGGTCGTCGTGCACGCGTTCGGCATAGCGGGCGAGCGCCCGGCCGGCATCGTCGAGGTGAGCCATGGCCGCATCGAGCGACTCGACGACACCTCGAAGCGCATCGTCGATCGCTGCGGCAGCGCGCAGGTCGGTGGCGAGACTGCGAAGGTCGTCGGCAAGGGACGGCTCGCCTTCGGTGAGACGGTCGGCTGCACGTCGAGCCGCACCGCCCAGGCGGGAAGCGGAACGGAGCCGCGACCGTTCGGCACGCAGCTCATCCATTTCGCCGGGCCTGGGTGAGACGGCATCGATCGACGATAGCTGGAAGCGAATGAACTCGTCGCGCTCGGCACGGGATCGCTGACGCGTTTCGAGATCCGCGATGCGCGCGGAAAGCGCGTGCAACCGCTCGACCTGGGCTGCAATCGCACGGCGTCGATCGTCGAGGTTCCCGAATGCGTCGAGGTAGCCGAGATGGGTCGCCGGGTCGGTCAACGAGACACTCTCGTGCTGGGATGCGATGTCGGCCAGAAGCGGAGCGATGGCGGCGAGCTCGGCGAGGGAGCACAGACGTCCGTTGAGGTACGCCCTGGATCGGCCGGACGCCTGCACGATGCGGCGCACGATGAGCTCGTCGGTGACGGGCACGCCGGCCTGGGCGAGGCGGGGAGCGATGTCGGGAGCGTCGGCGAGGTCGAAGCGCGCTTCGACTTCCGCCTGGTCGGCGCCGGGGCGGATCTGGTCCGGGAGCGCCTTGCCGCCGAGCACGAGCTTGAGGGCACCGACGAGCACGGACTTGCCGGCGCCGGTTTCGCCGGTGAGGGTGTTGAAGCCGGGTTCGAGGCGTAGCTCGAGCTGGTCGATCAAGAGCAGCCCGCGCACGTTCAACTCGCTGAGCATCGGGCTGCGGTTGTGGAACGAGGGGGCGGGGTCCGTCAAGGATCGCGAGGCGAAAGTCAAGCGTTCGCTTGACGGACGGCGGGCGTCGGAACTAGGTTGGGAGGCCGCGCGGCTCCATTCCGTCCAAGCGATGGCAAGCCGCCACGAATCAGCAGGATTTCGGACGACACGAGAGAGGGATCAAGATCGCCCATGGCGGCCCGAAAAGCCCGAAAGTCCACGTCGAAGGGGAGCACCGTGCGCAGTCGGTCCACGGCGAAGAAGCCCAGGCGAGCGTTGCCGGCGAAGAAGGCAGCCGCGCGCAAGAAGGCGAAGCCCGCCCAGACGAAGAAAAAGGCGGCACGGCCCACCGGGCGCACCGCAGCCCGCAAGGTCAAGAAGACGACGCTCAGGAAGGCGGCCGGGCGCACGTCCGCGAAGGCCGGCAAGAGCACCGCGCGCAAACCGACCAGGAAGGCGGTTTCCAAGCGGGCGCGCAAGACCGCCGTGAAGAACGCACAGGTGCGCAAGGCGGCGAGCCGCAGGACAGGGCGCAAGGTCGTGACCCGCAAGCAGGCGGTCACCAGAAAGCTCAAGAAAGCAGCCCGACCGGCGACGAGAAAGAGCGTCCGGGGCATCCGGCTCACGACGCAGGCGCGCAAGACGCCGCGCCGCGCGGTGGTGCGCAAGGCCAAGGACACGCGGTCCACGACAGCGCGTCGCAAGGCAGCGAAGAAGCTTCTCGACGCGCGGGCGCGCAAGAAGCTCGCGGCCGCGCGCAAGGCCGCGGCGAAAGCCCGAGCCAAGGAGCTGGCGCGCAAGAGGCTCGAGAAGAAGCTCGCGATCAAGGCAAGGAAAGAAGCGATCGCGGCCAAGAAGCTGGCGCGCAAGCTTGCGGCAAAGGAGGCCAAGGCGCGCGCCATGGAGGCGGTACGAGCGCGCCGAGCCCGGCTCGCGGAAGAGAAGGCCCGCAAAAAGGCAGCGGAAGCCGCGGCGAAGGCTGCCGCCAAGCAAGCTGCCCGGGAAGCGGCTCTCAAGGCGAAGGAAGAAGCCAAGGCGGCCAAGGCACGCGCCAAGCTCGAGCTCGCCGAAGCGCGTCGCGCGGCCGGAACCCATGGCAAGGGCAAGTCTGCCCAGCCAGCGCGCGGATCCGCGCCTCCCGACGGCACCGCGCCAGCTCGTTCACCCATCATGCGCCCGGCCCTTCCGCCCATTCCGATCGAGCCGCCCAAGCCCAGCCTCGAGGAGCGCGCTGCCGCGGTTTCCAAACGCCTCGAGTCCGAAAGCGAAGCCCTCCGCAAGGAATATGAAGAGCGTCTCTTCATGTCCTGGATCCACCACGACTGCGCTCTGGAAGGTGTCGTCTACTCCTTCCACGAGCTGCAAGTCGCCATCAACCCGACCATCGCCGTCGTGCCCGACTCCAGCATGCAGCCGGTCTGCGACGAGATCCGACGCTACAAGCAGGCGATCGAGTTCGTGCTGGATGCCGCCACCAACAAGCGCATGCCGGTGTCCACCGATGTCATCAAGCGCATCTATCTCATCCTGCACCCGGAAGAGGGCGACCTGAAGACGGTCAAGTACCGCAAGGACATCCCCCAGCACCGGCTGTACTTCCACGAATACGCGCCCCCAGACAAGATCGCCTACCTCGTGCGGCAGGTCGTCGAATGGGTCAACGACCCCGAAACCCGTCGCACGCGGACCGCGCTTCGCATCGCTGCGCGCGCGCACTACGACCTCCTGCGCACGTTCCCGTTCGCGACGGACAGCGGCAAGGTCGCCCGCCTTTTCATGAACTTCCTGCTGCTGCGCGCAGGCTACCCCCCCGCCATCATCCACGCGAGCGAGCGTCAGCGATACTACGAAGCCCTCAAGAACTCCCCGCTTGCCGTCGTGCACATGGTGCAAGAAGCCCTGGAAAACTCCATCGCAAGCATCGACAAGTTCCTCGACGAACGAACGACGCGCGTGCGCTCGTTCGTTTCGTGACCGCAAACGGCACTTGACAGGCCCCTCATCTTGGGTCAGGGTTCCGGCCCCTTCCTCCGGGAAGGACCGAGTCGCGCAAGCGTAGCGCGTGCGGCGAGGAAACGGAGTCCGGCCGGTCCGGGCTCGTCCAACCGAACGACAGACACCAGCAAGGATCACCGGTCATGGCAAGGAGCCAGATCACCGGCAAGCGCCGGATGCTCGCGAACAACGTTTCGCATTCCAACATCAAGACCAAGCGCTGGCAGCAGGTCAACGTTCAGCTTCGCCGGTTGTGGGTGCCCGAGCTCAATCGCTTCGTCCGCCTCTACCTCACCACCCGCGACCTGCGCACCGTCGACCGCATCGGCCTCTTGGCTTTCGCCGAGAAGCACGGCTACAAGCTGTAAAGCCCGCCTCCCCAGCGTCCTGATATGTCGGCTGCTCAGCGTTGCACGACCAACGCTCGCACTGGGCCGCCCGCAACACTCGCCCGTACCACCGCACAGGCACCACGCACCCCCGCCGGCTTGCCGTCGACCGCACGGCGAAGCGTCTGCTCGATGGTGATGCCGTCGGCACGCTCGACATCAAGCTCGTCCAGACCAACTTCGACCGCCGCGTCGAAAGCAATCCCAGACCACACGACCCCGGTGTCGTCGGCGAGGAGTGCGATCGGCGCGTGAGGCCCGATGGCTGTACCCGGCGTCACGCGAGGCACACCGCGCATGACCGGAACCGCGGCCCGCGAGGCCGTCACCTCGCGGGTGGGCACGACGACCCCATCCGGGTCATGCACGGCGTGAAGCACGGCGACCACGCCGCGGCCATCGCACGCGCACACGGCGAAGCCGTCGAGCGGCACAGGGGACGGCACGCGCATGGAGCTTGCGACGCGCAGCATGTGTGTCGACCGGTCGGGCGGAGCAACAACCGCGGTGGCGTCCTCCAGGTCCGCGTCGGTGACGCATCCGCCGACGGCGCGTCCGGCCACCTCGACCAGGTCGCGAACGAAGTTGTGGTCGCGCACGGCGAGGTGCCCACCGGCGCCGACACGCTTGAGTAAAGCGGCCCGGCCCTTTGCACCGGCTGCGGCAGCAGCCTTCGCCGCAGGTGCGGCAAGCTCGGTGAGGGACAGGGAGCCGTCGTGCGCGTGCGCGGCATAGAGCGCGGCGAGCGCGGCGGAGACGCTGATGCGGGCCGCGGGCAGGATGTCTTCATCGCGGTGAAACCCGCGCGGACGCGGCGCGCCCTTGCCCGGTTGCAGCAGCGGCCCATCGAAGCCCCGTGCGCCCACGCCCGGCCCGGCGGTCAACAGCGTGGCCGCACCGAGCAACACGCCCGGGACGATCGCCGACGCCATCAGGAACGCCGCAATGCAAGCGTCGACTGCCGTGCCAGACCGTTCCAGCGCGGCATTCGCGGCATCCGCCAATCTGGGGTCGGACACCGCTGCGCCGAACGGATTGCGCGCCATCACTCCTGCTCCTCGTCCTCGGTGCGCAAGGTGCCGCCCACGCTGCGTGCACGAGCGACCGGACGCTGCGCTTCCTCGCTGCCTTCCATGCGGGCACGCAACATCTTCGCGGTGCGCGCAGGTAGATCGGTCTCGACCACGACGAACACTTCCCGAAACGATGCGAGACGATCGACGACCCGGTTGGCGCGAGCTGGCGAAAGCCGGCTGGCGTCACCGAGGCCGCGCAGACGGACATAGGCTACCGCGCCTGCCGGAACCGACTCGCGCGCAGCGTCGCGCACCAGCACGAGCCCCAGCTTGCGTGCGATGGCAGCCGTGTCGTCTGGCTCCCACAATCCCGACGGCTCCCACGCAATTCGAACGACGTCGTGCGGGATGCGATCCACCAGCTCGGCGAGCCGCTTGCGATTGGCAGCCGTCGGTGTGACCGACGGCGGTGTCGCCAACACGATGACGGTGGACTCGAGGATGCGCGCGGTCTCCAGGGATCGCTCGAGGCTGCGGTCAAAGGTAGCGGACGGGCGCAACAGCGCCACATCGGGCGGCAGCACGACGCTGAACACGAACGATGGCGGCACGGTCTTGCGCCAGCGCCGGAGCGTCTGCGGACGAAACGCCGCGTCGGGCTCGGGCCGCACCTCGAGCATGTCGAACTTCTGCGCGTAGCGCTCGAGCTTGCCTTGGAGAGTTCTCGTTCCAATGTGAATGCGCGGCATGGGGGACGACTCTATTGCCACCCCTTTGGGCGGGGCGAAAGGGACTCTGATCCGAGTTGCGTCAATCGATGGTGCGGACCGGGATCGCGGCGTCGAAAATCGACCATGCCCGGATCGCTTGACAAGCTTGCCGCTTGTCGTTCACCTCGCCTTTCGCCGTGATTGCTGGCTCACCTGGCGCATCGACGCAACCCGCTGGCGGACTTGACAGCGCTCGGGTCTTATGGTCCGCCGCACACGCGAGCGCAAGACGCCATCGTGCGCGCTTCGGCCCGCCTGGGATCGTACGAGCGCGCCCGGGGGTCACCAGGTTCCGGGAGACGCCGGATAGACGTTCCACACCCAGTTGTCGAGCACCACGAGCGAGTCCCAGACGCCGTCGGACGTGTCCCAGAGCGCAATGCGAATCTCCATCGTCGCGCCCGGCGCCACGTTGCCCACCGTGGTCAACCATCCGGTGCCGCCACCGAGCAGGTTGCTCGAGCCGCATCCAGGTTGCGAGGTGTCGTCGAACCCCGTGCCCTGCAGGTACGTCGGCCCGCTCAGGCATGGCGCGTTGCCAGGCTTCGGGCTCCCGTTGCAGCCAGTCGGCCCGGCCTTGCACACGCTGAACAGATTCTGCGCGTCCGGATCCGCCGCCAGGTTCACGCCGATCGGAAACAGCTTCGGAGGATTCGTCACCCGGTACACCGCGAGGTTCTTGTCCGCCGGGTTCGGCCACTGCGGCGGCGGCGTGTCCACCAACACCACGAAGAAGTCGTTGAACTGCGTGCACACGTACTCCGGGAACTCCGCCGAGAAGAACCACGACGCGAACGAGAACGACCTCGCGTTCGTCGGCACGCGTATCCGCAGCGTCAACATGATCGGGTCGAACGCCACGTTGCCGCTCGGGCTCGGACACCCCGGCGCGTTCGGCAGCTTGCCTCCGTTCGCCTGGTACCAGTCCGGCGGGAATGGCGACGTCAACCCAAGATCGACGCCCGATTGGAACATCGCATAGTCCGGGTTCGTCTGCCCGACGGACGCGGCGTGCCCCGTCGACAACACGGCCACACGGCCACCATGGATCGGCGTGATCAGGTCGCCGAACATCGACCGGATGGCCCGCGCCTGGCTGCTCGGGATGCCCGTACCGTTGGTCAGGGTGAACTTGCCGCTGATCACCCCCCACCGGCGCGACGGCAGCGGCGCGTCCTCCGTCGTCGTCTGGCACAGATCCATCGCCTTCGCGTAGTCGATCGGATCCGACGACCCCGAGTTGTTGAGCAGGCCGTCGCAAGGCGGCTTGAGGTTGTCGACCAGACCATCGCAATCGTCGTCGACTCCATTGCCGATGTACTCGAACGCGCCTGGATTCACCAGCTCGGGCGTCGTCGAGCACCACCCTACCCTATCGCAGCAGTCGCCATCCGCCACGCGCCAACCATCCGAGTCGCAGTCGTCGTCCGGTCCGCCGAGGCACACGCCTGCCTCCGCTCCACCGGCGCCGCCCGTGCTTCCTCCGAAGCCGCCCGTGCTTCCTCCGAACCCGCCCGTGCTTCCTCCGAACCCGCCCGTACTCCCACCGAAGCCACCCGTGCTTCCTCCGAACCCGCCCGTGCTTCCTCCGAAGCCGCCCGTGCTCCCACCGAAGCCACCCGTGCTTCCTCCGAAGCCGCCTGTGCTTCCACCGAAGCCACCCGTGCTTCCACCGAAGCCGCCCGTGCTCCCACCGAAGCCACCCGTGCTTCCACCGAAGCCGCCTGTGCTTCCACCGAAGCCGCCTGTGCTTCCACCGAAGCCGCCCGTGCTTCCTCCGAAGCCACCCGTGCTCCCACCGAAGCCACCCGTGCTTCCTCCGAACCCACCCGTGCTTCCGCCGAAGCCGCCCGTGCTTCCTCCGAAGCCACCCGTGCTTCCTCCGAAGCCACCCGTGCTTCCTCCGAAGCCGCCCGTGCTTCCTCCGAAGCCACCCGTGCTTCCTCCGAACCCGCCCGTGCTTCCTCCGAACCCGCCCGTGCTTCCTCCGAAGCCGCCCGTGCTTCCTCCGAAGCCA
>Ga0272446_1001498_pt1 | contig 33815 bp, 31 predicted proteins | sample YNPCB0061_FD_194587 | JGI IMG/M metagenome (GOLD analysis project Ga0272446, IMG submission 194587) | Hot spring microbial mat communities from Yellowstone National Park, WY, United States - YNP-CB-006-1 | ecosystem: Environmental > Aquatic > Thermal springs > Hot (42-90C) > Sediment | place...
CCGTGCAAGGACGCATGGCTTCGGTCGCGCGGCGTCGCACCGCTCCGCTGGTCATGAGGAGGGGCAACGTAGCGTCAGCCCCGGGTGCGCGCAACCCGCAGCTTCTCGACGGCGAGGACGCCGAGCGCGCCGACGGTGTAGGCGCCGAGATCGCGCCAGTCGAACGTCGAGCCGAGGACGATCCCGAGCGGGCCGCGCGGATCGATCCCCAGCCGATCGACGAGGCGCAGCCCCTGGAGCCCCTCGATGACAAACGCGATGATCGGCGCAGCGACGGCCCCCGCCGGCACACCGATCCGCAGGAGGGCGCGCAGGAGCACGTAGACGAAGGCCACCGCCAGCGCGTCTCCGACGAGCGGCCGCACGATCGCGTCGTGCGCGTAGAGCGCGATCAGGAGCTCGATCGCGAACAGCGCGACGGCCGCGACGGCGTACCCCCAGCGGAAGGTCACGCCTCAGTGTACGCGCGCGGGGCTAGTCGGATTCCCTCAGGTCGCCGGCGATGGCGGTGATGGTATTGTCGTTGACATAAAATCGGGCGTTGCCGAAGAGGCGGCGCGCCACCTTCGAGAACATCCACTTCTTGCCGATGACGTCGATGGCGAAGCGCGCCTCGACGGTGCCGTTGCCGCTCGGGCGCAGGTCGAGCTGCCTCACCTCGAGGTCGACGTGGGCGCGGCGCTCGGCGGCGCGGCGCTCGAGATCGACGAGGATGTCGCGGGTGCGCTGCATCGCCGCCCCGGTGGTCATGCGCAGCGCGCCGCCGAAGTCGCGATCGGCGAGCGCGCTGAAGTAGGCGCGCACGACCCCCATGGCGGCGCCGCTGCGGCTCTCGGCGCGGGCGCGTGACGGGCGCGCCACGATGAGCGCGACGGCGACGAGCAGGAGAGCGGTCCCGAGGGCAGCGAGCGTGCGTTGGATCGTCATCGGGGGAAGGACTGACACGCACCCTCGCCGTCGTCGAGGAAAAGCGCGCTACGGTGACCGTCGTCGCTCGAGGACGCGGCGGACGCGGAGGAGGCCGATCTTGAGGCGCTCGGGGGGGACGGCGGTGAAGCAGAGGCGCGCGTGGCGCTCGAAGCCGGCGCCGAACTGCTCGCCGGGGGAGATCGACACGCCCTCGTCGAGGAGCTCCTCGACGAGCGGCCAGATCGAGTCCTCGCCGTCGCGGACCGCCGAGGAGAAGTCGGCGAAGAGGTAGGTCGCCCCCTCCGGCATCGTGAACGGCACCGGGCAGAGCGAGGCGGCGAGGCGGCGCGCCTCGTCGTAGCGGCGGCGCGCCTCGGCGAGCCAGGCGGCGCGCGGGCCCTCCTCGTCGCTGGAGGGGGCGACGACGGGCGCGACGGCGCGCTGGACGACGTCGGGGACGTTGTAGACGGTGTGGTTGGCGACCTTGCGGATGGCGGCGGTGACGTCGCGGCGGCCGCGCGGGCCGACCACGACGCCGAGGCGCCAGCCGGCGAGCGCGTAGCTCTTCGAGAAGCTCAGCGCGGTCACCGTCCGCGACGCCAGCGACGGGACGGACGCGATCGGGACGTGCGACTTTCCGTCATACAGAAAATCGCGGTAGGCCTCGTCGCCGATCACCCACAGGTCGTGCGCGGCGGCGAAGGCGCCGATCGCCTCGAGCTGCGCGCGCGACAGCACCTTGCCGTCGGGGTTGTTGGGGGTCGTGAGGTAGAGCGCGACGGTGCGCGGCGTGATCGCGGCGGCGAGGAGCGCCGCCGGATCGAGCGCGGGGTCGGCGTAGAGGCGCTGCGAGAGCGAGACCTCGACGGGGACGGCGCCGGCGTTGGTGAGGATGCCGCGCATGAGCGGCCAGCAGGGCGTGGGGACCAGCACCTCGTCGCCGGGCTCGAGGAGGACGCGCGCGGTGGCGGCCAGCGCGGCGGTGCCCCCGACGGTGATCTGGACGTCGCCGACCTCCACCCAGTCGAGGCCGCGCTCGGCGCGCAGCGCCGCGACGACGGCGGCGAGCAGCGACGCCTCGCCGGCGGGCGCGCCGTAGCGGAAGAGCGCCGGGTCCTCCCCGTCGAGCGCCAGGCCCGGCGGCGGGCGGAGGATGGTGTCGCCGAGGTGCAGCGGCACCGCGTCCTCGCCGTGGCGCAGGAGGCGCCCGGCCAGGCGCGAGAAGATCGACTCGCGGATGGCGCGCGCCGACGACGACAGCGGCCGCTTCGGACCGGGCGGTGAGCTCATGCGTCCGTGAGCTTAGCGCTGGTCGGCGCCCGCGCGCTCGACGATGACGAGCTCGATGCGGCGGTTCTTCGCGCGGCCGGCGGCGCTCTTGTTGTCGGCGATGGGGCGGTCGGCGCCGAAGCCCTGCGCGATCACGCGCGCCGGATCGATGCCGTGCTTCTCGACGAGGATGCGGCGCACCATCGCGGCGCGCGCGCGCGACCGCTCGAGGCCGTCGAGCCCCTTGGCGTCGAGGTGCCCCTCGACGCGCAGCCGGGCGATCTCGGGGTGCACCTGGAGGAGGCGCGCGACGACCGCGATCACCCGCTCGCCCTCCTTGGCGACGACCGGCGACTCGCCCTCGAAGGCGATCGGCTGCTTGAGGAGGATGCGCATGTCGCTCACCTCGGCGACGACCGGGCCGGCGTCGGGGCAGCCGTCCTCGTCGGCGTTGCCGTTGTAGACCTCGGCGTCGAGCGGGCACTTGTCGAGGCGATCGACGAGGCCGTCGCCGTCGGAGTCGATGTCGGGGCAGCCGTCGTTCTCGACGGTGCCGGGGAGCGCCGGGCAGCGATCGGCCGAGTCGGGCACGCCGTCGCGATCGTGGTCCGGCTCCTCGACGGGGCAGCCCTCGCGGCTCTTGTCGCCGTACTCGAGCGGGCACTTGTCGAGGCGGTCGACGAGGCCGTCGCCGTCGGAGTCGATCCCCGGGCAGCCCATGGTCTCGCGCGTCCCCTTCGCGTCGGGGCAGCGATCGACCGCGTCGGGGACGCCGTCGCCGTCGCTGTCGGGCGCGGTCGGGCGCGGCGGCGTCGGGCCGACCGGGCCGTGGATGACGCGCTCGACGCCGTAGGCGCGCGGCGACTCGTAGCGCAGCCCGAAGAAGAAGCGGCCGTCGGGGGTGCCGTAGCCGCGCGTGAGGCCGACCGAGCCGCCCACCATCGCGTGGAGCCCGAAGCGCGCGCGGAAGCGCATCGCCAGCGACGCCTCGAGCGGCGCCTCGCTGGCGACGAGCGACTTGCCGTCGGGGAGGCCGACGCCGACGAGGCCGCTCAGCTCGGCGATGGCGTCGAGGAGGTGGCCGCGCGCGCCCCAGACCGCGTAGCGCCCCGCGAGGCCGTAGGCGATCTGGTGCGTGACGGCGAGGTCGGTGAAGGTCCGCGTCGAGTGCAGCACCGCGCCGAAGTTGAGCGAGACGCCGTAGCGATCGTGGTGCAGCTCGGCGACGACACGCGGGAAGCCGGTCCAGCCGTCGTGGCCGAGGAAGCTGTCGTTGTCGCCCGTCGGGGCGCGCAGCCCGGCGATCACCGCCAGCGAGAGCTGCGGCAGCGACGTCTTGCGGCCGAGCGAGAAGGTGTGCGCGCGCACCTTCACGTCGATGCGCAGATCGCCGAGGCCGGACCGGCGCAGCCCCGACGGGAGTCGGGTGATGGTGTTGTCGGTCTCCTGGAACGGAACCGTCGGCAGGACGACGCCGATCTCGACGCGGTTGGCGATGGCGAAGCTGGCGACAAGGTCGAGCGTGAGCTGCTGCCCGACGACGCGCCCGCCCGGCGGGACCTCGCCCGCGCGGTCGCGCAGCACGAGCGGGTCGTGCGCCCAGCCGACGAAGAGGCCGGCGGTGAGGCCGAGGTGCGGCGCGGTGACCGCCCCGTCGACGGAGATGTAGCCGTTCGCCGTCGACGACGGGTGCAGGTGCAGCGCCTCGATGCTGGCCTCGCCGGCCTGCGCGCGGGGCGCGGCGACGGTGGCGAGCGCCGCGAGGGCGATGGCCGTGGGCAGGAGGTGGCGGCGGCTCATCGCCGACGGACGCGGCGCGCGGCGCGCAGCGCGAGGGAGGCGAGGGCGAGGAGGAGCAGCGCGATCGGCGACGTCGGCGGCTCGGCGCCGCGCGGCGCGATCGAGCAGACGCCGCCGGTGAGCGAGAGGCCGTTGTCGCCGAGGTCGGCGGCGACGGCGAGATCGGGCGGCGGTGGCGGCGTCGAGAGGTCGGCCGGGATCGCGAGATCGGGCAGCGACAGGAGGTCGGCCATCGCAAGATCGGGCGGCGTCGAGAGATCCGCCGGCGTCGAGAGATCGGGCGGCGTCGACAGATCCGGCGGCGTCGACAGATCCGCGGGCGGACGGAGATCGGGCGGCGTCGACAGATCGGGCGGCAGCGCGAGATCCGGCGGCGGCCGGAGATCGGGCGGCGTCGACAAATCGGGCGGCAGCGCGAGATCCGGCGGCGGCGCGAGGTCGATCGGCAGCGAGAGATCGATCGGCACCGCGAGGTCGCACGCCGGATCGGGCGTCATCCCGCAGGTGTTCGCGACGCAGGAGGCGATCATGCAGCGCGCCACGACGGGGCAGTCGGCCGGCGACGAGCAGCAGCCGGCCTGGTTCTTCGCCGTCGTCACGCAGGTATTGTGGATGCAGGCGACGTTCTGGCAGGCGTTCGCCGTGCAGGTGTCGGCGCTCCCCGAGCAGCAGCCCGCGGTCACCTTCGGCGTCGACTCGCAGACCGAGCTCCCGCCGTCGCCCGCCACGCACGTGTCCGTCGTGCACGCGTTGCCGTCATCGCAGGTGTTGCTGTCGCAGGTATCGCAGCTCCCGTCCCAGGTGTAGAGGCAGAACCCCGACGTGCAGCTCGCCGAATAGCAGCTCCGCGCCGCGCAGGGCGACCCACCCGAGCAGGCGGTCAGCGCCGCCTCGATCGACGTCTCCGACGGGGGCGGCGGCTCGGGCTCACCGCACGCAGCCACCATCGCCCCGACGACCACCACGAGACCCGAGAGCCAGGGGGCCCTCGCCCTGAAGCCGATGCTCTTCACGCTTCCCCGCATCGTATCAGGTTCGTCCGAGCGCCGCGACAGCGGTTCGTCTGGCGCACCCCCGGGGAGCGCGCTACCGTGATCGCTCGTGCCTCCAGTCCCCGCCGTGATCGCACCGCGTGTCGCGAGGGCCCTCGGCCAGGTGCGCCGCCGCGTGCGCGCGCAGCGGGCGATCGAGGGCGCCGCCATCGCCGCGGTCGTGGCCGCGGCCGCCGTCGCGGTGCTGCTCTACCTCGTGCGGCTCCGGCTCCTCGACGACGTCTGGGCGCTGCGCGCGGTCGCGGGCGGCGTCGGGATCGTGGGGCTGGGCGCGCTCGTCGGGGCGCTCCGCCGCGTCTCGTGGCTGTCGGTGGCGGCGCGCATCGACGCGCGCTGCGAGCTGTCCGATCGCGTGACCTCCGCGCTCGCCTTCGCCGCCGAGGCGCAGCCGACGCCCTTCATGCAGGCGGCGATCGCCGACGCCGCCGCGCACGCCGATCGCATCGACGCGCGCCGCGCCGCCCCGCTCCGCTGGCCCGACGCCGGCGGGGCCGCCTGCGGCTTCGCGCTCGGGGCGGCGGTGCTGACGCTCCTCTGGTTCCCGCCGTGGGACCTCGACTTCGATGCGCCCCGCCTGGTGAAGCAGCGTGACCGGCTGACGCTGGCCGACGATCTCCTCGCCAGCGAGAAGGAGAGCTTCAAGTCGCTCGTCGACGAGGCCAAGCGGAGCGGCGACCGCGAGATGCAGCAGCTCGCCGACGACATGCAGCAGCTGCTGGCGGCGCTCGATCGCGGCGAGATCGACCGCCAGCAGATGTTCGACAAGCTGGCGCAGATCGACGAGCGGCTGCGCGCCGACAGCGAGCGCGACTTCGAATCCGTCAAGCGGAAATTGAAGGCGGCGGGGGCCGAGCTGGGGAAGTCGAAGCTCGGCAAGGAGACGGGGAAGGCGCTCGCCGAGGAGGATCTGGCGAAGGCCAAGAAGGAGCTGGAGAAGCTCGCCGCCGAGGCGGAGAAGCTGGCCGCCGAGCGCCAGAAGGCGAGCGACGCGCGGCAGGCGCAGGCGAGCGAGCTGGACAAGGAGCGGGCGCGGCAGGAGCTGGCGCGCGCCCTCGAGAAGGCGGCCGAGGAGGTGCAGAAGAACGACCGCCGCTCGCCCGAGGAGAAGAAGCTCGACGCCGAGGAGCAGCGCCTGCGCGAGGAGGAGAGGCGCCTCAAGCGCGAGCAGCAGGAGAAGCCGAACGACGAGGAAGTTCGGCGCAAGCTCCAGCGTAACCAGAGGGAGCTCGAGCGCCTCGAGCGCGAGAAGCAGAAGATGGCCGAGCAGCGACGGGAGCTCGAGCGCCTCGAGCGCGAGCTGCGCAAGGCCGCCGAGGAGATGCGCAAGAAGCTGTCGCCCGAGCAGGCCGAGGCGCTCAAGAAGCTCGCCGAGCAGCTCGGCAAGATGGAGAACGAGATCAAGAAGCTGGGCAACGCCAAGATGGCGCGCGTCCAGATCGCCGAGCTGAAGGAGGTGCTGCGGCGCGCCGGGCGTCGCGGCAACGGGCAGGATGGGCAGGGCGGCGACGGCGAGGGGCAGGAGGGCCAGGGCAAGCAGGGCCAGGGGCAGGGCAAGGATGGGCGCGCCCAGCGGCTGCGCGACTTCGATCAGCGCGCGCGCGGCGGGCAGGGGGGCGACACGCTGGTCCTCGGCGGGAAGAGCCCGGGCGGCGGCGACACGACGGTGCTCCTGCCGCTGCCGATGGGCGGCGGCGGGCAGGGCGGGCAGCAGCCGGGCGGCGAGGGCGGCGACCAGCCGGGACAGAAGGGGCAGGGGCAGGGCGACAAGCCGGGCGACCACGGTGACGGCATCGGCAGCCAGCACGACCCCAACCTCTACGGGCGCGCGACCGAGCTCGCGGCCAAGCACAAGGACTCGCGCGTGAGCGGCCAGCAGGGCGCGGGGCCGACGACGTCGGAGACCATCCTCGGCTCGGCCGAGCGCGGCTTCGCCTCGCGCGGCTACAAGAAGGTCTTCTCGGACTACACCTCCGTCGCCGAGGAGGTGATGACCAAGGAGCGCGTGCCGCCGGGGTACCGTTTTTTCGTCAAACGATATTTCAATTTGATCAAGCCACGCGAGTAGCGCGAGAGGAGAGCGAGACAGTGTCGACCCCAGCGGCCGAGCAGGTGCGGGCGTTCCAGACCGAGGTGAAGCGGCTGCGCGACGAGATCGCCAAGGTGATCGTCGGGCACGAGGAGATCGTCGAGGGCGTGGTGATGGCGCTCTTCGCCGGCGGCCACGCGCTGCTCGAGGGCGTCCCCGGCCTCGGCAAGACGATGCTCGTGCGCACGCTGGCCGACGCGCTCGACCTCGCCTTCTCGCGCGTGCAGTTCACGCCCGACCTCATGCCGGCCGACATCCTCGGCACCAACGTCCTCGTCGAGGACGAGCATGGCCGCAAGAAGTTCGAGTTCCAGCGCGGGCCGCTCTTCGCCAACATCGTCCTCGCCGACGAGGTGAACCGCGCCACGCCGAAGACGCAGTCGGCGCTGCTCGAGGCGATGCAGGAGCAGTCGGTCACCGTCGCCAAGAACACCTTCAAGCTGGCCCAGCCCTTCTTCGTGCTGGCGACGCAGAACCCGCTCGAGATGGAGGGGACCTACCCGCTTCCCGAGGCGCAGCTGGACCGCTTTTTCGTCAAGCTGAAAGTCGGCTTCCCGTCGCGCGAGGCGCTGCACACCATCCTCGATCGCACCACCGGCGAGGCGTCGGTGCGCGCCGAGAAGGTGCTCTCGGGGGCGCGGCTCCTCGAGCTGCGCGACCTCGTGCGCCAGGTGCCGGTCGCGCGGCCGGTGCAGGACTTCGCGGTGCGCGTCCTCGAGGCGACGCACCCGCAGCAGAAGGGCGGCCCCGGCATCGTCCAGAAGTACGTCCGCTTCGGCGGCTCGCCGCGCGGCGCGCAGGCGATGCTGCTCGGCGCGAAGATCCGCGCGCTGCTCGCCGGGCGCTTCGCGGTCTCCGTCGACGACGTGAAGGCGGTCGCGCGCCCGACCCTGCGCCACCGCCTCATCCTCAACTTCGAGGGCGAGGCGCAAGGGGTCGATCCCGATACGATCATCGACGCCATCCTCGCCGAGACGCGCACCGACGCCTAGGCCGCCCCGTGTCGAGCGTCCGCTTCAGCCAGGAGTTCCTCACCAAGCTCGAGTACCTCTACGTGGTCTCGCGCAAGGTGTTCGCCGGCAAGATGCGCGGCGAGCGTCGCACCAAGAAGGTGGGCGCCGGCGTCGAGTTCGCCGATCACCGGAACTACACGGCGGGCGACGACCTGCGCTACCTCGACTGGGCGGTGTACGGGCGCCTCGAGCGGCTCTTGATTCGGCTCTTCGAGGAGGAGGAGGACCTGCACATCTACCTCCTCGTCGACGGCTCGGCGTCGATGCGGCAGAACGGCAAGCTCGACTACGCGGTCACCGTCGCGGCGGCGCTGGCATACATCGGCCTCGCGAAGCTGGACCGCGTGTCGGTGGTGCCGCTCGGCCTCGACGTCGACGGGCGCGCGCGGCCGCGGCTGCCGCCGTCGCGCGGGCGCGGGAACATCTGGAAGGTGCTCGGCTTCCTCGAGGCGCTCGAGGGGTCGGGGCCGACGGCGCTGGTGAAGTCGATCGAGGGGTTCGTGCACGCGACCAAGCGGCGCGGCCTGGCGGTGGTGCTGTCCGATTTCTACGACCTCGACGGGCCGGCGGCGGCGCTCGACCTCCTGCGCTTCCACCGCTTCGAGCCGACGGTGCTGCAGATCTGGTCGGCGAAGGAGGCGCGGCCCGACCTGCGCGGCGACGTCGAGCTCGTCGACGCCGAGACGGGCGAGCGGCGCGACGTGACCATCACCGAGCGCGCGCTGGCGGCCTACATGCGGGCGCACGCCGCGCTGACCAACGACCTCGCGGCCTACTGCGCCTCGCACGGCGTCGGCTATTTCAAAGCAGACACAAATGTCCCGTTCGACGAGCTGCTCCTGCGCATGCTGAGGGAAGGCGGCTTCTTGTCGTGACCAGCGGAGCGGCGCGACGCGGAGCGAGAAATCGATGACCTTCGCCGGGGCGTCGGTGGGGCTGTTCGGGACCGCGCTCGCCGTCGGGGGCGCGGCGATCGTCACGCTGTACCTGCTCAAGCTGAAGCGGCGGCGGTTCGAGGTCCCCTTCGTCGCGCTGTGGGATCGCGTGCTGGGCGCCTCCGAGGCGCGGTCGCTGTGGCGCAAGCTCAGGCGGCTGCTGTCGCTGCTCATCCAGCTGGCGATCTTCGCGATGGTGGTGGTGTCGCTCGGCGATCCGCGGCTGCGCGCCGGGGCCGACGGGCGGACGGTGGCGCTGGTCGTCGATCAGTCGGCGTCGATGCAGGCCGAGGACGGCGCGGCGCTGCCCGGCGAGGTCGCGGCGACGGTGAGCGCGAAGCGGACGCGCCTCGAGGAGGCCAAGCGCGCGGCGGCCGAGCTGGTGCGCGGGCTCGGCGACGACGACGAGGCGATCGTCATCGGGCTCGACGCGCGGCCGACGCCGCGCACGGGCCTGGGCGCCGACGCGCGCGAGCTGCTGTCGGCGATCGACGCGCTGGAGACGGTCGACGCGCCGGCGGATCTCGACGGCGCGATGCGGGCGGCGGCGGACGCGCTGCGCGGGCGCAGCAACCCGACGATCGTGCTGATCTCCGACGGCGGCTACGACGACGCGGCGCTCGCGCGCGCGATCGCGCCGGCGATGAAGGGCGCCGACGTGCGCTATCGGCCGGTGGGGGGCGCGCGCCCCGTCGAGAACGCGGCGATCACGGCCTTCGCGGTGCGGCGCTATCGCGCGAACCAGACGGCCTACGAGGTGCTCGTCGAGGCGCGCTCCTTCGCGCAGAAGCCGATCGCGGCGCGGCTCGAGCTGGTGCAGGAGGGCGAGGTGGTGGAGGTCGAGCGGCTGACGCTCGCGCCCGGGCAGACGGTGACGCGGCGCTACCCCAACCTCGCCGGCGAGGGGACGCGGCTCGAGGCGCGCCTGGTGGCCGACGCGCCGGCGGGCGCGAAGGCGGCGCTGGACGCGCTGCCCGTCGACGATCGCGCCTACGCGGTGCTGCCGCCGCGGAAGAAGCTGCGCGTGCTCCTCGTGACCAAGGGGAACCTCTTCCTCGAGGGGGCGTTATTGCTTGACGAGAATCTCGCCGTCGACAAGGTGGCGCCGGGCGGCTACGACGCCGCGCTCGCCGCCAAGCACGACGCGGTGGTCCTCGACGGGTTCGTGCCGCCCGCCGCGCCGCCGGTGCACGCGCTGTACGTCGACCCGCGCGGCGACGGGAGCCCCTTCCCGCTGCGCGGCGAGATCAAGGATCCGCTGGTGACCGAGCTCGCCGCCGAGCACCCGCTCGCGCGCTGGCTGGCGCTGAAGGACCTCAACATCACGCGCGCCAGCCGCTTCCAGCTCGGGCCGGGGGACGTCGCGGTCGCCTCGTCGCTGCGGCAGCCGATCATCGCCGCGCGCGATCGCGACGGGCGCAAGGTGGTGGCGCTGGGGTTCGATCTGCGCCAGAGCGATCTGCCGCTGCGCGTGGCCTTCCCGATCCTGCTGGTGAACACGCTGGAGTGGTTCGCCGGGTCGGACGGCGGGCTGGTGGCGTCGTTCCCGACGGGGCGGCCGATCCGGCTGATGGCGCCGGCCGGGGCGACCGAGCTCGCCGTGCGCGACGCCGCGGGCGTGACGGTGCGCGCGCCGGTGATCGAGGGGCGCGCCCCCTATCTCGCCGAGCGCGCCGGCTTCCTCGACGTGAGCGCGACCGGCGCGCGCACGGGCGGGGGAAACGCGCCGTCGCTGGTGGCCGCGAATCTGACCTCGCCCGACGAGGCGCGCGCCCTCCTCCGCCCGACGCTGGTCGTCGATGGCAAGACGCTGGCGGCGCCCGAGCGCGGCGCCCTCGGCGTCCCGCGCGCGCTCTGGCCGCTGCTCATCTTCGCGGCGCTGGCGCTGCTGCTCGTCGAGTGGTGGACCTACAACCGCCGGGTGACGGTATGACCGATCCGAAACCCGCTCCCGCTCCCGCTCCCGCTCCCGCTCCCGAAGCGGACAGCGAGCCTTCGGGAACGGGAGCGGGAGCGGGAGCGGGTACGGAACAGACGCGGAGCCCACGATGAGCGGACGCCGCGCGGTATTCGTGTCTATCGGATTCTCCGCCGCCATCGGCGCGCTCGTCTGGCTGCTGCTGTCGCGCGTCGGCGGCGGGCGCGCGCTGGCGTTCTCGTTGGGCGCGCGGCGCGTGGAGCTGCTCGAGCCGAGCGCGCTCTATGTGCTGGCGGCGCTGCCGCTGCTCGTCGCCGCCTTCCGCCTGTCGCTGGTCGAGCTGCCGCGGGCGCAGCGCGCGCTCTCGACGGCGATGCGGGCCCTGGTGGTGCTTCTGCTCGGCGGCGCGCTGGCCCGCCCGTCGACGATCGTCGAAGAGAAGCGCGTGGCGACCGTGCTGCTCGTCGACGTCTCCGACTCGATCGTCGACGCGCAGCTCGACAAGGCGCGCGCCTTCATCGCCGAGGCGCGCGCCGCCCGTCGCGGCGACGACGTCCTGCGCCTCGTCACCTTCGCGCGCCGTCCGCGCCTCGCCGAGCTTCCCGACGACGACAAGGCCCCGGTGCCGCCGATCGCCGCGCTCCGCCACGCCGGCGAGGGCGACGGCAGCGATCTGGCGGCCGCGCTGCGCCTCGCCTACGCGCTCTACCCGCCGGGCACGATCCGCCGCGCGGTCCTCCTCACCGACGGCAACGAGACCGAGGGCAGCGTCGCCGCCGAGGCCCAGGCCGCCGCCCGCCGCGGCGTCCACGTCGACACCGTCCCGCTCCGGCGCGGCGACTCGGACGAGATCCTGGTCCGCGCGCTGCGCCTCCCGGCCGACGTGAAGATCGGCCAGCCCTTCGAGGTCTCCGCCGAGATCGTCAGCTCGCGGCCACAAGAGATCGTCGCCACGCTCTTCCGCGACGAGTTCGTCAACCCGCTCGACGGGCGCAAGGTGCTCTCCGTCGGCGCCGGCACCACCACGGTGAAGTTCCGCGCCGAGGTCACGCAGGCCGGCTTCACGACTTTCCGTCTCGCACTATCGGGCAACCTGAAGGACCGCTTCCCGGCCAACAACCAGGCCTCGGCCGCCGTCGCCGTGCGCGGCAAGCCGCGCGTCCTCTACATCGAGGGCGAGCCGCAGTCTGCAGCCTATCTGCAGAACGCGCTCGCCAAGGAGAACCTCGACGTCGAGGTGCGCGGCGCCTACGGCCTGCCGTCGACGGCGCGCGAGCTCGCCCGCTACGACCTCGTGCTCCTCTCCGACGTCGCGTCGATGTACGTCGGCCCGGCGCAGATGAGCGCGCTCGAGTCCTACGTGAAGGAGCTCGGCGGCGGCTTCATCATGGCTGGCGGCCAGAACAGCTTCGGCTCGGGCGGCTGGTCGGGCACGCGCATGGAGACGCTGCTCCCGGTCCGCTTCGAGACCGAGAAGAAGCGCGACCAGCCGCAGCTCGCGCTGGTGTTGTTGATTGACAAGAGTGGCTCGATGTCCGGCGAGAAGATGGAGCTCGCCAAGGAGGCGGCGCGCGCCACCGCCGGGCTCCTCGGCGGCGACGACCTCCTCGGCGTCGTCGGCTTCGACGCCGCGCCGATCCCGGTGGTGCGCCTGCAGCGCGCGGCCAACCGCACCGGCATCCAGACGTCGATCTCGCGCATCACCGCGTCGGGCGGCACCAACATCCTCCTGCCGCTCAAGATGGCCTACGACGAGCTCGCCCCCGCGGCGGCGAAGATCAAGCACGTCATCCTCCTCACCGACGGGCAGGCCAGCTACGACGGCATCCAGGCGCTGGTCGACGAGATGGCGGCGGCGAAGATCACGGTGTCGGCGGTCGGCGTCGGCCCCGAGGCCGACAAGACGCTGCTCACGATGATCGCCGAGCGCGGCAACGGCCGCTTCTATCACACGCTCGACGCGCAGAACGTCCCGCGCATCTTCACCAAGGAGACGACGCAGGTGGCGAAGTCGTCGCTCGTCGAGCAGGCGGTGGGGCTGGTGGTCGCGCGGCGCGCCGAGCTCCTCGACGGCGTGCCGATCGACAGCGCCCCGGCGCTGCGCGGCTACGTCTCGACCAAGCAGAAGCCGCTCTCGGAGGTCATCCTGGCGACGACGCTCGGCGAGCCGCTTCTGGCGCGCTGGCGTCAGGGGCTCGGGCAGGTGGTGGCCTGGACCAGCGACGTGAAGAACCGCTGGGCGGTCGACTGGCTGCGCTGGCCGGGGTACGGAAAGCTGTTCGCGCAGCTCGTCCGCTCGACGATGCGGCACCAGGTCGGCGCGGGCGGGACGATGGCCGGCGCGACGTTCGAGCTGACCGCCGACGTCGATCCGCCGCGCGCGCGCGTGGCCCTCGACGCCGTCGCCAGCGACGATCGCTGGCTGTCGGAGCTCGACGCCAGCCTGCACGTGATCGACCCGCTCAAGCCCGACAAGCCCATCGAGCTGCCGATGCACCCGACGGCGTCGGGGCGCTACGAGGCCGACCTCGCGCTCGATCGCTACGGCAGCTACAACCTGCGCGCGCTGCTCAGGTCGCGCGAGGGGTCGCGCGCCGTCGTCGGGGAGGCGACCTCGACGGTGTCGCTGCCCTACCCGCGCGAGTACCTGGCGCTGCCGCCCGACGAGGCGCTCTTGCGCCGCGTGGCGCTCTCGGCGCGCGGGCGCGTGGCGCCGGCGGCGGCGGCGCTGTTCGATCCCGGCGACGAGCGCGTGCGCCATCACAAGGATCTCTGGCCGCCGCTGCTGTGGCTGGCGGCGGTGCTCTTCCTCTTCGACGTCGCGCTCCGCCGCATCGCCCGCTGACGACCCACCTGTGTCGCGCCTCCGCCTCGCCGCCGCCGTCGTCGCCCTCCTCGCGCTCGCCGCTGCCGTCGCTGCGCTCGGCGTCGAGCACGGCTGGTGGCGCCTCGCCCACCCGGCGCGCGCGCGCTGGCCGCGCTGGGGCGTCGACGTCTCGCACCACCAGGGCGCGATCGACTGGGCGCGCGTCGCCCGCGACCCGCAGCGCATCACCTTCGCCTACCTGAAGGCGACCGAGGGCGGCGACTTCACCGACCCGCGCTTCGCCGAGAACTGGGCCGCCGCGCGCCGCGCCGGGCTGCGCGTCGGCGCCTACCACTTCTTCACCTTCTGCCGCCCGGCGCGCGAGCAGGCGGCGCATTTTCTGTCTATCGTGCCGCGCGACCCGGACGCGCTCCCGCCCGCCGTCGACGTCGAGTACGGCGGCAACTGCAAGGCGCCGGTCTCGCGCGACGACGTCGTCGCCGGGCTGCGCGAGTGGCTCGCGCTCGTCCGCACCGCCACCGGCCAGCGCCCGATCGTCTACGTCACCCGCGAGGCCTACGACGACCTCGTGCGCGACGCCGCCCTCGACGCGCCGCTGTGGCTGCGCGCGCTCGTCCGCGAGCCCGACCTCCCGGTCGCGCTGTGGCAGTTCGCCCACCGCGCCCGCGTCGACGGCATCACCGGCCCCGTCGATCTCGACGCCGCGACGCCCGATTTCCCATCGCGCTGATATCCTTCCTCGATGAATCGTCGCGCACCGCTCCTCCGCTACGCGTTCGTCCTCCTCACCGCGCTCGCCCCCGCGCTCGCGCGTGCCGACGCCGCGAGCGTGGCCACCCTGATCCGGCAGCTCAAGACCGGAGCCGACGATCGGGTGCGCGCCCAGGCCGCGCTCGGGCTCGGCGCGAGCGGCGACGGCGCCGTCGTGCGGCCGCTGTGTGACGCCCTCCGCGATCGCGGCCCCACGGTGCGGACGGCCGTCGCCGCGGCGCTCGGGAAGCTCCGCGACCCGGACGCGGTGCCGTGCCTCGAGGCGGCGAAAGCCAAAGAGACGACCCCCGCGGTGAAGGGCCAGATCGAACAGTCGCTCGTCCTCCTCGCGGCGACGGGCGCCGCGGGCGCTCCTCCTCCGGCGGGCTCGGAGACGAAGTACTACGTGGCGCTCGAGATCAAGAACAACACGTCCCGGAGCGCGGACGAGATCGAGGCCCTGATCCGCGAGGCGATGCAGAACAAGATCCTCGAGCACAAGGCCTTCGCGGTCGCGCCGCGCGGCGAGACGCCGATCCAGGGAGCGAAGATCGTCAAGGCCAAGCGGCTGAAGGGCTTCCTGCTCGTCGTCACCGTCGAGCCGCCGGTCTACGCGAAGGACAAGCTCTCCCAGCCGTTCCGGGTGAGTGTGTGGAGCTATCCGGACAAGTCGCTGAAGCGCGATTACCCGACGGGCGCCTCCACGCCTGCCGCGAAGCCCGACCGCGCCGCCGAGGACATACTCCTCAACGCGTGCGTCGAGGACTCGGTCACCGCCTTCGTGAAGATGGCCCCGACCCTCTAACGGTCGAGACCTACCGCTGGGTGAAGCGCGGCAGCATCAGCATCCCGAGCTGCATCGCCAGCGACGTATTTCCCGATAGACGGATTTTCCCCGAGAAGTAGGCCTCCGGCGGCGCCAGCTTGCGGCTGAGCATCGCCGCGTAGGTCTCGGCGTCGACGGCGATGGTGGCGTCGGGCGGGGTGGCCCACGGCTGCGTGCCGAACTTCACGTTCATCCACCAGGTGCGGCCGTTGTAGCCGGTGACCTCGAAGCGCAGCGTCCCGCGCAGCGTGGCCATCAGCTGCCGCGACTGCGGATCGACGAACAGCACGTCGGTGGGCGACGCCTCCGGCGGCGCGAGGTCGACCGCGCCCTCCTCGCCGACGGCCACCGCGCGCCAGTCGGCGACGGTCTGGCGCATCGTCACCATCGGCTCGGGGCCGGCGCCGCCGGGGGCGCGCACCGTCAGCGTGTCGTCTTTGACGTCAAGCACGAATCGCCCGCCGCCCTCACCGTCGAGCTCAACGGCGACGGTGATGTCGCTCGCGCGGCGCTTGCCGGCGCCGAACTCGCTCTGGAACTCGCGGACCAGCCAGGCGGTGAAGAAGGCGTGGGGGGTGATGTCGCGCGGCGGACGCGCGGCGGGGGGCGGGGGCGAGGACGGCGGCGGGGGCTGCATGGCCCCCACCGTTTACTTCACGCTGCCGTCGGCCGTCCACTCCGACCGAACGCGCTGCTTGATCACCAGCTCGCCGGTCGCCGCCTTGTCGATCTTCACGTCGGAGTCGAACGACTGCGACACGATCTTCCCCGTCGCCAGATCGATCTTCACCTCGGTCGTGTCGTGGCCGGTCATCTTCTGGGCGGTGGGGCCGGTGCCCGCCTTGCCGTCGACGACGCCGTCGCCGCTGATGGTGGCGACGGTCCCCTCCTTCTTTGCGTAGGTGTACGTGAAGGTCACCGAGCCCGAGAAGTTCCCCGGCAGCGGCGCCTCCACCTTCCAGGTCGCGCCCTGCTCGACGTGCCCCTCGGGGAGGAACGCGCCGCGCTGCACGCCGTGGATGGTGCCGACGATCGCCCGCGCCGTCGGCTCGGGGAGCGGGTCGCGCGCGCCGGTGACGGTCAGCGCCTGGATCTCGCCGCGCGGCGTGCGCTTGAACGAGATCTTCAGCTCGCACAGGACGGCCGCGAACATGTCGATCAGGTCCTGCTTGGCGTTGCCGACGGTGAGCTTGCCGATCGCGTCGACGAAGCGCGACTGGATGGCCACCGCGTCGGCCGCGGCGTCGATCTTCTGCTCGTCGGTGAAGTCGAAGGTGAAGCCGTTCTGCATGGGCTTGCCCTTCTTGCCCACGCTCTCCTGCTCGACGACGAGCTTGACCTTGCCCTTCGGCGTGTCGCCGGGGGCGTCCTTCAGGCGGAGGAGGTCGCCCTTGGGCGCCGGCGGCGGGGGCGGAGGCGGCGGGTTCTCGACGGTCTTCTTGGTCTTCGGCGGACACGCAGCGCACAGCGCGAAGGCCGCGATGAGGCCGATCCTGCGGACAGAACGCATGGCGACGACGGTAAACGAATATTGACCGTCTAGCAATTAAGGAGTGACGTCGATCCGAGGCTCGGCTGGCGACGGCCCATGGCTCGCCCACGGGAATTGTGCTACGTCCGCCCGCCATGGGTTTCGCATGCGGCATCGTCGGTCTGCCCAACGTCGGGAAGTCGACCCTCTTCAACGCGCTCTCGGCCACCCAGCAGGCCCAGGCCGCGAACTATCCCTTCTGCACGATCGAGCCGAACGTCGGCGTCGTCGAGGTGCCCGATCCGCGCCTCGAGGCGCTCTCCAAGGTCTATGAGTCGAAGAAGGTCATCCCGACGACGCTGCAGTTCGTCGACATCGCCGGCCTGGTCCGCGGCGCCTCGAAGGGGGAGGGGCTCGGCAACCAGTTCCTCGCCCACATCCGCGAGGTCGACGCCATCGCCCAGGTCGTGCGCTGCTTCGAGGATCCGAACATCGTCCACGTCGAGGGGCGCGTCGATCCCGCCGGGGACGTGGCCACCATCGACACCGAGCTCGGGCTGCGCGACCTCGAGACCGTCGAGAAGCGGCGCGACCGCGCGCTGAAGGGCATGAAGGGGACCGGCCCCGAGGCCAAGCACGAGAAGGCGGTCCACGACCTCTGCGCCAAGGTCGCCAAGTCGCTCAACGACGGCGTGCCGGTGCGCGCGCAGGGGCTCAGCGACGAGGAGCAGGCGCTGATCAAGGACCTGCATCTGCTGACGTCGAAGAAGGTCTTCTTCGTCGCCAACGTCAAAGAGGCGCAGCTCGCCAACGTCGAGAGCGACCCGCTCGTCGCCAAGCTGCGCGAGGTGGCCAAGAAGGAGGACGCGCCGGTCGTCGTCATCTGCGCGGCCGCCGAGGCCGAGATCGCCATGCTCGACAAGGGCGAGCAGCCGGCCTTCCTCGAGTCGCTGGGGCTCAGCGAGCCGGGCCTCAACAAGGTCGTGCGGACGGGCTACGAGCTCCTCGACCTCATCACCTACTTCACCGCCGGCCCTCAAGAAACGCGCGCCTGGACGATCAAGCGCGGGACGAAGGCGCCGGGCGCGGCGGGCGTCATCCATACCGACTTCGAGAAGGGCTTCATCAAGGCCGAGATCATCTGGTGGGAGGATCTCGTGAAGTTCGGCTCCGAGGCGGCGTGCCGGGCGAACGCGAAGCTGGCGATCGAGGGCAAGGAGTACGTGATGCGTGACGGCGACGTCGCGCACTTCCGCTTCAACGTGTGACGCCGACGGCGAACGCGTATCGCGGGCGATTCGCGCCGTCGCCGACGGGGGATCTGCACCTCGGCGGCGCGCGCACCGCGCTGGTGGCGTGGCTGGCGGCGCGGGCGGCGCGCGGGACGCTCCTCCTGCGCGTCGAGGATCTCGACCGCGCGCGGGCGGTGCCGGAGGCGACCGAGCGGATCCTCGACGATCTGCGCTGGCTGGGGCTCGGCTGGGACGAGGGGCCCTTCGTGCAATCGGAGCGCGGGGCGCTCTACGCGGCGGTGGTCGAGCGGCTGCTCGCCGAGGGGCGCGCCTTCGAGTGCTTCTGCTCGCGGGCCGAGGTGGCGCGCGCCGCGCAGGCGCCGCACGGGCCGAGCGACGACGGGCCGCGCTACCCGGGGACCTGCCGCGGGCTCACCGCCGAGGAGCGGGCGGCGCGGCGGGCGGCAGGGCGGCGCCCGTCGGTGCGATTTCTTGTCAATCCGGAAGAGGTTTGCTGGGTCGATCGCGTGTATGGCGAGGCGTGCGATCGCGTCGACGAGCAGGTGGGCGACTTCGTGATCGTGCGCGCCGACGGGGTGTTCGCCTACCAGCTGGCGGTGGTCGTCGACGACGCGGCGATGGGGGTGACCGAGGTGGTGCGCGGCGACGATCTGCGCAGCTCGACGGCGCGGCAGATTCTCCTCTATCGCGCGCTGGGCGCGACGCCGCCCGGCTGGCTCCACGTCCCGCTGGTGCTCGGCCCCGACGGGACGCGGCTCTCCAAGCGGCACGGCGCGATCGGCGTGCGGGCGCTGCGCGAGGCGGGGGCCGCGCCCGCGCAGGTGATCGGGCGGCTGGCGGAGACGCTGGGGCTGGCGGCGCCGGGCGAGGCGATCGCGGCCGACGCCCTGATCGGGCGCTTCGATCCGGCGCGCCTGCCGCGGACACCGACGGTGATCGACCCGGCGGCGATCTAATCGGGCAACGACCGAACGGGGCGATGCATCCGAATGAGCGTGGCTTCCGTACCGGACGACATGCTCCAGCCAGGTGCAGCGCTGAAGGTGTCTCCAGCGGAGGCCTTCGCTCCGACTCCCCCGTCGCCGCCGTCGGACGCGACGCCGCTCTTCGCCCGCGTCGCCGCCGGCGATCAGGCCGCGCTCCGCGCGCTCTACGATCGCCACGCGCCGCAGGCGATGGCCGTCGCCATGCGCATCCTCCGCGCCCCCAACGAGGCCGAGGAGATCGTCCAGGAGACGTTCGTCGAGGTGTGGCGGCGCGCCGCCGAGTACGACGGCCGGCGCGGCGGGGCGACGACCTGGATCGTGGCCATCGCCCGCAACCGCGCCATCGATCGGCTGCGCGCCCGCGGCACGATCGACCGCACGCAGCGCGCCGCCGCCGACGAGCCGCTCGCGCGCACCGCGCCGACGCCGCTCGAGGACGTCGAGGATCGCCAGCGCCGCGCGCGCGTCGCCACCGCGCTGGCCGTGCTCCCCGTCGAGCAGCGCCGCTGCATCGAGCTCGCCTACTTCGAGGGGCTCTCGCACGGCGAGATCGCGGCGCGCACGGGAGATCCGCTTGGTACAGTGAAGACACGCATGCGGCTCGGGATGGACAAGCTCGCCGCGCTCCTCGACGACAGCGACGGGAGCGCGGAGTGACCTGCTTGGAGTTCAAAGAGGTCGTCTCCGCCTACGCGCTCGGCGCGCTCGACGACGAGGAGCGCGCCGCGTGCGACGCCCACCTCGCCCACGAAGGGCCGCATGAGGGGTGCGAGCAGTCGCTGCGTCGCGCCCGCCGTGTCTCCGACAACCTCGGCGTCGCGCTGCGACCGGTGACGCCCCGGGAGGCCGTATGGGACACGATCGGAGAGCGGCTCGACGACGCGCAGAGCGACGAAAAACGACCGGATCGTCCGCCCTCGGGTCGCACGCGCTGATTCCACGCCCGTCGGTGCGGACGGGGGCTCGTTCGGCCACGCGATCGAGTACGATGCGCCCCATCGCCATGGCGGAGGCGCTGGTCTCGATCACCATCCGCGACGGCGGCGTGCCCTGCGCGGGGCTCGCGGTCACGAGCCGCGACGGCGACGAGCTGGCACGCCTCGACGCCGACGGGCGCTGCGCGCTGGCGCTCGCGCCGGGCGTGGCCGAGCTCGTCGTGCAGCGCGGCGACGAGGGGCTGCGGCGATCGATCCTCGTCACCGACGGCGCGCGCGCGGTGTCGATCGACCTCGCCCCCGAAGGGCGCTATCAGCTCGTCGGAGAGCTGGGGCGCGGCGGCATGGGCGTGGTGCACCGCGCGCACGACACGCTCCTCGGGCGCACCGTCGCGGTGAAGATGATCACCGACGAGGTGCGGCAGTTCCCGGGCGTGGTCGACGCGCTCCTCGACGAGGCGCGCGCGCTGGCGTCGCTCGCGCACCCGCACCTCGTGGCGCTCTACGACGCGCAGCACTCGGCGCGCGCGACCTTCCTGGTGATGGAGCTCGTCGAGGGGACCTCGCTCGCCGGGCTGCTCGATCGGCGCGGCGCGCTGCCGATCGCGCTCGCCTGCGAGAAGGCGGCGCAGGTGGCCGACGCGCTCGCCTACTGCCACGCGCGCGGGGTGGTGCACCGCGACGTGAAGCCGGCCAACGTCCTCGTCGGCATGGACGGCGTGGCCAAACTGGCCGATTTCGGGCTGGCGCGATCGCTGGCGGCGCTGGCGATGCGCTCGACGCGCATCCGCGGGACGCCGGGGTACATGGCGCCCGAGCAGTTCGTGGGGACGCAGATCGGCGCGGCGACCGACGTCTACTCGCTGGCGGTGACGGTGTACGAGCTGGTGACGAACCGGCTGCCGTTCGAGGAGGGCGAGGTGTCGTTCCACCACGTCCACACCACGCCCGAGCCGCCGTCGCGGTGGCGCGCCGAGGTGCCGCCGCAGCTCGACGCGCTCCTCCTCGAGTGTCTAGCAAAAAATCCGTCCGAGCGGCCGACGGCGGCGGTGGTGGCCGAGCGGCTGCGCGCGATCGCCGCCGCCGGTGCCAGCAGCGGCGAGGCGCAGCCGGCCGCGCGCGTCGAGGGGCCGACGACGGGCGAGGCGCTGGCGTCCGTCGGGGCGGGGCGCGCGCGGCTGCGCGTCGCGCTCCTCATCGGGGCGGGGCTCGCGCTGGCCATCGCGGGCGGGGTGGCGCTGTGGCGCGGGGCCGCGCGCGAGCGGCGCCCGGCGCCGGGGACGTTCGGCGCCATCGACGTGAGCGCGTCGCGGCCGGCGCCGCCGATCAGCGCGCCGGTTCGCCCGGCGGCCGTCGCCGCGCCCGCCGCGCCCGCGCCCGCCGCGCCCGTCGCGCCGTCGCCGACGTCCGCACCGCGGTCGTCCGGCCTGGCACCGACGCCGAGCGCGCCGCCGCGCCCCGCGGTGCGCCGCCCGAGCGCGCCCGAGGCGAAGCCCTCGACGACAACGCTCGATCCGCAGACCACGCCCGTGCCGTCCGCCACTCCGCCGCCGTCGCCCGAGCCAGCCGCCGCTGCTGCGCCCACGCCCACGACGGCACCCGCGCCGACGACGGCGCCCACGCCCGCCGTGACTGCGCCCGTCCTCGCGCCCGCGTCAGGCCAGCCCGCGCGCCCGGCGCCGCCGTCGACGAAGCCGGCGCCGAAGCCCACGCCCTCGCCGACCACGGTCGAAGATCCTCCGGTCTCGTTCTGACATGCGCCGCCTCACGTCCCCGTTGCTCGGCGCCATCACCGTCGCCGCGCTCACCCTCGCGTCCCGCCCCGCCGCCGCCGGCCCCTGGACGCTCAACCGCGGCCGCCTCGCCGTCGACGTCGGCTTCGACGTCTTCCAGGCCTCGACGGAGTGGCTCCCCAACGGACGCTACGTCCCCTTCTCGCTGCGCGGCGAGACGGTCGGCGGCGCCGTCGGCATCGGCCTGCGCTACGGCGTCATCGATCGCCTCGAGCTCTCGGTCCAGACCGCCTACAAGATCGTCTCCTACACCGCCGATCCGGTGATCCTCTCACCGCCCGCCGACCCGACGGTGCCGGGCGCCCTCCAGCGCTCCGTCGTCGAGGTCTCGGGGCGCGCGCACGGCCTCGGCGACGTCTACCTCGGCGGCACCTACAACTTCCTCCGCCGCGTCATCCGGCTCTCGGGCGAGGTCGTCCTCAAGATCCCGACGGGGTACAAGTCGCCGCGCGGCAACTTCGACGTCACGCCGGATCAGATCACCGACCCGCTGCGAGCGCTCGAGGGGTTCGGCGGGCGCGTCAAGCAGGACATCACCCTCGGCGATGGGCAGGCCGACCTCATGATGCTCCTCCAGATGGGGGCGTCGATCCCGCGCTCGCGCACCTTCTTCCGCGTCGAGGGCGGGATGAACTTTCGCTTCAACGGCCCCGGGCATCAGGCGATCGCCGCCGGGCGCGTCGGGCAGGGGATCGGGTCGCTGCTGACGCTGTTCGTCGGGACGCGGGCGGCGATCACCGTCAATCGCGGCCAGCCCATCGGCACGACGGTGACGGCGATCGATCCGCTGCTGCCGGCCGATCGCTATGGCGGGCTGACCAACCTCGACCTGCAGACGCTGACGCGTGATCGCTCGTACGTCTTCGTCGAGGGCGGCCTCATCCTGCGCGTGCTCCCGAGCGTCGAGCTGCGCGCCACCTATTCGCGGGTGGTCTGGGGCGAGAACTACTCGGCGCTGAACGTCGTCTCGATCGGGACCACGCTGCTCGTCCTGTAACAGCCCCCTGTCTCAGGGTGTCTCGGTGTCTCGCTGGAGCGGACGTCAACTCTGCGAGATCACGCGCCCTCCGCCTGGTCCAGCGCGTGCGATGGGCGGGCGGCATGACGACCACCACGACCATCGCCCTCTCGCTGAAGTTCCCCCTCCTCGTCGGCGCGATCGCGCTCTTTGTGGCGTGCGGCGGCGGCGACCCGACGCCGACGCAGCCGACGCAGCCGACGCAGCGACAAGACGCGACCTGCTCGGCGAAGGTCGCCGCCTCGACGCTCGGCTACGTCGTGAACGGTGACCAGCTCACCCTGAAGGCGCCGAACGGCCAGACGCTGACGCTGAAGCGCGCCCAGGCGATCCCGGGCGACCGCCCGGTCTACGGGCAGTGGCTGCTGTCGAACGAGGCGACGCTGCGCGCGATCATGCAGATCGCACCGGGCACCGTCGCCACCATCGCGACGTGCCGGACGCCCGACGGGCGCCACACCGAAGCGGCGGCCGCCAGCCCCGCGCGCATCACCGACACCACCATCGAGATCCTCGAGTCGCACGAGGAGCGGCTGACCTTCTCGGAGCCGCTCGTCGACGGCGCCGAGTGACCGCGGCGCGCGACGGCGCGCTACTTCGGGGCGGCGGCGGTCGGTCGCTTGACGGGCTTGCCTTGCAGCTTCCAGGTGCAGTCGGCGACGCCGCACTCGAGAGTGAACGTCGCCACCTGACCGCACCCACGCACCCAGTGCGTCGTCGACGAGACCGCCGCCACCTCCATCTTCTCGACGGGGCAACCGAGCGCGGTGCCCGCGCTCTCGACGAGCTGCTTGCGCGAGCCGGTGGTCGCGCAAGCAGCCGCGACCACGACCGCGACGAGGGCCAGCCGCCTCACGGCTTCTCTCGCAGAAACACCGCCGCCGGGACCCACTGCACGTCGGCCTCCCGCTTGGGCGCGCTCGGCTTCTGCTCCGGCGACGGCGACGGCGACGGCGACGGCGCGGCCGGCCTCTTCGCCGCCTCGGCCGCCTTCGCGGGCGGCGGAGCGACCGGCTTCGGCGCCGGCGCCGCCGTCGGTTTCGGCGCGGGCGGCGCCAGCGGGGCATAGGGATCGCCCACCGACGACGGCGGCAGCACCGGGGCGGGTACGTACACCGGCATGGGGAAGGGCTGATAGACCTGCGGCTGATACACCGGGTACTGCGGCAGGGGCTGCGGCTGCGGCGCCGGTGCCGGCTTGCGCTTGGCCTGGATCAGCGTGAGCGCCTCGAGCCGCTCGATCGCCTCGCGCTGGCGCGGCACCTTCCCCTCGGCGAGATACTGGCGATAGGCGTCGATCGCCCGCTGCAGCGCGACCTCGTCGTTCTCGACGATGAACAGGCGATCGTAGGCGCGCGCGATGTTGAACAGCATCGAAGGCGCGGGCTTCATCCGGTACGCCTGCTCGAAGGCGCGCACCGCCTCGGCGTAGCGCCCCTCGGCGAAGGCGGTCGCGCCCCGGTCATAGAGGCCCGAGAGCTCCGACGGCGACGAGGACGGGACCTGGGGCGGCTGCGCAGGCGACGCGGGCGGGGCAGGCGGCGCGGAGTCGGCGGCGAGCGCCGCCCGCAGCGAGCCACAGCAGAGAATGAGGACGAGGCCACCGACGCGCATCGCGTGGACCGTACGATACGGGGACGGCCCAGCTTTGCAAAGCTACTCGGGGAGCGGCTCGAGCTCGGGCGGCGGACGGCGCTGCGCGGGCGCGGGCCCGCTCGTCGACGAGGGGGCGGGCGTCGGTGGCTTTGGCGGCGGCTTCGACGCCGCGGGCGCGGGCGCTTTCGGCGCGCGCTTCCGGTGATCGGCGTGCGCCGGCGACGGCGTCGGGCTCGACGGCTGCGCGTTCGACGGCGTCGGGCTCGACGGCACGGGCGCCAGGGTCGGCGACGGCGCGGGCGCGGCGACGGGCGGCGGCGTCGTCGGCTGGACGACGGGCGGCGTCGCGAGCTCCGGCGCGACCGGCGCGGGTGCGACCGGCGGTGACGTCTTCGGCGCCACCTCCGCGATCGGCCGCCGCGGCGACGAGAAGGCCACCCACAGCGCGATCGCGGCGAGCGCCACCGTCACGATCGCCGACAGCACGAACACGCCGCGCATCCGCCGCCGCACCATCGCCGCCGCCTGCGGCGGGACGCTCTCGGTGATGGTCCCCGTCGGCATCGCGGCCGGCCCCGCCTCCCCGCGCCCCTCGAGCCCCGCCACGAACGCCTCCAGCGTCGGAAAGCGCTCCTCTGGATCCTTCGACAGCGCGCGCATGATCGCCGCGACCACCGACGGCGGCGCACCGACGAGCGGCGGCGGCTGGTGGTTCACGATCTTGTAGATGACCCCATACGGGCTGTCCCCCGGCGCGTAGAACGCCGGCCGCCCCGAGATGAGCTCGTACGCGATCGCCGCCAGCGCGAACTGATCCGCGCGCGCGTCCGCCTCCTTCGCGTCGCCGCGCGCCTGCTCGGGGGACATGTACCCGGGCGTCCCCATGAGCGTCTCCGAGCGCGTCTGCACCGACTGCGCGCCCTGGATCTTGGAGATCCCGAAGTCGAGGATCTTCAGCTGCTCGCGCCCGCCGCGCCGCGCGACGAAGACGTTCTGCGGCTTGAGATCGCGATGCACGACACCGATGGCGTGCGCCGCCGAGAGCGCGCTGGCGATCTCGCGCGTGAACCGCAGCGCCTCCTCCAGCGACGGGGGCTCGCGCGCGCACCGGGCCGCCAGGCTCTCGCCCTCGAGGAGCTCCATCACGATGAAGGGCACGCCGTCGTCGGTGCGGTTGAAGTCGTGCACCTCGATGATCCCGGGGTGGCCGATGCTTGAGGCGATCTCCGCCTCGCGCTGGAAGCGGCGGAAGGCGGCTGGATCCTGCCCGCCCTCGGGAAGGAGGACCTTCACCGCGTAGCTCTTCGGCAGCCGCTGGTGCGACGCGCGGTAGACGACGCCCATGCCGCCCCGCCCGAGGACCGCGTCGAGCCGATAGGTGCCGGCGAGAATGGCGCCGATCGCGATCGGCTCGGCATTCTTCGCTGCGGTCACTCGAAGATTTATAGCACGCCTCGTGTTACACCGACCGCATGGCGGCCGGGACGCTCCCCGAAAGCAGCGACGGGATCGGCCCGCTGCGGCCCGTCGCCGAGCGCGAGATCCCGACGCTGTTCGTGGTGCTCGAGGGCGAGCGCCCGCGCGGCGGCGGCGCGCGGTGCTCGCTCCACCACGTCGACGAGGTGCTGCTCGGCCGCGGCGACGGGCGGCGGGCGCGGCGCGAGGGGCGGCGCCTCACCATCGAGATCCCCGACGCGCGCATGTCGTCGCGCCACGCGCGCCTCCGCCGCACGCCACGCGGCTTCGTGCTCGAGGATCTCGGGTCGCGCAACGGCGTCCTCGTCGACGGCTCGCGCGTCGAGTCGGTGGCGCTCGCCGACGGGACCTGGTTCCTCCTCGGGCGGACGCTGTTGCGCTTCCGCGAGGCGGTGCGCGGCCCGACGGACGCGCCAGAGGACCTCGACTCCGCGTCGGCGGCGCCGCCCCTGCCGCGCCTGTCGACGCTCCTGCCGTCGCTCGCGCGCGAGCTCGAGCTGGTCGGCGAGATGGCCCGCGCCCGCGTCACCGTATGCGTCGAGGGCGAGAGCGGCACCGGCAAGGAGCTGGTCGCGCGCGCCTTCCACGCGACGGCGGCGCGGCGCGGCGACTTCGTGGCGGTGAACTGCGCCGCCATCCCGGCGACGCTCGTCGAGAGCGAGCTCTTCGGGCACAAGAGGGGCGCCTTCTCCGGCGCGACCGAGGATCGCCCCGGCCTCATCCGCGCCGCCGACGGAGGGACGCTGTTTCTCGACGAGATCGGCGACCTGCCGCTCGCGGCGCAGGCGGCGCTCCTGCGCGTCCTCCAGGAGCGCGCCGTCACGCCCGTCGGCGCCACGCGCCCCATCCCCGTCGACGTGGCGGTAATCTCGGCGACCCACCGCGATCTCGACGCGATGGTCGAGGACGAACGCTTCCGCGCCGATCTGTTCGCGCGCCTCGCCGGCTTCCGCCTCGCGCTGCCGCCGCTGCGACGGCGCCTCGAGGACTTCGGCGTGGTGGTCGGCGCGCTCCTCGAGCGGCTCGACGCCGCGGGCGCGACGCTGCGCCCCGACGCGCTCCTCGCGCTGACCGCCCACGACTGGCCGCTCAACGTCCGCGAGCTCGAGAACGTGCTCCGCACCGGCCTGGCGATGGCGCGCGGCGAGCCGCTCGGGCGCGAGCACCTGCCGGCGCAACTCCTCGCGCCACGCGGCGCGACGAGCGAAGAGGCGGCGCTCGAGGCGCGGCTGCGCGCGCTCCTCGTCGAGCACCAGGGCAACATCTCCCAGGTCGCGCGGGCGATGGGCAAGACGCGCATGCAGATCCACCGCTGGCTGAAGCGCTTCCAGATCGATCACACCCGGCTGCGCCGCTAGCCGACGGGACGGCGCAGCGCGCGCCGCGCGCGCTCCCGGCTGCCGGAGGGGGCCTCGACGAAGACGACCTCCTTCGGCCCGCGCGCGTCGGCGCCGAGGAGGCGCTCGCACGTCGCCGCGACGGCTTCGAGCGCGGCGCGCTCGTCCCGCTGGAAGACGCCGATCAGCGTCAACTGCTCGAGCGGCAGCGCCAACAGCGGCGCCACCACCGCCTCGCTCAGATCGCCGACGCGCGCCAGCACGACGGCTCGTCGAGGACCAGCTGCAGCTTGTTGCCCGCCGAGAGGATGATGTCGGCGATAGACAAAAATCCACGCTCGAAGGTCGACCCCGCGTAGCCCTTGCCCCACGAGATGACCGGCGCGAGCGGCCCGAGCCACTGCTTGGCGTGCTTCTTCAAGAGCTCCTTCTCGCGCGAGTGGCCGGCGTCGTCGAGCTGCCCGTCGCGGCGCTTGAACTGCAGCATGATGAGCTCGCCGCGCGGATCGCCGCGCTCGAGGAGCGCGTCGGCCAGCACCAGGCGCGGCCCGTCGTCGTCGGGGTTGGCGTAGACGTCGGCGTAGAGCTCCTCGACGGCGCGGACGCCCTTCGCCACGCGCCCGAGCCGATCGGCGATCGCCTCGGCGAGGCGCGCCGCCTCGTCGTCGAGCGGCGGCGGGTCGGTGAGGTCGTCGACGACGTCGGCGAGCCGCTCCTTCAGGGCGACGCGCGCCGCCTTGGGCGTCACGCGCAGCTCGAAGACCTCGGCGATCGCGCGCGCTCTCTCGACGAGCCGCGGGTCGCCGAGGCGCGCCGCCGCGTCGACGAGCGCCTCGAGGAGCGGCCGCGCCGACAGGCCGGTGAAGGGCGGCGCCTCGAGCGCGGCCAGCACCCAGTCGGAGACGAGCGGGTGATCGATCTCGCCGAGCGCCTGCCACCGCTCGAGCGTCACCGCCACGCGCGGCCCCACCAGCGCCGCGAGCGCCGTCGCCAGCGGCGGGCGCGAGCGCGTCGCCACCAGCCGCGCGAGCTCGGCCAGGCGCGGCGCCCGCCACGCCTCCGCGATCGCCTCCAGCGCCGCCTCGTCGTCGCCGCGCTCCAACGCCGACAGCGCCCGCGCGAGCGCCGCCCGCGCCGTCACACCAGCGATCCCGCCAGGAAGTCGGCCAGCTTCTCGACGGAGCCGACCAGCGCGTTGGTGCGCCGCAGCCGCGTCGACAGCGAGCGCACGACCGCGACGAGGATCTGGTTCATCGCCACCGGATCGTCCTGCAGCATGTTGGCGATGGAAAAATGGGGTAGACGAAAAAGCTCCGACATCTCGGCCGCGCGCACCGTCGCCGAGCGCAGCGCCGGCTCGATGAGCGACATCTCGCCGAAGAACTCCCCCGGGCCGAGCGTCGCCAGCACGCGCCCGCTCCCCTCCTTGCCGGTGTGCACCGTCGCCGAGCCGCTGAGGATGAGGTAGAGCGCGTCCCCCAGCGTCCCCTCGCGCACGATCTCCTCGCCGGCGCGGAAGAGCTCGAGCTCCCCGGCGCGCGCGAAGCGGTTCAGCTGCTCGCCGGTGAGCAGGCGCAGGAGCGGGTGCGACCCCAGGAGCTCGGCGTGCGTCGGTGAGGACATGGCGCCCTCATCGTACACCGCGCGCTGTATCCTGCGTGCCGCATGCGCCTCTCCTCCGTCGCGTCCGCCCTCGTCGCCGTCGTCTTCGCCGCGCCCGCGTGGGCGCAGCGCGGGGAGCCGCCGACGCCCGGCGTCTATAACCCGACGGTGGGCGTGTCCGGCGACGCCGACGCGACCTCGATCGAGAAGAACCCGGCGCAGATCGGGGAGCTGCGCTCCTGGTCGCTGGGCCTCCTCACCACCAACACGCGCACCAACGGCACCGTCGGTGGCAGCGGCGTCGGCGTGTTCGGCGCCACCCCCCTGCCCTATTTATCGTCTATCGTCATTGGCACCGCCTATCAGTTCGTCTACCCGCCCAATTCCTATCCGTTCGGCGACGTGCACAAGCTCTCGCTCGCGCTCGCCTGGCGCATCGTCCCCGGCTTCGCGATCGGCCTCACCTACGCGCACCTCTGGTCGCCCGACCCGCCGGTGAACGCCGGCATCGACACGCTCGACTTCGGCTTCGCGGCGCGCCTCGGGCGCTGGGCCGCCGCCGGCCTCGTCATCCGCGACGTCGTGCAGCCGGTGGTGAACGGCCTGCCGCTCCAGGTCGTGTGGGAGCCGGAGCTCGCCGTCCGCCCGCTCGGCGACACGCGCCTCGAGCTCGCCGTCGGAGCGCGCTTCGGCACCCGCCGCGGCGACATCGATCCGCGCTTCCGCCTCTGGTTCTCGCCGGTGCGCGGCCTGCACGTGAAGACCGAGCTCGAGTGGCGCCGCGACCGCGACCTCGACGGCATCGCCGACAACGACCTCCGCTTCGCGGTCGGCCTCCAGCTCGACTTCTCGCACGTCGGCCTCGCCGCCTTCGGCCTCTTCGGACGCGAGGCGGGCGCCGCCGTCGGGTCGGGCGGCACCGTCGCGCTGCGCATCTCGGGGGAGCGCTACCCGTCGATCGCGCGCGGCCCGGCGCGCCTCGAGAAGGTGGACCTCGGGCCGGCGAGCACCGACGGGCGCGGCCTCCTCGCGACGCTGGCGCGGCTGCGCCGCCTCGAGCGCGATCCCGGCCTGGCGGGCGTCATCGTCGTCGCCGGCGACTTCGAGGGGGGCTGGGCCGCCGCCGAGGAGCTGCGCGCCGCGCTCCTCCGCCTGCGCCGCGCGGGCAAGCACGTCTTCGCCTACGCCGCCGAGTGCTCGTCGAAGCAGTATCTGGTGATCTCCGCCGCCGAGCGGATCTTCATGGACCCGGCGGGCGGGCTGCGCCTGACGGGCCTCTCGTCGACGTCGCTCTACTTCAAGGGGACCGGCGACCTCCTCGGGGTGCGCGCCGACTTCGTGAAGATCGCCGACTACAAGAGCGCGCCCGAGCAGTACACGCGCACGGGCGCGACGCCGCCGGCGCGCGAGCAGCGCGAGGCGCTCCTCGACGACACCTTCCGCGCGCTCGTCGAGGGCATCGCCGAGGCGCGCCACCTCCCGGCCGAGCGCGTGCGCGCGCTCGTCGATCGCGGCCTCTACTCGGCGCGCGAGGCGGTGGCCGCCGGGCTGGCCGACGAGGCGCGCCACGCCGACGAGATCGAGGCGCGCATGGCGGTCGCGCTCGGACGGCGGGTGGCGCTCGTCGAGATCTCCGGCCAGCCGGCGCGCGCCTCGTCGTGGGCGCGGCCGCAGATCGCGGTGGTGGTCGTCGACGGCGACATCACCGACGGGCGCTCGTCCTACATCCCGATCCTCGAGCGGCGCACGAGCGGCATGAAGACGCTGATCCCGGCGATCGAGGCGGCGGCGCGCGACCCGCGGGTGCGCGCGATCGTGCTGCGCGTCGACAGCCCCGGCGGCTCGGCGCTGGCCTCCGACCTCATCGCCCGCACGCTGGCGCGCGCGCGCATCGAGAAGCCGGTGGTCTGCTCGTTCGGCGACATCGCCGCCTCGGGCGGCTACTACATCTCCGCGCCCTGCCAGCGCATCGTCGCCGCGCCGACGACGATCACCGGGTCGATCGGCATCTTCACCGGCAAGTTCGATATTTCCGGTCTAGCACAAAAGCTGGGCGTCTCGTTCGAGCCCTACGAGCGCGGCAAGCACGCCGCCATCGAGTCGATGTGGCGCCCCTACAGCGACGACGAGCGCGCGCTGATCCTCGAGGAGCTGCGCGGCTTCTACGGCCGCTTCGTCGAGGTGGTCGCCGAGGGGCGCAAGCTCTCGACGGCGCAGGTGGACGCGCTCGGGCGCGGGCGCGTCTGGTCGGGGCGCGCGGCGCAGGCGCGCGGGCTCGTCGACGTCTTCGGCGGCTTCATGGACGCGGTCGCCGAGGCCAAGCGGCTGGCCGGGCTGCGCGAGGACGCCGACGTCGAGCTGCCGCTGGTCCCCGACGAGCCGTCGCTCCTCGGCCAACTGGCGCGCCTCCTCGGCATCAACCTTCGCGTCGGGCTGCACGAGGACGCCGCCGCGAAGGCCTCGCCCGCGCGCGGCCCCGACGACGCCCTCCGGGCGGCGCTCGCCCTCATCCCCGGCGCGCGCGCGCTCCTCGAGGCGCTCCCGATGTCGCTCCTCGCCGCCCCCTCGACGGCGCAGGCGCGCCTCTTCGACCTCGAGTAGCTAGTTGCCGTTGCCGGCGCCGCAGGCGAGCCCCGAATAGCCGGCGTTCGCGAACGGCGCGACGCAGATCTCCACCGTCCGCCCGTTGCAGAGGTCGACGATGGTGCGCTTCGTGCCGGGCTGCCCGCCGAGGGTCCCGCAGGAGTCCGTCGGCTGGAAGACGTGGCAGCAGACGTACGCGTGCGCCGCGTCGCCGATCGAGTCACCGAGCTGGCCGACGTAGTCGATGATCGCGTCGCCGGCGCCGTTGGTGCAGCAGGTGTGCTGCGCCGGATCGAAGCAGCTGGTGATCATCGCGATCACGTTGTCGGCGTCGTCGAGCTGGAGGTCGAGCGGCCCGAGCCCCGCCGAGCTGCCGCTGTACGTATGCAGTAGACAATAATTGAGCGCCGCCACCTGCGCGAGGAGGTCGGCGTGCTTGACGAGAATGGCCGCCGAGCAGATCGGGTTGGTGCAGGCGCGCGCCGCCTTGATCTGATCGATCTCGGCGAGGACGAAGTTGATGGCGTTCTGAATCGCCGCGCGGCACTTCTCGCACCCCGGCATGCAGACGGCGGGGAGCGCCTCGGTGCGCAGCCCCTGCGACGCCGCCGTCGAGGTCACCTGCGCGTAGGGCAGGACCGCGCGCAGCGCCTTCAGATAGGTCGCGTCCGAGATGAGCTGCGTGGGGGCGGCGGTGCCCCAGTCGATGGCGACGATGGTCTGCAGCTCCGTCGCCGAGAGCTGCGCCTGGAGCGCCGTGCTCGCCGACATCACGCGCGCCGTCGGGCGCCCCTGCAGCGCGTCGGCGACCTCGTGGTCCGCCGCGCCGCCACCACCACCACACCCCGCCCCGATCATCGACCACACCCCGAAGCCCACCACCGCGACGAACGCACGCGCCATCGACAGCCCCCTTCCGCGCGATCGTATCAGAGCGGTCGGGTCAGGCCCACATCGAGCTGCGCAGCGCGACCAGCAGCGCGAGGGCCCGCTCGCGCGACGGCAGGCCGGCCTCGTCGACGAGCGCCGCGTCGTCGTCGGTCGGGTGGTCGGGCGCGCGATCGTAGCCATCGATGATCCGCAGCGCGGCTTCGCGGCGGGCGGCGGCGATGGCGGCGCGCTCGCGCGACGAGAGCAGCGGCTCGGCCCACGCCGCGATCGCCCAGGCCAGCTCGGCGTGGCGCGCCTCGTCGTCGGCGACGCGAGCCAGCGCCGCCCGCACCCGCGCGTCGGCCGCGTGCGCCGCCTGGTGGTAGGCGACCACCGCGCCCCAGGTCTCGCCGACGCAGCCCTCGACGGCGTTCTCGCGCGCGACCTCGACGAGCGCGCGCGGCGCCAGCGCCTCGAGCTCGACGGCGGGCGGCTCGCCGCCGTAGCGCCGCGCCAGCGCGCCGATCACGCGCGCGTGCCGCCGCTCGTCGGCGATCGCCGCCCGCGCCCCCGCCACCAGCCGCGCCGGCGCGCCGTGCGTCCGCAGCTCGTCGACGAGCCGCGCGAAGGCCGGGACCGACGCCGCCTCGAGGTGCGCCATGCGCGCGAAGTGGCGCCCCACCGCCGTCGCGCCCTGCGCCGCCGCCTCCGCGAGACCGGCCGTGCGCCGCCCGCCGATGCAGTAGACGACGCCGGTGCAGTCGACGCTGCGGCCGAGCCCTCCGTCGAGCTCGCGGCCGATGGCGCAGGACATCGTGCCCGGCTTGAACCCGGTGTAGCTCTCGGTGCAGACCGCCTCGCAGGCGTCCTTCGGCAGGACGCCACCGTCGAGCACCGGGCCGGTGTAGCCGCCGTCGGGGGTGACCTCGATCGTGCTCTGGCGATCGGGGCAGCCGAAGATCGCCGGGCAGGCGGCGAGCAGCGCCGGGGCCGAGGCGAGGGCCAGCGCGCGCAGGTACGAGGCCAGTTGCCGTCGGTTCATGCGGTGAGCTGGTCAGCAATCGACGTGCCGCGGGCGCAACCTCGCGAAACCCGCGGCGGCGCCCCCGTGCGATCGCGACACGCGTGTCAGAGGTGCATTGCCGTCTATCGTAAAAGCGCGAGGATCGCGCGGCCGGCGGGGGTCTCGAGGAAGGCGGTCAGATCGGGATCGGCGACGAGGTGCGCGCGATCGCGGAAGCCGCGCGCGATCGCCTCGCGGAGCGCCGCGCTGGCGGCCTCCTCGTCGCCGAGGAGCGCACGCGCGCAGCCGAGGTTGTAGGCGGTCGCCGCGTCGGAGGGGCGATCGCCGTCGACGAGCGCGAGCCAGGCGCGCGCCGCGTCGGGCCGTCCGTCGCGGGCGAGCGCGATCGCGTGCAGGAGGACCAGCGGCGGCAGCGTCGCGAGGACACCGGCCGCGCGCCGCGCCACGGGGTCCGCGCCGCCACCGACGCGCCGCGCCGCGAGCAGC
>Ga0272446_1001499_pt1 | contig 33805 bp, 30 predicted proteins | sample YNPCB0061_FD_194587 | JGI IMG/M metagenome (GOLD analysis project Ga0272446, IMG submission 194587) | Hot spring microbial mat communities from Yellowstone National Park, WY, United States - YNP-CB-006-1 | ecosystem: Environmental > Aquatic > Thermal springs > Hot (42-90C) > Sediment | place...
CATGCCCATAATGAACTGCGCCTCGGCCACCATTCCCTGTTGCTGCAACAGCTTGATTGCGCGCTTATTCTGCTCGATGGTCGTCTCTTTGCGAAACCGATCGAGGTTCATCTGCGCGGCGGCTTCGGTGCCAAGCGAGACATGCACCAGGCCCGCGCGGCGATAGAGCGGCAGATACTGTTCATCACGCAGAATATCGGTCACGCGCGTATTGATACCCCAGTGCACACCGAGCTTGCGCCGCTCCAGTTCTTCGCACATGGCGATGAACTTCTTACGATAGATCGTCGGCTCTTCGTCGGCCAGGATGAAGAAACCGACGCCATACTCACGCACCAGCAACTCGATTTCATCAACAAAGCTCTTCGGCTCGCGCACCCGATACTTGCGCCAGAACTTCCACTGCGAGCAGAAACGGCAGGTAAACGGGCAGCCGCGCGCGAAGTTCGGCACCGCCACGCGCACATTGAGTGGGATATAGATATACTTCTGCCACTCCAGCAGGCTCCAGTCGGGCGTCAATGTCGAGAGATCGGCAATCGGCGGATGGGCCGGCGTCGCGATCACCTGATCGTCATCGAGGAAGGCGATGCCCTGGATTGTATGCCGGTCACGTTCATCGCTGCCATTCTCGATCGACCGCATCAGGTTGACGATAATCTCTTCGCCTTCACCGCGCACAATGTAATCAATCCAGGGTGCCTCACTCAGCACCTGGGCATACATGAACGTCGGGTGCACCCCGCCCAGGATCGTCTTGCAGCCAGGATTGACCTCACGCGCGATACGGAGAGTCTCCTGCGCCTTATAAATCATGGGTGTGATCGCCGTCGCCATCACGACGTCGGGGCGATTGTTCCTGATGATCTGTGCGACCGTCTCATCGGGTAGATCGTTGGTCATCGCATCGACGAAGCGCAAATTGCGGTACCCCGCCTGTTGCAGCGCCCCACCGACATACGCCACCCAGCTTGGCGGCCAGTTGCCGGCAATTTCTGCCCCACCGGCATGGTAGTTGGGCTGGACCATCAGGATACGCATCGCTTACTCCTCGCAATTTGCAATTCCCAGGATATTGCTGGCAAACTCCGTTTTCCCGCACCGGGTGCGCGAGCCGGAGGCCGCGTCCCCGGATTCGCCAGCAGTATCTTCCCAATGATCAATTCACAATCGCGGCCCTTGCCGGCTGATACAGACACAGCGGGTCCTCAGCGAGCGGGTCACCGGATGCGGCGTATGCACGCGCGCGGGAACCGCCGCAGATCGACCGGTACTCGCAGCGCCCGCAGCGCCCGCCGAACTGTGCCGGATCGTGCAACGCGGCAAACAGGGGCGATTCGCGGTACACCCGGACCAGATGATCGTCACGCACATTGCCGGCTGCAAGCGGCAGGAAGCCGGCCGGGCAGATATCGCCGGTATTCGAGACGAAGACGATCCCGTTACCATCGCGAATCCCGAAGCCGCGACCGATCGGTGTACGCTGGATCTGCTCGCCATTCAAGCCGGCGGCACGCATCTCACCCAGCGCAACCCTCCGGTACGAGGGCGCTTCGGTCGTCGCGACCGCAAACGGCGCATGCTGCGCGGTATGATAGATCCAGCTCATCAGTTGTTCGGCCTGTGCCGGTTTGAGTGGTTGCAGTACCCGCCCGCGCCCGACGGATATCAGGAAAAAGAGACTCCAGCGCGCCACCTGCTTTGTCATGAGCAATGCATAGATCGCCGGCAGATCATCAGCCGTCTCGGCAGCGACGAGGGTATTGATCTGGAGCGGCATGGCAAGCTCGGCCGCCCACTCCATCGCCTCCATGGTGCGCGTATACGTCCCCTCGATACCGCGGATCGCGTCGTGGCGCAGCGCATCCGATCCATCGAGGCTCAGGCCGAGCGCCTCGACACCGTGCGCCTTGAGCGCCGTCAACATGGCGCGGGTCAACGTCGGCGTCGCGCTCGGCGTAATCGAGACCGGAATGCTGAGCGCGCGGGCCGCATCGACCAGGTCAAGCAGATCGGGACGCACCAGCGGATCGCCACCGGTGAGGATCAACTGCGGCAGCGGATCGCCGAAGTCGGGGATCTGGCGCAGAAAGCGCAGGCTCTCCTCAAACGAAAGCTGGAGCGGATGGGGATGTGGCATGGCCTCAGCGCGACAGTGGCGACACGCCAGCGCGCATGCCCGGGTCATTTCCCAGTAGACATTGAGCGGTGTCAACGCGAAATTACGTGGCGCGTGGCGCAGCGGGCGGGCGGGCTGTGCTGAAGCGGTCACACGTTACCTCCAGGTAGTGAGAAGTAGTAACTACCGATGGCGAGAAAAAGGCGCGTTATCGCGCGCCACCAGGCACCGGCATCATCGGCGCCGCTACCAGGCAATCGCATACCGGCACCGCCGATCGCCACACGCCTGGCATTCAACATCCCGCAACATCACGCGCGGGCTCACCAGCATCCTGAGCATATGCTCGAATGCCCCTCGATAATAGGCACACATGGCCGCCGCCATGGCTGGCGTATCGAACAGCGCCGGGTTACTGACCGCCAGCCACGGCGCCTTGCCGGTCGCGCAGGTAAATGCTCCACTCCCGGCAAACGTCCAGGTGTGGCGCTTCATGGCCGGCAGGAGCACGCGCAGACTCAGCGGCGGCGGCAATACCCGCAGCACGAAGCGCGCCATGGGCGGAATACGATTGGCGAACACATACTCCGACGTGCGCTGGCCCGATCGCGACAGAATGTCGGTCACGGCCGCAGCGCCGATCTGGCCGATCAAGACCTCCACCAGTGCATGGAAGTCGCCCTCGTCAATCAGCGCCGACGGCAGATGATCCGGCAGATCGCCGGCGCCGCCACGCATCAGGATCGCGCGCGCCTCTCTGACGCCATACGCCTCCTCAAGCGCTGCGACCGTCTGAATGATCGAATTCGGGCCAATCTTGCCCGGCTCGTGAACCGCCGCCACCGCTACACCTTCAATCCATCAGGATGGGAATTGACAGCACTATAGCGTCTCAATCCACGCTCTGCCGAAACAGTTCGCCAATCGCTGGTTGTGCTCTGTTAACTATGTTGTAACCATGCAATTTTGTGAAGGAATTGCGTAGGAGATGCACCAGGCGTGCGAACAGCCACTGACCTGGACGACCGGATATGGCAGAGAATGATATACGAACTGCAACGAAACCGACACAGATCTGAATAAGAACTCATCGCAAAGTCGCTGGAATTGTTTTACAATCTAGTGTATATTTGCGCTACACGGTACAGATACGTCAGTCAGGTACTACTATGAGTTCGCCGGGAGGGCTGGAACTATCAACGGCTCTTCGTGAAGCGTACGACATTGTGGCCGTGCAACTCGACCGTCTGCGCGCACTGGCGGAACGCGAGCGCCAGGAGACGGCCGCGCTTGCCGCGTCATTGCGGCAGGCGGAGCGTGAGCTCGACGAAACAACGGTGCAATACCGGGCCGCATTGCAGCAGCGGCGATCAGGTGCCACCGCGTTGAGCCGGCGTCTTGCCGCACTGCGCGCAACCTGCGACGATCTGACGCAGAGTGTTGACGCCCGGCGCAGCGGTCTACGCCAGGTAGAACTGCTCATCCGCCAGATTGAGATGAGCAGCAGCGCCCTGACCAGTGCGAGTACCGCGTCGGACCCATGGGCCCTCGCGTTGCGGTCACAGGTCATCCATGGCCGTGAAGAAGAACGTGTTCGCCTGGCGCGCGAGGTGCACGACGGCCCGGCCCAGGTGCTTGCCAATTCACTGATGTTGCTGGAAACATGTTTCAACCTGGCACAACAGCAGCAGGGTGAGCATGCCGAGAAACTGGTGGCAATGCTCGATCGGCTGCGTGGCGCAACGCGCGAAGGGTTGAGTGAGGTGCGCCGTTTCATTGCCAACCTGCGGCCGGGCCAGATTGCCGAGCGTGGCCTGGTCGAATCGCTGCGTGAGTATTTGCGCGCCTACGGCAACACCTACAATGTGCGCATTTCGTTCGAGGCGGATCCGGCACCGCGCCAGGCCGACGAGGTCGAAATCGTTCTCTATCGTATTGTGCAGGAGGCGTTACAGAACGCCCACAAGTACGCGCGTGGCGCGCCACTCACGGTGCGGTTGGCGCATCACGCGGGTGCGTTGACGCTCTCGGTGCGCGATGAAGGGCCAGGGTTCGACCCGCGTGAAGTGGCGCGCCGTGCCGGTCGGAGCAACTGGGGGCTGACCAGCATGCGTGAACGCGCCGAGTTGATCGGCGCCAGGCTGACCGTTGCCTCACGACCCGGTCACGGAACCGAGGTGACCGTCGTTCTGCCGCTGCAGTAGGGCCAGGGTGAAGTGTATGGAACAGCGTATTCGTGTATTGATTATTGACGATCATCCGCTTTTCCGCCAGGGCATTCGCTGGAGCCTCGACGAGGCCGGTGATATGGACGTGGTCGGTGAGGCCGAGAATGGCCAGGAGGCGATCAAACTCGCCGAACGTCTCACACCCGACGTTGTTCTCGTTGATATTAACCTGCCCGGTCTGAACGGCCTCGAAGTGGCACGGGTCATCAAACGGCGCGAGCCGCGCATCGGCATGATCGTCATCAGCGTCTATGAGGATGATGAGCAACTGTTTCAAGCGATCAAGGTCGGCGCAGCGGCGTATTCGTCGAAGGACGTGCATCCGCGTGACCTGGTGCGCATGATTCGCGAAGTGGCGCGCGGGAAGTACTTGATCAATGAAAGTGTGCTTGCCAAGCCGCACGTTGCCACGCGCGTGCTGCACCAGTTTCGCGAACTGGCCGCCACTGAGGACGAACGCACGACGGCCCTCTTTGCACCGCTCACCTCACGCGAGATCGAGATCCTCGACTGCATCGCCCGCGGCCTGTCGAACAAAGAGATTGCCAACCAGCTCTCGATCAGCGGGCAGACGGTCAAGAATCATATTACCTCAATTCTTTCCAAGCTTCAGGTCAACGACCGGACGATGGCCGTCATTTACGCGATCCAGAAGGGATGGATCCGGATGGGGTACGATGGCCACCACGCCCACGCTGTCAACGAAAATCGCCCGTAACGCTCAACGTTCAACGTCCAGGTACCACCGCTCAATGTTCCAGAAATAGTTCGGCGTGCTCAAGTTCACCGGGCCGTCCAGCGTCGTTACTCGCTGGTTGCACACGACCGGCAGCCGGTCGGCCCACAGGAACAGGTAGGGCCGTAGCAACAGGATGCGTTCCTGCGCCAGCCGGATCGCCTGTGCCCGTTCCGCCAGATCGTACAACTGGCGCGCCGCGCCGGCCTGGTTGTCGTAGACCGGATCGCTGAACCCGACGATATTCAGTGCCGCGCGTGAATCCGCCACGCCCTGGTTGATCTGGCTCGAATGAAACAGCGCGAAATCATCCGGGTCATAGTAGGCGTAATCGGCAAAATCAGGGTCAGCGACCCCATTGCTCCAGCTACCGAGCAGCAGATCGAAATCATAGGGTGGCGCATACTTCGAGCGGATGACCGTCGCAAAATCAGCCGGCTGTACCAGGATATCCATACCGATCTGTTCAGCGGCACCGGCGATCAGTTCCGCGGCCCGTATCCGCCGGGGATCATCGGCGCGCACGAAGAGCCGTACCGTCAGGGTCACGCCGTCACGCTGCCGGATATCGCCGCCGGCAGGAACGCGCCAGCCAGCCTCATCGAGCAACGCACGCGCCCGGTTCAGATCGACTGTCATCGTTGGCGGCGCCGTCAGATCGGCCCAGGAACCCGGCGCGGCGCTACTGCCGATCGGCATACCCTGACCATCCGTGGCCTCGCGCAAGATACGCTGGAGATCGACCGCGGCCACCAGCGCATCGCGAACCCGCTGATCACTAAAGATGCGATCGGGCCGCATGTTGAACCCCAGATAGTAGTAACCGTTTTCGGCGTACGCACCGCTTTGTAGCGACGGCGCCGTGGCCGTGATCGTTCGGGCCGTGCTCCATGGCAACTCAGCCAGCAACAACCGGCCATCACCCAGCGCACCGGCCGCCACCTGCGGATCTGGTGCAACAATGAAAGCCACCCGCTCCAGCAGTGGGGCGCCGCGATAGAATCCGGAGTTGGCTGCCAGCGTGATTGCAATACCCGGCTCGCGGCGATCAAAGCGGAATGGCCCGCTACCAACTGGCGCATCCCAGAAGTTGAGTGTCGCCAGGTCGCGCCCGCTCAGCAGATGGCGTGGCAAAATCGGAACGGACAGCAGGCTGAAGATCGGCGCATACCGTTCAGCGAGGCGAACAGTCAGCGTATCGCTGGCAGGCGCCGTAACCTCGGTGATGCGTCGCAGGTCGTTCAGCAGCGCCGTTGTTGGCGAAATGGCGCGCAACGCGTCAAGGGTGAACGTCACATCCTCAGCGGTAACGGGGCGCCCATCATGCCAGACGGCGTCGTTCCGCAATGTGAAAGTAATCACCCGCCCGTCAGCCGAAGGTGACCAGCGCGTCGCGAGATCCGGCTGTGGCACAAGACTATCGTTCAGGCGGATGAGGCCGCTATACAACAACCCGACGATCTGCTCTTCGCCGCGTGTCCGGGGATGCCAGGGGCGCAACTCGGATATATCAGTCGCCAGACGCACCGTCAGGTTCCCGCCGCGTGGCAGCATAGTCGGGGTTGGCGGCGCAGCGGTAGGCGCGGGCGTCACCGGGAGCGGTGTGGCGCTCGAAGGCGCCTCCGGCGCGCCGCAGGCGGCGACCAGCAGCAAGACGAACGTCGCAATCGCAACGCTCACGCCAAGCAGGCGGCACGAACGGAGATATGGCACCGGCGTGGCTGGCGCGGCGTCACCGTGGCGATGCTGGCTATTCACCGGGATGGTCTTGCTGCTCACGCAGGAACAACAGAAAGGCGCGCGCCATTTTCTGGTGCTCAGGTGAAAGCGCGTCGTAGAGTGTCAGAAATGCATCGCGATCGCGGTGGGTTGTCGAGAACTTATACCCATCCGCGGCGGCAGCCTCACTCAGGAGATCGAAGGCAGTGGTACGAAACACCGTCGCCAGCGCCTCAATCTCGGTGATGCGCGCGCTACTCTGAGCGCTTTCGATGCTGCTGATATAACTGCCGCTCACGCCAATCCGGGATCCCAGGTCATTCTGGGTCAGCCGATCGCGCTGGCGCTTGCGTTTAACGACTTCACCGACACGTTCGTTGAATGATGGCATAGCGGCGCTGCTCTCCCTGGTCATTCATCAGCATAGGTTTCAAGCACAGCCTTGACTGCCGCCAGAAACGCATCAGCCGTTGCGCCATCGCATACGCGATGATCAAAGGTCAGAGAAAGATAACACATTGGCCGGACGGCGAGAACATCAAGGCCATCATGATCGAGTACGACCGGGCGCCTGACAATCGCGCCAACACCAAGAATGCCGCTCTGGCCGCGGTTCAGAATAGGGGTTGCAAACAGGCTACCACCAACGCCATGGTTCGTAATCGAAAACGTTCCACCCTCGGTCTCTCCCGGCTGCAACCGGCCCATTCGCGCACGCTCAACAAGATCGCCGAGGGCACGCGCAATGCCCGCCAGGCTCTTCTCATCCGCATCGCGCACCACCGGAACGATCAGCCCATCCTCAAGCGCCACGGCCACGCCAACGTGGATGTGCTGGCTGGTAATGATCCCCGCGTCGGAATAGCGTGCATTGAGCGCTGGAAGACGCCGCAGCGCTGCTGCAACCGCCTGAATGATATAGGCTGTGATCGTCAGCCGCACTCCCTGGCGAGCATAGGAATCGCGCCAGTGCTCGCGGTGTGAAACCACGCGGCCCATGTCAACCTCGAACACCGTGGTTGCCTGTGGCGCCTCCTGCACGGAGCGCACCATATGCTCGGCGATTGCACGGCGCATCGCACTCAGCGGTGTGATCGAAACATCCGCGTCCTGTGGCGGATGGAGCGGCTCCTGCATGGGTGCCGGCGGCAGACCACGTTCCGTCAGGGTGACGCGCGACTCGACGGCTGGCGGGGGGGCGGAGGCGCGTTGCTCGATGTAGCGCAGGACATCCTTCTTACTGATGCGCCCCCCCGCGCCGGTACCCTGCACCTGGTCGAGAGCAATGCCGTGCTCTGCAGCCAGACGCGCGACCACTGGTGTAACTGGCGGGCCACCCGGGCGGCGCGAACGAACTGCTCCCGGCGAGTCGTGCGTCGGTGCTCCGGCAACGTCGCTTATCCGCGCCAGGATCGCGCCGACCGGCAGGATCGTCCCTTCGGGAGCCAGGATTTCGATCAGTGTCCCGCTCGCAATCGCCGGTACCTCTGTCGAGACCTTATCCGTCTCGACCTCCAACAACGGCTCGTACTTTTCAACACGATCGCCAACGCGTTTCAGCCAGCGCCCGATCGTCGCCTCGGTCATGCTTTCGCCAAGCTGCGGCAGCACAACATCGACTGTCATGGATCATCCCCTGCGCGGCACACCGGACTACCCTGCATGACGCATTATAGCAGAACCTCCACCGCAAGACGGAGCCGCTGGCGGCGCCCGGTATGGTATATTTGACGGGATGGACGACGATCATTCTGCATCGTCAGGGCAGACAATTGTGGCAGCTCCGGGCCGCCCCTCGCAGGGCAAGGCGCCCACAATCAAGGGCGACCGGCGCCAGCGGCAGAAGGAGTGGGGGCGAGCGCGTGCAAAATGGAGCAAGGCGAACAAACGCCTGAAACCGTCATTGTCCACCCACAAATGAAGAGCCGGGGCGCGCGGCGAGCAGGAACGGGGCGCATCTGCGGATCACGGTTACTGCTCGCCGCTGTCGCAGCATTCAGTCGCGCAGGTTCCGAATCCGCGCATACTCCGGCGCCCACATCGTTGCATTGATGCGCGCCGCCTGTTCGTCGGCGCTGAGCGGCGCAGCCAGGCCGGAGCGCACCGCCTCTGCCGCAACCGCCAGCGCCACCGCGCGCGACACATCACGCACCTGCACCAGCGAAGGGTAGAGCGAGTCTGCTGGATCGTGACGCGCCGGCGAGAAAGAACTCAACGCGCGCGCCGCAGCGACGAACATCGCATCGGAGACACGCCGTGCCCCGACGGCGATCACGCCCAGCCCGACGCCAGGGAAGATGAAGACATTATTACACTGGCCGATCGTAAAGATGCGGCCACCATGCTCGACCGGCGCAAACGGACTACCGGTCGCCACCAGCGCCCGCCCATCGGTCCAGGCAATCAGGTCGGCAGGCACCGCCTCGCTCTTCGATGTCGGGTTTGAGAGCGGGAAAATGATCGGTCGCTCGACGTGGCGCGCCATTTCACGAACGGTGCGCTCATCAAACGCGCCGGGTTGGGCCGATGTGCCAATCAGGCATGTCGGATGGATGTTGGCCACAACATCGTACAGCGTGAACGCCCCATCACCTTCGCGCTGCCAACCGGCAAGCTGCTCGTACGGTTGTGCATAGGTCATCTTTGCGTCTTCAAGGCCCGTACGACAGCTATGCACCAGATCGCGGCTATCAATGAGCCAGATCGTGCGGCGCGCCTGCTCGAGTGGGATGCCGTCCTCAACCATAACGGTCACGATCTGGTCGGCGATACCGGTGGCCGCTGAACCGGCGCCCAGCATAACGATACGTTGTTCTGCCAGCGGCACGCCAGCGATCTCAACCGCCGCAAGCCAGCCGGCAAGCGTCACCGCGCCGGTGCCCTGGATGTCATCGTTGAAGCTCAGGATACGATCGCGATAGCGATCGAGAATGCGGCGCGCATTGTCTTTGGCGAAATCCTCCCATTGCAGCAGCACGTCAGGAAACACCTTCTCCACGGCAGTGACGAAGCGCTCGATGAACTCGTCATAGAGCGTGCCACGCACCCGCTCGTGCCGCCAGCCAAGGTAGAGCGGATCATCGAGTAATGCACGATTATTCGTCCCGACATCAAGGATGACGGGCAACGTGGTTGCCGGATGAATGCCGGCGCAGAGGGAATAGAGAGTGAGTTTCCCAACCGGGATGCCCATACCACCGATACCCTGATCGCCGAGGCCCAGGATACGCTCACCATCAGTGACGACGATGGCGCGCACCGTCTCATAAGGCCAGGAGCGCAGGATCGTCTCAAGCTGATCTGCGTGGGGATAGTCAATATACAGGCCGCGTGGGCGATGGAAAATATGGCTATATCGCTGGCAGGCGACGCCGACTTCAGGCGTATAGACAATCGGCGTCATTTCGTTGATATGTTCGAGCAGCAGACGGTAGAAGAGCACCTCATTGCGATCCTGCAGATCGGTCAGATAGAGATACCGATCGAGATCATCCTTCCGTTGTTTGTAATTATCGTACACCCGCACCAGTTGTTCTTCGATCGTCGCGACGTGTGGCGGCAACATGCCAAGCAGACCCAGTTCGATACGTTCTTCTTCGGACCAGGCGCTGCCCTTGTTGAACACCGGAACATCAATCAGGTCGCGACCAGTCAGGTTCGTCTCCAGAGTTCTACCCCCATCAGCAAACCGAATACGGATCATGGAAGCCTCCACCTCAAAGCACGCGCGACGACGCACGTCGCGTCGTCGCGTCGCACATAAAAGTAGCCAGGCTATCATACGCTGGAGCGACCCTGGTGGCAGTAAAGAGATGCGAACATTGCGGTAACGTTTCTGCTACGAAGGCGAAGGCTGGTACTCCTCATCGAGCGCCAGGGTGCGACGCAACTCAACGATCTGATCACGCAGCGCGGCAGCCTTTTCGAAGGCCAGATCCCTGGCTGCCTGCTTCATCTGCTTCTCCAGCTCTTTGATCAGTTTCGCGATCTCGTCCTTCGGGATCGGCAACTCGGCATGCGCCGCAGTCGCCTGGTAGGCGCCGCGTTCCTCAGCGACCTTGCGCACGCGATCGGTCAGGTCGCGCACGGCCTTGGAGATGCCTACCGGCGTGATGTGATGCTCGCGGTTATGCGCTTCCTGGATCGCACGGCGACGATTGGTTTCATCAATCGCAGTCTGCATCGAACGCGTGATGGTATCGGCGTACATAATGACCGTACCCTCGATATGGCGCGCCGCACGGCCAATAATCTGGATGAGCGACGATCCGCTGCGCAGGTACCCTTCCTTATCGGCATCGAGGATCGCCACCAGCGAGACCTCCGGCAGGTCCAGCCCTTCGCGCAACAGGTTGATACCGACCACGACATCATACACGCCAAGGCGCAGGTCGCGCAGGATCTCGACTCGCTCCAGTGTTTCGATATCGGAATGCAGATAGTTCGTACGGATGCCCATTTCCTTGAGATAATCCGCCAGGTCCTCAGCCATACGCTTGGTGAGGGTCGTCACCAGCACACGCTGCCCCTTCTGCACCCGGCGCTTGATCTCACCGAGCAGGTCGTCGATCTGCCCCCTGGTGGGCCGCACGTCAATCTTTGGATCGAGCAGGCCGGTCGGGCGGATGATCTGCTCAACGACCTGTGCCGAGTGCTCATACTCATACGGGCCGGGCGTCGCCGAGACATAGATCGCCTGGCGCACCCGCTGTTCGAACTCATCAAAGCGTAACGGGCGATTGTCAAGCGCCGATGGCAGGCGGAAGCCATAGTCAACCAGCGTTTCTTTGCGTGACCGGTCGCCGCTGTACATACCGCGTACCTGTGGCAGCGTAATATGCGATTCGTCAACGAACAGGATGAAGTCATCTGGGAAGTAGTCCAGCAATGTCCAGGGTGTCTGCCCGGCGGCGCGCCGATCCATATGACGCGAATAGTTCTCGATGCCGGAGCAGTAGCCGACTTCGGAGAGCATCTCGATATCATAGTTGGTGCGCTGTTTCAGGCGTGCCGCTTCGAGAAGCCTGCCCTGGCCTTCGAGTTCGGCCACCCGTTCGAGCAATTCCGCCTGGATGTCATTCACCGCCAGTCTGAGCGTTTCCGAGGTCGTAATGAAGTGCTTTGCCGGATAGATGTCGACGGCGGTGCGATCAAGCAGTACCTCGCCGGTCAGCGGGTCAAACTCGGTGATTCGCTCAACATCGTCGCCCCAGAACTCGATCCGGACCGCAATCTCCTGGTTCGCAGGAAAGACATCGAGTGTATCGCCGCGCACGCGGAACGTGCCACGGTGAAAGTCAATATCGTTGCGTTCAAATTGTAAGTCGAGCAACTGGCGCAGCAGCTTATCGCGGTTGCGCACCTCACCGACCCGCACCGGCACGACGACCTGGCCGTATTCATGCGGCGAGCCAAGACCATAGATTGCGGAGACCGACGCAACGATCAGCACGTCGCGCCTGGTAAACAGCGCCTGCGTGGCTGCATGGCGCAGGCGATCGATCTCTTCGTTAATCTCAGCCTCTTTTTCGATATAGAGATCCTTGCTCGGCACATACGCCTCAGGCGTGTACACATCATAGTACGAGATGAACATCTCGACGGCCGACTCGGGGAGCAACTCGCGAAACTCGGCGTAGAGCTGGCTCACCAGCGTCTTGTTATGCGCCAGCACCAGTGCCGGGCGCTCCAGCTGGCTGAAGACATGCGCCATGGTCAGAGTCTTACCGGTACCGGTTGCGCCAAGCAGCGTCTGGTGGCGATACCCGGCGCGTAACCCTTCAACAAGCCGGGCGATAGCCTTCGGCTGATCACCTGCCGGCTGGTATGGCGCTTCGATCCTGAACGACATGGAGGGGCCTTTCTTCAGGTATCAGGTGCCTATCCGAACAACGCTCCGCCTCGTATCATTGCGCGGAGCACGAGTGACCGCGTGCAGCGAGCGACGCGTGGCTGACGTAATCCCCGCTCGCGCCACTCGATTGCTTCGCTGCGCGTGCAATGACCTGGAGGATACAGGGTGCGCTAACGTTCCGAGGCCGTACATGTATCAATTACTGCAGTGACGCGGTCACGCGCGCATTCGGCCAGCCGGGCGCATGCCAGTGCCCACCCGCCGGCGGGACGGCGTTCTGTTCCGCGTTACGACCGCCTTCCCGCCGCCGGATGCTTGACCCTGGCGGGCGTGCCGCCCGCCAGGCCACCCTGCTGGTACGCCACCGCGTACGTCGTGTCAATTATACGTGATCGGCCTGGTTGCGTGCCTCCATCGCGGGCCGGATGCAACACACGTGTTCGGTGCCCATCCAGCGATAGGGGGGAACATAGCGAATCGATGATGCAAGCAGACGTCGCTGCACCCTGCGATCGCGCAGCGTGCCCACAAAGAGGGATGGATCGGGGCACGATGACTTCAGAACGGGATCGGGTGGCAATTGCAGCAATCGATAGTAGCCTGCGTGAAACGAATCGCCGGGTGCCGAATGACATCAGCGCAACAGGTTAATCCGCCCGCCACCGTCCAGTTCCACTTCGAGGCGAGTATATTCCCACTCGCCGCCCTGGCGGAACGCCCGGATGATCATCCGCCCGGAACCGCGTGGGCCGGAGATGGGCAGCGTCAAATCGGCGCTGCCGCTGCCATTGCCGGTATTGAGCGAACCGGTGACCCACCAGCCAGGCTCAAGCGGCGCGCCAAGTGCATCGGTAACGCGAAAGTCGCGTTCGGCGCGCACCAGCGCTTCCTGGACAACATCTGATCCGCGCAACACTCCAAAGATGGCATAGACACCACCGCCAACGCATGCAACGATGAGCACGCATGCCAGCGCGCTCACCAGCAATGCCAGCGGGCCGCTACATCCTCTACGTCGGCGGATGACCATCTATCCCCTCCTCTACCTGATGTTCGCCAGGAGCCAGCGCGACAGCAAATGCAATTGCCATGCCACGATCATGCGACAGGCTCAGACTGATTGTTTGGAGGCCAAGCGCGCGCGCGCGCGCAAGCGCCGCGCCGGTCAGCGAGACCGTCGGGCGACCGCGGGGATCGGCCAGCACTTCGATCTCACCGAACGCGACCCCCTTCTCCGGCGACCCGGCGCCCATGCCACGCAACCCCTCGCCAAGCAGCTTCGCCACCGCCTCTTTCGCCGCCCAGCGCGCAGCGAGCGACTGCACTCGCCCACCACACAGGTCAAGTTCCGCAGGCGAATACACACGCCGGAGAAACCGCTCGCCCCAGCGCGCCATTGCCTGCTGGATACGCGCGATCTCGATAATATCGACACCGGTATACACCACGCTCTGCCGTCTCTGCGCCATCATTGTCTGCCGACAAGCGAGATCTCCGTAATCTCCGACAGGTAATCGTGCCCGCGCGCCTCGATGCGGATGAGTTGCAGGTAGCGTGCCTGGCGCAACAACGAGTCATCGCGCAGTTCGACATTGAGGCGGTACCACTGGAACGGCGGTACCTGCCGGTAACGAATCTCGCCGACATCCTCGCTGCCCGCAACCGAATCCACGCCGGTGTAGATACAGAAGTAACGATTCAGTTGCTGATCGGTGGGACTTGTGGGCTTATACACCAGTTGCACCATAATCGGGCATTCCGATCCCGCCACGCCAGCAAGCTGCACCGTCTGGGTCAGCACGCGCACCCATGTCGACATACGCAACGATGTGAACTCTGACACATCTGCATCAATGGTTTGCTCGATGCCGGTAGTGAATGGGCGCGTCTGCTGGCCGTCGCGGCGAAACTGCCCGATGGCGACCTGATTATCCGGCGTACAGAGATCGGGCGTCTCCGGGCGACATGCCCGCACCACAACGAAGCGGCCATTCTGCTCTTCGGCGGTCATTCCCGGTGCATTGGGCGTCCACAGTTTCCGCCAGGTCTCTGATCCTTCACCATACTCATGCTGTTCCTGGTAGCGGGTGAACCCGCCATCACGGATCAACTCCCAGCGCGCTTCATCCGGGCCATGGAGCAAACCCTGATCGTCAACCTGCAACAACTGCCCGGGGCGAACCGCGAACTGTTCGCCCCGATAGTCAATGATAGCATTCCCGGCGCGGGTCGCAATCTCGACCCGCAGCGGATTGCCCGTTGCCGCAATGACCGGCAGGCGTCCCGGCTCATTGACCGGCACATTGATCGAATAGCTCCCGCCCGGGTTGAGCGAGACGCGAACGCCATCGCCGGCCTCAATCACATACGCAACCTGCTCGTATGGTTGTCCGGATGCCAGGTCATAGCGTAAATATCCGGCATTCTGGCGGAGCAAGAGTTCGAGGCGCGCGGCATTCCAGCGTGTTGACCGATAACTGACCAGCGCCAGTTCGGCGCCTCCCGGGTGCGCCCAGAAGTCGATCTGCGTCCGGTCAACCAGCACAAGCGAAGCCACGGGGCCATAACCGGCTTCGGCCTTGGTGCGGATGACACTCCCTTCGCCCACGGGGGTGCAGATATCACGCTCACCCGGGCAGGGATCGCGTTCAGGAGGCAGGCGCTCGATGCTTTCGGCATTCAGGCGACCACGCAGTTGAACAATCACGCCGGCGTTGACATGGCTCCGCAACAGCGCCCCATCAATCGCTGTCATGGCCGTCGTATAGTAGTTCCAGGCGCCATAGCCAAGCATCCCCACCAGGGCGCAGAACAGGCCGAAGAAGGCAAGCATCCAGACCCAGGCAATGCGCTGCTGCTGGAGGCGTTCAGCCGAGGAACGTGCCGTCTGTGTCATGTCTCAACCATCACACGATGTATGTTCAAGGTTTAGTGTCTATCCGAAAACCAGATGGTCACTGTCATTGCGAGCGCGAGCGAAGCAATCTCCTCTCGCGCCGCTCGATTGCTTCAGCCACGCTGCGCTCGCTGCAGGCGGTCGCTGGCGCTCCTCGCAATGACAGCAGGCCCATGGGTTTTCGGATAGGTACTTAATACACCGGTAGGTAGCGATCGAGCTCCCACTGGCTGATGAAACGGCTGTATTCTTCCCACTCCCGCGTGCGCGCTTCAACGAAGCGTTCGAGAATGTGCGGCCCAAGGGCTTCGGCAACCACCTCATCGCGCTGCAATTCCTCCAGCGCAACGCCGAGGGTCGCCGGGAGGACATCAAACTGGCGCGCACGCAGATCCACCTGAAACAGATCCTCCTCAACCGGTGGCGGCAGCGGCAGTTCCCGGCGAATACCGTCGAGCCCGGCACACAGGATCACCGCCAGCGCCAGGTATGGATTGCACGATGGATCAGGGCAACGTAATTCCACACGCGCCGATTGCGGCCGCGCAGCGCTGATTCGCGGCACGCGTACAAGCTGCGCCCGATTGGTGCGCCCCCAGATCAGGTACACGGGCGCCTCGAACCCCGGCACCAGCCGCTTATACGAATTGACCAGCGGCGCAAGCACTGCGATCATGCCGCGCGCATGGGCCAGTAAGCCGGCCACGAAATGCCGCGCCAGTTTCGAAAGACCATAGCTATCATCGCCGTTGAAGAACAGGTTGTTCCCACTTTCAGCATCGGCCAGGCTGAGATGCATGTGCAGACCGTTGCCGTTGATCCCGCCAATCGGTTTCGGCATGAAGGTAGCATACAGGTTATGTTGCTGCGCAATCGCCTTGAGCGTTGCGCGCGTGGTCACCAGGTGATCGGCCGCGCGCAGACCATGCGTATGCCGCAGATCGATCTCATGCTGCCCGAGCGCGCCTTCATGATGCGTTGCCTCGACGTCAATACCGAAGGCTGCAAGCGCGCGCACCATTCGGCGGCGAATATGGGTGGCGGCATCAGTCGTAGCATCGAAATACCCCGCCGCGTCGTGCGGGATAAGCGCCGGGCGCCCATCGTCGCCAGAGCGAAACAGAAAAAACTCGACCTCCGGGCCAACCAGGAAGGTCATCCCCATGCGCCGTGCAGCATCGAGCGCGCGGCGCAGCACATAGCGCGGATCACCGGCGAATGATTTACCGTCCGGCGTCCGGACATCACAGATCATGCGCGCGGTTGTAAACCCGGCGGCTGCGTCCCAGGGAATGACGGCAAAGGTATCGAGATCGGGCGCGAGATACATGTCGCTCTCTGCGACACGCGCAAACCCTTCGAGCGACGAGCCATCGAACCAGACGCCATGATCGAGGCAATCGGGCAACTCCGATATAGGAATCGTCACATTTTTGACCATCCCGACAATATCGGTGTATTGCAGGCTGATGAACTCAACCTGCTGTTCAGCGGCTTGCTTAAGAATGGCATCAGGAGTCACAACCATAGCATCTACCACTACTGCTCAACGGCCCGTACCCGCTGGTACAGGATCTGATACCCGCCATCGCGCGCGCCATGGGCATACACGCGATACCGCAACGTGCCGGTCTCATCAAGCTGCACCAGGCCCGAGCGCGAGACCTGGTCGCCAGGGCGGCTGCGCACGGCGAAGGCCACCGAGCCGCCGGCATGCAGCATCTCCAGCAGTACTTCACCCTGTTGCGCCTCGATGATTGCAATCACCTGGAGCGTGGTCGCGCCGCCACCAATCGCCAGCGCATGCTCATCGTTCCCCTCGGCTCCGAGAAACGTACGGGTAACGTTGCCCCCGTCAGGCTGGAGGTCCGTCGAGACACGGTCGCCGGAGACCAGCATGCATGCCGAGGTGCAGACGAGCAGCAGCGAACACAGGATCGTGCGCGCGAACGAATGAGGCAACCGGCGCCTGTTCCGGCAACCCTGACCGCCGCGCGCCATACCAATCGCCCCGGCAACCAGAAGTGCGCCGTCATCCATACGACTCTGGCCGATCATTGCGATTGTAGGTCGCCTCCAGCGGCACCAGTTTCAGGCGAAGCGGCCGGCGCGCCTCGACCTGGAGATTACTCTCGCAATTGACGCACACAACGCGCGTTCCAGGGGTGACATACTCTTGAAGACCCAGTTTTTGCCCACAAACAGGGCACACTGCGAACTCGAGCGGCATCTTCTAGCTATCCTGCAAAAACAGCGAGTCAACAAACGTCTGCGCATCAAAGAGCGCCAGATCGGTCATCTTCTCACCGGTGCCAACGTAACGGATCGGGCGCTCAATGTCCTGGGCGATCGCAAAGGCGATGCCACCTTTCGCGGTGCCATCGAGCTTGGTCACCGCCACATCGGTGACGTCAACCGCCTTCAAGAACGACTTGGCCTGGAGCACGCCGTTCTGACCAGTCATTGCATCAATCACCAGGAGCACCTCGTGCGGGGCATCGGGGAAGCGACGCCGGATGATATTGCGCACCTTCTGCAATTCCTGCATCAGGTTGGTCTTGGCATGTAATCGCCCGGCCGTATCAATAATCAGCACATCAACATCCTGCTGCGCAGCCGCCTCCACCGCATCATAGACGACAGCGCCCGGATCAGCACCCTGACCGCGCGTAATGACTGGCACACCAACACGTTCGGCCCAGGTTTCGAGTTGTTCCGTGGCCGCAGCGCGGAAGGTATCGCCTGCCGCCAGCAACACATGCCTGCCGTATTGCTGTTTCAACCGGTGAGCCAGCTTGGCGATCAACGTTGTTTTACCGGCGCCATTCACACCCACCACCAGAATAATGTACGGGCGCGCATCAACCGGCGGGCGGCCCGCCTGATCCTGCAGGACGCGCACCATCTCCGCCTGCAGCATCGCTCGCGCCTCGCGCGCCTGCTTCACACCATTGCGATTGCAGCGATCCTTCGTACGATTGACCAGGTACATGGTCGTCTCGACACCGACATCGGCCTGGATGAGCAAGGCCTCAAGATCATCCCACAGATCGTCGGTGATCGGGTCGCTGGTGGCAAACAGGCCCGCGATCTGGCCGAAGAAACCCTGGCGCGCCTTTGCCGTCGCCTGGTCGATCTTCTGTTCTTCCTGGCGCGCTTCATCTTCGGTGCGCGGCGCATCCGCGCCGCGGCCAAACATTCGTTTGAAAAAACCCATGTGTTCCTCTCGGGCGCGCAACCACGCCGCCACATCTATTGACGGCTATTGTACCATGTCGTTTCACAGATAGGCGTGATGCGATCACTCGCTCGCGGCGCGCCACCTGGCCTGTTGCCGTCCGCAGTGCATATGACCGCGCACGGTATGAGGAGGTTCTCCGATGAAACGCATGATCCTTGACACCGATATTGGCACCGATGTGGATGATTGCCTGGCACTGGCGCTGATCCTGGCGTCGCCCGAGCTACACCTGGAAGGCGTGACGTGCGTCTATGGCGACGTCGTGCTGCGCAGCCGGATGGTGCGAAAACTACTGAACCTGGCAGGTAAACCGGCCATTCCCGTCGTCGCAGGGGTCGCACAGCCGTTGCTTGGTCTGGTGCCGGTCTACTGGGAAGGTCACGAGGGAGCGGGCCTGCTCGATACAGATGACGAGCATCTCGCCCCCGAGCCGGCTCATGCCGTTGACTACCTGGTGCATACGGTTATGGCCAGTCCCGGCGAGATCCACCTTGCGGCGATCGGACCGCTGACCAACATCGCGCTGGCGCTGAAACGCGAACCGCGGATGGCACAGGCGCTGGCCAGCCTGACGATCATGGGTGGCGCATGCCGTGGGTATGATGCGCTTCATATCGGTTATGTCGAGCACAATATTCGCTGCGATCCCGAGGCAGCACATGTGGTCTTCAGTTCCGGCGCGCCGATCGCGTTGATCCCGCTCGATGTCACCTTGCAGGTGCGCATCCGTCCTGCGGATGTCGCACGGATTCGCGCCGCCGGCACACCATTCCACGCCGCCGTTGCTGACCAGGTGGCACTCTACCCGCCGTTTGGCACGCGAGGGTTCACCTACCTGCACGATCCACTCGCGGTAGCGACCCTGGTTGTACCAGACATGGTCGCGTGGCGCGAGGTGCATGTTGACGTCGAGACCGGAGGCCGTCACACGGCGGGTATGACCCTGATGCGCGAACCAGCAACAGCGGCGCCGGCCAATGCGCGCGTCGCGCTCGGCGTAGACACGGCGCGGTTCGAGGAATGGTTCGTCGAACGGGTTGGGCGTTGAACGCTGAACGTTGCAGATGGAACGTGAGAAGGCTGGATGCGGTTGATCAGCCCTGATCTTCGCGCAGGATGTAGCCCACTCCGCGCACGGTATGGATCAGGCGTGGCTCGCCGCGGGCTTCGAGTTTCTGGCGCAGGTAGCGCACATAGACCTCGATGATGTTACTCTCGCCACCAAAGTCGTAGCCCCAGACGCGATCATAGATCACTTCACGCGTCATCACCTGTTGCGGATGGCGCATGAAGAGCTCGAGCAAGTCATACTCCTTGGCGGTAAGTTCCACGCGCCGGCTGCCAATCGTGACATCATGGGCGGCAGTGTCCATCACCAGTGGGCCGTAGCGTAAGACCGTCGTTGTCTCTTCGCGCTGGCGGCGGCGTAGTTGAACACGGATGCGCGCGAGCAGTTCCTCAAAGGCGAATGGCTTGATCAGGTAGTCATCGGCGCCAGCTTCGAGACCGGCGACACGATCAGGAACGGCGTCGCGCGCCGTCAGCATAATAATCGGCACATCCGACACCGACCGCAACCGGCGCGCGACTTCCAGGCCATCAATGCCCGGCAGCATCAGGTCGAGCACGACCAGATCCGGCGGGCGCTCGCGTGCAGCGGCAAGGGCCTGGTGCCCATCGGCGGCCACCTCGACGCTGAAGCCTTCGAACATAAGGCCGCGTCGCAGGTAACCGGCAATCTCTGCCTCATCTTCAACGACCAGAATGTGATTCATGGTGTAACATGGCGAGTCATCAGGCGCTGGCGTATTGTAGCAGCGCAGTACCGGCAATGCAAGCGTACCAGGTTGGTGACCAGAGGGCCGGGCCATTCATCTTATGGCACGCTCTACTCGCCCCACGTAGGCCACCAGCCCGAGGAGCACCGCTATGGATCATCAACCCGAGCCGGATCAGCATGGCAGCCGGTGGAGCCACAAAAGCCTCCATAGCCTGTTGAGCGCCTGGAGCGCGTTCAGCGTGCTCAGCATCAATAGTATCGGTAGCATCGGCAGCATCGGTAGTGCCGGCAGTATTCTCAGTATCGGCAGTGCCGGCAGTATTCTCAGTATCGGCAGTGCCGGCAGTATCCTCAGCATCGGCAGTGCTGGCGGTATCCTCAGCATCGGCAGACGCTCGTTCGTGCCATCACGTCGCGGGGAACGCACTGATGAGACCGAATGGCGCTGAACTGAGTGGCCAGGTTGCAATTGTCACCGGCGCGTCGCGTGGTATCGGGCGAGCGATCGCGCTGGCAATTGCAGCGCGTGGCGGCAAGGTGCTTGTGAACTACCAGCACAACGCCACCGCCGCAACAGCAGTCGTTGCCGCTATTGAAGCGGCCGGCGGCGAGGCGCTGGCGCATGCCGCCGATGTCGCCGACGAAGCGGCCGTTGCGGCAATGACCGGCGCATGCCTGGAGCGCTGGGGCCGGCTCGACATGCTGGTGAATAACGCCGGAATGACCGACGATGCACCATTTGTTCGCCTGGGCGCTGGCCAGTGGCACGCCGTGATCAATACCAACCTGACTGGCGCGTTCTTCTGTAGCCGGGCAGCGCTGGCGCCCATGCGGGCGCAAGGCTACGGGCGGATCGTCATGATTGGCTCGCTTGCCGGGTTGGCAGGCAATGTCGGCCAGGCAAACTATGCCGCCGCCAAGGCAGGGCTGGTCGGCCTGGCGCGTTCCCTGGCGCGCGAGACGGCGCGCGACGGCATTACCGTGAACGTGGTCGCGCCCGGCTACATCGAGACCGACTTGCTGGCGTCGCTACCGGCCGCGCGCCGCGACTGGGCGCTCGATGCCATTGCCATGGGTCGTTTTGGTACAGCAGAGGAAGTTGCTGCGGCCGTGGTGTTTCTGTTGACGCCCGCAGCGTCATATATCACCGGGCAGGTACTGGCAATTGACGGAGGATGGGTCATGCCATGACCTGTGCGCGCCTTTGCGCCTACAGAGGGTAAGAAATCGTAAACAAGCTGTCATGCACATCGCCGGACCATCGCAGTATGCTCTGTGCAAGCAATCGCCAGCATCACTCACGATGCCGCTGCAAAGGGCAACCACAGCATGGCAGTTACCCTTCGAGCCCTGCGCCGCAGCCGCGGCCTTACCCTGATCGACGTGGCGCGCCTCAGTGGCGTGCCGGCTCGCACCCTTGGCGCCATTGAACTCGGCGCCCTGCACCTTGACAGCGCCACCCGCGTGCAACTCGCCTGCGTCTTTGCCGTCGCACCCGGCGCCCTGTACCCTGCGCCAGCAATGGCAATGCCCCGGGCAGGCGTCGCCTCCGGTCTGCACCGTGTGGCGTTGCCATTCGCCACTGCGCTTGCGACGACTGCGCTGGCTGCCGCTCTGTTGCCCTGGCCAGCGAATGTCACATCGCAAGCACCGATCACCCGGGAAGCCATTGCCGCCGTGCCCGTGGCGCTGGCCGAGGCAGTACGCGAGCCTGCACTGCGCCTGGCGGATAACCTCGTGCACGTCGAGGCGATCACATCGGTGCTGCTCCGGGCCGCATCGTCGTTCCCGGCATCACTGGCCGGTGGGGAGGCAGGGTCGCTGGCGCCGGTATCGCTCGTTGAAGCCAAAGATGGCACATCGGCCATGCCGCGTGGATGCCCGGTCATCGCCGGTAGCGGGCGGGTGGTCGTGACTCAGGGATATGCAGAAGGCAGCCATGCTCCGGCATCCATCTGGGGCGCGCTCGATTTTGGTATTGATGCCGATGGCGATGGGTATGCCGAGCCCGGCACCACTCGCGGCGCCATGGTCATCGCCACCCATGCCGGTATCGCGCGCGTCTATCCGGAGAGCTGGCCGGGAGGTCATTTCGTACGCATCGAAAACCATGACGCTGGCTGGAGCACCGCATACGGCCACCTTGACACCTTCACTGTCAACGATGGGCAGGAAGTGCAACGCGGAACGGTGATCGGCACCGTCGGCAGCACCGGCTATGCCACCGGCCCCCACCTGCACTATGAGATCTGGCACCAGGGGGTCAATGTCGATCCGGGGCCGTATGTGGCATGCGACTAATGCGGGTCAACTGGAACAGAACCATGAACGCCGATCTTCTGCCGGGCCAGTCCTATCCCCTCGGCGCAACCGTACGCGCCGACGGGGTCAATTTCTGTGTGTTCTCGCGCAACGCCACGGCGGTCGAACTGCTGCTCTTCGACCAGCACGACGCACCGGCGCCAGCACGCACCATCAGGCTTGACCCGGTTCGCAACCGGACGTTTTATTACTGGCACATCTTCGTGCGCGGCATCAGAGCCGGCCAGCTCTACGGCTATCGCGTCGATGGGCCGTTTGCACCACACGAAGGTCTGCGCTTCGATTCATCAAAGGTGCTGATCGATCCATACGCACGGGCGGTGATGTACGAACACAACTATAGCCGGCAGGCTGCCTGCGGCCCCGGCGCGACTGTCGCATCAGCCATGAAGAGTGTGGTGGTTGATCCGCGAAACTACGACTGGGAAGGCGACACACCCCTCCGGCAGCCGTCTGGCGCACCAGTGATCTATGAATTGCACGTTAGCGGATTTACGCGCCACCCTTCATCGGGCCTGGGAGATGAATGGCGTGGCACGTATGCCGGGTTGATCGACAAGATCCCCTACCTCACATCACTCGGCGTGACAGCCGTCGAATTACTACCGGTGCAGCAGTTCGATCCGCAGGATGCTCCTGCGGGCCTGGTCAATTACTGGGGGTATAGCCCGGTCGCCTTCTTCGCGCCGCACCGTGGCTACAGTGCCCGGCGCGACCCGCTCGGCCCGGTGGACGAGTTTCGCGACATGGTCAAGGCGTTGCATCGCGCCGGCATTGAAGTGATCCTTGATGTGGTGTTCAACCATACCGCCGAGGGAGATCATACCGGCCCGACGTTGTCGTTCCGTGGATTTGAGAACCGCGCCTACTACATCCTCGACCCGCGCGATCGCTCGCGCTATGCCAACTTCAGCGGCACCGGCAACACCATCCAGGGCAACCATTCGATCGTCCGCCGCATGATCATGGACTGCCTGCACTCCTGGGTGCAGGTGATGCACGTGGACGGATTCCGTTTTGACCTGGCCTCGGTCCTCGCGCGTGACGGCGCACAACCGCTGGCCGACCCGCCCATCCTCTGGGAAATCGAGTCTGATCCAATCCTGGCAGGCACGCGGATCATTGCCGAGGCGTGGGATGCCGCCGGACTCTACCAGGTCGGATCGTTCGTCGGTCACCGCTGGGCGGAATGGAACAGTGTATTTCGCGATGACGTCCGGCGCTTCATCAAGAGCGATCCGGCAACCGTGCGCGCGCTCGCGGCACGCATCACCGGCAGCCGCGACATCTACCGCCAGCCCGACCACCGGCCCGACCGCGCAATCAATTTTGTCACCTGCCACGACGGCTTTACGCTCAATGACCTGGTATCGTACAACCAGAAGCACAATGAAGCCAACGGCGAGCAGAATCGTGATGGGCTGGACACGAACGATAGCTGGAACTGCGGCCATGAAGGCCCGACGGACGACCCCGGCACGCTGGCGTTGCGCGCGCGCCAGGTGCGTAACCTGCTGACCGTGCTGTTGATCTCGCAAGGGGTGCCGATGCTGCTCATGGGCGATGAAGTGCGCCGGACGCAGCAGGGCAACAATAACGCCTACTGCCAGGATAACGATATCAGCTGGTTCGACTGGACCAGTGTCTCACGCCACGCGGACCTGTTACGCTTTGTATGCGGACTGCTGGCGTTACGGCGTGACCACACGCTCTTCGCCGACACGCGCTACTGGGGCGAACCGGGCGCGGCGCGGATCACCTGGCATGGCGTACGATTGCATCAACCAGACTGGAGCGACGAATCGCACAGCCTGGCCTTCGAACTGCATGGGCACCATGCCGCCGAACACCTGTATGTGGCGCTCAATGCCTACTGGGAAGCGCTGCGCTTTGAGTTACCACCGCTGGCCGGACGCACCTGGCGCCGTGTGATTGACACCGCCCGTCCCACACCGGACGACATGACCGCACCGAAAGATGCTCCCGTGTGCGAAACCCCATATGAGGTCGGCCCTCGCTCCGCAATCGTCCTGGTCGCGCGGTGATCTACCCGCCGCGCACCGCATCCGTGCGGCACGGATTGTCGTATAATGGAGCATTCTCAGTGTCGCATGAGGACAGGAGCAGACGATGACCACGCCGTCACCAGGAATTGCCTATACGATCACCATTCGCTGCCAGATCGAAAATCGACCCGGCATGCTTGGCTCGATTGCGACTGCAATTGGCGACAGTGGCGGTGATATCGGCGCCATTGATATTGTGCGCGTTGACCGCAACCATATCACGCGCGACATCACGGTGCGTGTTCAGGATGAATTGCATGGCGACCGGATCGTGCGGCGGATCAGCGTGCTGCCCGGCGTCACCGTCACCAATGTCAGCGACCGGGTGTTCCTGATGCATCAGGGCGGGAAACTGACCGTTCATGGCCGCGTGCAGGTGAAAAACCGCGACGATCTGTCGTTGATCTACACCCCCGGTGTAGCGCGTGTCTGCCGGGCAATCGCGCGTGATGAAGAGAACGCCTTCTCACTGACGATCAAGAAGAACAGCCTCGCGGTGGTCAGTGACGGCAGCGCCGTTCTCGGGCTTGGCAACCTGGGCGCAGCGGCTGCCATACCGGTGATGGAAGGCAAGGCGGTACTGTTCAAAGAACTGGCTGATATTGACGCCTTTCCAATCTGTCTGAAAAGCCAGGACCCGGACGTCATCGTAGCAACCGTGGAGCAGATCGCGCCAGTCTTTGGTGCGATCAACCTCGAAGATATCGCCGCCCCGAAGTGTTTTGCGATCGAGGAACAACTGGTCGAACAGCTCGACATTCCGGTGATGCACGATGATCAGCATGGCACGGCCGTGGTTGTGCTGGCAGGGCTGCGCAATGCGGCGACGCTGGTAGGCAAACGGCTCGACCAGATGCGCGTGGTCGTCAGTGGTGCCGGGGTGGCCGGTACGGCCATCATTTTCAACCTGCTCAACGCCGGCATTGCCGAAATCACGGCCGTTGACCGTAACGGCATTCTGAATGCCACCGAGGACCAGGATCTCACTCCGATCCAACGCCAGATCGCCGAGCGCACCAACCGCGAGGGGCGACGCGGTTCCCTGGCCGATGCGCTCGTCGGCGCCGATGTGTTTATCGGCGTCTCGACGGGGAACATTCTGACGCCGGACATGGTGCGCGCCATGGCCCGGGATGCCATCGTCTTCGCGCTGGCCAACCCGGTTCCCGAAGGTGACCCGGAGATGCTGGCGCAGCATGCGCGTGTCGTTGCAACCGGTCGCTCCGATTCCCCGAATCAGATCAACAACGCGTTGAGTTTTCCCGGTATCTTCCGCGGCGCACTGGATGTGCGCGCAGCACGTATCACACAGCGCATGCGCCTGGCAGCCGCCGAGGGACTGGCGGGAGTGATTGGCAAGGACGAATTGACGGAGGAATACATTGTTCCCAGTGTGTTCAACCGTGACATCGTGCCGGCGATCGCGGCGGCGGTCGCGCGCGCGGCGCGCGCCGAGGGTGTGGCGCGCGCCGAGATCGGCGGGTAGCGGGGCATCATGCACCATCTATGAAGCCACACCGCCATCCTGGATCGAGCCGTGAGCGAGTTGCCCTCCTGCGCGCCGCGCGCCGGCGGCGGTCCTCGCCGCAGCGATACCTGATCCCCGGCGCCATACTCATTGCCCTGGCGGTCATCGCGATTGCCAGGATCATGTCGCCCGGAGCAGCATCACCGTTCCCTGGCGCACCCACCGCCGCAGTACGCCAGGCAACGCCGGCCGGCGTTCCGCTCACGCCAGAACTCGCCCTCCTGCCAACCGTTGCGCCGGCAACTGCACCTGCACCCGTTGCAGGGGCACTGGCTGCCGTGCCGACGGCCGTTCCCGGCAGCGTGACGCGCATGCCAATTCTCATGTATCACTATGTTCGCGAGGTTGATGGCGGCACCGATCCGCTCGGTTATGGTCTGTCGGTCACGCCGGCAAACTTCGCTGCACAGCTCGACGCGCTTGCACGACTGGGATATGCGCCGGTGCGCATGGACCAGGCACTGGCATGCCTGCAGGGCGTCCCGGGTTGCCCGCGACGTCCCGTGGCACTCACTTTCGACGATGGGTACGCCGATGCCGCCAGCGTCGTGCTGCCGTTGCTCCGTGAGCGCGGGTTCGTGGCCACGTTCTATGTCGTTGCCGATTTCATCGGGCAACCCGGTTATCTGACGGTGGACGAGTTGCGCATGCTGGCAGCCTCCGGCATGGAGATCGGCGCTCACAGCGTGACCCACCTCGACCTGACCACCCTCGATGAAGCGACGGCACGCTACGAAATTGCCGAATCGCGCCAGCGGATCGCCGCATTGACGGAGCAGCCGGTGACCAGTTTCTGTTACCCTGCCGGGCGCTTCAACGCCGCGGTGCGCGCCCTGGTCCAGGAGGCCGGTTTCAGCACCGCGGTAACGACCATCCAGAATGCGGATTTTGCCGATCTGCTGGCGCTGCCGCGATTGCGGATCGACGGCGCGACCGACCTGGCTGGATTCGAGTGGCTGGTGCGTTCACTCGAACAATGACCAATGACCGTGCTGTTTGACACGCAGCGTATTTCAGTCTACTCTACACTACGGTACTCACCGGACCTTCACTGACCATGCGTCGCTTCCTCGACACGGCTGCGTTCGTCGCCGCCAACATTCTGGTCATGATCCTGCTGCACGGCAACTCGCGCCAGTTCTGGCCGAAGGTGCCGTACCTCAGCCTGCGTGACGAGAGTGTCGGCGAGCACACCCGCCTCCTGTTCAACACACTGGCGGTGGTCACGGCCGTCCAGGCGGCGCTCGGGCGATTGCCGCGCGCGGTCTGGTTGCCGCGGGCCCTGACTCTCGGCGTGATCCCTGCCACACTGCCGGCATTGATCTGGCTCGGCCAGCATGGCCTGCGGCTGAAGGGCGCGACAGCCGAGCGCTATAACCTGGCGCTTGTGCCGCTACTGCCGATTGCCGCCGCGTTCGTTGAGCACCGCCTGGCAGTTGCCCTGGGTAGCGCCGAAGAGGCCTCACCCGCGCCGAACGCGCCATAGGACGCCAATGGATCCTGCAGGTAAAACGGTGATCGTGACCGGGGCATCAAGCGGGATTGGCGCTGCAACCGCGCGTGCCCTGGTGCAGGCAGGTGCACATGTCGTGCTTGCAGCGCGCGACGCTGCCCGGCTGGATTACCTTTCGCGCCAGTTGATGGGCCGCACGCTCGTGGTGCCGACCGATATCGCCAATCCGACCGCGGCGGCGGCGCTGGTTGCGCGCACCGTCGCTGTGTATGGCAGTGTTGATATCGTGGTGAACAATGCCGGTATCGGGCTGGCCGCACCGGTGGCACAGATGCGCGCTGCTGACCTGCGCATGGCGCTGGATGTGAACCTCCTCGGGCCGCTCTACCTGACACAGGCGGCGCTGCCATTGATGCACCGCGCCGGTCGTGGCCAGTTGATCTTCGTCTCATCGGTGGTGGGGTTGCGGGCGCTACCCTACGCCGGCGGATATGCCGCGACCAAAGCCGCGCTCGACCGCCTGACGGAAGCTCTCCGTACCGAATTGCGCGGCAGTGGCATCGTGGTCACGCTGGTTCGCCCTGGAACGACGCGCACCGGGTTCAATACGCGCCGCCTGGGTGCGGGCCGTGAACGGCGGCGCATCCACCCGCGCGGCGTGGCGCCGGAGCGCGTGGCGGCCACCATCGTTGATGCCGCCCGTCATGAGTCGCGTGTCGCGTATGTCACATGGGCCGATCGCCTGACCGTGCTGGCGGCACTCCTGCTCCCCGGCCTGGCAGATCGCTTGCTGGCAAGTACGTTCGCCTGGGAAGAAGAGGAGACGAGCGGTGTCCGTGCTACGAATCCTGAGCGCTGAAGATGTGCGCCGTGCAGTGACGATGCCGATGGCGATAGATACCGTTGCCGATGCATTTGTGCAGCTTTCTGCCGGTCAGGCAACGGTTCCGCTCCGCGCTCACCTGCAGCAGAGCGCCCACGAATCGCACACGTTCGTCATGCCGGCTGTGCTGGAGGCAAGTGGTGGCCTGGGGTTGAAAGTCGTATCGGTGTTCCCCCATAACGCCGCGCGTCACGGGCTACCGGCGATTCACGCGCTGGTCATCCTGCTTGATGCAGCCACCGGGCAACCAGCGGCTGCGCTCGACGGCACATTGCTGACAGCGTTGCGCACTGGCGCAGCATCGGGCGCCGCGACACGCGCCCTTGCGCGCGCGGACTCGCGTGTACTGGCGATCATTGGCGCGGGCGCGCAGGCACCGCATCAGGTCGAAGCCGTCTGCGCCGTGCGCCCGATCGAGCGCGTCCTGATCGTCAACCGTGGCCGTGAGCGCGCCGAGCGCCTGGCGGCGCTGCTACACGCGCGCGGCATGGCGCCCGCCGTCGAGATTGTCGCCTCCGCCACCGAAGCGCTTGCCCGGGCCGACATTGTGTGCTGTGCGACATCCTCGCCGGTACCGGTGTTCGCCGATGCGGACGTGCGCCCTGGAACACATATCAATGGCGTCGGTTCATTCACCCCGCGCATGGTCGAGGTACCGCCCGAAACCGTCGGGCGGGCGCATGTCGTGGTTGACCAGCAGGCCGCAGCCTGGGCCGAGGCCGGCGATCTACAGTATGCCCGTGACCTGGGGCTGCTTGACGAAGCGCGCACGGTTGAACTCGGGGCAGTCATTTCCGGCATGGCGCCCGGGCGCGCCGGCGACAATCAGATCACATTCTTCAAGTCGGTCGGCAATGCCGTCCAGGATGTTTCCGTGGCACAACTGGCGCTGCGTCAGGCGGAACGACTCGGCCTGGGGGTTGAAGTCACGCTATAGCACCAATACCTTTCAAATAAGGCGTTCTGCACCGCACCGCCCCCCACCCGATCTCCCCCCGCCGGGGGAGGAATCGGACTCCCTTCCCCGGCGGGGGAGGGCCGGGGTGGGGGTGACGGGCGTATGTGAAAGGTACTGGCTGTAGCACCGGCCGGCGCAACTATGATAAGGACCACAGCACGTGGAACCACTATCAGCCGAGGGATTGGACCGGCTCGACATCATTGCCCGGGTGCGGATGGCGCTCGCCGGTATGATGGATATTGAGCGCTATGCATGGGACGCGCGCGGCATTCTGACCTTGCGCGGCCGGCTCCACGGACCTGCGGACAGGCTCTACCCCTCAATCCGCGCCGGCATGGAGGCGCTCGGGTTTACCCCCTTTTTGCGCAAGTCGGGTACTGATGACGAGATTATGGCATTGCCGGTCGTCGTGACATCACCGGCGCCGCGCGTCTGGTTGCCGGTATTCCTGTTCGTCGCCACTATTCTGTCAACGCTGATGGTCGGCGCGCTCTATGAGAACGTTGATGTGTTCAGCAACCCGCTGGGGATCGTGGCAGGCATCCCGTTTGCCGGAACGATCATGGGGATCCTGTTCGTGCACGAGATGGGCCACTACATCGTCGGGCGATTACGTCGCGCCCCTGTCAGCCTGCCCTATTTCATACCCGTGCCGCCCATCCCGATTCCGGGGCTGGGTGTGATTACGTTCACCGGGACGCTCGGCGCAGTCATTGTGCAGCGCGAACCGATGCTTGACCGCAGGACAATCCTGGAAATTGGCATTGCCGGGCCACTGGCCGGCCTGGCGGTGGCGATCCCGCTTCTCTTCTACGGCCTCGCAACCTCGCCCGTCGGGCCACCCCCCGCGACCGGCTATGTGCAGGAGGGGAACTCGTTACTCTATGCTGCAGCGAAGTACCTGGTGTTCGGCCGGATGCTCCCCGGCGGCGGGCTCGATGTCCAGTTGAACGCTGTCGCCTGGGGAGCATGGATTGGCCTGCTGGTGACGATGATCAACCTGTTGCCGATCGGGCAACTCGACGGCGGGCATGTCGCGTATGCGTTGCTGGGGCGTTATGCACACTACCTCGCCTACGCCTTCATCGGGGTCTGCATACTCCTCGGGTTGCTCGTATCGGCCAACTGGATGTTCTGGGGTATTCTCGGCTTCCTGATCGGCCCGCGCCACCCGCCGCCGCTGAACGACATCTCGCGCATCGGGCCGTGGCACGTTGTGCTGGCCGTGCTCGGCCTGCTCACCTTTGTATTACTGTTCATGCCGGATCCGCTGCGCATCGTCGGCGTGTAGCGGTCAACCATGGCGCAGGAAGCGCTGCGTGGTACGCAGGCCAGGTATCAGGTGTCCTGACCTGACACGCCGCCACCCGGTGCCGTCGGCGCACGGCTCATGCCGATCGAACGGACTTCTTCGCGCAGCGATTCGGCATCCCAACCGGCATCGTGTTCCAGGCTACGATCCTCGCGGTCGGCCAGCATGATTCGCTCCAGGTTCTCGATCCGGCGGCGCGCCTCGCTCAGATAGACGGAGAAATCGTGACGGTGCTGGTAGAGCTCATCCAGCGCCGCTTCATCATGGTGGACGAACGTCTGCGCTGCGCGCACGGCACGATAGGCGCGCGATCCCAGCAGGCGCATCGCATCGGCGCCGGCGCGCGCGGCGGTATCGAGCGATTCGCGGTACACATGGTCAACGCCGGCGGCCCGTAATTCAAGCGCATCGCCCCAGTCAAAGGCGCGTGCCAGAATCTGGAGGTGCGGGAAATGCCGCCTGGCGGTATGCACCAGTTCTAACGTACGTTCCGGCGTATCGAGCGCCAGCACCAGCAGACGCGCCTCCCCCGCGCCGGCCGAAGCCAGCAGATCGTAGCGCGATGCATCACCATAAAACACCTTTAACCCAAGCCGGCGCAACAGGTCAACCCGGTCGGAGTCATACTCCAGCACCGTTGTCGGCACGCCATTGGCCTTGAGCAACCGCCCGACGGTCGAACCGAACCCGCCAAAGCCGGCGATGATGACCGGGTGATGTTCATCAATGGCGTCAGGCTCACGTTCCGTCTGGCGAGGCGTGCCGAAGCGTGGTTGCACCAGCCGTTCATTCACCAGCAACAGCAGCGGGGTCAGCGCCATCGACAGCGCCACTGCCGCCACCAGCGGGCCGGTGATCGTCGCGCCGAGCACACCCTCCTGGCTGGCAAATGAGAAGAGCACAAAGGCGAATTCGCCCACCTGCGGCAGCGCGAAGGCGAACAGCATGCTCTGGTCGAAACTGAGGCGGAACAGGCGCGCCAGGACGAAGAGAACCCCAAATTTCAGCGCAACGATCGCCAGCACCAGGCCCGCGATCAGTAGCGGTTGGGCCACAATCAGCGCGAAATCAATCGACGCACCGACCGCAATAAAGAACAGGCCGAGCAACAGCCCTTTGAATGGTTCAATATCGCTCTCGAGCTCGTGGCGGTACTCGCTATTCGCCAGTACCACACCCGCCAGGAATGTGCCCAGCGCCGGGCTCAGCCCGACCTGCGTCATCAACAGCGCGATGCCGATCACCAGCAGCAGTGCGGCGGCGGTAAACAACTCGCGCAGGCGGGTGCGGGCAATCGCGCTGAGGGCGGGCCGAATAAGGAACCGCCCGGCCAGAACCACTGCGGCGACCGCGCCCAGTACCGCCAGGGTCTGCGCCCAGGGCGGCATGCCGGCGGTCCAGGTGGTCGCAGCATGGCTGGCAGCATCGTGATCCGCGCCGTGGGTCGCCAGGAGCGGAAAGACCGCCAGCATCGGGATGACCGCAATATCCTGGAAGAGCAATACGGCAAAGGAACTCTGGCCGCCCTCGCCGCGCAGCAACCCCTTCTCATTCAGCGTTTGCAGCACAATCGCCGTTGACGAGAGCGAAAGGATCAGGCCCACCGCCAGTGCTTCTTGCCAGAGCAAACCCAGCGCCAGCGCCGCAGCGGCCGCCAGGAATGCCGTCACCATGACCTGCAGGCCGCCAAGCGCGAAGATCGGCCCGCGCAGACGCCATAACAGCGCCGGTTCCAGTTCAAGACCGACAACAAACAGCATCATCACCACGCCAAACTCGGCGACGTGTATCAGATCTTCACCTTCTTGCCCGACGAATCCCAGACCGAAGGGGCCAATGGCGACGCCGGCCAGCAGATAGCCCAGAACCGACCCCAACCCGAAACGTTTCGCCAGCGGTACCGCAACGACGGCTGCCGCGAGGTAGACAAACGCCTGAAACAACCAGTTTTCGCCACTCATGCTTATCCTTCTAGCAACATAGCAACGGCGGGATTCAGCACCGGCGAACCATTGACGCCGGCAAGGTCAATGCGATCATCACGCAGCGCGAGCAACAGCCGGCGATACCGTGCGGCCGCCATGGCGATGGCATCCTCATCCATACGGTGAGTGCCAAAAATGACGTATGGCGGGAGATACTCCATCTTGCAGAGCCGCACGGTCTGGGCAATCGGCGCCAGCAACTCGGCGATTGTGTAGCGATTGAACCCGCCATGCTGGTAGGCCGCTTCACCACCGCCTGTGGTGATCAGGCTCAACACCAATTTGCCACGCAGCGCGTTGCCGCGCGAGCCATATGCCCAGCCATGCTCCAGCACCAGGTCCTGCCACTGTTTCAGGATCGCCGGCGTGCTGTACCAGAACATCGGATGCTGGAGTACAATCAGGTCATGATCGAGCAGCAACGCCTGTTCGCGCTGCACATTAATCTGAAAATCGGGATACTCTTCGTACAGGTCGTTGACGGTAACGCCCTCGATTGCCTGCGCTTCGCGAATGAGTCGCCGGTGCACACGCGACTTCTCAAGGGCCGGGTGGGCAAACAGAATCAGCAGACGCGCCATAGGAATGCTCGTTCCTGGTATTCATCCGGTCGGATAACGTGACTACTATACGTGATGCAGGGTCGCGGCGGATCGCCCGATCGGGCAGGTTCACCGTGCAGGAAGCGCCTGATGACCCACGACGACTATCCACTGGAACCC